>WPCJ01376977.1_pt1 | contig 31110 bp, 25 predicted proteins | sample 5399831 | NCBI WGS metagenome assembly WPCJ01 (sample SAMN12869470, study PRJNA574797) | sludge metagenome | isolation source: wastewater treatment of pH10 | place: China:Beijing | collected 2019-05-20 | reverse complement strand
CCATTGTTGTTCATGACCATGCCCTCGTAGGTGAAATCGCACGGTACAAGCACAGGGTATACCAGACTAAGATGAAGGGGTATTCGGGAGGTAACTCAGACGGCACACTCATGACGAAGGAGTTGTGTGGAATGGGATGAGCCATAGGGGGTGTCGCGTGACGATCAACCAAGGGCCGAAGGACTAAGATCGTGCGGGCTACAGGTACTTCTTGAAGCTCGCCGCAGTGATGTTCATGGCCAGCCCCAGCAGAGCTGCACCCGGCAGCAGGACCATCAGCGGATGCACGGAAACCGGCAACGCCAGATAGATCACCCACGGCAGCACTACCAGCGGCATCAGCGCGGCCTTGGCCCGGTGATACACGAAGCCGGATTCCCGCCCGGCGCCGAACCTGCGGATGTCGCGCCGCACCAGCCCGTCGACCACGCCGACGAAGGCCGCGAGCAGGAACAGCGGTAGCGTCAGCACCAGGACCAGCAGGCGGACGAGGAAGGTCAGCGTGGTGAAGGCGGCGGCGATCAGGTAGCTTTCGGTCCAGACGTAGACTTGGCTGAGGTAGTAGCGGAAGTCGCGACTGCTGCTGCGGCTGGGTGTGCTGGCTTGGGCCGAGGCGTCGCGCATCCATTCCAGCAAGCCGGTCTTCACGAAGATCCACTCGTAGGAGCCTTCCACCAGCCAGCGCGCCGTGCGGCCGGGTTCCTGCATCACGGCGCTGCGCGTGAAGTGGGTGGAGATCTGGTCGAGTTCGTATTCGAGCATGCCCTGGGCGTGGCGCCATCCCTGGTCGGGCCAGAACAGGTGCATGCCGACGCACTCGATGACGATGGACAGCAGCAGCGACGCGACCAGCACGCCGAACAGGCGCCAGGGCAGGGTGATGAGACCGATGATCAGGCCATGCTGGCGCGCCCGTTGCTGCTGGGTGGTGGCCGCCGGGTCCTTCACGACCGCGTCTCGTCGTCCGGCGTGTCGGATGTTGCCCGAGGCGCCTCCGCGATCAGGTCCTCGGGCAGGGTGTCGTCATCCTGCAGGGTGGGAAGCGTCGGGCCATCCCACCACTCGCCGGCCTCGGCGTAGTGCTGGCGCATGTGGCCGGCGAGCTGCTGAAGATCCTTGGGCATGATCTCGTCCGGATCGGGTGCCGGCAGCGGCATGCGAACCTTCCACAGGTTGCCGCCCTCGATGAGGGCGAAGCACTGGCCCTTGGGCAGGCCGACCACGTGCGCGGGCTCGATCAGGGGCACGCTCGACGTGCTGATGCGATCCTGCGCGTTGGAGGTGAAGTCGGTCGGGCCGTGGATGTCGGAGCTGTCGGTGGCACCGCTCACAAGCGTGGTCGTATAGACCTCGACCTTCGGCAGTTGCCGCGTCAACAGCTCGGCGGTGGCCGTCTCGCGCACGCGCAGCATGAACAAGTTGTTGAAGTTGCCGATGACCTGGCCGGCCTTGGCGCGGTTGCCGATGCGCGCCTCGATGTCCGAGAGCGTCTGCGTGTAGGCCGTGACCTGCATGCCGGCGCCGCCACCCTTGTTGATGAGGGGGACGAACTCGTCGCCCATCAGCTCGTTGAACTCATCGGCATGGACGTTGATCGGCACCTTGGTGTCGGCGGCCGCGCCCGGCAGGCCGTCGTCGATACCGTGCTTGTAGATGTGACCGGCGACCGAAACCAGGTCGCTGAACATGCTGTTGCCCACCGCGGCCGCCACCTCGGCGTCGGACAGCGCATCCAGGCCCACGTAGACCACCGCGCGCTTGCGGATGATCTGCATCCAGTCGAAGATCGGCCGCGGGTCGGTCAGGTCCGAGTAGTTCGGCGCCAATAGCTGCGCGATCTTCCCCGTGGTGAGCTTCTCCAGCAGCGGCAGCAGTGACGCTACGATCTTGTCGAAGTAGGTGCGGTCGTAGCGGACCGCCGATCGCAGGCCGTCGAGCACCGGGTCGTACGTGCGCGCCTGCGACAGGTACTGCTCGAGCGCCACCACGCGCTTCTCGCGCCCGACCATGTGGCGCGGGATGGTCTTGTCGTTCAGGCGGCCTTCGAGCTGGACGATGATCTCCCAAACCTTGGGCTCGGTCTTCGCGAAGAATTGCTGGGCGTACTCGATGAACAGGCCGTCGATGTTCACCACGTGCCGCTGGATCAGCAGGTAGTCCGGGCGCTGGCCCAGCTCGACCAGGGCGCGGGCGATGATGTTGACGAAGCGCCAGGCGAACTCGCGAAACGCCGCGCTGTTGCCTTCGCCGGAGAGCTGGCCGGCGATGCGGGTGGCCACCTCGGAGATGCGCCCGAAGCGGCCCACCGCGTTGTAGCGGGCGCTGATGTCGGGCCAGCCGAGGTGGAAGACGTAGAACTCCCCCTCGCGCCCGGCGCGGCGGGCCTCGACGTACATGCGCCTGAGCAGGTCGGCATCGCCCTTGGGGTCGAACACGATCACGACCTCGTGCTCGCCGCCCACCATGCGGCGGATGTCCTGGGTGATGAACAGCTCGGCCAGGCGGGTCTTGCCGACCCGCGTGGTGCCCAGCACCAGGGTGTGACCGACGCGCTCGCCCAGCGGCAGGGTGACGTCGACCTCGTGCGGCTCGATGCCGTGCAGGCGAGGCATACCGCCCACCGGTGGCAGTGGACGCGCCGGGTTGAGCGGGCTGTCCCAGGCCAGCACGCGCGCGAGCTTCGACAGCGGTGGCGGTGCGAACTCCAGCCGCGCTTCCAGCCGGCGCGCCATCCGGTAGAACGCCGTCGGCTCGGTGTAGCGGCGGAACTCGGGTTTGTACGTCTGCACCAGCCGGTGCGTGTGCCGCTGCTCCCAGCGGAAGCCACGACCGATGAACAGGCGGTGCTGGCTCACCGGCACGTCGCGGCTGGTCATCACGTAGCGTGGCAGGCGGCGGATGTTGCGGCGGTAGCGCAGGATCGTCCAGGCATCGCGCAGGCGGATGGCGCCGAAGGCCAGGAACGCCAGCGCGCTACCGAGACCCACCAGCGGATTCAGCGCGAGCGACCACGGTGCCACCACGCACACCACCGCGGCACCCGCGCAGACGGCAACGGTGTATAGCTCCACCGCTGGCCGCAGCAGGACTTCGACGGCATGCGGCTGGGCCATGGCGCAGGCCTCACTGCTCGATGCCGGTGGCGGTGACCAGTACCGGGTAGTGACGCAGGCCCAGACGCTGGGCCAGTTCGTCGCCCGAAACGGGCGCCAGGGTCAGGCCGGGTGCCAGGGCCCGCAGCGCGGCCAAGGCCTGCGGCGATTCGACCTGTACCACCAGACCCACGGCACCCAGGTCGCGCAGGGCCTGTGCCCGTTGGCGAAGCCAGGCGCGGGAGCGGTCGTCGTCGCCGACCAGGAACAGCGGGGTGAGTCCCGGCGCCTGGATCACCCGGCGAGCCACGTCGCCCGGCGACAGGCTGGCCGAGCGTACCGGCAGCATGGTCGCTTCATCGAAGGGGTGATCCGGCATCCGAGGCAGCTCAATGCGTGGCGGTGGCGCGTCCCCGGCACGCGGCTGGAGGTCGAGCGCCTGGTAGTACGGCAAGGCGGACGCGCCTCCGCGATCCTCGACGACGATCAACGGCGGCGACTGCGCGAGGACGGCCGGCGTCGCGGCGAGCGACAGCAGGCCCATCACCCACGGCACAGCCGCGCGGAAGCGATGGCGTTTCATGGCAAGGTCCTCCAGGGGGTGTGGTCCGGCACCGGTTCGCCGAGCACACGGGCCAGGTGCCGGCCGACGCTGTGGCGGTAGCGCGCGGCGGGTGCGCCACCGGCGGGCCGGTGGTACCGACCGATCGTGACCAGCCAGTCCTGGTCCGGTGCGTGCTGCTCGCGCAGGATCTCCGCGACGAGCTCGAGATTCTGGTAGGGATCGAGCAGTTCGCAGGGTTGCTCGTAGCGATGGCGCTGGTAGCCCAGGTTGATCTGGCCCAGGCCGGCGTCGATGCGGGTGGGCGGGACTTCGCGCAGGGCCTGGTGCAGTCCGGTGCAGGCTTCCGCGCGGGTGGCGAAGCGGCGCGGGGCGCCGGCCACGTTCAGCGTCCAGGGCCAGGGCACGAGACGACCGTTGAAGCGGGTGCCGCTTTCCTGCAACGCCACGGCGTAGAGCACGGTCGAGGGGATGCCGGCGCGCTGCGCCGCGATCTGGTAGGCCGGCGGTGGGATCTCCTGCGCCTGCACGAAGCCGGCCAGCACGCTCCCCAGCAGCAGAAGCATGGCGTGGCAACGGGTCAGGGCTGCCGCTGCCATTGCCCGCCGACCTGGCGCACGACGGCGGGCAACTCGCCCTGCAGGCCGAGGGACAGCCAATGCCCGTCGTCGTGGTTGAGGGTGATCTGCCGGGCGCGCACCTTGGCCGGGTCGATCCGCGCACGCTGCGCCCAGTCGCGGATGTGCGCATCGTCTGCACGGCTGCCGACCACGTAGACGTCGAACTCGGCGCCGGAGGCCTGCAGCCGCCGCACCGCCTGGTCGCAGGCGGGGCAGCCATCCTTGACGAAGACCGCGGTGCGGCCAGTGCTTTGCGCGAGGCTGGCGGACGATGCGGCCGGGCTGATACCGGGCAGGCTGACCCGCTGCATGCCCGGTGCCAACCGCTGCCAGGCCGCGTCGTAGGCGCGCTGGTAGGCGAGCATCTTCTCGACGCGGCGGGCTTCCGCCTGCACCTGCAATTCCGCATAGCGGCGACGCTCTTCGTCGGAACGCGCTTCGATGCCCAGGGCCGTGAGCGGGTCGAGGTTGGGCGAATAGATGCCCAGGGGGCCTTGCATCAGTTCGCGGTAGCGCGCCCATTCGTCGGTCTGCAGTCCCCAGTCGCGTGCCTGCTGCTCCTCGCTGCGGATCGTGGCCACCGGCCGTTCGCGGCTGGGCACGATCACAGAGGCTGCGGTGCCTCCGGTGTCCTGTGCGGTCGCGGCGGCTTGGGGGAGGGCAAGTGCCGGCAGGAGTGCCGCGAGGATCGGAGCCAAGTGGAGGCGCTTCATCGTGAGCCGCCCTGATGCGCCGGAACGGCCATGCGAAGCCGCTCGCCGGCCCGATGGAACGTGGCGCTTCCGTCTTCGATGGTTTCGAGCCGCCAGCCGTCTTCTTCTTCACCGACACGCAGCAGGCGGACTTGGGACAGCGCGCTCGCGCCATGCGGCCGGATCGACAGGAAGCGCTCGTCGGCGCGCAACTCGACACCGAGCAACTGGAAAGACGGCCCAGCTGGTTTCGGCCTGGGTGTCTCGGCGGCGGGTGGACGCGGTGCGGCTTGGGATACCGGGCGCTGTGCCTGCCGCGCTTCCAAGTGAGCCAGGCGATCTTGCAGAGGCCGCAGATCGCCGGCCACCAGGCGCTCACCCAGCGCCAGTTCGATGTCGGCCAGACGCTGGGTCACGGCCCGGTGCTCGGTGTCGTAGCGTGCCTGTGCCACGGCGGCGGGTTGCCGCCGAACCAGTTCGACCTGCTCGGTAAGGTCGGCCAGACGGCCTTCGAGTACGGCCACCTGTGCGCCAGGTGCACGGGTCTCGGCCTGCTCGGCCAGGTCCGACAGCGCGACGTGATCGATCAGTACAACGGCACTGATGAGCAGCAGCCAGGTGGCGGTGGCGACGCGCAGCAGCGTCGTGCGTCGCTGGTCGGCTGAAGCCGGCGCGATGTTCATGGCTGGACCTCCGTCGAAAGCGGAAACGTCTCGACCTGTTTGCCGGTGCTCGGGAGGCTTGGTCGCGGTGGCTCAGATACGTCCGGCTGGGCTTGGGTGAAGCAGACCCGGCGCGTGGCGTGATCGACCTGCAGATCCCAGGCCGGGCCGGCCAGGGTCAGCAGTGCATCGCGCAGCACGACCGGACCGAGCCGATAGTGGGCCGCCGGCAGCGGCAAGGTCAGCAGCGCATCGGCATCGTGCGCGTCGCACAAGCGATAGCCGGAACGCTGCAGGACGTGTCGCAGGGCATCGCCGACGCTGGCGTGCAGCGTGTACGGCACGGCCACGTCGACCACCTGCAGCAGCAACTCCTGCTGGGCGGCGGTCGGTGCGAGTTCGACCAGGGTATAGCGGCCGTAGCGCACCACCGGGACGTAGGCTGGGGGCAGTGCCACGGACTCAACGGTTTGCGACGAGGTGAATGGGGGCGGGGACGGCGGTGGGCTCGCGCAACCTGCCGCCAGGGTGGTGGCCAGCAACAGGCCGCTGTGCGCCGTCCAACGGGACGGAAGGGCGGATTGCATGGATCGGCTCTCGGCGATGTCGAACCGATACCATCGCCATCCGGAGAGGCCGCATCAGCAAACAATGTGAATCGCCGCCTTGCCGATTTATCGAATTGCGGGAAACCCCTTGCTCGAAATAGCGTCACCGCCACCGGGGGGCGATGCGTCGGGCGGTGGCGGACTTATCGAGAGAGTTATCCACAGTTTCTGTGGATAAACGAGGAGGTGGGCTATCGGCGGGTTCGGTTGCGTTCGATGCTTGCCTGGGCGATCGGCGAGATTGAAACGATGCAGGTCCGTCGGACGACGAGGTCCCCCTCAGGCGGCCCTTTTGAGGGCGGCGGTCACAATGGGGGCAACATCCACCCGTTCCCGCAACTCCTTGCCGGACTTGAAGTGGGGCACGTACTTTCCGGAGACATGCACCGTCTCGCCTGACTTGGGGTTGCGGCCCACGCGTGGCGGCCGGTAGTTCAGCGAAAAGCTGCCGAAGCCGCGAATCTCGATGCGGCCGCCACGGCTGAGTGTATCGGTCATGGCGCCGAGGATCCCCTTCACCGCGTCCTCCGCGTCCCGCGCGACAAGCTGGGGGAAGCGCTGTGTGAGACGCTCGATGAGTTCTGTCCTTGTCATCGGGCGATTATATCAATCGAAACAGCGGCTTTGCGTGCGGTGAAACCCGTGATGAAAGGGGGCTCACTGCGTGACGGTCTGCAAGGCCCACATGTCGCGATACAGTCCTTCAGCGCGGAGGAGTTCGGCGTGGGAGCCGCGCTCGATGATCCGCCCCTGTGCGAGCAGCAGTATCTGGTCGGCGTGTTGGATGGTGTGCAGCCGATGGGCGATCACGATCACGGTGCGCCCTTTGATCAGGCGCGAGATGGCCTCCTGTATCTCATGCTGCGCTTCCGGATCGACCGAGGCGGTGGCCTCGTCGAGCAGCAGCACCGGGGCGTTCTTCAGCAGGGCGCGGGCGATGGAGAGCCGCTGGCGCTGGCCGCCGGAGAGGCGTTGGCCGTTTTCGCCGATGGGGGTTTCATAGCCCTGCGGGAGTCGCCGAATGAACTCGTCGCACCTGGCGGAACGGCAGGCGGCCATCACCTCGGCATCGGTGGCGTCGGGACGGCCGATGCGCACATTCTCCAGCACGCTGCCGTCGAACAGCTGGACGTCCTGGAAAACGAAGCTCAGGTGGTCGTAGAGCCGGTCCGGACCCAGGTCGCGGAGGTCGACGCCACCGAGGGTGATCCGGCCCTCCTGTGGATCGAAGAAGCGGGCCAGGAGGTGCAGCAGGGTGCTCTTGCCTCCGCCCGAGGGGCCGACCACGGCGAGGATCCGCCCTTGGGGGGCGCGGAAGGAGACATTCCTGAGCACCCACTCGGCGCCCGTGTCATATCGAAAGCCGACGCCCTCGAAGGCCACCTCGAATCCGTCGGGCTCGGCCGGTGTGGACGACTCGGGGAGCGGTGGCCGGTCGAGCAGCGCCTGAACGCGGGCCTCGCTCCGGGCCATGGCGCGCAACTCTGTCAGCAAGGCAGCGGCATCCAGCAGCGGATCGAGCAGCTTGTAGGCGACCATGGCGAACAGGAGCCAGTGCAGCGGCGCGAGTCCGTCGCCCTTGGCCAGCCAGGCGCCGCACAGCAGCAGCGCCACCAACCCCAGCTCCAGGCAGAGGCGATAGAGTTGCACCGAACCGCCGGCCCAGGCCTCGACCCCCATGCTGCTGTTGCGGATCGCCTCGAAGCGCCGGTCCAGCCGCTCCCACCAGGCTCCGGCGCGGTTGAACAGCCGCAGGGTGCGTATGCCGGTGACGAACTCCACCAGCAGGCCGGACACCTCCAGGAACTGCTCCTGCTTGCGATCGGCGCGCGCGAGAAAGAAGCGGCGCGCCGCATTGAGCGCCGCCACGGCCAGCGGCAGCGTGACGACCAGGCTCAATGCCAGGCGCCAGTCGATCCAGAGCAAGGCGATCACGAACAGCAAGGGCACGGCCGCCGCGGCCACCCATTCGGCCGTCAGGTGGGTGAAGATCTTCTCCACCCGGTTGACGTCGTCGGTGAGCACCGAGGCCATGCGCCCGGAGCTTTCCTGTTGCAGGGATCCCAGGGGCAGGCGCCGCACATGGTCGATTACCGTCTCCCTGTAGGAAGCAGTGAGCTCGTAGGCCCCGGTGAAGCTCCGCAGTTGGCCCAGGTAGGAGAACACGAGTTGCCCTGCCAGTAGGACGCCCAATGCCACGCCGTACGTCACCATCCGGTCATCGTTGCCGATCGTTTGCACAAGCCCCAGGCCTGTGCCGCTCTTCTGCAGCAGTTCATCGAACCAGGCATAGGCGAGAAAGAAGGGCGCGATGGAGAAGACGCGCTCCATTACCCGCAGCGACAAACCCCAATAGAACCGCCGTGGGCCTCGCTTGCCCGCCCGGATCACACGGCTCAGGAGATCAAGAAACGCCCGCATCGACCAACTCCTCCTCTCCGATCGTCCAGCTCTCGCCGACGCTCTGTCGGTGCCACAACCGCTGATAGAGTCCGCATCGGGCGAGGAGCTCGCCATGGCGACCCGCGTCCACCAGTCGGCCGCTCTCCATGACCAGGACCTGGTCGGCCTGTTCGATGGTGTAGAGGCGGTGGGCGATCACCAGCAGCGTCTTGCACGGGTACGCCTCGTGCAGCGCCTTGTAGAAGGCGCGCTCGGTCAGGCTGTCGGCGAACGCGGTCGCCTCGTCCAGCACCAGCACGGGGGTGTCGGCCAGCAGGGCGCGGGCGATGGCGATGCGCTGGCGCTCTCCGCCGGAAAGGCGCACGCCGCGCTCGCCGACGCGTGTGTCGTAACCTTCGGGCAGCGCCGAGATGAAGGCATCGGCCTGGGCGACGCGGGCAGCCTGCCGAACCGTCGCCTCGTCGGCTTCGGGGCATGCCAGTTGCAGGTTCTCCATCAGCGTACCGCGGAACAGAAAGGCCTCCTGGGTGGCCACCGAGATCAGTGAGGCCCGCTGCGTTTCGTCGAGGATATCCAGGGAGATGCCACCCAATCGGATGGTTCCTTGGTGCGGCCGGGCCAAGCCGCCGAGCAGATGGGCAACGGTGGACTTGCCTGCCCCGGAGGGTCCCACCATTGCCGTCAGCTTGCCGGGAGGCAACTCGAAAGAGAGATCTCGCAGCACCGGCGTGTCGTCATAGGCGAAGGAGACTGCGTTGAAGCTGATTGCTGGCGTTGCTGCGAGCGCGACGGGAGATCTTGGGACCGGAGGGGGCCAGGCGAGGAAGGGGGCAATGCGGCGCATGCTTCCGAGGATTTCACGGATCTCGGAGGACAGGCGCGCCACCTTGAAGAGCGGCTTGAGCATGCCCGTGCCGAGCATCACGGCCAGGATCAGGTCCGGCAGGGACAGCGCTCCGTGGCTCATCAACCATGCGCCGGTCGGCAGGATGAAGAATATGTTGGCCCCGAGCAGTACCGTGAACACCGACCAGCCCGGTACAGTCCGTCGAATGACTGCTGCGATGAGGTTCCGGTAGCGGTCCAGCACACTCCGCATGCGGTGGAAGGAGCCGGCCTCCTGACGGAAGGCCTTCATCACAGGGATGTTGCGCACGTACTCGACCGTCGCCCCGCTGAGCTCGCCGACTGCGCTGTCGAAGTCGCCGATGCGCTCGCTCATTCCTCGCATGAACAGCCCCTGCGCCAGGGCCGCCAGCGGTACCACCGCCAGCGCCGCCAGCGCCAGCCGCCAGTCCAGCCAGAGCAGCAACAGCGCCACGAACAGGGGGCCGGCCAGTGCAGCCATGCATTCCACCGAGTGGTGGGCGATGAACTGCTCCAACCGTTCCACGTCCTGCATGACGATCTTCTTCAGTTCGCCTGAACTGTAGCCTTGCAGCCAGGTGAGCGGAGCCCACACCAGCCGCCGGGCCAGGTCACGCCGCAGGTTAGCGAGGACTTGATAGGCTGCGCGGTGGCTGAGGTAGTAGGCGAAGGAATACAGCCCGTACTTGGCCACCAGCGCCACGGCCATCCACCCCGCGAGGCGGGTCAGTCCATCGGCAACCTGCGTACCGGACAGTACCAGGACGATGGACTGATAGAGCAGCCAATAGGGCAGCAACTCGAACAGGGCAGCTGCGACGGCCACCGATACGGCTGTCAGCAGGGGACCTCTTTCGTCATGCAGCAGACCAAGCAGCACGTGCCAGGGCGCCTGGTGGGGACGGATGGTCATCCTGTCTCTCCTTGGCGCATGAGGTCGCGGCGGACGGCGTTCACCTCGAACAGGGAACCCTGCAGGGTGGTGTGGTGCGCGATCTCATCGGCGGTCGAGATGGCGCGGCGACCCTCTCCATTCGGCCCTTCGTCGATCTGATGAACGAATGAACAGTCCTTCGGGGGAACTGCATTGGTGGACACGACGGCTGCCGAAAGGATGAGCGGGTACCGAGAACAGAAGAGATGCAGGGGCATGGCGGATCCACGGGTTTGCTTCGAACGAGGGAAACAAGCCTATCCATCAAGCCACTCTCGCGACTCCCCGCATCGGAAGCGAGACTGTCCGGATCGGGAGTCATTTGTCCAAGGACCGGTGCAGCGCAGGGAGGCAGCATCTCATTTCTTGCGAATGATTCGCAATTACGGTATAAGCATAAAGTGCTTGATGATTCCACTGTCGTCCAGGAGGAGCCAATGCAATGCGTGGTCACACAACCCGTTGAACTCGCGACTCCCTTGCGAACCTCGGAGCTCTTTGGTGGAGAACACCTCGCGGAGCAGTCTGAGGCCGAAGGGCATTGCGCGTTCAAGGCCGCATTGGTCGAGCCGCGGCCGGGAATGGTCGTCGGCCTGTACAACGGCAATGGACGCGACGCGTTGCAGGTCGACCTGCTCAATGACAGCTGCTATGTCCATTTCTCCTGCCTGCTTTGCGGGACGTCGAGGGGAAGGGTAAGAGGGATTTCGATCGCTCCGCGGGTCGGGGAAGGGCACATTGGATATGCGCCGGGAGAGCGGTTCTCGGTGTGGTACAGCCCGGACTACCGCCATCTGGAACTCATGCTGACCCCCGAAGCGTTGGGCGAGTTGGTGGGTGATGAGTTCGAACGCATCGGTGATATCGAGAGCGGTTTCATCATGCGGGCAACGCCGCCGGGCAGCAGGACCATTGATGCCGCGATGCGCTTGGCGCAACGCGTCGAAACCCCAGGTACGTCGCCATTGCTGCTGCATGCGGCGGTATTGGAGTTCCTCGGCTGGCACCTCGAGGGATTGAACCGTAACGGCGTGCAGGGTGCCGTGCCGCTTCGAGAGCGCAAGCGCCTGCTGGCGGCGCGGGAACGCCTGCTCGAAGACCTGAGCGCACCGCCGACGATCGCAGAGTTGGCCATGGAAGTGGGGCTCAACCAACTGAAGCTGAAGCGGGGCTTCAGGCTGCTGTTCGGTACCGGCATCTACTCGCTGTTTCAGTGCCACCGAATGGAGCGGGCAAGGGAGTTGCTTGGCAATCACAACGTGACGGAAACCGCACTGATGCTTGGGTACAGCAATATCAGTCACTTCAGCGCCGCGTTCCGCAAGCAGTTCGGTGTGCTGCCCAGCGAGGCACGCAAGAATGGGTTCATATCGGCACGCAACTCGTCCCACTTGACGAGCGGAATCTCGGCGTTGGCCTGAATGCAGCAACCGTGAGTGTTGCTGGTGGGGGGCAGGGAGCATCGTAGTGCGGTCGTTCGTGTTTCAGGTGCCGCCCTCGATTCGGAGCAGTCGTAATCTCTTCCACGGGGACGGACATGCAACGGCGAGGTGAACACGTTCTGCCAGCTTCAGGTGTTCGGCATGCCAGACCTCGTCCCCATATCTGCATCGGTACTGTGCGGTTGTGCCCGGCTCCAGCCGCAACTGTGTGAATGGCAGCGCCAGACCGATCCCGACCCCCTTGCTGAACGCCTCCTTCAGGGTCCAGGTGGTATAGAAGCGCTCGACTGAGGAATCTGGCTCGGGGACAAGGTGATCGTCCGGGTGCTGCGCGATCGGCATCATCCCCGCTGCGAGCATGGTGTCTGCCCGCTCGATGTCGACGCCTACGGGAGCCGAGTGCGATATCGCCAGAGCCACCCAATCCCCACTGTGGGAGAGGTTGAACTGAAGCTTGTACCCCACCAGTTGAGGCTTTCCTGCCCATCGGTTCTCGAAGCGCAGTTGCACTGCGGGAACGTCGAGCACGGCCCCGAGCAGGTATCGCTTCAGGGTGTGGGCGTCCAGGAATCGATTTCGGTCGACAGCGAAGCGGAATTGTCGGCTGCGTTCGCGTTCATCGGTCGACAGCAACCCCGGAGCAAGTCTGTACATGCCAGGGTACCGGGCAATCGTCACCAGTACCTCCGTTGCATCGTGTCCTGGTTTACCGGTGGCGTCGCTCCAGGTCAGGCTGTCGGTGTCACTTAGGGTGAACACGGTCGGGCGGCGGGTCTGGCGCTTGACCCTGAGTCAGAATGAAATCGGCCATGTACGCCGTGGCACGCGCACGAATGCCCATGTGGTCGGTGCCGGTGAGCAAGGCGAAATGGGCCCTGTCCGGACGTGCCGTGGCGAACAGGTGTTCGAGCCTGGACGCAGAAATCAGCTCGTCGCAATCGCCAACCAAGGCCATCACCGGTACTGGCAGTGCCGCCAGCCGCTGGGTCGTGGGCTGCTCCGAGAACAAACGTCTCAGCAGTGACCGATCGTAGACGTCGATCAGCAGAGGATCGCGTTCTGCGTTGGCGAAGCCCCAGTTCTGTCTGACGGCAGGATATCCGTCGGCCAACAGTCCGGCAGGGTTGATAGAGTTCATGGTGCAGATCAGGGGACAGTCGACGCCGATATCGGCACCGGCGAGATAGGGCGCCAGAAGCAGCAGGCCACTCACCGGCTGGCCGGTCAGTGCCATGCGCTGAAGGAGTTCGGGGCGCGTCACCACATCGGCTCCCAGTGAGTGGCCGCCAAGGAAGCGCGGCAGGTGGCGGTCGGGTAGTTCGAGCAGCGCGCGTTCCAGAAGGCGGTCGATGATTGCATTGGAAGGCAGGTGACCTCGCACCCCGCCTGAGCGGCCGTGGCCGGGCAGGTCGAGCAGGCGCACGGCGATGTCCCGTGTGTTGAGTTCTCGGGCCATCTCCAGGTACCAGCCGGCATGCAGCGAGGTGCCGTGGATGAACAGAAGCCACGCCTTGGGCGCTTGAGGTGGCGTCAGGTCGGTTATCGCCACCGGCGCTGCGCCGTCGATTTCCAGCCACGAAACCTGCTCGCCTTCCGTGGTCCGCGTGGGGAGCACAAGGAACGCTATCGGCCCTGCAGCGACGGGCGGAAGAAAGAAACCACCGGTGGCCAGCGCCGCGGCCAGCGCGACGAGGAGTAGGGAAGGCAGCCACGCGAGGTGGGTTGTTCGTGGCATCTCACTGGGGCCGTACGAGGTGAAGCAGGAGATAGCTGCGCCGCACTCGCGCCGGCAACGGCAGGAGCCGCCCCAGGCGCGGGAAGCGCGCCCTGAGCAGGTCGGGAAAGAGGGCCTCGGTGGCATGAAGCTGGAAGCCGGTGGTGGCAGTGTAGAAGCGTTCGGGATCTTTCGGTGCCAACGCAAAGCGCACCGCGGAGGTGCCGGTGGCCCGCTCCGCGCGCAGGTTGTTGTGGTGGGTCAGGTGCGCGTTCTGGACGTCGACGATGATCTCGCACCCGCCCGGTTTGGTGGCGAGGTCGGCCAGCAGGCGTCGTTTCTCTTCCGCGTCGAGGTAGTCGATCATCCCCTCGATGACGACCATCAACCTGTTCCCCTTCTCGGGCGACGCGTCGGCCACGGTCTCCTGCACCTCGCCCGGCATGGCGATGACTTGGGCGTAGTCGCGGGCGTAGGGGCTGGTGTCGAGGAGCGCGCGCTTGCGTGCCAGCAGCTCCGGGAGATCGAACTCCAGGTAGCGGCGCAGGCCAGGCCGTCCGCTCAAGCTGTGCCAGCGGGAGTCGAACCCCGCACCGAGGCTCCAGACCTCGTAGGTGGCGCCGTTCGCCTCCCACTCGCGGAGCCGGGCGTCGAGCAAGCGATCGATAGCGGCGGCCCGCTGGGCGATACCGTGCACGGTGAAGTACTTCAACCGCTCGGCGAATGGCGGCATGCCGAAACGGTGGATGAGCCACGCCGACACCGGCCGGTGCAGTGCCCAGGCGGCACCGGCACTGACGTGGCAGCCGGCGGTCAGCCAGGCGGTCTGCTGCAGGCCGCCATCGATCAGCGCTTCATGTTGGTCCACTGGACTACCCTCCTGTCGTTGACGCGACGGTGGGGCGGCTTTGCACAGCCGACCCGTTTTCCAGGCGCGGAGCGGTGCCCCGCGAAACCCCTGCTGCCTCGACCTCCAGAGGGGCTCGCAGCGGACGGAGGGATATCTCGGCCGTACCATCCTCCCCGGTGTGCCATTCAAGATCGAGACCGGCCGCGCGGGCCAGGCCGCTCAATGCCTCCCGCTCCATCTCGCGCACGAGGCCGGAGAGTTCCGGGCAGCCAAGGAGGTGGAACAGAATGGCGTAGGCGCAGTTGTGTAGCTGAAAGGTGTCGCCGTCGCGCCGAACCTCCAGCACGCCCTGGGCTTCGCAGTCATCGAGGTAGGCTGACCAATAGTCCTGGACGGCCGCGACCGGGTCCGGGAGGAGGGCAAACAGCTCGGGGTCGGGCCACAGCCAACGCATCTCCATCCGGCCGCTGTCGAGGAACATGCGTCGGTAGAGCGCCAGCGCGCGCTCCTGCCCGAGCACCTGCCGTATCTCGCCATAGCCGGCGGCGAACAGGCTGAAGTCGCGGGCGATCGTTGGCCAGGGGGACTGGCGGCGGCGATAAAGCGCGGTGCTCTGGCGGAGTCCGAACCAGTGCTTGGCAATGCGCGGCAGCAGGGCGGCGAACCCGGCGACGCCCAACTCGCCGCGCAGCGTGGTCCACAGCTCCGACTGGCGCAGGCAGGACCACTGAAGCCGGCCAAGCGCGGGGGGCAGCGGCACGGCTGCCGTGTACCAGCTTTGCTGATAGTGGCGCAGCGTGCGGACGGAATCGCCTACCGCCTGGCACCATCCGAAGCGGAAGCGCTCGGCGTCATCGTCGGCGATCGACGCCGGCCGGATGAGTACGCCTCGTCGGCGCAGGGCGTCGCCGATTCGGCGAACCTGATCCGGCGTGGTGTGGCCGTCCAGGCTCCACACGCCGGGGGGCGTTTGCAGCCAGCCCGCCGCGATGCCATCGATCACGGCGCACACCATCGCCGAGGTGAGGTCGTACGCGGAGAGCGGGCCGTGTACCGCCAGTCCATCTTGGGGCCGATCATCCGGATAGACCCAGAGGGTGGTGGCGGGGTCGGCGCCACGCCGTCGCTTCGCCGCCTGGCCGCTGGCGTGGAAGCGGCGTGCCACCGCCTCGCGCAGGGCAGGGCCAGGGGCGATGGCGGCGATAGTGCGGGCGAGGCCCTGGGGCAGGAACTGGACATGGAAGCGGCTGTCCAGGCCGGTGATGCCGGCCTGGGCGCCGTTGCGGGCCAGCGTGGCCGTTTCGGGTGTGGCGTAGGGGATCAGCGCGAGGGGCTGGTCGTGGCCGGGGAAGCGGAAGCGGCTGGCGACGTCGCGCCAGGGGCTCGTGATCCGCTGGCGCCGGCCGTCGCGGTAGACCTCCAGCTGCTTGCGGAAGCTTGCCACGAGGGCGTGGGGGCTGGTCTTGCCACCACCGTGGGCCGCGCCCATGTAGAGCCGGGAGCGGTAGAGACCGGAGGCGGAGGCGTTCCCATGGGCCAGTTGCAGCAGCAGCAGTGTGGAGAGGCCAGGGGACAGCCCAAGGCCAGTATAGATGCGGCAACCGTTTGCGGTGGCCTGCTTCTCCAGGGCCAGGATGGCATCGGCGGCGGCGAGGCTGTCGTTGATGTCCACGCAGTCCACGCCCGCCTCCAGGCACAGGCTGTGGGCGCGAGCGCCGACGTGTTCCATCGGTCCGAGGGCGATGACGGCGAGGTCGAAGGCGCGCAACCGATCGCGCGCCTCTTCCGGTCGCTCGATATCCAGCTCGCACCAGGTCACCCCCGCCGGCAGTTCCACCTCGCCATCCCGGTGGCGCGAGGCGCTGACAACGCGCAGCGCGGGATGGTGCAGCCTGAGATCCCTGACAATGCGGCGGCCGCTCTCGCCGCTGCCGCCGATGACCACCACGCTGCGCGGCGCCTGATTGATCTCCGTGCTCATGACTCTTCGATTTCCATGTGGGTGGTGATGGCTGCGGCGTTGAATTGCGCCATGAACTCGCTGGCGTCTACCGCCTCGTGCAGCATGCGCACCGCAGGCGATATGCCGACTGCCGACGTCAGTTGGCGGGCTGCGATCCCCATTGCGGTCCCGGTGGCTCGATAGGTGTCGGCCACCTGCAGGGTGCCGCGCGTGGTGGTCCCATCGCTGTAGCGCACGGTGGCAGAGATGGCGAAGACCGGTTGCAGGCGGCGCATGTCGCGCGCCGAGGCGCGGACCAGCCACTGGGCGGCGCGGTCGATTCCGCGCGGCGAACGGTACATCCGCAGCAGCTTGGCGGTGACGCTCACCAGTGCCGAACGCGGGCCGTTGTTGGCGCCGTAGACCCGCACCGAGGGGATGGCGAACTCTCGCCCCAGGCGGCCGATTTCCTCGGTGTAGGTGAGGGCGGAGGTGATCTTGCCGATCGGCGCGGGCAGAGTTGGTTTGGCGAAGGCATGGGAGAGTCGGATACGCTGCAAGCGACCGTCTTCCACGGCGCAGAAGCCCCGCTCGGCGCCAAAGTCGCCCAGGCTGTGGACGATGTCCCAGGCCGACGCGTAGGTCCAGGCATCGCGGCCGACGTAGTGGCACTCCAGGCCCACCGGCTGGCGGCCGGCGCCGTGGCGCTCGATGAGGTGGCGCGGGAACAGGCCGGAGAGACCCGGCAGCAGGCCGGCGTTGATGACCAGTGGTATCGGCACGGACCGCTCCCGTTCGATGGCTTCCAGTTCGCGCAACAAGGGGTCGTAGCCGCCCGGGTCGAGCAGCGCCACGGCGCGGTCGATGCAGGCCCGGGCAACCCGGCTGCCGATCAGGCCGGATGGGCCGATGCCGGCGATCACCAGGTCGTGTTCGCCGCACAGGCGGGACAGCCTCGCCTCGTCGCTGACATCGACGCTGGCGGTGGCGACCCGGCCGTTGGCCGCCGCGAGGTCCGGCGGCAGCGGATGAAGGCGGCGACCGGCCAGGGTCAGGCGGTCCTCGCCGTGGGCCAACAGATAGCGGGCGGTCTCCAGGCCGACCCGGCCGAAGCCGCCGAGGATGAGTATTCGCGCTGACACCGCTCCCCCTCAGCCCGGCAGCCGCGTGGTTGCCAGCGCGTTCAATCGGCTGGCCAGGGCCTGCGGGTGGCTCTTGATCAGCATGTGCCGGCCGGGCAGGGTAGCGAAGCGGGCATGCGGCACGATGCCGCGCCACGCATCCGCGCCCTCGCGTATGCCCTCGTCCTCCTCCTCTTCACCGGTCAGGATGGTCGTCGGGGTGCTTGCAGGCAGCGCTTCACCGAACTCGTATTTCACCATCGATAGGGTCTGCTGGCGCAGCAGGGCGAGGTAGGCGTCGCGCTCTGTGGGGGCCAGGCCGTCCGGGTCGAAGCCGTAGACACGCCGCGAATAGTCGAGGATGGTCTGGTCGTCGTTGATGGCGATCCAGTCCAGCTCGGTGGTGACGCCGGGCGGGTTGGCGGCGACGATGGCCAGGTGATGGCCGGGGGCACCGGCGGCCTCCAGGCGTCTCGCGGTGTCGAAGGCCAGGTAGCCGCCATAGGAGTAACCGACCAGCACCGTGGGCAGCTCGGGCAGCATCCGGAGGTGGCTTGCGACGGCGCTGCCCAGCTCGGCGATGGACGCCACGGCCTGAGGGGCTGCTGACGGTTCGGCCGGTGAGACGGCGAGGATTTCCGCGTCGGCCGGGAGGTGTCGTGCCAACTCGACGAAGGCCGAGGCATTGCCGCAGGCATAGGGGAACAGTACGAAGCGCCGGGTGGCAGCGGGCGGCGAGGCAAGCGCGACCAGCAGCGATGGGACCTCGGCGGTGGACGGGGTCTTGGTTGTCAGGAAGGCCGCTGATTTCTCGATGGTGTCGTGGGCAAACACCTCGCGCAGGCCGAAGCCCTCGATGCCATCCTCGCGGTAGCGCACGATCAGCCGCATCGCCTTGAGCGAGTCGCCACCCAGGTTCCAGAAAGTGTCACGGATGCCGATGTTCCTGTCCCCCAGCAGTTCGGTCCAGATGCCGGCCAGCCGCTGTTCCAAGGCGTCGCGCGGCGCCAGATGGCCAGGGTTGGGGGCGCTGTCGAACGTCACGGCCGGCAGCGCCTTGAGGTCTGCCTTGCCGCTGGCGCTTGTAGGGATGGCTGCGATGTGCTGGAAGTGCGCCGGGACCATGTAGGCGGGCAGGGTGTCGCCGAGGAACTCGCGCAGCGCCGCGGATTGAAACGGCGAGCCGCTGGTCGAGGTGCAGAAGGCCACCAGCTGGGCTGCGCCGGAGGTGTCAGGGCGGGTGGTAACGATGGCCTGGGCGACGTCAGGGTGGCGTCGCAGCGCCGCCTCGACCTCTCCGGCCTCGATACGGTAGCCACGAAGGTTGATCTGGTGATCCTCCCGGCCCAGGAACTCGACGGTGCCGTCCTCCCGCAGCCGTGCACGGTCACCGGTGCGGTACATCATCGAGCCGTCGCCGGCGAATGGGTCCGGTACGAAGGACTTGGCGGTGCGCTCGGGCTTGTTGTGATATCCGACCGCCACCCCCACGCCGCCGATGCACAGTTCGCCAGCGACCCCGGGCAGGCACCGACGGTCATTGCCGTCCACGATGTAGAGGTGGTTGTTGTCCAGCGGGCCGCCGATCGGGATGACGTCCAACTCCACCCGGTTGTCGGCGTTGACGGGAATGGGGAAGAAGCTGGAGGCGACGCTGGCCTCGGTGGGTCCGTACTCGTTGATGAAGCGGTGGCCGGGGTAGTGCTCCAGCCACAGGTTGAGGTCGGTCCGGCGGATGGTCTCGCCACCGAGCATGATGCGCATGTCCTCGACCATCGGCAGCGGTGGCAGGTCGAGGTAGGCGCGGGCGCTGGCCAGCAGCGAGAAGTGGGAGGGCGTGACGTTGAGCAGGGTGATCTTCTTGTCGCTGATGAACCGCAGCAGCGTCTCCACGTCACGGGTCTTGTCGTCGTCCAGGACGTGCAGCGTGGCGCCGCTCATCAACGGCGCCCAGTTGCTGGCCAGGGTCATGTCGAAGGCGTAGGACGTGACCAGGGCGAGCTGGTCGGTGGGGCCGAGCGCGTAGTAGCGGCGCACCCAGTGCAGGAAGTTGAGGATGTTGCGGTGGCGGATCATCACGCCCTTGGGGTCGCCGGTGGAGCCCGATGTGTAGATCATGTAGGCGAGGTCGTCCGGACCGGACTCCGCTTCAGGCCGGGAGTCCGGTTGCGAGTTGATGAACTCGCGCCCCAGCAGGGTCGTCCCCTCCGTGTTCACAGGGGTCTTCGCATCCGTTAACTCCTTGTCGAGCAGGATGACGCGCTCCAACTCCTCGCCGCCTTCCAGTGCCGCCTCGAGATGGCGCGTCTGGGTGAGCAAGACCCTTGCGCCGCTGTCGCGCAGCAGATAGGCCAGCCTCTGTCGTGGGACCTCCGGGTCGATGGGAACATAGGCAGCGCCGGCCTTGAGCACGCCGAGCTGTGCCGCCAGCATGTCGCTGGAGCGGCTGAAGAGCAGGGCGACGAACTGGTTGCGACCGGTGCCCATCCCGCGCAGCGCGTGGGCGACGCGGTTGGCTCGGCGATCCAGTTCGGCGTAGCTGATGCGCTCGTTCTCGAAGGTCAGGGCCAGGGCTTCCCTGTCGGTATCGACGACTGCCTCGATCTCGGCCTGGATGGTGGTCGCACTGGGATAGGGGGTGGGTGGGGCCACCAGCCGTTCGAGCTGATCCCGTTGGTGCGGGAGCATCAACCCTTCTCCGGTGAAGGGCGTATCCAGGGCGTTGGCGGTGTCGACGGCGCAGAGGTCGTCCAGCAGGTGGCCGAACTGGAGGGCCAGGGTTTCGATGAAGCCCGGATCCATCAGGTCGCGCATGTAGTTCCAGTTGATGTAGGTCTCGCCCTCGTAGTCGTACAGCACGAGGTCGATGAAGGTGCCCGGCGCGCCGGTGCGGAAGCGGGGGCGGCTGACCTTGACGCCTTTCAGCTGGCGGAACTCACCGCCGTACACGCCGATGGAGTTGGAGAAGATCAGGTTGCTCATCGACGCGGCGGCGGCGCCATCGCGTGCGGCCAGGCGGCGCGAGAGGTCGATCGAGGAGACCGGCGAGCGCATCAGCTCCCGCGTGAAGCGCTCCACCTTGCGGGCGATCGCCATCAGCGGCTCGGCGAAGTCGGTGCGGATGCGAACCGGGAAGATGTCGATGAAGCTGCCCATCACGGCACGAGCGCCGGTGAAGTACTGCTCGCGGTTGAACACCGGCATGTTGATGACCAGGTCACCCTGGTTCGACCAGAGGTTGACGAGTTTGAACCAGGCGGCCAGCAGCAGCGAGTTGAGGCTGACGCCCTGCGTACGCGCGATCCGGTTCAGGTTGTCGATGGTGGTCGCGTCGAGCATCTGGTAGTGGGTGTCGAACAAGACCGGGTCGATGCTGGCGGGGTCGCGTTTGAATGGCAGGGTGGCCTTCGGTGGCAGGTCCGTGAAGACGTCCATCTGGAAGGCCATGTCGCGCTCGTAGCTGAGGGTGCGCTGGCGGAAGCGTTCAATCAGCACATAGTCGCGAAACTCGAGCGCGCCGTCCGACCGCGACCGCGCAGGAAGGCCGGTCGCCTCGCGATCGTAGTGGACCAGTACGGCCTCGAGCAGATGCATGAAGCTGAAGCCGTCCACCAGGAGGTGGTCAATGTGGAAGAGCAGACGGTGCTCGTGATCGCCGACGCGATACAGTTCGCACAGGAACAGCGGCCAGCGGGCGACATCGAAGCGGATATCGTTGAGCTCGCGCCCTCGCGCGGTCAACCGTTGCTCCTGTTCCGGCGAAGTGAGGCCGCGCAGGTCGACCGTGGTCAGGGTGAAGGGTTGGACGTGCTCCAGAACCTGCATGTGAGGCCGTTCGCCGCTCTCGTCGATGATGGCCCTCAGCACGGGGTGGTCGGCTATGGCGCGGTCGAAGGCGTGCGCCAGCCTTTCCGGCTCGATCTCACCTTCCAGGACCAGGTCGATGAAAATGAAGCAGCTCAGGCGGGATGGCTCGTTGCGGACGAAACCCTTCAGGTGGAAGTAGAGGGTCTCCTGGAAGTTCATCAGGGGAAACGGACGATGCTGTTTCTCAGGTCGCCCCAGTTCGAGCTGTCGGGACAGGTTCGCGGCCATCTCCCGAATGGTGTTGCCGCGAATGGCGGCGTCGGGCGGCAACTCGAACACACGGCGCACCTCGGACAGCAGCTCCGTCATGCGCTGGAGGTCGTCGCACAGGCGCAACAGCGGGTGGGTGACGCCGACCTCTTCGGGTTTGGTCTCCAGGGTGTCGGCGACCACCGTGCGCAGGATCGTCTCCATCTCATTGGCGGGCGACACCACGCTGCGGTCCCGGCCGATGAAGTAGGCAGCCTGCTCGCCGAAGGTGGGCCGCAGGTAGGGAAAGTTGGATTCCAGCCGCAGTTGGAACAGCTCCTCCAGGCGCCCCTGGAGCAGGGCCGCCTTGATCGAGTCGCTGCCCAGGTGGAACAGGTGGTCGTCGTCGGCGAAGCGACGTCCGTCCAGCTTCAGGACCGCTTGCCATAGCTCGGCAAGCGCAGCGCGGATCGCCTCGGGCGAGGCGGGTGGCTCCTGCGCCGTGTTCTCCCGCCCGGAGCGCGCGTCCGCGTCACTGGGCGCGGGACGATCCGCATAGCTCCCCGCGAGCAAGCGGTCGCTCAGGACACGACGCATCACCTTGCCGCTGGAGGTGCGGGGGACGTCGCGGTTGGTCAGCTCCACCACTCGATCCAGCGCAAAGCCGGCATAGTCGGCGATGCGGGCGTTGATGCGTGCCAGCGCCAGTTCGATCTCGGCTTCCGGCAACCGGGCGGGCACGTAGAACAGGGCGATCTCGTCCCGCCGACGACCGGGATGCCAATAGCCGCAGATGGTGACGTGCTTGAGGATGCGCGAGGCATCGGGCGCTCGCCGTGCGATTTGCTCCAGATCGTAGGGGTAGTAGTTGTGCCCATTGACGATGATCAGTTCCTTGGCGCGACCGGTGATGTAGAGGTGGCCGTCCTCGTCAATGAAACCCGTGTCGCCGCTGTCGAGCCAGTCGTCCCGCAGCGCCTCCTTGGTTGCCTCTGGATTGAGGTAGTAGCCGCGGGTCACGTTCTCGCCGGCGATCTCGATCACGCCGATGTGGTTGGGCGGCAACTCGCTGCGGTGTTCGTCCACCACCCGGACCGCGCAGAACGCCACGCCTGGGCCCACGGAGGTGAACTCGGTGGCGTCAGTGGCTCCTGCCGGGGCTGTGACGGCGAGGCGGTCGTCGGTCATCGCGCGCCGGTCGATGTGTCGGGTGAGCAACGGCGTTCCGCAAGGGGTTGCGGTTGCCACCACCGTGGTCTCGGTAAGGCCGTAGCCAGTGACAAAGGGCTGGTCGCCGAGGCCATAGGGGCCGAGCAACTCGACCAGCCGGCGGCAGGCGCTGGCGTTGATCATCTCCGCACCGATCAGGATCGCCCGCAGTGCGGACAGATCGAGTCCGGTCAGTGGGCCGCGCTGCAGCTTCAGCTCGATATTGGCGATCAGGTGGTCGAGTGCGGTGGGGGTGGTGTTGGTCAGGGTGGCGCAGTGTGATTGCGCCTTCTCCAGCCAGAGCATCGGACGTCGGGCGAAGTGCGCCGGGTCCATGCGTACCTGCTTCATGCCGTGATAGAGGGCGGACAGGTGGCTCCAGAACAGGCCGAAGTCGTGGAAATAGGGTAGCCAGCTGATCAGCACGTCGTCGGGCTCGGCCCGTGTGAAGGTGATCTGGGCTTCGATGTTGGCGAGCAGATTGCGATGGGTCAGCTCCACTCCTTTGGGCATGCCGGTGCTGCCGGAGGAGTACTGTACGACGACCAGGTCGGTCTCGGTGACGGCGGGCAGTTCCTGGTCGGCGTGGAGGCCAAGCGTGGCCTCGACCAGCAGTTCGTCGGCGTAGAGCAGGGGAACCGCGGCCTCGGTGGCCAGCGCCTGCAGGGTGCGGACGCGCTTGTCGTCACGGCTTTCGAACAGGATTGGCCGGCGCAGCATGCTGGCGACGTGGCGGATCTTGCTCGCTTCAAGCGAGTCCCCATGGTTGCCCTGCAAGGGAGCCAAGGGCGCTGGAACGATCCCGGCCTGTTGGCAGCCCCAGAACAGCGTGACGAATGCTCGCGAGTCACTCAGTACGAACAGGCACACGTCACCTGGCCGCCAGCCCTTGGCCAACAGCAGGCGCGCCACGGCACGCGACTCGTCCCGGAGTTCTGCGTAGGTCTGTAGATCCTCGGTGCCGTCCAGTGGCGAGATGTGGATGATGCCCTTGCGGGGAAACTGCGACGCGGTGCGTTCCAGCATCTGGGGCAGGGTGGCGACACCGTGGCGGGAGATGGTTGGGATGAATTCTGGTCGGTTCATGGTGTTTGTCCTTGATACGTCAGTACCTGGCTTCAAGGGGGAGGGTGTCGGCCCTAAGCCGACAGCGGTGGCAAGGCCAGCGCCCCGACGACGAACAGCAGGGTACCGAGCGCCAGAACGACGGCCGTTCGCGGAGTGACCGCAAACGGGACCGCTGCTCGGTAGTCCTGGAAGGTCTGGCCGAAGCGCGGTCGCAGCACCCATCGCTCTTCGGCGAGGTTGAAGCCCGCGCTGATGGCGAAGTAGAGCGGCAGCAGTAGTGTGGTGAACAGCGCGCCGGTGGCGAGGCACAAGCCGAGATGGGCGAGGAAGTCGCCCAGGAACATCGGATGTCGGATGCGTCCGTACGGCCCGTTGGTAAGCAGTGTGGAAGGGGTCAGAAAGTTGCGCATGCCGGCACCGGTGGCGGTCTGGTTCGAGCGGAAGGTGCGCAGCGCCTGAACTCCGTAGAACAGGGCCATCACAAGTCCAATCAGGCCGACCGCGAGGCCGATGGCCGAGGTCTGCAGGATCCCTTCGGGCAGCGACGGAAAGCGCGGCTGCGGCAGAAACGGCATCACGTACCAGATCACCGAGGTCAACAGGCTGATCCAGTACAGGACACCGCAGAGCCGCATCGGGGGCGGCTCTCGTCGCCCGAGCCAGAAGGTGGCGTAGCCGGCCACGGCGCAGCCGAGGGATATCAGCAGGGCGATGACCTGAATGCGCCACTCGTCGCCGTGGGTCACCGCGATGGCAGCGTAGTTCTCAAGCAACGAGGTGGTGAGCCGAGGGGCTTGTTCGTGCATGGGGGTCTCCATTCACTCGCCGGTGGCGGATGCTTCGGGAGTCGCGTCGAGGCGGCGGGCGGCGGGTTCGGTCAGGACCGTGCGCAGGAAGAGCGCGACGGCGAGGCCGGCAAGGGCCGTGAAGGCGAAGGCGGTGCCATAGCCGAGCAGGCCGGCGAAGTGGGTCGCCATGCCGATGGCGGCGATGTTGCCGATTGCTTCGACGCACTGGAAAGCGGTGAAGTCGGTGCCTGCCTGCTCTTTCGATGACCAGCGCATGAATAGAACGAAGGCGGCGACATAGGCGATGTTGATGCTGATGTTCTCCAGCAGCAGGGCGGGGAGGATCCTGACGAGGTCGGTCTGACCGGTGGCAGCGAGGATGGCGAGCGCACCCATGCCGAGCGCGGAGAGCGCCACGAAGGTCACCAGGGTCCGCTCGGCGCCGAGTCGCGTGGTAACGGCGCCACCCAGAAAGGCGAACACCGTACCCAGTCCGATCAAGGCGGTACCGGAGATCATGCCGACCACGTCGAGCCCGTAGCCTGCGTCGACGAGATAGGGGTGCAGCAGCGCCTCGCCGCCGGCGCTGCCGGCCTTGAAGAGACCGGCGACGGCCAGCAGGGCCCAGATGCCGGGGCGACGAAGGAGCGCGCGCAGCGACGCCTGTTTCGGCTTCGCCTTCTCCCCGCCCGGGTGCGGCGTGGCCGCGTTCTCGGGCCGTAGCAGGACAGGGAGCGTCAGCAGGGCCGTCACGATGCCCAGCCCCGCCATGGCCGTCGCCCAACCCAGGTGTTCGACGAAGATGAGCACGCCACTGCCACCGAGCAGCATGCCCAGGCAGAAGCCGCCGATCTGCAGGCTGTTGCCAAAGGCATGCTGTTCGCGGGTGAGATGTTCGACCGCGTAGCCGTCGGTGGCGATGTCCTGGGTGGCGCAGAGTAGATTGATCAGTACCAGCGCCGCGGCAAAACCGACGATCGGAGTGCTGTCCGGGGGGAAGTGGGCGAGGGCGGCGAAACCCACTGCTGTGGCGGCTTGCAGCGGCACGATCCAGCTGCGCCGGTGGCCGAAGCGGGCCAGTCCATGATTGTCCACCAGCGGCCCCCAGAGTAGCTTGAAGGCCCACGGCAGCATGACCAGCGCGAAGATCCCCAGGCTCTCCACGGGGTGCCCGGCCTGGCGCAGGATCGCGGGCATGGCGATCATGGCCAGGCCGAAGGGCAATCCCTGGGTGAGGTAGAGCGAGCCGATGACTGCGTACTTGCCACGCATGATGTTCTCCTCGACCCCTTCAGAAGCGCGCGCTGACGGTCACGCCGACGGTGCGCGGCCTTCCGGCCTGGGCGCGCGGACCGAGCCCCGGGAAGTCGTAGGCGAACTCGGCATAGCCCTCGTCCAGAAGGTTCTTGCCCCAGAGGTACGCCTCCCAGGTGTCGCCTTCCACGCCGAGGCGCAGGTTGACCAGGTTGTAGGCGCCCTGCTTCAGGGTGTTGGCCGTATCCCAGTGGAAATCTCCGATGCGTTGTACCTCCAGACGGGAGAACAGCACGGCAGATGTACCGATGGGCCGACGGTTCTGCACCGCCAGGTTGAACATCTGTCTCGGCACGAGGGGAACGCGGTTGCCCGCGTAGTCGGCGCCGCGCACATCGTCGCGGTATCTGTCGAAGCGGGCGTCGGTGTGGCTGAAGCCTGCGTTGAGGTCCCAGCCCGGGGCGGGACGCAGCACCAACTCGACTTCCAGTCCCTGGCTGTGGGATTCGCCTGCGTTGCGAACCACGCTGCCAATGCTGGGCGTCAATTGGATGACCTGCTGGTCGGTCAGGTTGACACGAAACACGGCCAGATTCAGCGACAGCCGATTTTGCCATCCCGACCACTTGAGTCCGGCCTCGTAGTTGATGCTGCGTTCAGGATCGAAGTTGGCGTCGGCTGGATCCACGTTCATCAAGGTGTTGAAGCCGCCGGCCCGATATCCCTTGGCGGCGTTGGCGTACCAGAGGGTGTTGTCGTTGGGTTTGTAGGCGAGGGCAATCTTCGGCAGCCATTCCTTGAAGACGCGACGGTCATCGAGCTCGCCTTCGCTGCCCGGGACCGCGGAACCCCCCATTTCCATGCGGGTGTGCATCCTGACGCGGCGCCTGTCGTGGTCCCGCCGAAGGCCGGCGGTGAGGGTGACGTGGTCGGTGATGCGGTAGTCAAGCTGACCGAACACGGCGTATCCTTGATCGTCCTTGTCAGCGACCAGAAGGCTGTCCATGGGGGCTGGGACAAATCCCATGGCGACCGCGTCGCTGCCGAACCTGGATCGCGTGGTGATCCCGTTGTCTTCCTGGTAGTAGTAGAGGCCGGCCATCCAGCGCAGCGTGCTATCGGTTTCGGGGGATGCCAGCCGCAACTCCTGGGTCAGTTGCTTGCGATCCTCCCGGGTGCTTTCTCGTACGATGTCCAGCGGTGAACCGTCGGTATCGCCGACGCCGTCGTTTTCCCAGTCGCGCCAGCCAGTAATGGATGTCACCCGCACGCCGGGGGTGTTCCAGTTCAGGCTGAACGAGCTTCCGAAGGCGTCACGGTTGTCGTGGCCGGCGAAGTCGTTCCGTACGCGTCCCGGGTGATCACGTATCTCCTGCAGTGTGCCCAGCGGATATGCGCCACCCCGGAACCGTTCCACATCCATTGACAACGTGGCGTCGAGGTCGGTAGTGGGTGTCCAGCGCAGGTTGGCACGCAGGCTCTGGTCGTCGCGGTCGTCCGCCTTCTTGCCGAGATGGGTGTTGTCGACATATCCATCGCGCTTTGTTGCGGACGCCGACAAGCCGAGAAACAGCTTGTCCTCCACGAGCGGGGTACGCACGCTGCCCTTGAGTTCGCGCTCGCCGAAGTTTCCGGCGCCTGCGCTCACGCGTGCCTCGGTCTCGTTTGAGGGTTGTCGGGTGACGATGTTGATCACGCCGGCGAGAGCGTTTCGTCCGTAGAGCGTCCCTTGCGGTCCACGCAGGACCTCGACGCGTTCCACATCGAAGAGGTCCATGTCGAACATCCCGTCACTGGTATAGCCGACGCCGTCGACGTAGAAGCCTACTGCGGGCTCGCCGTAGGTGGCGCCCACACCGCGCATGAATACGTGGCTGTTGCGTCTTCCGCCCCAGGTGGAGATGTGGAGGTTCGGTACCTGGTTGGCGATTTCGGTGATGCTCTGGATGCCCGCATCGTCGATCTGGTCGCCGGTGATTGCCGAGATGCTCGCCGGGACGTCCTGCAGCGCGGCGGCGCGTTTCTCCGCCGTGACGGTTACGGCCTCGAGTTGGTAGATTTCACCGGTTTCCCGGCCACGTGTGGGTGTCTCGTCGGCGGCGACCGAACCGGGCGCCAGCATCTGCGCGGCAACGAGGAGTGTTGCACCTCTCAATGCCATTCGTTTCACCTTCGCTGCTTGCATGAACAGTTCCTTTCGTCGTGCAAGATGACGACATCTGATTTCTCATGGGAATGAGAATCATATTCAAATGGAGGGCCGCGATTCCCCGGATCGGGACGTGTACCGCCCTGATCGGGATTCTCTTCACAACGGGCGCCGATCACTGCTGTCGGCAAATGTCTTGTGAGGTGAGGAAACTGGCAATGAAAGTGGGCCTGTTGCTGGTCATCGCGATGGATGTCGTTGGGGCGATCGCTCGGCGGTCCGGCTCAGGGCAGTAAGAACGACGCCGCACTGTCGGTTCTGATGTCGTTGCGGCAGACTGTTGGCAGTGGTCAATTCGTGACAGACAACGGACGCGAGGTGCGATGAGTACAGACAACGACCAGGTTCACCGACGTGGACTGATTGACCACCCGGGGCTTCAGGTGCTGATGCCTCACCTGCAGACCTATCTGCTCAAAGGAATGACCGAACTGCGCTCGGGCAGAGAGACGTTCTCAGGGACCGCGGTGGAGATCTATGCGGCGGGCGTGGCCGACCGGGTATCGGAGTTGGATAACGCACTGTCTGCCCTCCGTTTGACCATGGGCTTCGTGATGGAGTTGGGGAGCCAACCCAGTCCAGACCCCGACGTGTACCGTTACCACTACGAGAACTTCGTGCTGCGCGTCATCGGTTTCGTCGACCGGGCGCACCGCCTGGTCGGTTCGTCGCTGCTGATGAAAAACGCCGAATTCGAGAACATCCGTGGCAACAGAGTTGTCCAGGATCGGGTCAAATCCAGTCACCCCGACATTCATGCGGCCCTGCAGAGTGTCACGGAGGCCGTAGAGAGTTATCGAGGGCCGCGCAACGAACTGATCCATGCTGCCGCGTTTACCAGCCGAGAGCTTGGGCTGTTCCAGTCAATTCGGCAGTTCGGTGTGGACACGGGTGGGCTCGATATGGATGCACTGGCACGGCACCATTTCTCTGAGGGGGGCACAGAGATCGCGCTGACCATTGCACGCTTGGTCGAAGCGCTCACGACGTTGCTGGACAGCCTGGCACCCCTTTTCGCGATCGCTGCTGAACACAATGACGGGAGCCCACAGAAGTGGCCGGCCGCCGAGGGAGCCGATGAAGCGTGACAAGGCTCAACGCACCAACTGCCGTGCCAACGCCACCTCTACCGAGTCGCCATCCTGGTTCAGGACATCCAGCCCCGATTCAGGTACGTCGCCCGAGGTGGATTGCGACACCATGATCTTCTTGGCCATCAACCCCAGGCAGGTCATCTGCGAGGAGTTGGCGTAGCCGAGGTAGATCACGCGCACCGGCTGCTTCTGGCCGATGCGCCATGAGCGCCGGGCGGCCTGCTGCAGCGAATACACGTTGTAGCTGGACTGGAGGAACACGATGGTCGGGAATCGCCGATCCTGACCACGCATCAACTCCGGCCGGAGGCAAATGCACATGCGCAGATTGAACGATCCATCTCACGGGCCTTTGGCGATTGCCAAGCAAGCGATTCTGACTGCACGGAATGAGCCGCGGAACTTGGAAGCGCGGACCTCAGGTCAGTCCGATACGACGCGTTTTGGACCCCGTAGCCGGGCCTTGATCCGGCTCAGCGCCACGGGCGTTACGCGGATGTAGCTGGCGATGTCCTTCTGGGGTATCAAAGCAATGAACTCCCGGTACTCGTCGAGGAAGCCCAGGTAGCGCGCCTCGGCTGACAGGGTCAGCAATTCCCGCTCGCGCTTTTCCTTGCGTCGTCCGTAGATCTCGAAGGCACGGGCAGTCATACGCTGCCAAGCGAGATGACGTGCGGCGAGGGGCTCAATGGCGGCGTAGGGGATGCGCGCCAAGGTCGTACCGGCGAGAGCCTCCACGGCGAAGCTGGAACGGCCGCCGGGTGCGAGAGCGGCGATGCTGGCGAAACACAGGCCCGGTGTGGCGAAGCCCTTCAGCCAGACAGCGCCATCGGCAGTTTCGTAGAGCATCTTGACCAAGCCGCGCGTCACCACGTAGACGTAGGGATGCACTTCGCCGGCTCGGAACAGACGCTCACCCCGTGCCAGGTCGACGGTTTGGATGGCGTCCGCGATCCCGGGCCAGTCGGGCAATAGGCCGCCCGCCAGTGCCTCCAGCACGGTGCGCGCATCGATAGCGGGTGCTTCCACTAAACCGAGGTTAATGCGGGAAACTTCTTTCATGGGAAAAAATGGTAACACCCTGTCGCCGGAGAGTCGTTATGCGCATGTTGTTGCTTCCCCCCATCGTGTTTTTCGCCAGTGCCCTGTCCATGTTGGCCCTGGACCGGATTGCCCCACTCATCCGGGTGGAGTCCCCCTGGACATGGCTGGGAATGGCGCCGCTCGTTGTCGGCCTGGCGATGGCAAACTGGCATGCCCGCCTGTTTCGTCGGGTGGGCACCAATATCGACACTTTCGGCGAGCCAGACCGGCTGGTGCAGGACGGCCTGTTCCTGTACACCCGCAACCCCATGTATCTGGGCTTTGTCATTAGCTTGGCCGGCTTGGCCTTCATCCTGGGATCGATCAGCCCCTGGGCCTTGGTCGTGGGCTTCATTCTGGCGGCCCATTGCGGGTACGTCCCCGTGGAGGAGCGGGCCATGGCGGCGAAATTCGGCGCGGACTACGAGAAATACCGACGCCGGACCCCGCGCTGGTTCTGATTCCGGATATCCCACAGGGCACGTCGGCGCAGTGACCGTGATCGATGGCCCCACAGTCGCCGACTAACGGTGATTGCGACTCGTGCCACCCCTGATGATGAAAGAGACTACGGGTTGGAAGATGGCGGGGAGAGGTCGCGCAATATTTTGGCGGCTAGACCCCGCAAGCTAACGTGACCCGCCGGACTGACTCGTACCCCGGATTGCCTCCATAGAGAGCGCACGTTAAACAGGCCGTTGGCGACTTGTCGCCTTCAGGCAGTTTCAGTTCCGGCCCCTGCCACCTTCCGCTGTTCAGTGTAATTCGACTGGAGAGAACATGGAACTGGCAACGCTTCACAAACGTGTCATCGGGCTCGATGTGCATCAGGCGCAGATC
>WPCJ01317447.1_pt1 | contig 31138 bp, 32 predicted proteins | sample 5399831 | NCBI WGS metagenome assembly WPCJ01 (sample SAMN12869470, study PRJNA574797) | sludge metagenome | isolation source: wastewater treatment of pH10 | place: China:Beijing | collected 2019-05-20 | reverse complement strand
AGGGATCCATTGCTTCATAGGATATTACATCCTGGAAAAGATCTTTCAGATTCGATAAATTCCGGTTGCTTTTTATTACTTTGTCCCCTAATAAGAGGTCACGGACAAATAACAGAGGAGGAACAATTATTTTTGGTGTTTCCATATACGTTATTTTTACAATACAAATAATACATTATCCATATTGCAAAAATAGCGGATCCAAGGATGCAGATGTTTTGGTATTTTTCCGAATAACTATAGTATTTTATTATAATACCTGCTTTTTCCGGGTACCGAACTCTTTCTGGAAATCAGAAGGAAGCATATCGGTCGATTTCTTGAACTGAGTGATGAAATTGGATAAATTATTAAAACCTGATTCCAAACTAATTGTAGAGATCTTCTTCTCTCCTTCGATCAATAGCTTTTTGGCATGGCCGATCCGCATATCGTTAAGGTATTCGACAAATGTTTTCTTGGTACGTTCTTTAAAATAACGACAAAATGCCGTAGGAGTCAGTCCGACTAGTTCTGCAACGTCCCCCAGTTTAATGGTTTTCGTGAAATTGGCAATCATATACTTGTATACTTTATTGAATCGTTCAAAGTCATCGGAATTGACCGATTCGGTAAAACCCACACTGGCCAGTACTTCATATTCTTCTGTAGTAGCCATCATTTCCAGCAATGTAATGAGTTCAGCTACTTTTCGGGCTCCTCTGTTTCTCGCCGACTGTTCAATAAAGTCCGCAATCCTCTTTTTCGATTCACCCACAAACTTCAGTCCCCGACGTGACCGCTCAATCAGATCACGTATATTGGTCATTTCCGGCAAGCGGATCAAATTAGACTCAAAAATCTCTTTTTTAAAAAACAAACAGATACAAGTGGCACGAAGACCTGACTCTTTGTTGAAGTAAATTTCGTCATTCCTCCATTCGTGAGGCAGTTTCGGTCCAATCATACATACATCTCCCTCTGCATAGCCCTCTAAATGATCACCGACAAACCTCGTTCCCGTACCACTGATAATATACATAATCTCAATAGCAGGATGATAATGCCAGGGAACAATGAAATGAGGCAGGTCTTCTATATAATAATGTATATGACTATCTACGGGAAATGGTAACTCTTGGAACATTGGTTTCATACGGTTATTTTATTTTTTTATTTTGGTGTATGACAATTGAGCGAAGCGAAATCGCCGATTTCTTCTGAAATTTTAGCCGGAGGCAATTCGCGAGAATCATCATCTTGGGTGTAATGGCGTTCACGCTCGTTTCATAACTTCTCCTTTTTTTATTGTGTTATTTCAACGAAATATATACTTATTAGCGACCGTAATGATACAAAAATAAAACTTCAAGACAAAACCTGGATGACTTTTAACATTATCATCCATACATTTTAACAGGGATAAATATCCATTTCTGTTAAAAGATATTCTTGCAAAAACATTCTATCTTTGTACTTTGTTTATCTAATTCGGGATATTTACCCATTGCAGGTTATCGCAGGGAAACAACGGATAAAGAGATTGATCATTTGGATATGCACGCAAAAAAGATTAATATTGCCATCGACGGTTTTTCCTCGTGCGGCAAAAGTACAATGGCTAAAGACCTGGCCAGAAAATTGGGTTATACCTATATCGACAGTGGAGCCATGTATCGCGCTGTTGCCCTGTACGCTATCAGGAAAGGGTGGATCACGGAAACAACGATGGACGAAGAAGCCCTTCGCGAACATGTTTCAGAGATAAAGATAACATTTGCTCCTAATGCACAGGGCAGCCAGGATACTTACCTGAACGGAGAAAATGTGGAGGATAATATCCGTACTTTAGAAGTGGCTAACGGTGCCAGCCGGGTAAGCACGCTCGGGTTTGTACGGAAAGAACTGGTTCGCCAGCAGCAGGAGATGGGGAAAGAGAAGGGGGTGGTGATGGATGGCCGCGATATAGGTACGGTTGTTCTTCCGGATGCCGAATTAAAACTCTTCGTCACTGCCCCACCAGAAATACGGGCACAACGCCGTTTTGATGAGATGAAAGCCAAAGGGATCAACCCACCGGCTTATGAAGATATATTGGCGAATGTAAAGGAACGCGACTTGCGTGACACTACGCGGGCCGAGAGTCCGCTACGTAAAGCCGATGATGCAATTGAACTCGACAATACGCACGTAGATATTGAGGGACAACTGCAATGGGCATTGGATATGTTTAACAGAATCACAGTAAAAAATGAGCAAAATTGAAATAGACAGGCAGTCCGGTTGCTGTTTCGGGGTGGAGAAAGCTATTATCAGGGCGGAAGAGGAGCTGAAAAAAGGAGGCACCCTCTATTGCCTGGGTGACATCGTACACAACAACATAGAAGTAGAACGTCTGGAAAAGATGGGGTTAATCACCATCAATCATGAGCAGTTCAGGGAATTAAAGAACGTGCGGGTACTGCTTCGCGCACACGGCGAACCGCCCAGCACTTACGAAATTGCCAAACAGAACAACATAGAACTTATTGATGCGTCCTGCCCGGTGGTGCTGGGATTACAAAAACGGATCAAGAAAAAATACACACATGCAGAAAGCGACGATGCCCAGGTTGTTATTTTCGGTAAAAAAGGACATGCGGAGGTGAACGGACTGCTCGGACAGACTGATGAATCGGCCATTGTAATTGAGAGCAAAGAGGAGATAGACAAATTAGACTTTACAAAAGATATCAGCCTCTTTTCTCAAACGACCAAATCGCTTGAAGGTTTTCGTGAAGTAGGAGAACTGATCAAATCCCGTATGCAGGGCGACGCTAAATTTGAATTCTACGACACCATCTGCCGTCAGGTATCGAACCGGGTTCCCAATATACAGGAGTTTGCGGAAAATCATGACCTCATCTTCTTTATTGCCGGGGAGAAGAGTTCCAACGGTAAAGTCCTGTTTGCAGAATGTAAGAAAAAGAATCCCAACTCATACTTGATCCATCATCCGGATGAGATAGATCCATCCCTTATAAAAGAGAATATCAGTATAGGTATTTGCGGCGCAACTTCCACGCCTATGTGGCAAATGGAGGCTGTAGCCCAAAACATCGCAAAACTACAACCCCGGATGCAAGTCGAAAAAGCTGCTTTTTAAGCAGCTTTTTTTGTATGCATCATTAAAAAAATCTATCTTTGCGCTTCGTTATTTAAAAGGATTATTCAAAAAGATCAGGTAAATAACACCCAAATCTTCAAAGACTAACATTTCAATTATGGACTCTAATATAAAAAGTGTAGGTGTCCTCACTTCTGGAGGAGACGCACCCGGCATGAATGCCGCTATCCGTGCGGTAACACGTGCCGGGATCTTCAATAACATGAAAGTGTACGGGATTTACAGGGGATACAGGGGATTGATTTCTGACGAGATTATGGAATTCAAGACCAACAGTGTAAGCAACATCATCCAACAGGGAGGAACCATGCTGAAAACAGCCCGTTCGGCAGATTTTATGACTGAGGAAGGGAGAAGGATCGCATACGAGAACATGCAGAAACACGGCATCGAAGCGTTAGTAGTGATTGGTGGCGACGGTTCTCTGACGGGTGCTGCTATTTTTGCCAATGAGTACAACATACCTGTGGTAGGTCTCCCCGGCACTATTGATAATGACCTGAACGGTACCGACACAACTATCGGATACGACACAGCACTGAACACCATCATGCAGTCGATGGATAAAATACGGGATACAGCCACTTCACATGAGCGTTTGTTCTTCATAGAGGTAATGGGCCGTAACTGTGGCTACCTGGCGCTCAACAGTGCCATTGCTTCAGGAGCCGAAGCAGCTATTATTCCGGAAATAAGTATCGAAAAAGACCAGTTGGCAGAACTCATTGAGCAGGGATTCCGCAAATCAAAAAACAGTAGCATGGTACTTGTCACTGAAAGCGAAGTGACCGGTGGCGCCATGAAGTTGGCAGAAAGGGTAAAAAAGGAATATCCGCAATACGACGTACGTGTGTCCATACTTGGGCACCTGCAGCGTGGCGGCTCACCTACTGCACAGGACCGTATCCTTGCAAGCCGTATGGGGGTTGCAGCCATACAGGCATTAATGGAATATCAGCGTAACGTGATGATTGGCATCCGGGAAAACGAGATCGTATATGTTCCATTCAAAAGAGCAATCAAGAAAGACAGGGAGATTAGCCGGGAAATGTTGGAGGTATTACGTATCTCCTCTATCTGATAATTACTATTTTCTTTCTGTCCTACAAAAATAAATATGCGTTTTTTATTCTTTTTTATGATTGAAAGACGTACATTTGCAGTCAAACTCTGAAATATCATAAGATTATAATAATATGAAGATTACACACATCGAGCACATTGGGATAGCCGTAAAAAGTATTGAAGAGCAACTCCCTTATTATGAAGGGATTTTAGGACTAAAATGCTATAACATTGAGACAGTAGAAGATCAAAAAGTTAAAACTGCATTTTTCATGGTGGGACAAACCAAAATCGAATTGCTGGAACCAACCGATGAGGAAAGCACTATTGCCAAATTTATTGAAAAGAGGGGTGAAGGAATACATCATATAGCCTATGCCACTGAAAATGTAAATGAAGCTTTAAAAGAGATGGAAGATAAAGGAGTACGGTTGATAGACAAGGAAGCACGTGGAGGTGCTGAAGGGTTGCGTATCGCTTTCTTACATCCCAAATCTACCGGTGGCGTCCTCACCGAACTATGCGAACATCCCGAATAATCCGGAGAAACTTCTTTTCCAACACTATCATCTAGAAAAATTCTTACACCAAACAATATAGTAAAGCAACAGGTCTCAAAAGATATTAGTCATTTGTTCTCAACAACAAAGAGCTGTTGACTATGAACTGAAACAAAAAACAAACTTGTTTGAATTTTAGTGAAGCAAAAGCCGTTGCAAAAACCTATTTCGTTTTAAATAAACATTTTTATATGAGCAACCAACTCGAAAAAGTCAAAGAGCTTATCCAACTACGTGAAAAAGCTCGTTTAGGGGGTGGCGAAAAAAGAATCGAAGCGCAACACCTCAAAGGAAAGTACACCGCGCGTGAAAGACTCGACATGCTTCTGGATGAAGGAAGTTTTGAGGAATTCGACATGTTTGTGGAACATCGTTGCCACAACTTCGGAATGGAAAAAACTAAATTCCTGGGAGACGGGGTGGTAACAGGTTATGGAACCATTTACGGACGTCTGGTGTATGTTTTCGCACAGGATTTCACCGTATCCGGAGGATCCCTGTCAGAGATGCATGCACAAAAGATTTGTAAAGTAATGGACCAGGCACTGAAAATGGGCGCTCCTCTTATCGGTATTAACGACTCAGGAGGTGCCCGCATCCAGGAAGGTATCAATGCGTTGGGAGGTTATGCCGAGATATTCCAACGTAACATCCTCGCCTCGGGTGTGATCCCCCAGATTTCAGGGATCTTCGGGCCTTGTGCCGGAGGTGCCGTTTACTCCCCTGCCCTTACCGACTTTATCATCATGACCCAGGGAACTTCTTATATGTTCCTCACCGGGCCGAAAGTAGTAAAAACCGTAACGGGTGAAGATGTGACTCAAGAACAACTGGGAGGTGCTTCAGTTCATTCTTCCAAATCAGGAGTTTCCCAATTCCAGGTACAAACCGAAGAGGACGGGTTGAAACTGATCCGTCAACTGCTCAGCTTTATTCCGCAGAACAATCTGGAAGAAGCACCTTTGCAGCCTAATGATGATCCAATCGACAGGCTGGATGACGCACTCAACGATATTATCCCCGACAGTCCCAACAAACCATATGATATGTATGAGGTGATTGGTGCTATCATTGATAAGGGAGAATTCCTGGAAGTACATGCCGATTATGCAAAAAATATCATTGTAGGTTTTGCCCGTTTCAACGGTCAATCGGTCGGGATTGTAGCCAACCAGCCTAAATTCCTTGCCGGTGTGCTCGATATCAATGCTTCGCGTAAAGCAGCCCGTTTTGTCCGCTTCTGCGATGCTTTCAATATACCTATCGTCTCATTGGTAGATGTACCCGGTTTCCTTCCCGGAACAGGACAGGAATATGGTGGAGTAATCACCCACGGCGCTAAATTGCTCTACGCTTATGGCGAAGCGACTGTGCCGAAAGTAACCGTTACGTTACGCAAATCTTACGGTGGAGCGCATATCGTGATGAGTTGTAAACAACTCCGGGGCGATATCAACTACGCATGGCCTACAGCTGAAATTGCTGTTATGGGAGCGGATGGAGCTGTGGAAGTACTTTACAGCAAAGAGATAGCAGCAGAAAAAGATCCGGAAAAAATGACTGCAGTGAAGGAAGAAAAGAAGAATGAGTACAACGACCTCTTCACAAACCCGTATGTAGCTGCACGTTATGGATATATCGACGATGTAATTGAGCCGCGGAACACCCGTTTCCGTGTCATTCGTGCATTGCAGCAACTGCAAACCAAAAAATTGCAGAATCCGCCCAAGAAGCACGACAACCTACCTCTTTAAAAGCAGTTGAATATGAGAAATTATACAATAACATTATTTCTTTTCACCGCAGTACTGTTGTTCTCCGGATGTAGTTCCAAACTGAAAAATCCGGCCTGGATCATCAACGAGGTCATGGTTCTCAACGAGAGCAGCTATATGGATGATTATGGACAACGGAACGGATGGATTGAAATATACAACAATACGGCAAGAACGCAGGACTTGGGAGGTCGATACCTGACCAATGACCCCAATAATCCGAAAAAGTATCCGATTCCGCGCGGAGACGTCCTCACCAGGATACCCCCTCACCAGCATGCTCTTTTCTGGGCGGACAACGAACCTTTTAACGGAACGTTCCACGTGAGTTTCAAACTCGACCCCACAAAAGAGAACTATATCGCACTCTATGATAACGACGGGAAGACATTGCTGGACGAAATTGTGATCCCGGCCGGGATACTGGCCGATCAGACCTATGGCTACATTCAGGATGGTATAAAATACGACGCGGAAGGTAACATTCTTGCTACCCGTCTTGAAAGGGTAACTCCCAGCAGCAATAATGCCATTCTGGAAGAAAACCCCAAAGTGGTAAATCTTCAGGAAACCGATGCATGGGGTGGCATGCTTACCATCACCTCCATGTTAGTGGTATTTTTCGCTCTGATTGCTTTGTATCTCTTCTTCAAATTATCGGGGAATATAGCCAAGAGAATGTCGGAAAAGAAAGTGGCCCAAAGTGGCACACTCTCTGCTGTGAGAAGCCATACTCATCTGTCGGGTGAGGTATTGGCCGCTATCTCTGCCGCCATCCACGAGATGAGAGAAGATGAGCATGATCTGGAATCCACAATCCTCACCATTCAACATGTGAAGAGGAATTATTCACCATGGAGCTCCAAACTTCAGTCATTAAGGCAGTTACCGAAATAGTAATTACTAATTACCAATTACTAATTACTAATTACCACGTTAATATTTAGATATTGCTGCATAATACAGATATCTTATACAACGAAATAAAAAAGATAAAATAATAATATGAAAGAGTTCAATTATAAAATCAACGGTGCCCCCTACAGGGTAGTGGTTAACAAATCAGACACAGATTTAGTGGAACTTGAAGTGAACGGTACACCCTACACGGTTGAAATAACACCAAAAGTAAAAAAACCAAAAGCTGTCGTACAGCGCCATAGTACACCCGCAACACCAGTACAGAGTTCAACTAGTCATCTTGTAACAAAGCCAGCCGGTCCTGCCGGTAAGAATACCATTCAATCCCCACTTCCCGGTGTCATACTGGATATACGTTGCAAGGTGGGTGATACGGTAAAAAAAGGACAAACCCTGATGATCCTTGAGGCAATGAAAATGGAAAACAATATCCTTGCCAACGGAAATGGAAAAGTAACGGAAATTCTTATCCAGAAAGGAGATTCAGTTCTCGAAGGAGCTGATCTCGTAGTCATTGAATAAAATCAAGGATTGATTATGAACACATTATTATCATTAACAGACAATCTACGAACGTTCTGGGGCTACACCGGATTTGCGAATGCCGAAACGGGCCATATTGTAATGATCCTCGTGGGGTTGTTCTTTATCTACCTTGCCGTAAAGAAAGAATACGAACCCCTGCTACTGATCCCTATCGGATTTGGTATCCTTATCGGAAATATTCCTTTCAATGAAGCTGCCAACCTGCAGGTGGGAATTTATGAAGAAGGTTCCGTATTCAACATACTATACCAGGGAGTAGTGCAAGGATGGTACCCACCATTGATCTTCCTCGGTATCGGGGCCATGACGGACTTCTCTTCTTTGATAGCCAACCCTAAGTTGATCCTCATTGGAGCTGCCGCTCAATTCGGGATTTTTGGAGCTTATATAATCGCTTTGCAACTGGGGTTTGCTCCCAACGAAGCAGGGGCGATCGGTATCATTGGTGGTGCAGACGGCCCTACAGCTATCTTTACCACATCCAAGCTGGCCCCACACCTGCTGGGGGCGGTAGCCATCTCGGCTTACTCCTATATGGCGCTGGTTCCTGTGATACAGCCTCCTTTTATGCGGATGCTGACAACAAAAAAAGAACGGGTCATCAAGATGAAAACACCTCGGGTGGTTTCACAAACGGAAAAAGTGCTGTTTCCCATTATGGGGCTATTGCTGACTGCGTTTCTGGTACCCTCCGGACTTCCCTTGCTGGGGATGCTATTCTTCGGTAACCTGTTGAAGGAATCGGGGGTAACCCGCCGTCTTGCCGAAACGGCACGCGGGCCGCTGATCGATACCATCACTATCCTCTTGGGACTCACCGTGGGTGCTTCCACGCAGGCCACCACTTTCCTACGGATAGAATCGCTAAAAGTATTCGCTATCGGGGCCCTTTCATTTATTATTGCCACTTGTACAGGAATTCTTTTTGTGAAGATATTCAATCTGATATTACCGAAAGAGAAGAAAATCAATCCGTTGATCGGAAATGCAGGTGTTTCCGCCGTGCCCGATTCAGCCCGGATTTCTCAGGTTCTTGGTCTCGAATATGAACCCAGCAACTACCTGTTGATGCATGCTATGGGTCCCAATGTAGCCGGTGTGATCGGTTCGGCTGTAGCTGCCGGTATCCTGTTGGGATTCCTCTATTAAGAAAAGATTATACGTTATTTCAAGAGGTGGGGCAGTAGCCTCGCCTCTTTACATAACACGAAGTAGCGCATACAAAACTGAATTTAAAAGATTACTATCTTATGGGCTTAGAAGAATTGTTACCGGCGATAGCCGGCATGACCTGGCAGCATTTGGTGATGATTGGCGTAGGACTCATCCTGATTTATCTTGCCATTGCCAAGAATTACGAACCCACGCTATTATTACCAATGGGATTTGGCGCTATCTTAGTAAATATACCACTCTCTTCGGCACTCACCCAAATTGATCCGGCTACAGGGCAAGCTGTAGAAGGCGTACTCAACGTCTTCTTCGAAGCTGGTATTGCCACCGAAATCTTCCCGTTATTGATATTTATCGCCATCGGGGCTATGATTGATTTCTCACCACTGTTCCGGAACCCATCACTATTATTGTTCGGTGCTGCTGCACAGTTCGGTATTTTCCTCACGATGATGTTTGCCACTTTACTCGGATATGATATCCGCGAGGCAGCTTCTATCGGTATTATCGGTGCGGCAGATGGACCGACCTCTATTGTGGTGGCTTCCCGTTTCGCCCCCAATTTGCTGGGGCCTATCTCTGTGGCAGCCTACTCCTATATGGCGCTCGTACCCATTATACAGCCGCCCGTCATCCGGCTGCTGACTTCCCGTAAGGAACGCCTCATCAGGATGTCATCAGCCACCCACAACAACAAGAAGATATCGAAGAAAGCCCTTATCGCCTTCCCCATTGTAATTACCATTGCAGCAGGTATTATCGCACCCTCTTCCCTATCGTTAATCGGCTTCCTGATGTTTGGTAACCTGATCCGTGAATGTGGCGTGTTAAACAAGTTATCGCAGTCAGCACAGAATGAATTGTCTAGCCTGGTCACCATATTACTGGGTATAACCATTGCCAGTACAATGACGGCCGACCGGTTTATCCGCACGGATACACTGATTATTATTGCGTTAGGGCTTTTCGCCTTTATCTTCGATACTTTTGGCGGTGTGATCTTCGCAAAATTCCTGAACCTGTTCCGCAAGGAAGATAACAAGATCAACCCAATGATAGGTGCCTGCGGTATTTCGGCATTCCCGATGTCAGCACGTGTAATCCACCAGATGGGACAGAAAGAAGATCCCTATAATTATCTGCTTATGCCGGCCATCAGTGCCAACGTTGGAGGCCAGATAGGTTCGGTAGTAGCAGGAGGTATTATATTGACGTTAGTTCCTTTACTCGCTTAAAAACAGAAACTATGACACCGACAATACAAACAGCATTGTTCATCGCCATCGTAGGGATAGCAGGGATTTTTATTTTTATGTCCTTCTTCTATATGATTATCCTTGCGCTCGACAAATACCTTCCCTATCAGGAAGAAAAACCTGTGGAAGAGTTTATTGAGGAGACATTTGAAGACGAAGAGGAATAGTCTTTCAGCGTAAAAGATATTTCCCGGTATAATAAAGAAAGAAGCGGAATCTTAAAGGGTTTCGCTTCTTTCTTTATTAATTGGGCTACAACGCAAATATCTGCTATTTCTGTTGTTTTCTGACGTCCGCACCCCACATCAGTTTATCTCGCAATGTTTCGTAAAAGGTATGCCCAACCCGCTTCACTACGCGGAGTGTATAATCGTCCTTTCTGACTTGAATACTGACTGATTCATCCAGGACACGCGATTCGCCATCCACTGAGACAAGGAACATATGGCTGCGGCTCTCCACTTTCAACGAGATGATGCTGCTATCGTCTACGACTAACGATCTAGAAGTCAGGTTATGAGGAGCAATTGCTGAAAGGATAATACTGGGAGTGGTGGGTGATAAGATAGAACCACCGATACTTAGAGAATAGGCAGTGGATCCGGTTGGCGTCGATATCACTAATCCGTCAGCCTGATAAGATGTCAGATAGTCGTTGTTAATATAGGCATGGATCGAAAGCATAGAAGCAGTATCCTGTTTCAGGATAGCCACTTCATTGAGAGCATGCACATTAAAATGTTCCGGGGGAAAGGATTCGTCTGTAGATAGTTTCAGTAATGTACGATCTTCTACTTTATATGCCCCCTCCATCACCTCCTGTAATGTCTCTTCCATATCGGCGTAATTAATAGCTGCCAAAAATCCCAAACGCCCCGTATTGATACCCAGAATAGGGATACCCGAATCACCTACTGTACCGGCCGTTCTCAAAAAAGTACCATCTCCGCCCACACTCACAGCCATATCCACAGGGGGTAATTTTTCCTCAAGAGTACAGAGCGGAGCGATCCGTTGGCGGAGAGGGGCAGGCAGGCTATAGAAAAAGTTCACAGGTAAACACAACTCACCGCCGTTTCGACCAATAGCCTCACATACCCCACATATCTGCTCTTCTGCTTTGGCAGTCCTGTCGGGGAACATACTCCCAAATAAAGCAAATTTCATCTTTTTATTTTTAAGAAGTTAGAATTTTCTTAGGAACGAGTGCAAAAGCAAACTTGTTTGCATTATGCCAAGTGACAACAGAAATTGGCACATTGAAATCACATTTCCAAATAATACATCAACTCATCCAACCGCTCCTTTTGTTTGTCGGTCACTTCTCCCTCTTTCATGAAATAATAAACTACATTATAATTAAATCGTTCAAAACTTCTTAAAAGCACGGTCACATCATCTATGTCTAGCTTTAAAGAGATCAATAGAAACTCTCCTCCGGAAATTGGCATGACGCTGAGAGCCGTTATATGCGCATTATTACTTTCTACAATCCTTGCTATCTCCGTGAGCGTATAATCCTTCAACGGAACCTCCAGTATGATAAGGGAGTTTTCCGTCCTGGAAAGTTCTGTAAACTGCCCGGGGGTAAACGATGAACTGAATTTTTCCACCTGTTCTTTGATAAATTCTTTGGTCGACATTGCGCAAAACGGTTATTTCGTATTACTTTTGTATCTGATTTACAAAGATGGCAAAATTTTGCCTAATTGAAAGTTCCCACGGGTTTTTATTTTTTTCTTTTTATGACCAAACTCAGTGTAAATGTAAACAAAGTAGCTACTTTGAGGAATGCGCGCGGTGGAAATATCCCCGATCTGGTGCAGGTGGCTACCGATTGTCAACTTTTCGGTGCCGAAGGGATTACAGTGCATCCCCGCCCCGATCAGCGCCATATCCGCTATAGCGATGTCTTTGATTTGCAGGCAAAAGTATATACGGAATTCAATATTGAGGGGAATCCAACATCCGAATTCATCTCTTTAATCAGAAAGATCAGGCCCACGCAGGTAACGCTTGTACCCGATGCCCATGACGCTATCACCTCAGATGCCGGATGGGATACTGTTACACATAAAGGTTTTCTGACCGATGTTGTCAATGAGTTTCAGGCGATGGGGGTACGCACCTCTATTTTCATCAATGCCAATCCGGAAATGGTACGGATGGCATCGCAAATCGGCACGGACAGGGTTGAACTCTATACCGGCCCTTATGCCGAAGCATACCGGGCAGACAGGGAAAAGGCTATAGCGCCCTTTATTGAAGCTGCCACTCTGGCAAAAAACCTCGGATTAGGCGTAAATGCAGGACACGATCTGAATCTGGAGAATCTCGCTTATCTTTACCAGAATATCTCCTGGCTGAAAGAAGTATCAATAGGTCATTCGCTCATTAGCGATGCACTCTATATGGGGTTGAAAGAAACAATAAAAGCGTATAAAAATTGTTTAAAAGAGTCTCCGGAAGAGGTTTGACAATCTAAATTAACTATCTTTATCCACAAGTTTTCGCTAGTAAAATTTTCTTTTAGAATAAGTATAAAATGAATCTATTGCAAATACCTGTGCCGGGAGATACAGCCCAGGCAATTTATGACACCATGCAGCAAGTAGCGACTGCCGAGACTGAAGCTGTCACAATGAACGCTTTCGACCTTGCCCTGAAAGGCGGTTGGTTGATGATCGTTCTGCTCATCCTTCTGCTGATGACTATTTATGTTCTTATTGAGAGAACATTGGTCATCAATAAAGAAAGCAAAGAGGACAATTCATTCATGAATCGCATCAAAGATTATATCCATGACGGTAAAATCGATGCTGCAGTTGCACTCTGTCGCAATACCGACACTCCTTCAGCCCGTATGGTGGAAAAAGGTATTTCCCGTTTGGGAAGGCCAACTGCCGACGTAATGTCAGCCATTGAGAATCAGGGTAATATTGAAATATCAAAACTGGAAAAAGGGTTACCCGTATTGGCTACTTCTGCATCGACTGCCCCTATGGTTGGATTCCTTGGTACCGTGACCGGAATGGTGAATGCTTTTATGAGTATGGCAAACGCAGGAGCCAACGTAAGTATAACCACCCTCTCCGCCGGTATTTACGAAGCATTGGTGACTACCGTTGCCGGGCTTATCGTAGGGATTATCGCACTATTTTCGTACAACTACCTTACTACCCGGATCAAGGGAATTGTAAATAAATTGGAGATGAGGGTAATGGAGTTCATGGATATTCTCAATGAACCGGCAGTATGATTGATTAGTTGATTTATTGATTTACTGATTGTTAAATCATCACATTAGCACATTAGTTTTATGGCTTTAAAACAACGGTTTACAATAGAGACTAATTTCAGCATGGCGTCCATGACGGATGTGATCTTCCTGCTGCTTATTTTCTTTATGATTACCTCCACCTTCGTCGTACCTAATTCCATACAGGTGTTATTGCCAAGGTCTCAGCAACAAACCCAGGCAAAACCTATTACACGGGTAACCATAGACAAGGATCTCAATTATTATGTGGCAAATGCCAATGAGACGGAACGGCAGGTATCTTTCGAAGATATCACGCCTTTCCTGCAATCGGTCTATTCGGCCGATCCCAGTATATTCGTCGCACTCTATGCGGATGAGACCGTACCCTATCGGGAGATTGTCCGTGTGCTGGATATTGCCAATCAGAACCAATTCAAAATGGTACTGATGACGCGACCGAATTAAAAGGAACAACCAATGAGAAAGGCTCCGTCATATCCCAGTCGACTCAGGAAAAACATTGTAAAGGTTCCTGAGATCATCGACACCTGTTCGGGGATCAACATCTTCGGGCAGTTGTTGAAGTCTTTCTTGTTCAGCACTGATGTCGCTATCATCCGCAATACCAATGCCGACGCGATTATAGCAGTTTATCCGTTTACACCTCAACCCCTGATATCGCATGCGCTTATCCTTGCTGCCGACAAACCGATATTCTGTGGTGTAGGCGGAGGCATCACTTCCGGAGAAAGAAGTGTAGAGCTTGCCATCGACGCAGAATTTCAGGGCGCCCTGGGTGTCATATTGAATAAACCCACAAAGAACGACACGATCAAAAAGATGAAAAAGAAGATAGATATTCCTATCATCATTACTATCGTATCGGGAAAAGACGATATAAAAGAACGCCTCAAAGCTGGGATAAATATCTTCAACGTCTCAGGAGCGGAAAAAACAGCGGATATTGTGAAAAAGATCAGGGATATGGATGACAATATTCCCATCATTGCTACAGGCGGAAAAACCGACGAGACCATCCGGCAGGTAATTGAAGCCGGTGCCAATGCGGTTTCCTATACGCCCCCTACTACAGCCGAATTATTCAAGGAAATAATGATACGGTATAGAAGCGAATAAAAGTGCCCTGATCATAAGTATACACTAAATTCAGTTATCAGAAACATGATTACAAGAGAAAAAATAGGAGGAATAATAGGAACGGCAATTTTTACGATATTGCTTTTCTTCATCTTGTTATTCTCTGTTTTCACATTATCATTTCCACCCGAAGAACTGGAAGGGATACCGGTAATGTTCGGAACTACTGAAGATGCTTTCGGTATTGTTGAACCTCCCATTACAGAGATAACACCTGCACCTTCACCTGAGATTCCCCCCCATTCTCCGGCTGAACCGTTAATTACCCAAACAACGGAACCTACTATCGATGTGGAAGCTCAACGGGAAGAAGAACGACGTAGGGCACAATTGGAGGCTGAACGCAGGGCGAGGGAAGAGGCTGAGCGACGCCGGAAAGAAGAAGAAGCACGTAAGCGTGAAATCAACCGCCAGATGTCAGGACTCTTCGGAGAAAGTTCGGAAAGCCGCGGCAATACTGAAGGGGAAGGAACACAGGGAGTTTCTACCGGAAATGCTACGCAAGGCTCACCCTCCGGTAATGGAGGAATAGGCTCCTATGATTTGGGTGGACGCAGTTTGGGCAGTGGTGGGCTTATTCAACCCCGGTATACTGTGAACGACTATGGGACTGTCGTTGTCAATATTACAGTGGATCCTGCCGGTAATGTGATCCACACGGAAATCGGACGCGGTACGAACACCCCCAGCGCCACTCTCCGTGAAGAAGCATTACGAGCTGCCCGAAGCACTAAATTCAATGCGATAAACTCTGCCAATAACCAGCAGGGAACCATTACTTATCGATTTAATCTCAATTAAAAGATATACAGGTAAACCCCAAAATATCTTACTCTCTCTATAAGGAGAGATATTATTTAAGTTTCACTAAAATACTGCAATCATGAAGAAAGTAGCCCTCTTTTTAGCAAACGGTTTTGAAGAAATTGAAGCGCTCGCGACCGTAGATATTTTAAGAAGAGCGCAGATACCGGTTGAGACTGTATCGATTTCAGATACAAAAACTGTGACCGGTGCACATAACGTGACAGTCATTGCGGATACAACCTTTCAGCAAGCCGACTTTTCAGATGTTGAGGTATTAATCTTGCCGGGTGGAATGCCGGGCACTAAAAATCTCAACGAACATGAAGGGTTAAAAGAACTGATCACAAAGTTCAACGGAGAAGGAAAGCAAATCGCCGCTATTTGTGCAGCTCCAATGGTATTGGGTGGACTTGGCCTGCTTAATGACAAACGGGCCACCTGTTATCCCGGGTTTGAAGCCGAATTGACAGGGGCACAGGCAACAGGTGAAAACGTAGTGGTCGACGGCAATATCACCACCGGAAGAGGCCCCGGGCTGGCTTTCGATTTTGCCTTACGACTGGTGGAACAGATTGCCGGCCTTAAAACAAGACAAGAGGTACAGAACGGCCTGTTACTCTGATCAATGAATAGGACTAAAGCAGAGTCCTTTAAATATCTTGTGGTCACAAAATATCGTCAGACAAAGATTTAGTCGTATTCTGACCTGCAAATACTATCCGGAACCGTTTTCACTCAAAAAATTAATGGTGCAAATAGTTGTCTATTAACAAAGAAACAACTACCTTTGCACCGTTTTTTATCAATATAATGTCTCACTTATTTAATTGAAAAAATTATTTCACAACAAATGACAGAAAATTTAAACAATGTGGCTCCAATAGAAGATTTCGACTGGGCCGCCTATGCTGAAGGTGATTCCTACAGCAAAGAAAGTAAAGAAAAACTTACCGAAAGCTACGACAACACCTTGAATAAAATCAATGACAAGGAAGTAGTAACAGGTACTGTGACCTCCATGAACAAACGCGAAGTGGTTGTAAACATCGGTTATAAATCCGATGGCGTGGTATCGATGAATGAGTTCCGTTACAACCCGAACCTGAAAGTTGGTGACGAAGTAGAAGTTTACATCGAAAGCCAGGAAGATAAAAAAGGACAGTTGATCCTTTCTCACAAAAAAGCACGTGCTTCCCGCTCCTGGGATCGGGTCAATGCCGCGCTTGAAAACAACGAAGTTATTAACGGATACATCAAATGCCGTACAAAAGGTGGTATGATCGTAGATGTATTCGGTATCGAGGCGTTCCTCCCCGGTTCACAGATCGATGTGAAACCTATCCGCGATTACGACATCTTTGTCGACAAGACAATGGAATTCAAGGTAGTTAAAATCAACCCTGAATACAAGAACGTGGTGGTATCTCACAAAGCCCTTATTGAGGAAGAACTCGAACAGCAGAAAAAAGAGATTATCTCGAAACTCGAAAAAGGACAGGTACTCGAAGGCGTCGTGAAGAACATCACTTCTTACGGTGTATTCGTCGACCTTGGCGGTGTGGACGGTCTCGTACATATCACCGACCTCTCCTGGGGACGTATCCAGCACCCGGATGAAGTAGTGAAACTGGACGACAAGATCAACGTGGTAATCCTCGATTTCGACAACGAGAAAAAACGCATCGCACTTGGTCTGAAACAGCTGACCCCGCACCCATGGGATTCATTGAGCGAAACCCTGAAAGTAGGTGACATCGTCAAAGGTAAAGTGGTTGTGATTGCTGATTACGGCGCATTTGTAGAAATAGCACCGGGCGTAGAAGGATTGATCCACGTTTCAGAAATGAGCTGGACACAACACTTGCATAGCGCACAAGACTTTATGAGCGTAGGCGAAGAGGTAGAGGCAGTCATCCTGACACTCGACCGCGACGAGCGCAAAATGTCTCTCGGTATCAAACAACTCAAACCCGATCCATGGGAAGATATCGAACAGAAATATCCGGTTGGCAGCACTCATACTGCAACTGTGCGCAACTTCACCAACTTCGGTGCATTTGTTGAAATTGAAGATGGTGTAGAAGGATTGATCCATATCTCCGACCTCTCCTGGACGAAGAAAATCAAACACCCGAGCGAAGTGACCGAGATCGGTGCTCCGATTGAAGTGCAGGTACTCGACATTGACAAGGAAAATCGTCGTTTGAGTCTCGGCCACAAACAACTGGAAGAAAATCCTTGGGATGTATTTGAAACTATCTTCACTGTAGGTTCCATCCATGAAGGTACTATCATCGAAATGCTCGACAAGGGTGCAGTTGTATCTCTCCCATACGGCGTAGAAGGGTTTGCTACTCCCAAACATCTTGTGAAAGAGGACAACTCCCAGGCTCAGATGGATGAGAAACTGGAATTCAAAGTGATCGAGTTCAATAAAGATGCAAAACGTATTATTGTCTCCCACAGCCGTATCCATGAAGACCTGGCTGATGACTCCAGAAAGAAGGGCAATAATAAACGTACCGGTGGCAGAAAAGATGGTGGAAATGAAACCGCTGCCGCTATCCCTGCAATGGAAAGAACCACTTTGGGTGATATCGAAGAATTGGCTGCTTTGAAAGAAAAACTCGACAGCCAGAAAATTGAAGCACTCAATAAGAAGGTGAAACAGGAAGAAGCTGCCAAAGAGGCCAAAGCTGCTGAAGCAAAAGCGGAAGAGGTGAAAACTAAAACCGAAGAAGTGAAAGCAGAAACCGAAGAAGTGAAAGCAGAAACCGAAGAGGTAAAAGCAGAAACTCCTGAAGTTGCCGAAACTAAGGCAGAAGTGGAAGCGGAAGAAACTACTTCGGAAAAGCCGAAAGCAGAAAACAAAGCTGAAACCGAAGAACCCGAAACAGATAAAGAATAATAATTCTTTGTCTACATAATGTAAAAACTGTCCGGAAATCCGGGCAGTTTTTTTTATGGATTTATTTATCAAAAAAAATCGACCGGGTTATGTAAGAATTTTCCATTACATTCGTCTATATAGTATATGAATGTCCGGCAGTTCCAATATCAGATCCTTTGCCTCTCCGATAAATCATATCGGATGGCACTATCGATCCTAAAAGATGAAAGCAGTGCAAAAGATGCATTGCAGGAACTTATGATGCGGCTGTGGGAAAAGCGCGAGCAATTGGATGCCATTGCCAATTATCAGGCATTTGTACTCACATCGATGCGTAATCTGTGCCTCGATATGATCCGGAAGTCAATTCACACACATGAAATTCCGGCCGACACTGAATACAACGCTCCCAATCCGCATCAACAAACGGAACAAGCTGATATGATAAACCACATCGGTAGTATGATCGATACACTGCCCGAAATGCAACGAACTATTCTCCGCATGAAAGATGTGGAAGAGATGGAATTGGAGGAGATCGCCCGGATAATGTCAATGACGGAAAATGCCGTCACCGTAAACCTCTCCCGGGCGCGGAAAAAGCTCCGTGATATGATTATAAACAACCGAAAAAAGGAGAATAAAGTATATGAACGATATAGATAACCTGCTTGAGAAATACTTCAACGGCCTGTCATCGACCGAAGAAGAGAGAAGACTGAAACAATACTTCGAAGGAAGCAGCATATTGCCTGAGCATGCAATATACAAATCGCTTTTTGCTGCTTTTAATTCGGAGAAACAGATAAAAGCGCCGGTAGTAATACTCCCCGAAAAGAAAAGGCCGGTATCTTTCCGGCGTACAATTATTCTACTGGCAGGATCGGCCGCTGTAGCACTATTGACTATCACATTCTCAATCTTTAATCCCATACAGAATCAAAACGTGGAATATATAGTAATTGTAAACGGGAAAAAGATTTCCAATCAACATAAAGCACGACAATATGCCGAAAGTATGTTTGGAGAAGCGGAAAAGATTGTAGAGGATTCATATCAGCCTTTTCGTGACGCAGCAAATATAAAAGAGGAATTTAACGCAAAAAAAATCTTAAGGGAAACAGAACAAAAAATCGAATATATAAAAATAAATCAATAGTAAAATTCAACTCATTATGAAGAAATTATTTTCAATTATGCTTATAGCGCTGGCATTTTCAGCTGCGGCATCAGCCCAACAGGTAGAGAGATTATTTGATAAATATATGGAAGATGTACGTTTCCAGTACATTTATGACGGATCGGATATAGATAAGAAGGAAGGGAAATGGATAAATAAGGGACAAAGGATGCTTACGCTGAATGCCGCTAAAGACGATCTGGTAAAATCATTTTCCGATGAAGTAACGGCCGCCATACAGGCAGACGGTTACAAACATACCACATTTGTGAGAAACGGCACGAATAAAGTCTCAAATTATATAAAAGAAACGGCAACCGGTAAAAATGAACTGACTGTGATTCAGAATAACAACACGCATATAATGTTTATCTGGGAATCGTTTTCAAAGTAATCGACTCTACTTTTTTAATATATAAATTTCTAGACGGGAATGCGGCGTGAGTCATATTCCCGTTATTTCAGTTTTATTTCCCTCCCCATATATCGAAAACATTTTACTCCTACAATTGTTTAAGATAGAGGCTTAATATCCCACCATTATTATATCAACAAATTTGATGATCGTGTTCTCAAACGACAAACCATATCGTGATTTTGCCGAATTCCTTTCAGCAGAATTCCCCTATAAAGTACAAAAAATTTCCGTCAATGCCGGCTTTACCTGCCCCAACCGTGATGGAAGTAAAGGACGTGGCGGATGCACTTATTGTAACAACCAGAGCTTCAGCCCAGGTTATGGCAAACCTACCAGAACTATTTCAGAACAACTGGCAGACGGTATCAATTTCTTTTCTCACAAATACCCGGAGATGAAATACCTCGCCTATTTCCAGTCCTATACCAATACCTACGACAGTCTGGATTCCCTTATCTCCAAATATGAAGAGGCTCTCTCCTACCCCAACGTTGTAGGATTGATAGTAGGTACCCGCCCCGACTGTATGCCAAAAGAACTGCTCGATTATTTTGAAGCACTCAGTAAAAAGACGTTTGTCATGGTGGAATACGGAGTAGAATCGACATTGAATAAAACATTGGAGAGGGTAAACCGTCAGCATACTTATGAGGAATCCGCAGAAATGATCAGGGAAACTGCCGGACGAAATATTGTGACAGGTGCACATATGATCCTGGGATTGCCGGGGGAAAATACTGAAGAAATACTCTCCCATGCAGACAAGCTTTCACAACTACCTCTGACAACCCTGAAACTGCATCAGTTACAGATCATCAAGGGAACCGCCATGGCAAAAGAGTTCAGGCTATTACCAGAGTCCTTTCACCTTTTCGAACTGGATGAATATGTGGATCTGTGTATCGACTTTGCGGAACGGCTGAAACCGGAAATTTATATCGAACGGTTCACCTCCCAATCCCCTAAAAAATTATTGATCGCACCCGCCTGGGATCAGAAGAATTATGTGGTAACGGAAAAAATCATGAAACGCTTCCGGGAAAGGGATACCTGGCAGGGACGACTGTATGGCCAATTACAGGAATATTCCCAACCTGCAGTAAATCCTTTTACGTGAAATTCCAGAATCGTCCCGGTTAAATAGCTATTACATCCTGTAATTCCACATCCTTTGTATATACTTGTCTCTTTGTAATACTTCTATCTCCTCTTTCTCATGGCTTCCAAAAGAGTCGATATGGCCTGTTCCCAGTACAAGGCCCACCTGCTGCACAAACTGCCGGAAAAATTGCTCAGGCTCAGGACTGATTCCTTTCATATTTTCTAAATATGACCGGATATTTTTCACGGGACTGGGAACCGAAGCGGTTGCCTTCCTGACCAGATCCCTCTTTTCAGGGTTGAGAGCCTTCAAAAGCATCTCCAAGTCAGTGTCATAAAGCAACGTACCGTGATGTATCTCCCGACCTTTAGAAAGATGTGATGCAGTACCGGATATCTTATAGCCCTCTAACCAAAGATCCTTTCGTTTTCTTACTTCAACGGGAATATCCAAAGTACGCAATGTCTCCACTACCGGATCAAGGAAACGAGTGCTCAACGGCTCCCCTGTTTTTCCATGAATAAAACTGTAATTCAGGTTACCTGTATCATGATATACTGCTCCCCCTCCCGACAATCGACGTACAATACGGATATCGTGTTCAATGCAGAAGTCCTGGTCAACCTCATTCAACACAGCCTGATTAGATCCGATGATAACACTTGGTTCATTGACATACAGCAGTAAGAAATCTTCTCCTATTCTTGAGAAAAGATGTTCTTCTGCGGCTAAGTTAAACGAAGGTGACCTAGATTGAGACAGGATGATATTCATGACATAAAATTGAACTGGTTGTAATAACCGATAGTCTCTTTGGTTAGAATATCAAGCTGCGTGTAATTCTCTACTTTTACCGGTTTCCGGTATATCAGATATTCAATTAATGTTTTCATTGCCAGAAAACCCTGGTGTTCCGGTTCCTGTCCGATCAGAAAATCGACATATCCATTTTTCAATCCCCTTATATTGGGTGCCGTAAGATCCAGACAAACCAGCCTGATATCATCGATCCCGTTTCTATCGAAATAATCGGCAATAAGCCCTCCCCTCGAGTTAAGTACCACTATTCCCCCAATATTCTGCTGGGTTTGAAAAAATTCTTCCAACTGTTGGTCAAATTTTTCCGGTTCCATAGCGGTAAAAGGTATTTTCCGCACACTGTTGGTGATACTCTTTTCGCTGAGATAATCATTAAATCCCTGCTTTCTCAGTATACTCGTATTGGCACTCTGGGCTCCTATCCTCACAGCCTGCAACATCCCAATATCACTACCTGAAGGAATGATGGAGGTAATCAGTTTGGCCACCAGATAACCGCAAATATAATGGTCGGAAGTAAAAAAAGCGAGCGGTGAAGTATCCTCCAGGGGAGAGTCAACAAAAACATAGGGGATTTCTCTTTCATCCAACTGTTTCGTCAGGCGGACGGTCACTTCCTTGAAAGTAGCACCGATAATGACCGCATCGGCATCTGTCTGTGCTATCTGATCATGCACCTCCCTGCAGGAATAAATATCATATTGGTTATAAGTATATATCAAACACTGTACCCGGATATTTTCAAACTCTTCCAAAGCATGGCGGATACCGGAGTGAATACTCTCCCAATATTCCCCTTCCATCACATGTGGAGTAGTAATTACCACCTTGTATTTTCTCTTTAATGATAATCCGGAGATATGGATATTCGGCTTGTAATTTACTTTCTTCAGCACCTTCTCAACAGCAATACGTGCCGATTCAGATACATTTCCCCTGTTATGAAGTATCCGGTCGACCGTGCCTGCCGAAACTCCCGCCATTTCCGCAATATCCTTAATACGAACTTTTCGTTGCATATAGGGTGATTTTATAGATATTTGATAAACACAAACATGTTAGTGAATAAACAAGATAAGTGTAATTGTTTTTACAAAGTAACGAATTAATTTTGAATTTATGTGAGAATACAGAAACGGTTCCGGTACACGGAAATATATTTACACAGCCTTATTAAACTCCAGTATATATTCTGTAGGCGTATAACCCATTACCTTTTTGAACTGCCTGTTAAAATTGGAAATATTATTATATCCTGTTTCGTAGCAAATCTGGGTTATCGTCAGCCTTCTTTCCAACAACAGTTTACATGCATAACTGATCCGGAGTTCGTTGATATATTGAAAACAGGTCTTACTCGTTTTTTCCAGAAAGTAACGACAGAATGCACTTACATTCATTCCCGCAATATCTGCAATATCTTGCAGTGTAATTGCTTTGGTATATTCACGATGCAGGAAAGCTTTGACTTTAATTATACGGGGATCTTTATCATGGATATTTATAAGTGTATCTTCGCTCTCATCCCTCAATAACCTCTTTTCTTGTGACTGGCTCATCATGGAAAGAATTTTTATTGTCTCCAAAAGTAAGTCAAGCCCACTTAACCGAAGTGCCTTTGTTATTCTTTTTCTTATTGTCTTATTCGCATCTTTCTCAAAGTAAATGCCGTACTTAGCATCCTCCAGTAATTTTTTTATCTTGGAAAATTCCGGATACTGTTGAAGGGAATAATGGAAAAAATCCTTGGAAAATTGAAGGGTAATGGCATTCACCCTGTACTTCGGGTCATTCTGATAATATTGAATATCATTTCTGTACATATGTGGGACACTGCTTCCGAGCAGCACCAAATCTTCATCGGAAAACAACTCGACATTATTCCCCACAAATCGCGTACCGGTACTTTTCAATATATATACAATTTCATACTCTTCATGAAAATGCCAGGGAAATTTGAAATAATCATAATCACACCATTTTATCTTCACCGGTGATCCGCTGCTAAGATTCAGCTTCTCATGCATTATTTTTGCCATAGCCATATAATTTGCCGCAAATATAGTATTAATAATTGCAAATATCAAACTTGTTGGATATTTATAAATATGAATACATTTGTAAACTGAATAACACCGCCGTTTATCGGTCATAAAACATATAATGGATCATGTTGTTGGAAAGGACTTGGAGATGGTTTGGCATGGGCGATACAATCAGCCTGTCCGATTTAAAACAGATCGGCGTAGAAGGCATAGTCACTTCTTTGCATCATATAAAGCCGGGCACTGCCTGGCATGTCGATGACATCCTGCCCGTAAAAAAAATGATTGAACAGGAAGGCCTTAAGTGGAGTGTTGTGGAGAGCCTGCCGGTATCGAACGACATAAAATTAGGAACGGATAAGCGGGATGAACATATGGAAAATTATAAAACTTCCCTGGTTAATCTGGCCCAATGCGGTATCAAAACCGTCTGCTACAATTTTATGCCTGTGTTGGATTGGGTAAGGACGGATCTCCGTTACAAAGACAGCGATGGCACGGAAACAATACTGTTTGATTATCACACTTTTGCCGCTTTTGACCTGTACATTCTAAAGAGAGAGGGCGCAACCGATGATTATCCGGAAAGCATTATCCTGAAAGCAAGGGAAATATACGAGTCTATGGATGACAAGGAGAAAGAGGAACTTGCCTACAATATTATCATCATTACACAGGGTTTCATTAATAGTGCCGTTGAAGACACCAACGATTATAAAGAGTTGTTCCTCCATTCGATAGAACAATATAAAGAAATAGGATCGGACAGGTTCAGGGATAATCTTTCCCTATTCCTTAAAGAGGTGGTACCTGTTGCCGAAAGGCATGGGATCCGATTGTGCATCCATCCTGATGACCCTCCTTTTTCTTTATTAGGGCTACCACGCATTGCCAGTACGATGGAAGACTTTGAGCGGATATTTTCCCAAAACAACTCCCTTGCGAACGGGCTTACTTTTTGTATTGGCTCTTTAGCGGCCCGAAAAGACAATGATTTACTCCAATTTATTGGGAAATTCGGTGAGCGGATTCATTTTACACATATCCGGAACCTGAAATTTTTAAGTGACCGTTGTTTTTATGAGTCCGGTCATCTGGACGGAGATATAGATATGTATCCGATCGTGAAATTATTATTGAAAGAACAATACAGACGGAGAAATGAAGGACGTGAAGATATAAGGATCCCGTTCAGGGCAGATCACGGAAAGAAAATGCTGGATGATTTCCATAGGAAATCCAATCCCGGCTATCCATTGGTCGGGCGAATGAGGGGACTGTCGGAAATCAGGGGATTACAAACGGCAATAGAGCAGATTGTGAAAAGTAAAATAAATCCGTAAAGACGCTCCAAAGCGGCGGTTTTAACTACTATAGTGGAATATAAAAATCAACGGATCGAATAATTCCTGCAAATTTTATACCTTCATATGCAAAAATAATATTTTGTTTTAACAAAACACCAAGGTATTTTTGTGATCTGAGCCTTAATGAAAATTAATTGAAAATTTACCCTGGCTGTTCACGTACACAAAATATGCGTTAGGGTAGATATTAGGGAGAATATAAGCATTTTTTAATAAAGTGACAGACAGTAATGGGAATAAGTGGATAAGTTCAAGTTTGTCTGTAAATAACAGTTTACGCAAATACTATATAAATCTAAACAAATCAGGGAAATGAAAAGGAAAACTTCAAATCTATCAAGAGGAATGTTACTCACACTTGTGTGGATATCTTCTTTATGTGTATCTGCTCAAACAATAAACTTTTCAATTATTATTAAAAAACCTTGCGTTAATACGCCTGTTTCGATTCCGGTAGATGATTTAATAGCTGATATAACCAGTGAAACATTCGCATTATATGAGGTCACCCCTTCAGGAGAAAAACTGATACACAGCCAACTGGAATCGGATTACACTTCTCGCCTTTGGTTTATATTGGAAGGTTTTTCCGCAAAAAATTCAACAAGGAAATTTGTGCTTAAATTTCAAAAACAAGATTCTCCCAATAAATTAAATACTGATATTCACATTTATAAATCGGGCGAAAACCTCACCCTTCGTCAGAAAGAGCAGCAGATTTTAAGCTATCGTTTTGGTACGATGTATCCACCCGAAGGGGTTGATCCTTTGTTTAAGCGCTCAGGATTCATCCATCCCCTGTGGTCTCCGGGAGGTGAAGTATTAACCCGTGTGCAGGCTCCCGATCATTATCATCATTATGGTATCTGGGGACCGTGGACATTGACTCACATAAATGACCGGAAAGTCGATTTCTGGAATTTGTATGAAGGCCAGGGGACGGTGAAGTTTGCCGGGTTCTTGTCCGAAACAACAGGAAGTGTATTTTCAGGTTTTCGCGCGTTACAGCAACATATTGATTTTGGAGCAAAGGGAGAAGACCAGATAGCGATCAATGAGATTCTGGATGTGAGAGTCTGGGACATACACGACGGAGTAAGGATCATTGACTATACCACTATATTAAATACGCCATTGCCGAACGGTATCATGCTCGACGCATACAGATATGGAGGTGGCATTGGTTTCAGGGCAACAGAAAAATGGACGAAGGATAATTCTACTGTGCTGACATCTGAAGGGAAAACAAGGATAGATGCGGATGGCAGCAACGCACGTTGGTGTATTGTGGAAGGGGAATCGGAAGTACAGGAAGGCCGGTCGGGGATTCTCTTTCTGAGCCATCCTTCAAATCGTGCACATCCTGAACCTATGCGCGTTTGGCCTCTCGATGCAAACGGAGGCAGAGGCGATATGTTCTTCGAATTTACCCCTATTCGCCATAGATCGTGGGAACTGCAAAAAGGAAGTAATTATATTCTTAAGTACAGGATGATAGTCTTTGATGGAAAAATCGACAAAGAGGCAGCAGAAATGTATTGGAATAGTTTTGCCGCAACACCTGAAATTAAAATTGATTCAAAAAAATAAATTATAAAACATGAAAAAGATCATATTATTCATTTTTTTTACCGGGCTTATTCATAATGTCGCCTTTCCCCAATCAAAAGTAACTGCAGAAAAAACTGGAGATAAAATTGAGATAAAAGTAAACGGGAACCTGTTTACAAATTATATTATTTCGGAACATGAGAAATATCCCTTTTTCTTTCCGGTGAATGGTACTTCAAATGCTTCCGTAACCTCAATGCGCAATGCAAATTATCCACATCATAGTTCACTCTTTTTCGGGTGTGACAGGGTAAACGGAGGCAATTACTGGCAGGAGGGCTTAGAGAGGGGGCAAATCATTTCCCTGAGGGCCGATATTATTGAAACAGGCAATGAGAAGGTGGTGATCGAAAACGAATGTATCTGGAGGCGTCCCGGCGCCGATGCTCCCATCAAAGACAAACGGATTATCACTATTTCCACTCCGTCAAAGGAAAAATTCCAGATAGATTTTGATGTCACGATGGAAATGCTGATAGATGTGGCGATTGAAAAAACAAACCATTCGCTGTTCAGTGGACGTATAGATCCTGATTTGGCCGTGATTAACGGGGGAACAATGGTCAATGCCGAAGGGGAGACCGGAGAAAAAGCTACTTTCGGGAAACGTTCCCCGTGGATAGACTGTCATGGTAAAAGGCAAGGAAAAATAGAAGGAATGGCTATCATGCAGCATCCTTCCAACGACTGGTACCCCGCTCCATGGTTCACGCGCGATTATGGTTTTTTCTCCCCCACCCCCATGTACTGGCCGGAGAATGATAAAACTACCACACTGAAAAAGGGGGAAGTGATCAAACTCAGATATCGGGTGCTTGTGCACAGCGGCAACCATATCGAGGCCGGAATAGCCGGGGAATTTGAAAAATATAAATCAGAATAAATTCAAATAAAAATGAAAAGAAGAATGTTTATAAAAAAAGCAGCGGCAACAGCAGTCGGAACAGCGGTTTTTCCTACCATTGTTCCTTCATCGGTGTTCGGCAAAAATGCACCAAGCAATAAAATTCATATCGGACAGATTGGTTGTGGCAGAATTGCCCGGGATCATGATATGGCAGAGACAATAAAATATGATAAAGCGCAATTCATGGCTGTTTGCGATGTGGACAGCAAACGTTTGGCGGATGGGAAAAAGTATGTGGATGAATATTACACGAAAAAAACCGGTAAAAAGTCCTATTCAAATGCAAAAATGTACGAAAATTACATTGATATGCTATCCGATAATGAAATTGATGCTGTAATTATTAGTACACCGGATCATTGGCATGCCGAACCTGCCATCCGCGCTGCTTTGGCTAAAAAGGACATATATTTGCAAAAGCCCACATCGTTAACTGTTGAGGAAGGTAGGCTTTTAAGCGATGTGGTGCGTCGTCAGAATGTGATCCTTCAGGTAGGAACGCAGCAGCGCTCATCTCCCCAGTTCAGGATAGCGGCAGAATTGGTGAGAAACGGAAGGATCGGCAAACTGCATACCGTGAAAATAGGATTACCCGGTGACCCCTCCGGCCCTGAAGCAAGTGAAATGTTTATTCCGAAGGATTTGAATTACGATATGTGGCTCGGATCAACCCCCGAAGTATACTATACCGAAATCAGGGTTCATCCCCAAAACAATTATGGGCGCCCCGGATGGTTACGTTGTGAGCAGTTTGGTTCGGGTATGATTACCGGATGGGGGCAACATCATTTTGATTCGGCTGCATGGGGTATGGATACGGAATACACAGGACCTGTTTCCGTGGAGGCTATTGCACAATTCCCCAAATCGGGGCTGTGGGATGTGCACGGCGATTTTATGGTAAAAGCGGAGTATGAAAACGGAATAACCATGTACACAAGTGGAGGTTATCCCAACGGCATCAGATATGAAGGTACCGATGGATGGGTTTTCGTTTCCCGTGGTAATTATGTCGCATCATCAAGTGATCCGGTGACACAGGGAAATAATGCAAAAGCATTGGATGCCAGTGACCCCAAAATTTTGACCTCAGAAATCGGTGAAAATGAGATTCATTTGTATAAGAGTGACAATCAACATGGGAACTGGCTCGACTGTATCAAATCGAGAAAAGAGCCCATATCACCTGTGGAAATCGGGCATCGTGCCTGTACTGTCTGCCTGGTCAGCCACATCGCAATGAAAATTCCGGGCAGGTTGGAATGGGATCCGAAAATCGAGAAATTCAAAAACAGTGAATTGGCAAACTCAATGTTAAAAAGGCCGCAAAGAGCCCCATACGGTACAGATTATATTCAACTATCTCAATAAGCTAAATGAGCAGAACTAAGCTTGCTTGAATGTTTTCGATAAGCGATGTGCGGAAAGCAAACTTGTTTGCATTATGCCGTCGCGAGAAAACAACTAAGTTTACTTGAACTAGCCATAGCGAGAGATAGTCTAACTTAAATGAAATTTTAAAGAATTGAAGTAATGAGAAATATTCTTTATAAACTGGTGATTATTCTTGGAGCTCTTTTACTCTTTTCATGCAATATGCGTAAAGACACAGAAAAAGAACAATCGCCGACTACGTTTACAGGTCAGGACGGAGAGATCAGATTAGTGGTATTGGATCCAGGTCATTTTCATGCCAGTCTGCTTCAGAAATTTCCACAGCGTCAGGTCAACGACACCGTACACGTATATGCGCCTGAGGGGAACGAACTTGATCAGTATCTGGAAAGTATTGAAAGTTATAACCAGCGCCCGGAAAACCCGACTAATTGGCAGATAGTGTTATATGCCGGGAAGGATTATCTCGAGAAGATGATTGAAGAGAAAAATGGAAATGTAGTGATTCTGGCTGGAAATAACAGGAAAAAAACCGAGTATATTTTCCAGTCGCTCAATGCCGGATTCAATGTCCTTTCAGACAAGCCGATGGCGATCAGCAAAGAGAATTTTAATTTGTTGAAAACAGCCTTTGATTCTTCCCATACCCATGGCTCTTATTTGTTGGATGTTATGACGGAAAGGAACGAGCTCATCAATACTCTTACCCGTAAACTTGTGAACAGGAAAGAACTGTTTGGAGAATTACAAACCGGCACTACGGATAATCCCGGAATAGTCATGGAAAGTGTGCATCATTATTATAAGGAAGTATCCGGAAATACACTGGTTCGTCCGGCATGGTTTTACGATGTGGAACAACAGGGAGAAGGAATTGCAGATGTATCGGTACATTTAATAGATCTGATCAACTGGCAGTGCTTTCCTGACCAGACAATCGATTATACCAACGATGTACAAATGACAGCCGCAAGTCATTGGCCCACCAGATTGACGTTGCAGGATTTTTCTAAATCCACAAAATTGAACGCTTTCCCCGATTTCCTGCAGAAATATATTAATAATTCAGTATTGGAGGTTTATGGCAACGGGAAAATCAATTATCAGGTAAAAGGAAAAAATATATCGGTAACCGTTCTGTGGAATTATGAAGCGCCCAAAGGAGGTGGCGATACTTACAATGGCCTTATCAGGGGAACGAATGCGTCTATTGAAATTGTCCAGGATCAATCGGTGGACTATATCAAAGAATTATTTATTCAAAAAGAGAAATCTTTTGATGAACAAACTTTCGATTCAAATATAGTGAAAGCTGTGACAGATCTGCAAGCATCGTATCCCTATGTATCGGCAGAGAAAGTTGCAGAAGGAAGGTATCAGATCATTGCTCCTGTGGAATTCAGAAAAGGACATGAAGACTATTTTGGAATGGTAGCCGAAAAATATTTCGGGTATCTTGTTAACCGGGATATGCCGGAATGGGAAATTTCAAACACCATAGCAAAATATTACATAACGACAACCGCGTTAGAAATGGCAAAAGGTATTGATCCCTCCGACTCTTCAAATAATTAAACCATTTATTATTTATTTTTTTAATTAGATCATTATGAAAGAAAAGAATGAATTTTTTCTCAATCCAAGAAAAATGAAGGTGGGAGATGGAACCATGAAACTGACACTCGCCGGTTTTATTATGGCCTTACTTTTATCTTTCCCTGTAAGCTCCTTAGCTT
>WPCJ01078394.1_pt1 | contig 31153 bp, 19 predicted proteins | sample 5399831 | NCBI WGS metagenome assembly WPCJ01 (sample SAMN12869470, study PRJNA574797) | sludge metagenome | isolation source: wastewater treatment of pH10 | place: China:Beijing | collected 2019-05-20 | reverse complement strand
TTTTTTATAGATTGTAAATTGTTTCTGGATATATAGAGTTTATAAAATGTATCCTGAATAGCGTCTTTACACATTTCCTTTTGGAAACCCAGGCTGATCCCATATGAGTATAAATCATCCACATGGTTGTTATAAATAATGGAGAAAGAGGGTTCATCTCCTTCTTCCACAAAGGAAATGTGTAAAGACGCTATTCAGGATACATTTTATAAACTCTATATATCCAGAAACAATTTACAATCTATAAAAAATATTACTGCTTACATTTTTAAATCGTTCAAACACCGTCTTATAGATCTGTCCAGAAAAAATATAAAAGAAGAAACTCTTGACTCTTTTACCGAATTTTTTACCGTACAAGTAACTGTGCTGGATAATATTATAGATAGTGAAAATGCCGAGATACTAAAGAAAAAAGTCTCTTCGCTCTTGGACGGGTTGACCGCTAACCAGCGAGAAGTAGTTTATCTGAAATATATGATAGGGCTGGAACATAAAGAAATAGCGGATATTCTGGATATTCGTGAAGAGTCGGCCCGTAAATTATTATACAGGACAATGGAGAAACTACGACAGCAAGTCTCCGAAGAAGATTTTCCGGAAGTTTTAGGTGTATTATTTCTCTTATTCTCTCTTCATCGATTTATGTAAGGATAATCGATAGATGTTAATTTTTTTATTTTTTCATTTATATATGTCTACGAAATGGAATTAGATTCGTCATTATTATAAACAAATTATTGTGGATAATAAAAAACGATCATTTCAAGACGATCATAACTTTCTTCTTGACGAAGATTTCATCAGATGGAGACTTTTTCAAACAAAAGAATCGGATGAATATTGGAACAATATTCTGATCGAAAACCCGCATTTGAAAAAAATATTCCATAAGGCGATTATACAATTTAATGCCGTAGAGATCAATCGGAATCAATTGCCGGAAGAGGATAAAAAAGATATCTACAGAACTGTTCTGCTGAATATACATCGTTATAAGAGGCGCAGATTGTTGCGGAGAATAGGTTCAGTAGCTGCGGTTTTAGTGATAGGTATTCTGTCCGTTTTATTCTTTACCCGTAGAGAGAATGTCAGGTCGGGCGGTAGCCTGGAAGAAGAGATCATTGTAGGGGAGGCGCTTCCTGAGAAGGAGATATATCTTATTTCGGGAGGGGAGAGAATCAATATTGCTCATAAATCTCATATTGGCCTCACTGGAGATGGAAAAGCGCTGGTAACGGATAGTATGGATTCGCGTAAAGAATTGGCATTGGCTACGGCAGAATTAAACAAATTAATCGTTCCTTACGGCAAACGAACCAGTCTTACCCTTCCCGACGGGACGGAAGTCTGGCTGAACTCAGGGACCCAACTCGATTTTCCTTCTAAATTTACGGAAAATAGAAGGGAAATACGCGTAAACGGTGAGATCTTCATTGATGTGGCACATAATCCAAAAATTCCTTTTATCGTACGTACACAGGATATGGACATCTATGTACAGGGTACCTCCTTCAACGTTTCGGCTTACCATGACGACAGTAGAAAAACTGTCGTATTAGTGAAGGGAAAAGTAAAAATAGAAACGGCCGACAAGCGTACTACCGGATTGCTGCCCAATGAGAAATTGGAAATAACAGATAGTGATATAATAAAAGAGTCAGTAAATGTATCGGAATACATTAGTTGGACAAGAGGAATACTGGAATTTAATGAAACATCCGTATCAGAGATACTTAAAAAAATAGGAAGGTATTACAATGTTCAGTTTGAGAGTATTCCGGAGATAAAACTAAACGATAAGACCTGTTCCGGTAAACTATTCCTTTCGAATAGCCTGGACAGTGTTATGACTTCTGTTTCCGTACTTTCATCCACTGTTTACCAAAGAGAAAATAATATTATTCATATCACTAAAAAATAAAATGCCTATGGGAAAGGAACGAATGAACTAAAAATCGGACAATGCTGCCACATTGCCCGATTATATGAAAATTAATCTACAGCTAACACTTAATTAATTATGTAAACTAAAATTCATTACAAATGTATGAAAGAAAAAATTAAATCTAACCTGATTGCATGCAAAAAGTGCAACAGAATCCTAAAAATCATGAAGATTTTAACTCTATTAATTTTTCTCGGTCTGTTTTCTTTGACGGCGGAGAATGTGTATCCCCAGCAGACGGAACTCTCGTTGGATCTGAAAAATGTGACCATTAAAAAGGCCATTTCGGAAATAGAGAAGACAAGTGATTATGTTTTTCTTATCACGGATGAGGCACAACTCGAACTCAATAAAAAAACCAGTCTCCGTGCCAATAAAGAATCCATCCACGCCATTTTGGAAACACTTCTCAAAAATACGAATCTAAGATATACCGTAGTGGAACGGCAGGTATCAGTGTACAAAAGTGTTTCGACAAAGGCGATACAAACGGCTGTGACGAAAAAAGAAGAGGTCGAACAGCAGAAAAAAACTATTACTGGACGGATAACAGATGAAGGAGGTGTTTCTGTTATCGGAGCCAATGTCCTCGTAAAAGGAAAAGTCGGCGTAGGTACGACGACCGATATGAACGGAGAGTTCTCTTTGGATCTAACAGATATCGAATCCCCGGTACTAGTTATTTCCTATATCGGTTATGTTGCACAGGAAGTGGTAGTTGGCGATAAGACAACGCTGAATATTAACTTAAAAGAAGATTCAAAAGCACTGGAAGAAGTGATTGTGATCGGTTATGGCGCCAATTCCAGGCGCAATCTAACTGCTGCTGTATCTACCGTAGATGCTGAAAAGATGAAGAATGTACCGGTAGCAAATGTTACTGATGCATTGGCCGGCCGTGCTACAGGCTTGATCGTTACCAAGGCGGGTGGTGGTTTGAATAAACAATCTACCGTGTCTATTCGTGGTGGAGGGCAAGTGACTGTTGTGATTGATGGATTTGTTTCCGAATGGAATGATTTTGTTAATTTAAATTCTGACGATATAGAATCCATGTCTGTTTTGAAAGATGCGGCAGCAGCTGCTGTATATGGTCAGCGTGCCGGAAACGGGGTATTGGTGGTTAAAACAAAAAGTGGTTTGAAAGGGCTTCGTGTAGATTATAGTTTGAATCAGAATTGGACTGAACCTACTTACCTGGAAAGGAAACTGAATTCATATGAACGGGCATCATTCGATAATACTGTACGTAATTTATATGGATTGGAGCCACTTTGGACAAGTGAGGAAATAGAAAAATTTCGTACGGGATCTGATCCGTATAATTATCCGAATACCGACTGGCAAAAGATAATGCTTCGCGATTTAACTCCTGAAACCAGACATTCACTGGCTGTACGTGGTGGTTCGGATTTTAACAAGTATTATATCTCTTTTCAGACTTATGACCAGAAGTCAATGTATAAGGCTGATACGGAATGGTTTAAACGATATAATGTGCGTATGAATGAAGTTTCTGAGTTTAAAGATTTGGGATTAAAACTGACCTTTGGTTTAGATGGTTATATTTCAAAGATGCGAACTCCACGTTCCCAATATTCGACCGGATACTGGCAGACCTGGGGACATATCCAGAATCAGGGGCCTATGGGATTGGCTTATAATAAAGATGGACAGATCTATGTGGGTTACGACAACCCGGTTGCTGAAGTCTCTCCCGAATCCGGTTATTATAAGTTCGAGGACAAGGTAGTTACCGGTCTTTTTAATGCCGAATGGAATGTATACGGAGTAGAAGGTCTGAAAGCAAAAGTGGGTGGTAATTACCGCTTTTTTATGGGGGATACTAAAGAATGGAATAAGACTGCACCTCAGTATGATTTAGAAGGAAATAAAGGTCCTGATTTTCCTGTCAGTTTGCGATATGGTTCAACAAATAACCGTATGTGGACAATGCAGTACTTTATGGATTACAATCGTTCTTTCTTGGATGAAACACATAATGTTTCTGCTACGGTCGGGTATGAACAAAGCTACAGTTTTGGACGAGGCTTTAATGCCACGCGCAGAAATTATATTTTTATGATCGACCAGTTGGGAGCCGGACCTTCCGATTCGATGGAAAATGGAGGAAGTGAATGGGAACAAGGTCGTGCAGGTCTAGTTGCCAGGGCGGCTTATAACTACAAGAAAAAATATTATATTGAAGGTTCTTTGCGTCATGACGGTAGCGATTTGTTTCCGAAAGATCGTCGCTGGGGTGATTTCTTTTCCGGTTCTGTAGGCTGGGCCGTATCAGAAGAAAGTTTTTTCCAACCGCTGAAGGAACGTAATATATTGAATTTCCTGAAACTCCGAGCCAGTTATGGAGAGATCGGGATGGCCGATATAAGCCGATTCAGCTATTTGACATCTTATGGTTTGACAGAACGCGGTTATGTATTGGAGGGTAAAATTGTTCCAACTTTCAGTGAAGGTAATTTGATCAGTGATGACATAACCTGGTATACAATTAACTCTAGTAATATTGGTTTTGATTTTAATACTTTAGGTGAACGTCTATCCGGAAGTTTTGAATATTTCTATATGAAAACGACTGGTTATCTGTCATCCCCATCTTATGTCGGGTATACGGATCCATTAGGATTATCTCTTCCGAATGTGAAGTCTGATGGCGAACATCGTCGTGCCGGTTATGAGTTTGCTCTCTCCTGGAAAGACAATATAGGTGATTTCAATTATGAGGCGGGCGCTAACTTTACTTATTTTGATCAGTTGGTGGCTGTTGCCTGGAATGAAGACCTGGCAAGCCAGAAAGATCCATATAAAAGACAAGTGCAGCAGGTCGGGTATTGGGGTGTAGGCTATACCAATCTGGGTTATTATCAGAACGCTGACCAGACATTGAATTTACCTCGTCGCGACGGTTCCCCCAATCTGGTTGCCGGTGATATCATCTATAAGGATTCGAATGGTGATGGATTTATTGACGGTAGTGATCAATGGCGTATAGGGAAAAATGGCTTTCCACGCGGAAACTACGGTATATACGCCAATCTTTCTTATAGAGGATTTTTTGCCAATATCTTATTCCAGGGGGCTACTTCACGTGATATGTATATCGAAGATGTGATACGTGGGCAATCGACGGGTGGTTATACTACCGTGTATCCTTATCAGTTGGATTATTGGATGCCGGATAATACGGATGCTAAATTTCCCAGAATTGCCATGAATTCGAGCGTGAATGGAAATAATAACTACGTAACATCTGATTTCTGGTTGGTAAATGGGCGCTATATCCGTTTGAAATCGCTTCAATTCGGGTATGATTTCCGTTCAGTACTATTGAAGAATATTAAATGGCTTTATAAATGCCAGGTAGTGTTAAGCGGTCAGAATATATTTACGATTTCACCTGCTACTAAATATGGTTTCGACCCGGAAAATGGCAGTACAAATAATTATGATTATCCCATGCAACGTGTATACGCCATTAGTTTGAACCTTGGATTTTAATCATTAAACAAAGAATAGATTTATGAAATTAAAGAATATAGTATCATTGGCATCCTTATCATTTTTACTGGGAATTACTTCTTGTAATGTATTGGATACTAAACCTTTTGAGACATATGATGAAGCAACTGTATGGGGATCTAAATCGACAGCGGATGCGTTTGTTACAGGAACGATAAGTAATGTGATGTATGGTTATGTAAACGGAAACCAGACTACTTGGGAAGAACGTACCGGTAATGCGGTTCATTCTAACGGAGGAATAGGATTTGTTCGTGAGAATACAGACCGATACAGCACTGATGGGGGATTTGGTGATTTCGGGAATATCCGTCGTTGTAATCTGATTATCGAGAAAGCTGCTGAATATACCGGGCAAGGTCTTTCGGATGCAGATGCCAAAGACCTGATTGCAAAAGGTAAATTATTACGTGCATTGCTTTATTACCGCCAGGCTCGTACTATGGGACGTTTTGTTTGGGTAGACCGGGTATTGGCACCTGCCGATACGGTCAACAATGGAATGATGATGCCTACTACAAAAACAACAACGGAGAGTTATACTTATATCTTGAATGATCTGGATGCTGCCATTCCTGATTTACCCACTTCTGTGCATCCTAGTAAATTATCCCGCAATCTGGCATATGCATTCAAATCTGAGATTGCCTTGCAGGCTGCCGCTTACGAAACGAATGAAGCGAAAAAGAAAGAATGGCTGAGGGCAGCCATAGCTGCTGCTGATGCCGTAGAGGAAGGTGAACTGGCAACCGATTTCGGAAGCATTTTTAATGAGAAAGACCGTTATTCCCGCGAAATCATTTTCGCAATTTATCGTGATAAGGCTAATACATTTACAGAGTCTATTGCGCCGTTACAGAATGTAATGCCGAATACGAATAACGACGTATTGATCAGGAATGGTTGCGGCCCGTTATTCCAGACAAATGGCGGACAACCTTTTATCGGTTGGTTGTGGTGGGCCCCGACACAGAATCTGGTAGACGGCTATGAGGTGATAGATGAAGTAACCGGACAGGGAGTAGTCTGGAATGAATCTACCCAGTTCAAGAGTAATATAACATTAGTTGAAGGTTCAGCTCCTGCCTGGGCGACTGAACAGGAGAAAGCAGAGGTCCTGTTCTATGGAAATGCAAATGGCGATAAACTTGTGAATGAGATTATGTATAACAATCGTGATGCCCGTTTCTACGGTACATTTGTTTATGATGGAACTACTTGGTGGAACGAAGATATCCATCTGACGGTGAATGGTAACTTGTGGCGCAAAACGAACGGAGGTTTAGGCCCTCATATGGGATTGACAAATTATTACTGGCGCAAAGGTGTGTATAATGTTCAACCTCGTGTATTGGCTGGAACCCCAACCGATTATCATTATGTGGTAACCCGCTATGGTCGCGTATTACTTAACAAGGCTGAAGCAATTCTGTGGTTAGCTGGAATGGGAGAAGGTAACTACGCCGATGCCGTAGATATTTGTAACCAGACCCGTACTGTGCATGGTAAACTACCGCCTAAACAAGTTAATAACTTGGAAGAAGCCTGGAAGTTCTACAAGCAGGAGCGTCGTTGCGAACTCCCGATGGAAAACGATTATTACTGGACTTTGTTACGCTGGGGTAAACACGGGGGGTATGCCAATGATGGAATTACTCCGGGTGGTAAGATTACAGGATTTACGGAAATACCGACTTATGTAGAAATTACGAACGATCGTAAATCATTCTATATAGGTAAAGTAACACATGGCGGTAATGATATTCGTGAGTTTCGTGAAGATCGACGTTATTTGCTTCCGATCCCACAGGGACAGATTGACCGTAATTCGAATTTAGGTCCGCAGAATCCGGGTTGGTAATCGATGATTAATCATTAAAACAAAAAGTATGAAAAAGAATATAATGAAATTGGTGAAGAATAGTCTGTTCTTAATGCTTGTTTTGATATGTTCCTCCTGTCTGGAGGCAAATCTCCCTGATCTGCCCGCATTCGAAGAAGCAAATATCACAGATGTGAAGTTTGATTTTCGCTATAAAGATCCGACAGACAAATGGATCAATGGCGAACCGGTCGTGAAGGTAGTCGCGTTGACTGTCAATGCCAATACGAAGGTTATTAATACGGCAAATGCAACGGTTACTTGTACAGTAACAGTGCCGGCGGCTAATGGCCCCTTTACGGAAGAGATCAGGAACACTGTTTCTCTTACAAATATCGTCGGTAAATTTAACTTGTCTACGGCGGCTGTAATAAAGCCGTTGGATGGTGCTCCTACTTTAGGGACGCCTGGAGACTTTTCTATCCCTCGTAAATACGAAGTTACAGCGGCAAATGGTACAAAGAAAGTTTGGACTGTACATGTAACAGCTCTGAATAAGTAAATATATTTGTCCCCTTAGATTTGAAATCCTGAGGCTGTCCAAGACCTATAGGGAATGGACAGCCTTTTCTCTACCAACTAAGTGTAAAACAAATATGAAGAAAAGGAAGAAAGTTCAGTTTTGGTTGTTGTGTTTTGTCCTTTTGTTTGCCAACCATTCTTTATTTTCCCAGGGAATCTCTTGGGAATCATGGCGGAGCATCTCCGGAGAAAAATACGACTGGACTAAAACAATGAGCCCCGAACAGGTTTATATGCATCCGTATCACCAGATGCAATTGATGAAAATCATGTTATCCTACCCTGATGAAAAAGGTAATCCGGTTATTTGTTATACCTTTGAACAAGTCCTGTCATTAGTCAAACAGATGGATATTGTTACGAGAGGCCTTCCTAAAACCCTTTATCTGGTAGGCTGGCAATATAACGGCCATGACGATAAATATCCAGCCTGGTTTGAAGTGAATAATGCTCTGAAAAGAGAATGTGATGCCACCGGAAGGGAATCCCTGCTTTGGTTGGCCCAAGAGGCAAAGAAATATAATACCTATATCAGTGTCCATGTGAATATGACGGATGCTTATGATGATAGCCCGCTTTGGGACGAATATCTGGCTAAAGGATTTATCTCCCGGAATGCAGACGAAACCCCCATGCAAATAGGCATATGGAATGACCGAAAAGCCTATCAGATTTGCTATAAAAACGAATGGGAGAGCGGATATGCCGTAAAACGGATTGATGTTTTACTGGAATTACTACCCTGTATCAAGGATGCAGGATCAATTATGATTGATGCTTTTTTCGTGCGTGACAATCCTTATGAAAAGATCTCATGGGAAGAGGAAGAAAACTATCAGCGAAGAATATTCCGCTATTTCAGGGGAAAAGGCATCGATGTTACCCATGAAAGTTTCAACCGTCTGCGGGAAGGTAAAGATTTATTCATTGGCCTGACTCCCTGGTATCTATGGTTTGAAGCAACAGAGGCCGACTATATGAAATATCCTGCTTATCTGGCAACCGGTGGTGCTTCTTATCTCTTTGCCAAACAATTCCCGGATCTGACCAAAGAACAGTTACAACTGGGTTTCCTTTTCGGTATGAGCGGACGTGGAGAAGATTGCTTCGGTAATTTGGAAAACGGTTTTTTACCTGACGTTAACTGGATAGATAAATACCGTTACCAGTTTTATACGGGAACACTACCATATGTCTATCTGAACCGTTATAAACGGGAAAAACTAATCGGAAAAGGAGAAAACCGTATTGCTTATTATAACGATAACTTGACTGTTTCATTGAAGGATTCGACCATCATCCATCACAAGCGCTTATTGAGAGATAAAAACGACCTTTTTATGCCAGTTCTCTGGCATGCTGGTCGGGAGTATATGGCCTATTCCGTAAAAGGCTATGCCGGTAAAACCTGGCAACTGCCACCCGACTGGTCAGACGTACGTAGCGTGGATATTTATAAGATAACTTCTTCGGGTATTTTTTATAAAAACAGCGAAGTGTGTGACAACGGATATATCCGCCTGTCCCTCGAACCGGATGAGGCTGTCTCCATATTCCCTTCTACCGGACGTTATAAATCAGAATTATAGTATTAAAAATCTACTTTTATGAAACATATATTACTGTATATACTAATTGCTTGTATAGGGTTGTCCTGTAATCAGAATACCACTGAAGCCCCATATCATTATGCTGTAGCAGAGATTCCCTGGAATGAGGCGTTGGGCAATCATCGTGTTGTACTGACCGTCTCTGATCCGGCCGAAGCCGTTATGCTTTCTTTCGACTGGCGGCGTCCCGACAAAGAGGTTGAGAGCCGCCGCTTCCTGATAGTGGATGCGGAAACAGGTGATACGATCCCTAATATCCAACGGTTGGAAATCAATAACGAACAGTGTAAACTTATTTTTGGCCCGGTCAGGAAGAAAGGTACTTACTTCTTTTATTATTTGCCTTACCGTGTACAAAAGGGATATGGTAACTATCATCTGGGATATTATCCGAAGGAAGATGCACCTGACCAGCAATGGGAATCCACTATTTCTTCTGTGGAACAATTCCCGCAAGCAACGATCGCCCGTGTGGAATCACGTACGGCATTTGACAGTTTCTTCCCGATGGAAATAATCGCTTCGACAAGTGAGAAAGAAAACTACAGAGAAACCAATCCCGGGCGTTTCCTGGTCTTTCCCGAAGACCGTTCTTATCCGATACGGATGAAAACAAATGTCCCCTATAAATGGTTGCAAAATAAAGAACGATCCTTATTCAAGGGAACCGCTATGCCCAACGAGTATTATGCATTCCAACTGGGTATATGGGCCGGAAACCAGGAGCTTAAAAGCATTACCTATGAAACATCCGGGTTGAGAAGCGGGAGTAATTTGATCCCGGCAGAAGCCATTACCTGCTTTAATATAAACGGAGTGAATCCGGCAGGAAAATCTTTTACTAAAAAGGTAAGCGTTGCCCCGGATGCAGTCCAGCCGTTGTGGTTTGGAGTAGATTTGAAAGCAGACCAACCCAGTGGTACTTATAAAGGCGTTATTGTCATTACGGACGATACAGGATATACTGTCCCTGTCGATATCGAGTTGAAGGTATCGGGTAAAATGCTGGCAGATCGCGGAGATAACGAACTCTGGCGTCACAGCCGTCTGCGTTGGCTTAATTCAACCCTTGGAATTAATGATAAACCGACCGGCGGGTATACGAGTCTGTCCCTTTCCGATAACCGTATTTCCTGCCTGGGCCGTACGGTAGGCTTCGATATGCAGACGGCCTTGCCCTCATCCATCGATTCCTGGGGATATGAATTACTGGCTTCCCCCGTACGTTTTGTCATCCGGACATCTTACGGCGAGAAGAAGTTGTACGGAACCGTCGAACCGACCGGACGATCCGAAGGGAAAATATCGGGACTCTGGAAAGCAGAGGATGACGATCTGACAGTGACCTGCCATGTCACGATGGAGTTTGACGGTTGGATCAATTACGTTTATGACATTACTCCCAAACAGGATTTGCAGATCGAAGATGTCCGTCTGGAAATACCTGTGAAAAGTGAAGCCGCCCCTTATTTTATGGGATTGGGGTTACCCGGACAGGAGACTCCAGCCAACTATTCAGGAAGCTGGGAAACGCAAGGTAAGACGATACACGATTATGCTATATCCGTTCCTACTTCCAAAAGCACCTCATGGTTGTGGCCTTTCGATAGTTTCTGGTGTGGTTCTGAAAAAGCCGGTATCCATTGCGAATTACGCGGAGCAAGCTATACAGGCCCTCTGTTGAACTTATATCGTCCTGCTTATCCCGAAAGCTGGTACAATGACGGCAAAGGAGGTTTCCGTATCAACCGTAACGGAAGTCGAACTATAGTCACTGCATACAGCGGTGAACGTATTCTTAAAGCCGGTGAGAATCTGACATTCGACTTCTCCCTGTTGATCACTCCTGTGAAAGAAGTAAATTATCGTAGCCAGTTCACTGACCGTTATTACCACAACGGAGGAACACCGACTCCCGGGGAAGAGAACCTGAAAGCCGGCATAAAGATCATTAACGTACACCATGCAAACTATCTAAACCCGTTTATCAATTATCCGTTTACAACAGCCGATAAAATAAAAGACTTTGTGGATGAGTGGCACGGTAAAGGATGTAAGGTAAAGCTCTACTATACCATTCGTGAACTGACGAATGTCGTCCCTGAGATATGGGCATTGCGCAGTCTGGGAGACGAAATACTGCAGGGTGGTAAAGGAGGTGGATTCCCCTGGTGTCAGGAACATTACGTAACCGATTATACCCCTCAATGGTATCAGCATCTGGACGATCAACATCTGGGTGTGGCAGCCGATGCCTCTGTCCTGACCGCTACAGGCGATTCCCGCTGGTACAATTATTATGTGGAAGGACTTGCCTGGCTGGTGAAACACACCGATATCGACGGTCTGTACCTGGATGATGTCGCCTTTGGACGTGATATGCTGAAACGTATGCGTCATGCGATGGAAGAAGTGAAACCGGGTTGTATCATAGATCTGCATTCGAATACAGGTTTTTCCCGGGGACCGGCTACTCAGTATGCGGAGTATTTCCCTTATGTGGATAAGATTTGGTTTGGCGAAAGTTTCATGTATGATGAGATGTCTCCGGCAAACTGGCTGGTGGAAGTCTCCGGTATTCCGTTCGGCCTGATGGGGGATATGCTGCACGGCGGTGGTAATAAGTGGCTGGGCATGCAATACGGTATGACGGTCCGCCAACCCTGGCTGACAGAAGGAGTATCCTGTGATCCGCAGTATATTTGGAAATTATGGGATGATTTCGGGATCATGGATGCACAGATGATCGGTTTTTGGGAGGAAAATCCCGCTGTAACCGCTTCGGATAAGGACGTGAAAGTAACAACTTACGTCAATAGAGGAAAGACATTATTGTCGGTCGGTAATTACTCCGATACAAAGAAGCAGGTTAAACTGAATATCGATTGGAAGCAATTAAATCTGGATCCTTTATCTGTCCGTATGGTAGCCCCGGCTGTTATTGATTTTCAGGAGGCACATGAGTTTGTTCCTGGTGATTTGATCCCTGTCGATCCGAAACGCGGATGGCTAATCCTCTTAAGCGAATAACGAAGATTAAATGATAAACTTGCTAAAGAACTCGTTGAGTTTACAGCAATTGCGGTATAGCAATATATTATATTATTAACGGAATATTGTTTACGACATGAAATACTTCTTATCATTCTTTCTTTTATTAGTTATCCATTCCTCACTGTTTGCCCAAAAGGCAACAGTGAAGGAGTGGATACAAGAAATGGGAACTTATATGTTCAGTGACCCGGATCCGGTACCCAATCCCGATAATTTATTTTATCCCTACTTCCGTTTCGATGGTTTTACCGATAATAAGGCAGACAGAAAATGGAAAACAGTTGAATTGGAGAATGAGTATATACGTCTGTCGCTTTTTCCGGAAATTGGCGGAAGGATATGGGGGGCAATAGACAAAACCACCGGTAAAGAGTTTATCTATTATAATCATGTGGTAAAATTTCGGGATATAGCCATGCGCGGTCCCTGGGTATCGGGAGGAATTGAATTTAACTTCGGCATCATCGGTCATGCCCCCACCTCTTCAACCCCTGTCGATTATTTCGTACAACAAAAAGAGGACGGAAGCGCAAGTTGTTATATATCGGCGGTGGATTATATCACAAGAACGACCTGGATGATAGAAGTCAATTTACCTCCCGACAAAGCCTATTTTACAACCCGCACAATATGGCATAACAGTTCCTCGCTCCACCAACCCTATTACCAGTGGATGAATGCAGCTTATAAAGCCGAAGGGGATCTTGAGTTTTGTTATCCCGGCACAAATTATATCGGCCACGAAGGAGAACTCTACTCTTTTCCGTACGATCAACAGGGACGAAATTTAGCATGGTACAAAAACAATGCATTCGGCAATTCCAAATCATATCATGTCTTAGGATTCTACAACGATTTTTATGGTGCTTATTGGCATGATGACGATTTTGGGTCTGTTCATCATTCCAATTACGATGAAAAACTGGGAATGAAAATATTCCTTTGGAGTCAGTCCCGTGATGGAGCTATCTGGGAAAAACTATTAACCGATACCGACGGACAATATGTAGAATTACAATCGGGACGCATGTATAACCAGCCCTCCACAGGAAGTTCCCGCACACCCTTCAAGCATAAGGATTTCTTACCCGGAGCTACCGATGAATGGACAGAGTACTGGTATCCCGTAAAAGGCACAAAAGGGATTGTTAAGGCAAGCGACATAGGAGCATTAAATGTTGTATGGGGATCAAACGACTCATTGATACTTTATTTTTCTCCTACTCAAAAGTTAACAACATCACTGAAGATATTTGCCGGTGAAGAAAAAATGGCGGAAATCCCTTTTCATACCGAAACATTGCAAACATGGCATCAGGTCTTACCAATCAGTAAAACGCAATTCAAGGGTACACTGAAAATCGTTGTCGGTGAAGATCAATTGGTCTATTCTGAAGTGAAAGAAGACAATCATATCAATCGTCCTAAAGAGTCACCATCCGATTTCGATTGGCAGTCGCCATACGGGCTTTATGTAAGCGGGCAACAATGGATGAACCAGAAAATGTATGACAGGGCTGAAATCGATTTACGGGCAGCATTGTCGAAAGACCCATACTTTGTCCCCGCTCTCGTTCAACTGGCATCGTTATGCTATCATACAGAGAGGTACGAAGAAAGTCTGGCACTTTGCAGACGGGCGCTAAGCCTAGACACATACGATGGTGCAGCTAATTATTTCTATGGATTGTGTAACGTTGAATTGGGAAACTATACCGACGCAAAAGACGGTTTCTCGGTGGCAACCTATTCTCCTGCATATCGTTCGGCGGCGTATGATAAACTGGCTGCTGTCTTTATGGGTGAAAAAAGCTGGGACAAAGCGTTGAGATATGCAGAGAAAAGCCTGGAATACAACACAAGGAATATAGATGCCCTCCAAAAACAGCTTGTATGCTATCGAAAATTAAATAGGATAACCGATGCGGAAATACTCACAGCTCGACTCCTGAAAGAGTTTCCATTGAATCATCTCTTACGCTACGAACATTACCTGCTTAGTCCGTCGCAAGAGAGAAAAGCCAATTTTTCATTACTCATCCGTAATGAATTGTATCAGGAAACCTATATGGATTTAGCATTATGGTACGAATCTGTTGGCGAAACGGAAGAGGCGGTAAAACTCTTCTCATTAATCCCTTCACATCCTATTGCATGTTATCACAAAGCGTGGTTAATGCATTTGCAGGGAGAGGAGAATGAGGCTTCCGGACAACTTAGGAAGGCCGACACCCTTTCTCCTGAGATGGTGTTCCCTTTTCGCCGTGAAAACATGAAGCCGCTGCAATGGGCTTCATCTCAAACCCGCTCCTGGAAACCAAAGTATTATCAGGCAGTCTTATGGCATCTATACCGGAATAAAGAGAAGGCGCTGGAGTTATTGAATCAATGTGAAGGGGTAGAAGATGCCCTGTTTTATTCTTACCGGGCCGCCCTGAACCAAGGGAATAAAACAGCTTTGGACGATCTTCAAAAATCCGCTTCCATCAAAAAGAATTGGAGAACGGGCATACAGCTCATCAAATACCATTTGGCAAATAATAACCGGGAATCGGCAAATGATGTGGCGAAAAATTATCATCGCATGTATCCCGAAAATTACATGATCGGCTTACAGTATGCCAAAACACTTTGCAAAACAGAAAGATATAATCAAAGTTTGGCCTTGTTGAAAAATATTAAAGTATTACCTTATGAAGGAGCGTATGAAGGACGTCGTATTTATCGGGATGCTCACCTCTTCCCGGCCATCGGATTTATACAAGAGCAGCAATATGCCAAGGCGCTGAGACTGATAGATGGCTCTAAAATATGGATTGAAAACTTAGGCGTTGGGAAGCCATATAATGAGCAGATCGATTACCGGTTAGAAAATTTTCTGGAAGCAAAATGCGCTGAAAAAGAGTCGCCGAAATCGCGGCAACTTTTAGAGAATATCGCAGTCACTTTCCAGGAGAGTTACCAAAGCAAACATTTTAACGCAAACCACTTATTAACAGCTATTGCGATGCGTGAAACAGGAAATAAAGATGCCGCGGATGATTGGGTATCGGAATGGGAATCTCAATTCGCCGGTAACCACGTGATGGAATGGTGTCGTGCCATTTACAACAATGACTTTAGTGCCGCCTCAGAGCTAACGAAAAAGCAGACGGAGCAAGCAGAAAAAGCTCCTTGGGAAGACACTTATATCGATTATAATTTTGAACTGATAGAAAAATTATTCCTGACTAAAACCCGCGCTACCGCATCGTTTCGAATGTAAGCAGCAGATATCGACACATTATTATGGTAAAAAATTCTTTCTATATTTTAACAATCCTGATCTGCCTCTCGTGCGGTACACAGAGTACTTTGAAGGAGATAGTCATCCAACTGGATAAAGAAACTTTAAACCCTATCCGTAATCCGGGTGAGCAGGGAACCCTCCATATCATTGGTCATTACGCCAATGGTAAGATGATCGATCTTCCCTTGTCGGATATCGCTTTATCTGTCCGTACGATCAGTGCCAGCGGAAATGCCGAGGTCGTAGCGTTATCCGGCGACCAACTGATCCCAAAGGAGGGAGGTTTGGCCGAAGTAACTGCCGTATATCAGAAAGACGGCGCTACCTACCTGGCGAAAAAGAAAGTAGTTGTTACCCCTTATTACCGTGATTATCACCAAACACTGGTCTTGAAGCTCTTTATGGGTTACGATGGTGAATTGAATGAGCCTGACCCGAATAACGTGATTTTCCGGCATAAAGACCCGTCCCGTCTCTGTACATTCGGTGAAGCGCTGGATGTGGTGAAACGGGTGGATAACCTGACACGCGGCATCCCCAAGATCATCTATCTGGTAGGCTGGCAACGTGGTGGTCATGATCATCTGTATCCCGACTGGAGTATTGTCAACCCGAAACTGAAACGGGAAGAAGACGCCACCGCTCTTGAAAGTCTCCGCTGGCTGATTCGGGAAGCACGTGCCTATAACACAACGATCAGTCTGCATATCAACATGGTCGATGCTTTTGAAGAAAGCCCTCTTTGGGATACCTATATCAAAAACGATATTATCGCCCGCGATGCCAGCGGTAACCTAAAATCCATCTGGGAATACATTAAAAGCCATAAAGCTTATCATCTGAGTTATACGAAAGAATGGGAGAAAGGCTTTACTAAAACGCGTATCGATAAACTGATCGAGATGATTCCCGAACTGAGAGACGGGCACACTATCCATATTGACGCCTTTATGGCCTACTGGCAACCGGAAAACCGTCCGTTAAGCCCCTGGCATGCCAAACCTGAGAATGGAGGTATTGACATGTATAAAGAAGTGGAGACCCAACGTAAGATATTTAAATACTGGCGTGAGAAAGGCTTCGATGTGACCGGTGAGGGTATCTTCTGGGCCCATCCTGCAGGTGAAGGCTTTGTCGGTCTCCAACCTATGTCATGGTGGTTCCCCGACGATAAGAGCTTTCAGATGGAAATTCCTGAACGGTTATCAGCCAGGGGGCGTACGCACCGGGAAGGGCAGGGCGATTTCCGTTTTGGTTCCAGCATGCAGGGCGAGGAAATCTTCCAGAAAGACCTGAATAATTTGCCAGGTTTTCTTTCCCAGTTCTGTACCATGACATTGCCCTGGTATTACCTGAGCCGTCTTGAACGCGTCGCTTTTGTCGATGAAGCCTTGTATTATAGTGATGGTGTTGTCGCTCGTGTGGAAGATGGAAAGAATATCATCCGTAAAGGCGATTTTATCCTGAGAGAGGACGATAACCTTTTTGTTCCGGCACTTTGGAATGATAGTGAGATCATCACCTATTCGGCTGACGGATACGAAAACCGTAACTGGCTGATGCCGGAAGGTTGGGAAAAGGTCAGCTCAGTGGATATCTATTCCATATCCATGAACGGATCGATACTGAAACAATCTGCAGTTCCTGTGGAAAACGGACTTCTCAAATTGACATTAGGGAAAGAGGAAGCAATTTCGATCGTTTCTGCAGGACAACCACTTAACAGATGAACTGATTAAAATATTCAAATTACAAACATAGGTACTAATATTCAATGAATTCAATGAAAAATATCTTTCCCCTTTTCGCCTGTTTTATCACCCTTACCGCCATGGCACAAACCCGCGACACGGTGTATGTGGCAGACTTTGGCGCCCACCCTTATTCCTACGAAAACAGTGTGGAAGAAATCCAGGCGGCAATAGACGAATGTAAACGCACGGGTGCCAAAGTGCTGGTTTTTGAAAAAGGGCGGTATGATATCTGGCCCGAAGGTGCCACGCGCAGGGAATATTTCGTATCCAATACTTCATCGGAAACGGAAGCGCCCTCTAAAATCAAAACCATTGGCATGATGCTGGATAATATCCACGGCCTTACCATGGAAGGCAATGGCGCCACGCTGGTGTATCACGGGAAAATGACCACCGTGGTAATGGACAACTGTAAAAACATCCACCTGAAAAATCTCCGTATAGATTTTCAACGTCCTGCCGTTTCGGAGTTGACTTATACCAGGGTTGACAAGGGAGAAGTGGAAGTGTCGGTGCATCCCGATACCTGGTATCAAATCGTGGAGGGCAAGGTCCACCTCTTCGGCGAAGGTTGGCGTTCCAATAAAAACCACTGTACCGAATACCATCCGCAAAAAGAAATTTTCACCTATAGCCAGGGCTGGAATGTACTGGAAAATTCACCCGCCACGGAAATCACCCGTAACCACATCCGTTTTAAAACCCCGGAGTCTTTTCAGCCGGAGGCGGGTAATACCATCACTGTTCGCGACATCATCCGGGACCAAAGCGGTATGTTGATCCTGGAAAGCAAAGACATCACCTTCAGCGATATCTTCATGCACTCCATGGGCGGTATCGGCATCATGAGCCAATACACCGAAAACATCACCATGCACCGTGTTATCTGTGCCCCGCCTGAAAACAGTGGACGGCTCATGGTTTCATCAGCGGACATGATGCATTTTTCGGGGTGCCGGGGCAAAATCATCATAGACGAGTGCTATTTTTCCGGTGGGCAGGATGATCCCGTAAATGTGCACGGCACCAACCTGCGGATTATGGAAAAGACAGGTGAACGCTCCCTGAAGCTGCGGTTCATGCATCACCAGAGTTATGGTTTCAATGTGTTTTTTCCCGGAGATGAAGTGGCGTTTGTCAACGCTTCCACAATGTTGCGCTATGCCACGGCAAATGTGGTGTCGGTAAGAAAGATATCAGACAGGGAAGTGGAAGCAGTACTGGATAAACCTTTGCCCCCGGAGTTGAAACTCAACCAAGACTGCCTGGAAAACCTGAGCTATACACCTGAACTGGAAGTGCGTAACTCATACTTCACACATACCAATACCCGTGGCCTGTTGGTAACCACCCCCCGTAAAGTGGTGATTGAAAACAATATCTTTTATAAAACCGGAATGAGTGCCATTTTGATAGAGGGAGATGCGGAAGGATGGTACGAATCCGGTACGGTGAAGGATGTGTTGATAAAAAATAATACCTTTGTGGATTGCGGTGCCAACGGTGGTCCCGGCAACGCGGTAATCGCCATTCACCCGTCCAATACGGTGATAGATGCCAACCGTCCGGTGCACAGGAATATCCGTATTGAGGATAATGTTTTTAAAACTTTCGATTATCCGGTTTTGTATGCAAAGAGTACCGGGGGATTGATTTTTAAAGACAATACCATTGAACGGACAAATACTTTGCCACCGGTATCCAAAAATCAATACACGTTCTATTTGAACGGTTGTAAAGATGTGCTGATAGAGAATACGGAATATAAAGGTGATGTATTGGGTCGGAATATTAAAACAGAGAATATGAAAGAAAGTTTTTGACTTGCTTCCGGTGGGAGCGTGGCAAGCCGCTCGGAAATCTATACACAAATTTTTGATAAACAGTGGTAATCGTTGATAAAAATTAAAGATTATCTTTGAGGGTATTTAATCGTTTATACATTGGATAGATAATCAACAAAATAAACCGTGAAATATTTTTATCATGTGCTGAATTGTTTTTATCAATATAGAAATACTTAATATTATGAGCAAAGTAGTAACAAATAGCTTATCGAAAATTTTCTATTTTTTCCCGAAAGCATTATCAACCGTTTGTTTGAGATGCAGAGGTCCTCTAAATTATAATTTTGCAAAAAAAAGTATCATTCTTATTCTTGCTATTTCGTTTACAGGTTCTCTGTTTGCCCAAACCAGTTGGTATGATCCGCTGAAAGAAAATTATAATGTCATTCAAAATCAGGGGTGGACAAATGAAATAGGGAAGACATACCAACGGTTGCCTGGCAGGACGGAAGATAAAGTGAGAAAGCCGGTCTGGAATTTATCACAAAATTCCGCCGGACTGGCAATCCATTTTTATACCAATGCAGAAAAAATTGAAATCCGGTATGGAGTAACAGGCGATTTTGCCATGTTTCATATGCCTGCAACCGGAAAATCCGGTGTGGATCTCTACGCAATTGATCCCGATGGGATATGGCGTTTGGCTACAGGCAAATCCACTTTCAATGATACTATTACCTATAGCTATGAAATCCAAGCTCAAAATCAATTTCACAAGAGCGGATTTGAGTACCGGCTTTATCTTCCCCTGTATAATTCCGTAGCATGGATGGAGATAGGCGTTCCCGATTCGGCAGAATTTAAGTTTATTCCTACGCTTAAAGAAAAACCCATCATAGTGTATGGAACATCCATCGCGCAAGGTGGTTGTGCTTCACGACCCGGAATGGGGTGGACAAACATTGTATCAAGAAAACTTGATTATCCTGTAATTAACCTTGCGTTTTCAGGCAATGGGCCATTGGAAAAGGAATTAGTCGACCTTATTGACGAAATTGATGCATCGCTGTACATCTACGATTGTCTTCCCAACATGGGCTCTTTGTCATCGGAAGAAGTGGCGAAAAGAACTATTTATGGCGTAAGCAAAATAAGAGAAAAACATGATACGCCTATTCTGTTGGTCGATCATATCGGTTACAGGAATCAGGAAATGAATAACGCTTCCAAAGAGTCGGGAGATAGGATGAACAGCGCTTTGAAACTGGCATACGGCTCTCTTGTAAATCAGGGAGTGAAAAATATTTATCATTTGTGTAAAGATATGATTGATTTTCCTGAGGATGGATGTGTCGATAATATTCATCCTAATGACTTGGGAATGCAGGCATATGCCGATGCTTATGAGAAAATTATCAGGGAAATTCTGAGTATGCCGGCCGGAGATTTAAAAATTACGAAACCTGTAAGTCAACGGAGAGAACCTCATATGTATGAATGGAAAGCGAGACATGAAAATATACTGCAATCTATTCAGTTAAAACAACCGAAAAGAGTGATTATAGGTAATTCCATTACGCATTATTGGGGTGGTACTACTGAACGTGAAAATGGAAGCCAAAGTTGGAAAAAACAGATGGATCCTGCCGGTTATCTTAATTTAGGATATGGTTGGGATAGAATTGAGAATGTGCTGTGGAGAGTGTATCACGGAGAACTCAGTGGTTATGACGCAGAAGAGGTGATCCTTATGATCGGAACGAATAATCTGGGATTAAATACCGATGATGAAATTGTGAAAGGCCTGCGGTTTCTTTTAAGACAGATTAGAATCCGACAACCGAATGCTAAAATAAAAGTGATGGGATTGCTTCCAAGACGAGGTTACGAAGATCATGTAAAAGCTATTAATAAACATATTGCTAAAATGGTTTTACTCCATGATTATATTTATTTGGATGTGGGTGACCGGTTATTATTAGAAAATGGGAAAATCGATGAAACATTGTTTTTAGATGGTCTGCATCCGAACGAAGAAGGTTACTTATCTATAGTGAATGATATAGTAAAATAGTTTTCATCTTGTTAAAATATAATGTTATGAACAAGCTTTGGAATATGGAAAGCAGATTAAGTTTACTCTGTTTTTTGCTTTCCCTTTTATTGCTTAATTCTTGCAGTAATAGGAATATAAAACTTACTCCGTCTAATTATGATTTGATTTTCAATGAATTATCCCAGACATGGGATGAAGGAATACCATTGGGAAATGGAGTAGTGGGCTCTTTGGTTTGGGAAAAAGAAAATCACTTACGGATGTCCCTTGACAGGGTAGATTTATGGGATTTACGCCCGTCCGATAGCTTATCCGGTTCAAATTATAGTTTTGAATGGGTCTATCAACAGGTAATGAAAAAAGACTATTTACCTGTCCAGAAGAAATTTGACCATCCATATGACCGTTTACCGGCTCCATCCAAAATACCGGGTGCCGGAATAGAGTTTTCTTTGGAACAGATAGGAAAACCCCAATCTGTTCACCTTTATCTGAATAATGCCGTATGTGAAATAACCTGGGCAAATAACATGAAGATGCAAACGTTTGTCCATGCTGTCGAACCGGTAGGATGGTTTTACGTAGAAAATGCGGATGAATCTTTTATTCCTGAATTAGTGGCACCTGTTTATAATGATTCACAGGCCGGGGAATCTGATCTCGGTCCGGTTACCGGGCAGGATTTGCGCCGTTTAGGATATATACAGGGAGATGTGGTAAAAGAAGGTAACCGTATCATATATCATCAGAAAGGATGGGGGAATTTTTATTATGATGTAGTAGTAGAGTGGAAAAAAAGTGGAAATACATTAACCGGAGTGTGGAGTATTTCTTCCTCTCTTTCAGAAGAAAAAGCAGTCGACAAAGTGCGCGAAGCCCTTTCGAGAGGTATTCAAGCCGACTACCAATCCCATATGGTCTACTGGGATAATTTCTGGAAACAATCTTCTGTTACTATCCCGGATGAAGTATTGGCTAAACAATATGCCAATGAGATGTATAAGTTCGGTTCCGTAGCCCGGGAATATTCTTATCCTATTTCTTTACAAGCTGTCTGGACTGCCGATAACGGTAAACTTCCACCATGGAAAGGCGATTATCATCATGATTTGAACACGCAACTGAGCTATTGGCCTTGCTATACGGGGAATTACTTGTCCGAAGGCTTGGGATACCTGAATACTTTATGGGAACAACGGGAAGAAAACCGGAAATATACCCGTGAATATTTTGGTGAAAACGGATTGAATGTCCCCGGCGTATGTACATTGGAAGGAGTTCCCATGGCGGGATGGATACAATATTCCATGTCTCCTACGATAGCAGCATGGTTATCACAACATTTCTACTTACATTACAAATACTCCATGGATGAGGATTTTCTGAAAAAACGGGCTTATCCCTATTTAAAAGAAGTTGCCACTTTCCTCGAAGAATTTACTTATTTGGATGAGGATGGTGTACGTCAATTACCGTTAAGTTCAAGTCCTGAGATTTATGATAATAGTATAGATGCATGGTTCCATACTATGACCAATTATGATTTGTCATTGATCCGGTTTGCTTTTTCCGCTGCTTCTGAACTTGCCGGTGAACTTTCACTTACCGATGAGTCCATGCATTGGAAAGAACTATACGGACAATTGCCTGATTACGACCTGGATGAGCAGGGAGGACTCACTTTTGCCAAAGGATTTCCTTATAATGTGTCACATCGGCATTTCTCAAATGCGATGGCTATCCACCCATTGGGATTGATTGATTGGGGAAATGGAGAGAAAGACCGGCAAATCATCAAAGCGACCATAGATAATTTTGATGAGGTCGGACCTGATTATTGGACAGGTTATTCCTATAGCTGGTTTGGTAATATGAAGGCACGTGCCATGGATGGAGAAGGTGCAGCAAAGGAATTGCGGACATTCGCCGAACATTTTTGCCTGAAGAATACGTTCCATGCCAATGGAGATCAAACAAAAAGCGGTAAATCGAAATTTACCTATCGCCCATTCACCCTGGAAGGGAATTTTGCTTTTGCTTCGGGTATCCAGGAAATGTTATTGCAAAGTCATACGGGTATTGTCCGTATTTTCCCGGCAATTCCTGTTTCATGGGATGATGTATCGTTTCACAACTTACGTACTTATGGCGCATTTCTTATCTCTGCTCAAAAAGAGAATGGGAAAATATCACAAGTAACCGTTTTCTCAGAAAAAGGGGGCGTGTTGCGTATGGACTATCCTTTTGGAGATTATCCTTTTACGATTGAGGGGACAGAAGAATCTTACGAGCTGAAAGATAATATTATAGAATTGAATACTATTCCGGGACAGACTGTTGTTTTTACATCTGAAAGTTGACAATCAGTTAAAAAGGGGACTCATTTAATAAATATGGAAAAACAAAAATTACAACGCTTAGAATCTTTAGACGTACTCCGCGGGTTTGACTTATTTTGTTTGGTAGGATTAGAAGTGTTCATACACCGTATGAAGGCCCCCATAAACCAGTCGTGGTATGATAAGTTTTTGTGGAATTTCTCACATGTGGAATGGACAGGTTTTTCGCCTTGGGATCTGGTAATGCCTCTGTTCCTTTTCATGGCAGGAGTATCGATCCCTTTTGCATTGTCCCGTTACAGATCAGAGCCCAATAAATTACCCATATACCGCCGTATTGTAAAAAGGTTTCTTTTATTGTGGATATTTGGGATGATGTGCCAGGGTAACCTGCTGGGTTTAGATCCCAGCCGGATTTATTTTTATTCGAATACACTTCAGAGTATAGCTGTGGGATACCTTGTTTCTTCCATGCTCTTTTTACATACGAAAGCAAAGACACAAATCGGAGTGGCCGCAGGATTACTCGTTGTTTATTGGGCTGTTATGCAGTTCGTGACGGTAGGAAATTATGGCGGAGGTAATTATATGCCGGATGGTAATCTCGCGGAATGGATCGACAGGATTGTTTTGGGGCGTTTCCGCGATGGTGCGAAGGTGGTTGACGGCGAAGTCGTATTTTCCCCGTGGTATAGATATACCTGGATTCTCAGCAGCCTGAATTTTGCCGTAACCGTACTCACAGGCCTTTTTGCAGGGCATATCCTGAAAAATAAGGAAGCTGATCCGAAGAAGAAATGGCAATTATTACTCGGAATAGGTATTGCTATGGTTGTGGCCGGTTGGTTGTGGCATTTCCAGATGCCTGTAATCAAGAAAATATGGACCAGTTCCATGGTGTTGGTCAGTAGCGGATATTGTTTCTTATTGATGGCGATATTTTATTATTGGATTGATTATAAGGGGTATCGGAAGTATTTGACATGGCTCAAAGTCTATGGCATGAATTCTATCGTGGCTTATATGTTAGCTATGTGTATAAATTTCAGCTCTGTTGGTCAATCTCTTTTTCAAGGGACGGAACAATATATAGGCGCTTGGTATCCGGTATTGATAGCAGCTTCAAATGCAGTTATTATTTACCTGATTTTATGGATGATGTATAAAAGAAATATTTTCCTTAAGGTTTGAAATTGCCAATCAAAATCATACGGCACTATCGGACTGTTGCCGGATAAATTAATCCTTCATGGTGATGGCCGGATGACATCCAGGGTTATACACTGATTTAAAAGTAATATTTTTGTCTGTTTTGGCTAAAAAGAATATCTTTGGGGAAATTTTATTGATGAGGTAATTGGGTAATGCGACGGTTTGTTGATTGATGAATCATTTAACTTTCGGTTTATAATTCTTAGATACTCCATGTGCCGGTAAGAAAAAGTAAAAAAATATATGAGAACACTACAGGTGCCCAAGCAAAATGTTTCACAACTTGAAACGGTATTTGATAAGATAAAAATGCTCCACGAAGGAGGGGCAGAAGCTCCAATCGATCAGGTGAACTGGAAGGATGATTTCCCTAAAAGTCTGCCCGTAGCAGTGCGGGTGGCGCATGATGGAGAAAAGCTTTACCTCTACTATACAGTGATCGGTGAAGCTGTCCGTGCAGCAAATACCGAAGATTTCGGATCGGTATGGGAAGATAGCTGTGTAGAGTTTTTCATGCAACGTGAAGGAGAAAACATATATCGCAATTTCGAATGCAATGTATTGGGAGTGTTACTTTCCCGGCAGAACGAAAGAAAGGGGAAAGGTGAGAACCAGACGCCTGAAATGCCTACTATTTACAGATATGGTACTGTTTGCCACAGATATGAAGGGAACCGGCAGGTGAGTGATTGGAACATGTATTTGGAGATACCCAAAAAAGCCCTGGGCTTTGATGCCTATGAATCGCTTTCGGGGCAAAAGATAAAGGCTAATTTCTATAAATGTGGTGATGAAACACCTGAACCACACTTCTTAAGTTGGAATCCCATCGATCTACCCCAACCGAATTTCCATGTTCCCCAGTTCTTTGGACTGTTGAACTTGGAATAATAGAGAGGGATATCTTACGGTCAATGACTCAGTGTATTGCGTGAATTAAGTGGCTGAAGGATAGGGATAAATATCTTGCAATTTAATAGAACTAAATATTATAATGGACGAAATGAACAAACTGAAAGAGATTGTTTCTCAATTTATCGGTGACGATATGAATGTGGAGGTAAATCCGCTTGGTAAAGGACATATCAATGACTCATACAAAGTGGTATCGGGTGATAAAGAGTATGTGTTGCAGCGGATCAACCACAATATTTTTAAAAATGTACATCAATTACAGAGCAATATCCAAAGGGTGACGGAACATATTCGTAAGAAACTGGAAGAACAAGGTGTCCCTGATGTGGATCGCCGTGTACTAACCTTGGTTCCCACACTGGATGGCGCGCTTTATTACCAGGATACCACAGGTGATTACTGGCGGGTAATGGATTTTATCAAAGAGAGTAAAAGTTACGATGAGATCAATCCCGAATTGGCATACCGTGCTGGAATGGCTTTTGGCGATTTTCAGAAAATGTTGGCAGACCTGCCGGGTGAACCCTTGTTCGAGACCATTCCCAACTTCCATAATATGGAAGCTCGTTTAGAGACATTCCGTGAGGCTGTGAAAGCAAATAAGGCAGGTCGACTGGATAAAGTAGCCGGATTGGTAAAAGAGATTGAAGATCGTGCAGAGGAGATGTGCAAAGCGGAGAAATTACACCGTGAAGGTAAGTTGCCCAAGCGGATCAACCATTGCGATACCAAAGTGAATAATGTTCTCTTTGATAATGGCGACCAGGTACTCTGTGTGGTGGATCTGGATACCGTCATGCCGGGCTATGTGCTTTCAGATTTTGGTGATTTTATCCGCACAGGAGCCAATACGGGTGCCGAAGACGATAAAAATCTGGAAAATGTATCTGTCGATCTGGATATTTTTGAAGCTTATGCGAAAGGTTACCTGAAAAATGCAGTATCTTTCCTTACTGATGTGGAGATAAATAATCTGGCATTTGGAGCCAAACTGCTGACCTATATGCAGATGGTACGCTTCTTTACAGATTATATTGATGGGGATACATACTATAAGATCGCTTATCCGGAACATAATTTTATGCGGACCAAAGCGCAGTTCAAATTGTTGCAAAGCCTTGAGGAAAACTTTGAGAAAATGCAGCAGATTGTAAAAGAAGCGGCAAGGGGTTGAAATTCAAGATTTAAAATTCAAGATTTAAAATTTAGGATTCAAAATTGAGTCTACTTGAATAAGTCGAATTTAAGAGAATATGATGCCCTATAGATGCTTCTGGAAGGGGTGAAATTGAAAAAATATATTTTTTAAAGGGGACTCAAAATTTAGGATTTGAGAACCAAGAACCAGGATTCAAGACATTGGTAATTAGTAATTAGTAATTGCTAATTAGTAATTAATAAATATATTAACCAAAAACAGGCGGTGTAAAGAAAAAATTACTATCTTTGCACCGCTTTATTTTGAGGAAAAAACGTGGCAAAATTTAGTTTGTACAATATTTCCCTGAAAAATCTTTCTGAAGGAGTGCATACCTTTGAGTATGAATTGGATAGAAAGTTCTTCGACGCCATTGATGGAGACGAAGTACGGAAGGGTAATGTGAAGGTGACGGTCAAAGTACGGAAAACGTCATCCACTTTCGAATGTGTTTTCGATCTTAAAGGAGTTGTCCAGGTGCCTTGTACACGGTGTCTGGATGATATGAATTTAGATGTGGATACGCAGAGCCGGTTGATCGTGAAATTTGGTAAGGAATATTCTGAGGAAAGCGATGAGATAGTGATCATCCCCGAAGAGGAAGGAGAGATCAATATTGCCTGGTTCCTGTACGAATTTATTGCCCTGACCATACCTATAAAACATGTACATCCAACAGGAGAGTGTAACAGGGCGGTATCCTCCAAATTACGTAAACATCGGGCGGTCAGTGTAGACGATACCGATGATGATGACGGAGAGATTCCGGATGATGATTTTTCCGACGAAGAAGAATCCCAGGACAACGATCCCCGTTGGGATGCACTCAAAGGATTGAATCTGGAATGAAACCGACATGTTTAAAATAATTATTAAACATCCGAAGGGAATGATTATTTTAAATATTAAAGGTTCCATACACCAAAATGTAAGAGTGAAATAATCGTATGAAAATTGAATATATAAATAATTAAAAACCAAATATAGAAATGGCACATCCAAAAAGAAGACAGTCTTCTGCGAGACAAGGTAAAAGGAGAGCGCACGATCATGCCAAATTACCTACAATGGCAATCTGCCCTAACTGTGGTGCATGGCACATTTATCATACCGTATGCGGTGAATGTGGTTACTACAGAGGTAAACTGGCTATTGAAAAAGACGTAACGGCATAATTATCCTTTAGTTTACAGAAATAGTAGACCCTGAAACGTCAGAATTGCCTTTCAGGGTCTTTTTTCAATAATTATTTTTTACCACGATGAGACGATTAAATGCCGTAATCACCGGAATCACAGCCAAAGTGCCGGATTATATCCTCACTAATGAAGAGTTATCTACCATAGTCGATACGTCCGATGAGTGGATTATGACCCGGGTAGGGATAAAAGAACGACGGATATTAAAAGGTGAACAACAGGGTATTTCGGTATTGGGTACGCCAGCCGTAAAAGAGTTGTTGGTGAAAACGAACACGGCTCCCGAAGAGGTTGATGTGGTAATCTTCGCTACCTCCACTCCGGATCATTTCTTTCCTTCAGCAGCCTCTATCGTGGCAGAGAATAACGGTATCAAAAATGCTTTCTGTTTCGATATGGAAGTGGCCTGTTCAGGATTTGTTTACGGATTGGAAATCTGCAATGGCCTCATCCAGACAGGTAAGTACAAAAAAGTCATCCTGTTGGCCGGCGATAAAATGTCGTCCATTACCAATTATAAAGACCGTACCACATGTCCCCTTTTTGGTGACGCAGTAGGGGCGGTCATGATAGAACCTACCGAGGAGAATATAGGTATCATTGATGCCGAACTTCATTCGGATGGAGTGGGCTATCAGCCATTGCAGATGAAGGCCGGAGGTAGTAAATTCCCGGCGACACATGAGACGGTAGAAAATGCCGAACATACCGTACATCAGGACGGCAAAGTGGTATTTAAGCACGCAGTCTCACGTATGGCTGAGGTGTCATTGAATATTATGGAACGCAATAATCTTTCTATCGACGATGTGAACTGGCTCGTTCCACATCAAGCCAATATGCGTATTATTGATGCGACGATAGACCGTACCGGGCTACCCCGTGAGAAAGTGATGATCAATATTGAGCGTTACGGAAATACCAGTGCCGGTACTATCCCGCTTTGTTTGTGGGAGTGGGAACCCAAACTGAAAAAGGGGGATAATATAATCCTGGTTGCTTTCGGAGCCGGTTTCTCCTGGGGTGGCGTTTATCTGAAGTGGGGATACGATGGGAAATGAAAAATGAATAGTGAAAAGTGAAAAATTATACACTATAACGCATCGGGAACGGTGCGTTTTTTGTCTTTATTGAGAAATGATGGGGTAAAATCGTTCACTAGTTGTTATCTTTGTCCTATTAACGGGTTATATATATGTCACAGAATAAACATCGTTCCGGTTTTGTCAATATAGTGGGTAATCCCAATGTAGGTAAATCCACACTGATGAACAGGTTGGTGGGAGAGAAGATATCGATTATCACATCAAAGTCACAGACCACGCGTCACCGTATTATCGGTATCGTGAACAAGCCCGAGTATCAGGTCGTCTATTCCGATACGCCGGGGGTACTACGTCCCAATTACAAGTTACAGGAATCGATGTTGAACTTCTCCTTGTCGGCACTGGATGATGCTGATGTGTTGCTCTATGTGACCGATGTGGTAGAGAAAATCGATAAAAATGACGAGTTTTTGGGTAAAGTGCAACGATTAAATTTGCCGATTCTCCTGCTGATCAATAAAATAGACCAGACTAATCAGGATGAGCTAGAGAAAATGGTTACGCAATGGAGAGAATTGTTGCCGCAGGCTGAGATCTATCCCATTTCGGCACTGAATAATTTTAGTATCGATGTGATACAGAATCGCATTCTGAAACTGTTACCGGAATCGCCACCCTATTTTGAAAAGGATGCGCTTACTGATAAACCCGCACGCTTTTTTGTTACTGAAATTATCAGAGAGAAAGCGTTACTTATCTATCAGAAAGAGGTTCCCTATTCCATAGAAGTGGTCGTGGAGGAGTTTAAAGAAGAAAATGATATAATCAGGATAAGGGCGGTTGTGATGGTAGAGCGTGATTCTCAAAAAGGTATAGTGATTGGACACAAAGGAGAATCATTGAAAAAACTGGGTACGATGGCACGAAAGGATATTGAACGGTTCTTTGAGAAAAAGGTCTTTTTGCAGCTTTATGTAAAAGTGGAAAAAGATTGGCGTAATCGAGATAATATGCTGAAAACTTTCGGGTATCGGCTGGATTAATGTGAATAATTACCAATTACCAGTTAGTCTTGGTTCTTGGCTCTTGATTCTAAAAAAAATATGCAAAACTTAGTAGCGATAGTAGGAAGACCCAATGTGGGGAAATCGACCCTCTTTAATCGGTTGACACAGAGCCGTCAGGCTATTGTAACAGAAACCGCAGGTACCACGCGTGATCGGCAGTACGGAAAAGTGATCTGGGGCGGACAGGAATTTTCGCTGGTTGATACAGGTGGCTGGGTAGTCAATTCCGATGATATAATGGAAGATGAGATCAATAAACAGGTTCGCATAGCCATTGAAGAGGCGGATGTGATACTTTTTGTAGTAGATGTAATACATGGTCTGACCGATCTTGATGAAGGAGTGGCCCAGATGCTGCGTAAATCGGGTAAGCCGGTAGTGGTAATATCCAATAAATCAGATAATTTTGAGTTGGGACACCAGTCTGCAGAATTCTATTCCCTGGGATTAGGTGATCCGTTTAGCATATCTGCAATCAATGGTTCGGGAACCGGCGACCTGTTGGATCACATACTCACATTGTTCACAAAAGAGAACACTGAGGAGGAATTGGATGATATACCTAAATTTGCCGTAGTAGGTCGACCTAATGCCGGAAAATCTTCCATGGTCAATGCTTTGATCGGTGAAGACCGGAGCATTGTAACCGATATTGCCGGTACAACACGTGATGCCATCAATATGCGCTACAATAAATTTGGTATGGATTTCTATCTGATAGATACTGCCGGTATC
>WPCJ01328902.1_pt1 | contig 31229 bp, 28 predicted proteins | sample 5399831 | NCBI WGS metagenome assembly WPCJ01 (sample SAMN12869470, study PRJNA574797) | sludge metagenome | isolation source: wastewater treatment of pH10 | place: China:Beijing | collected 2019-05-20 | reverse complement strand
GCGCTTTCAAGGGCGACGAAAGCACCGACGTGCTGGTGATTATCGGGGGTTTTGGTGCAAGGCTTCAAACCACACCAGCCCTTCTTGCGCAGGTTCGCCGGGCGGCCCGCTCGGCCACAGCGGTCTGCGGCGTCGAGGCCGGCACATGGCTGGTGGCGCGCGCCGGGCTGCTGGAAGGGCGCAGCGCCACGACCCACTGGGAAGACATGGAGGATTTCTCGGCCGCCTTTCCGGACACCGATGTGCGGCCCGACCGCTACGTGATCGACGGGCCGGTCTTCACCTGCGGCGGCGCTTCGCCGACCTTCGACCTGATGCTTCATCTGGTCCGCTCGCGGCTCGGCATGGCGGTCGCCCTCGACGTCGCCAGCGTCTTCATCTACGACCAGTCGCATGCCGCCACCGACGCCCAGCCGCTCGTGTCGCTCGGCAGGCTGGACGGCTACGACCCGCGCCTGGCGCAGGCAATCCGCTTGATGGAGGCGCATGTGGACAGGCCGCTCACGATCGAGGCCGTCGCCCGGCGCAGCGGCGTGACGACGCGCACGCTGGAGAGCATTTTCCGCAAGTCGATCGGCGAAACCCCCGGCGCCTACTACCTCAGACTGCGCCTCGGCGCGGCCCGCCGTCTCGTGGTCGACACCCGAGTGGCGATGGCAGATATCGCCGCTCGGACGGGCTTCTCGTCCGCTGCAGCGTTCTCGAGGGCCTTCTCACGCAGCTTCGGCACTCCCCCGACGGCGCTGCGCAAGGGCTAGAGCCATTCAGCTTTAGGAAGAATGGCCCCTCATCCCCTGCCGGGACCTTCTCCCGTTGCCCGGGGAGAAGGAGGCTGGCCGCAACGCTGTCGCCCCCCTCTCCCCACTTGCGGGGAGAGGGTGAGGGTGAAGGGCCATTTCCGTCAAAAACTGAACCACTCTGGAGGTTTAGAATGGCGTGACGATCAGGCGCTGTGGCGCGCAGGCTCGTCGCGGTCCAGCATAGCCCGCATGGCATCGGCGAGGCGGCGCTCCAGCCGGCGCGTCACGGCGATGTCCCATTCCGGCGCGGACGATTCGCTGCCGTCCGGCAAGGGCATGGCGAGAAGGCTGTCCACGATCGACGACGATTCATGGACGCGGTCGAGCAGCGCCCCGACCTGCGCGTCGAAGCCGCTGTCTGCTGTGGTGGTGCGGTTCGTTTCCATGGGCCGAACGTAGCGCGTCTTCATGACAGCCAGAAGGCAAGGATGTGTCGCCGCGGCGACAAAACGGCCGCGCCCTTTGCGCAGGATACGGCCTTTTCCGGAACGGTTTTGCGAAGGGCGGAATCGTCCGCTTCGATTGTCCGCCGTCAGACGTAGCGGTTGACGATATTCTCCAGATATTCCTGCCGGCCGGACTTCGGCTGCGGCTCGATCTTCTTCTTCACGACGCGCTCGGCGATGTCCTCGAGCGAGCGCTTGCCCGACAGCATCGCCTTGCCTTCTGCGGTCTTCCAGCCGGCGTAGCGATCCTCCAGCGGACCGGACAACGCCTTGTCCTCGATCATTCGGGCGGCCGCCTTCAGGCCCCGCGCGCAGCAGTCCATCGCGCCGACATGGGCGATCAGCAGGTCCTGCGGATCGATGGACTGGCGACGGATCTTGGCGTCGAAATTGGTGCCGCCCGTCTTGAAGCCGCCGGCCTGCAGGACATAGTAATAGGCCAGCGCCATCTCCGGCACGTTGTTGGGAAACTGGTCGGTGTCCCAGCCTGACTGATAGTCGTTGCGGTTCATGTCGATCGAACCGAAGATACCCAGCGCATTGGCGAGCGCCAGCTCATGCTCGAAGGAATGTCCGGCAAGGATCGCGTGGCCCTGCTCGATATTGACCTTGACCTCCTTCTCCAGATCGAACTCCTTGAGGAAGCCGTAGACGGTCGCGACATCGTAATCGTACTGGTGCTTGGTCGGCTCCTGCGGCTTTGGCTCGATCAGGATCGTGCCCTTGAAGCCGACTCTCTTTTTGTAGTCGACGACGAGCGACAGGAAGCGTCCGGCCTGCTCGCGCTCGCGCTTCAAGTCAGTGTTGAGAAGCGTCTCATAGCCCTCGCGCCCGCCCCACAGCACATAATTCTCGCCGCCGAGCCGCTTGGTCACGTCCATGCAAGCCTTCACGGTCGCGGCCGAATAGGCGAACACGTCCGGATCGGGATTCGTCGCGGCGCCAGCCATGAAGCGGCGGTTCGAGAAGAGGTTGGCGGTGCCCCAGAGAAGCTTGATGCCGGTCTGTTTCTGCTTCTTCGCGAAATAGTCGGCGATCTCGTCGAGGCGCGCGACGCTCTCCGCAAAATCCTTGCCCTCGGGCCGCACATCGGCATCGTGGAAGCAGTAGTAGGGAACATCCAGCAGCGTGAACATCTCGAAGGCGACATCGGCCTTGAGCTTCGCCAGCTCCATCGTGTCGCCGAACCAGGGCCGCTCGAAGGTCTGCCCGCCGAAGGGGTCGCCGCCCGGCCAGGCGAAGGAATGCCAGTAGGCCACTGCGAAGCGCAGATGGTCCTCAAGCCGCTTGCCGGCCACGACCTCATTCTTGTCGTAGAAGCGGTAGGCGAGCGGATTGGTGCTGTCCGGTCCTTCATACTTGATCTTCTTGACGTCGCCGAAGAAACCGGTGGGCATCACGAAACTCCTCTGATTGCGGGATAGAGCGCTTGGTAGCGCTGATAGGCTTGCGAATAGGCTTCGGCCAGCGATGCATCCGGTTCGATCGTCGCGTCGATATCGGGCGCGGTGCAGACTGCGAGCGGATCGGCCTTCTCTGCGACAATGAGGCCGAGGCGCGCGGCCCCGAAGGCCGCGCCGAAATCGCCGTCGGCGGGAATGTCGACGGGAAGCCCGAGCGCGGTCGCCATGGCCTTCACCCAGTAGCGCGAACGCGCCCCCCCGCCGATGGCGGTGACGCGGGTGAGTTCGGTTCCGGCCGCGCGCAAGGCTTCCAGGCTGTCACGGAAGGCGAAGGCGATGCCTTCGAGCACGGCCTGCGTCAGCGTCGCGCGGCCGGACTCGTGGCCGAGCCCCGTGAAGGACCCTCGGATTGCAGCATCGTTATGCGGTGTGCGCTCGCCCGAGAGATAGGGCAGAAAGGTGACGCCGGTGGGGGACTTGAGCGCGTCTCCAAGCTCGTTTGTCAGGTCGCCGGCGGACTTGCCTGTGAGGCTGGAGAGCCAGTTGAGCGAGTCGGTCGCGGACAGGATCACACCCATCTGGTGCCATGTGTCCGGCAATGCGTGGCAGAATGTGTGCACCGCGCTTTCGGGATTGGGCAGATAGGAACCGTTGGCGGCGAAAAGCACGCCCGATGTGCCAAGCGAGGCGAAGGCATGGCCGGGTCGCACCGTTCCCATGCCGCAGGCCGAAGCCGCGTTGTCGCCGGCCCCGCCGGCAACCGGAATGCCGGCCTTCATCCCCCAACGGGAAGCAAGCACGGAACGCAGCGCGCCCGCCTGTTCGGTACCCTCCACCAGCCGCGGCATCTGGTCTTCGGACAGGCCGGTCGCGACCAGCAACTCGGCAGACCAGCGGCGATTCGCGACGTCGAGCCAGGACGTGCCTGCGGAATCGGACATCTCGGAAATATGTTCGCCGGTCAGCCACAACCTCAAAAAATCCTTCGGCAACAGGACCTTGGCGACTTTGGCGAAATTCGAGGGCTCGTTTTCATCCACCCAGGCGAGTTTGGGCGCGGTGAAGCCCGGAAACACGATATTGCCGGTGATCTTCCGGAACTTTGGATCGGAATCCAGCCGCGCCGCCTGCGCATGGCTGCGCGTGTCGTTCCACATGATGCAGGGACGCAGAACCTTGTCGGCGGAATCGAGAAGCGTGGCCCCGTGCATGTGTCCCGACAGGCCGATACCCCTCACCGCCGCGAGTTCGGCGGCATGTTCGGACTTCAATTCGTCGAGGGCTTTTTGCGTGGCGGCGATCCAGTCGGCCGGGGCCTGTTCCGACCAGCCCGGATGCGGACGCGAGACTTCCAGCGGCGCGCTGGCGGAGGCGAGCACATGCTGGTCCGGATCCATCAGGAGGATCTTGACGCTCGACGTTCCGAGATCGATGCCGAGATACATGCCCTGCCTCCCGGCCGGCGAGAGCCGGCCGCGTATTTCCTCAAGGCCAATCCTACACCGCAAAACAGCAGGCCGCGCAACCGTTGCATGTGCCCGCAGGGTTATTTTTTTCGTGTTTCGTAAAAATTAGCCCGCAAAGGCTTTCGATGCACTTACGTCGCCGGGCGCAGGGCGACCGTCGCTATCCCCGCACCGACGAGCAGCGAGCCGCCCGCCCGGTTGAAGATGCGGATTGCCTTGGGGTTGCTCACGACATCGCGGGCGCGGGCTGCGACCAGTGCGTAACCGAAGGCATTTGCGAAGGCGAGCACGAGGAATGTTGCCTCGAAGATCAGCATCTGCGTCCAGAAATCTCCATGGCGGTCGAGGAACTGCGGCAGGAACGCGACGAAGAAGGTGATGCTCTTGGGATTGAGCGCCGTCACCAGCCAAGCATGCGCCATCATCTTCGCAGATGAAGCAGCGTCGGTGCGCGGTTCGGCGCTGAGCGTGCCGCCGGCACGGAAGAGCTTGATGCCGAGATAGACGAGATAGACCGCACCGACCCATTTCAGGGCGGTGAAGACGGTGGCCGAGGCGGCGAGCAGGGCGCCGATGCCGAGCAGGGACAGCGTCATCGCCGTGAAATCGCCAAGCGCTACCCCCACCGCCATCGGCAAGGCGGTGCGCCAGCCCTGACCCAGCGCATAGGATACCACAAGCAGGATGGTCGGACCGGGGATGACCAGAAGGACGCAGGTCGCCGCGACGAAGGCAAGCCAGGTTTCGAAGGTCATCGGGCAGTTCCTCTTGCAAGGAGGATGATAAATCCTTCTTGCGTGGCTTTTGTAAAGAGCCTCAGGGGCGGTCGATATAGTCCTGCGCGATCTCCTTCAGCCGCGCCGCGCCGAAGGGATCGCCATGGCCGCCATGGACGATGCGAACGGGTATATCCATGAGCCGACGCATGGTAGCCCGGTAGTCATCCCCGTCGGAGCACCACATATCGTCGATCAGCGTATCGTCATAGACAGCGTCGCCCGAGAACAGTAGGCCGTCCCTTTCGTCGTAAAGGCCGATGCAGCCGGAAGAATGACCCGGCAGTTCGAGCACGAGAAAGCTGCGCTCGCCGAGATCGATGCGGTCGCCCTCGCCGAGGATATGAGTCAGCGGCGCAGGCTCGATGCGATAGGTTTCGGCCGTCCAGCCTAAGGACGGCAGGCGCGACACGGGCTGCGCAAGGTTGCGGAACTCGTCGGCAAATGTCCAGTGGTCGTCCATCGCCGCGAAGGCCTCGGCCTCGGCGCGCGGACCTGCGCGCTCGGCGAATTCGTGCAGCGATCCGACATGGTCGGCGTGGATGTGGGTGGCGACGGCAAGCACGGGTTTGCCGGGCGTCAGGCGAAGCATGGGCATGAGCGGCGCAAGCCCCATGCCCGCGTCAACCACGAGGTCGAGATCGCGGCCTTTGAGGTGATAGAAATTCGCCCTGAAGTAGTCGTTCAGGAACGGTTCGGTATACGCGTCGAGGCATGCGTCTATCGATGTCCTGGAAAACCATGACGTTCCTGCTGGCAATGGCATCGGCTGCATCGAAGGTCTCCCGGAAACGAAGCAGCCGATTAGGATTGGAAATGCGTTGCCCCGGCAAGCCGGTTATTCGTTCGGCTCCCAGAGCTCTTCCAGAAGGCCCGCCGTTTCGGGAAAGATTGTGACCTCCGGGAGGTCATTGTGTGCCGCCGCGGCGCGGTTTTGCGCGCCTTGCGGACGTAGGTTGCGCCCTACGCCTTGCCTCCCAAGGCTTTCATATTTCATCAACCATGAATCCCTAAAATACGCGGAACTCCGGTTCTGGGCCGGTGTGTGTAGCCGAGTGGAACAGTACCTTGTCGCAATCGCCGGACCCGCAGGAATTCCCTGAAACCATATCGCGCCGCACCGCGCTTCTGGGCCTCGGCTCGGCGGCGATACTGGCCGGCTCGGGCTGCACGAGCATGGACATGCCGGCCTTCGCGGTCGACGATATGTCCACCGGCTCGATCCGTCCCAAGATCAGCGTCGACAGGCAGGTGACGTCCCCGGCGCTGATGTACGCGTCGTTCACGGACGGGGATTTCACGCTGCCCGAAATCCCCTATCAGAAGATCGACCCCAAATGGCGTCGACAGGTCGTGGTCGACCCTACCGGCGAGGCGCCGGGCACGATCGTCGTGATGCTTCAGGAGCGGTTCCTGTACTACGTCCAGCCAGGCGGAGATGCGCTGCGCTATGGCGTCGGCATCGGCAAGGAAGGCTTCCTGTGGTCGGGCCGCGCAAACATCCAGTACGGCCGCAAGTGGCCGACCTGGACACCGCCCGAGGAGATGATAGGCCGCAAGCCGGAACTCGCCAAATGGCGCGGCGGCCAGCCGGGCGGCCTCGACAACCCGCTCGGCGCGCGCGCCCTCTACATTTTCAGGGATGGTCGCGACACGGGCTATCGCATCCACGGCTCGCCGGAATGGTGGACCATCGGCCAGGCGATGTCGTCCGGCTGCGTGCGCATGATCAACCAGGACGTGATCGACCTCTTCAACCGCGTCAACGGCAAGACGCCGGTGGTTGTGGGCTGATACGCATCGGCTGATACGAAAAGGCGCTCCCGCCGCGACCGGCGGAAGCGCCTTCACATGATCGCGTCTGCTTCAGTCAGCCATTCGCCGCAACCAGCGCCCGCTCGAGCTTGGCCATGCCCTCGGCGAGGATCTCGTCGGAGATGGTCAGCGGCATCAGGATGCGGATGGTGTTTGCGTGCACGCCGCACGACAGCAGAACCAGCCCCTCGGCGAGCGCCGCCGAGGTGACACGCCTTGTCGCGTCGGCATCAGGCTCATCGCCGCCGCGCGCCTTGACCACGTCGAAGGCGACCATCGCGCCGGGACCGCGGATCGCGGACATGGCGACCGTGTCGTTGCGCTGGGAGATGCGCTGAAGCTCGCTCTTGATGCGGTCACCCACCCTGGCGGCGCGCTCGACCAGCTTTTCCTCTTCGATGACTTCGAGGACAGCCAGGGCCGCCGCGCAGGCGAGAGGGTTGCCGGCATAGGTGCCGCCCAGCCCGCCGGGGTCCGGCGCGTCCATGATCTCGGCCTTGCCGACGACGCCCGACAGCGGGAAACCGCCCGCGAGCGACTTCGCGATCGTCATCAGGTCCGGCTCGACGCCCGAATTCTGGATGCCGAACATCTTGCCCGTGCGGGCAAAGCCGGTCTGCACCTCGTCGGCGATCAGCAGGATGCCATGCTCGTCGCACAGCTTGCGCAAGCCTTCAAGAAGCTCGGTCGGGGCAGGATGGAAACCGCCCTCGCCCTGCACCGGCTCGATGATGAAGGCCGCGACATTGACCGGATCGACGTCGGCGCGGAACAGATATTCGATGGCGCGCAGCGAATCGGCCACGCTGATGCCGAACTGCGGGACCGGGAACGGCACATGCCAGACGCCGCCGGGCATGGGGCCGAACTTCTTCTTGTAGGGGGCGACCTTGCCCGTAAGCGCCGAGGCGAACAGCGTGCGGCCGTGGAAGGAGCCGGAGAAGGCGATCACATTGGTGCGGCCCGTGAACGCGCGGGCGATCTTGATGGCGTTCTCGACGGCTTCGGCGCCGGTGGAGAACAGGATCGACTTGGCCGGTCCCTTGAAGGGCGCGATCTTGTTCAGCTTTTCGCAAAGCTCGACATAGGGCTCGTAAGGAACGATCTGGAAGGCGGTGTGCGTAAAGGCATCAAGCTGCTTCTTGACCGCCGCGACCACCTTGGGATGGCGGTGGCCCGTGTTGAGCACCGCGATGCCGCCGGCGAAATCGATGAAGCGCTTGCCGTCCTTGTCCCAGAGCTCGGAACCTTCCGCGCGCTCGGCAAAAACCGGATTTGCGGTTGCAACGCCGCGCGGGATGGCGGCAGTCCTGCGAGCCTGAAGCTCAGAATTGGTGGACATGGTAACCTCGCTGATAATCACGTATCGACATATACAGGTAGCGGAAAAAGCCCGCTACAGGCCAGACCGACGCATCCGCAGACACAGGCCCGCTTGAACAGGCAGGGCGGCCCGGTCGGCGTGGCTTCACACGAACGGCTTCGCGACCTCATACTTCTTCGGCACAAGGCGCTTCAGATAGGCCATGCCCTTTTCCGTGAGCGCGGTGCCCTCGGCGGTGAGGAAATCCTCGGGCATGTGGCGGGTCTTGGCGGCGACGGCCGACAGCGGCACGATGTTCAGGACGGTCTTCGTGCCGTTATATTGCAGGGCCACCGAGCCGCCGCCCCTTGCCGCCGCCTCGACGGCATGGACGCCGGCATCGAAAGCTTCCTGGCTATCGACCTTGCTGATCGCGCCGACATAGCCGCGCGGCATGTAGCCGAGCGCATCGACACGGGCGCGCTTGCCCGGAAGCCCTTCCGCAAGCGCCGTCTCGAAGGCGCGGTTGAGATCGCTGCCGGAGAGCTTCACATTGCCATGCGCATCGCGCTCGACCCTGTCGGGGCCGACGATGCTCTCGACCAGCGACGTGCCGTCGGCGGTCTGCACTCCCTCGGACACGGCGACGATGCAGCGCTTGTGCCGGTCGAGCTTGCCCTTCACGTCGTCGATGAAGCGCTTCACCGAGAAGGCGCGCTCCGGCACGTAGATTAGATGGGGGCCGCTGTCCTCGTCGAGACGCCATGCGGCCGAGGCCGCCGTCAGGAAGCCCGCATGGCGACCCATGACGATTGCCACATAGACGCCGGGCAGCGCGCGGAAATCGAGATCGACCGAGAGGAAGGCCCCGGCCACAAACTCGGCGGCCGAGATGAAGCCCGGCGTGTGGTCGTTCTCCATCAGGTCGTTGTCGATCGTCTTGGGCGCGTGCACGAAGGCCATCGAGCCACCCGAGGCGTCGGTCAGGATCTGCTGGGTGCCGGACGTATCGTTGCCGCCGATATAGATGAAGGCCTGGGCATCGGCCTTCTGGAGACCCTTGAGGACAAGGTCGCAATAGGCCGCGTCCGGCTTGTCGCGCGTGGAGCCGAGCCCAGCGCTCGGCGTGCCGCCGAACAGGCGCAGCTGCTCCTCGGAAAGGTCGGAAAGCACGACGAAATCGCCATCGCGCACGCCACGAACGCCATGGCGCGCGCCAAGCACCGTGGCCTTGGGAAAGCGCTTGCGGATCTCCAGCGTGGCGCCTGCGACGGTCTGGTTGATGACAGCCGTCGGTCCGCCGCCCTGCGCGATCACGAATGTCTCTGCCATATCGGAAATATCCCTCGTCTTTTGCTGTTGCGGCACCTTTGCCCGCCTTTTGCGCCAAGTGCAACCGGCGAGCGGATCATGCCCCTTGGGGCGTGTTTCTAGGGCTCCGCCGCGGCGAGAACGGTTTCCCCGCTGCCGCGCATTTCCCGCACCGCCGCGGGAATATCGATGCTCGCCCTGAGCGGAAGATGGTCGGAGGCGACGCGCGCAAGCGCGCTGTCATGCACTTCCATGGCCGTCACCAGCCCCGGCGAACCTATGACGCGGTCGAGCGCGATGACAGGAAAATAGGAGGGGAAGGAGAAATGCTGGTGGCTCAGCGGGCCGAAGACGGGCCTCAGCTCGTGCAGCGAGGATTTGCGCCCCGGCCGCCACTCGTTGAAGTCGCCGACCAGAAGGATCGGCACGCGCGGCCCTTGCTCGATGGCCTCCAAGATCGAGCGTACCTGCCAGCGGCGCGAGCGGCGCAGCAGGCCAAGATGGGCGGCGACGAGGCGCAGCGGCCCGGCAGGCAGGTCGAGGTCCACGACCAGCGCGCCGCGCGGCTCTGCGCCAGGCAGGGCAAGCCGCCGCATGTCGCGGATGTCGCCCTTGCGCAGGAACAGCGCATTGCCGTGCCAGCCGTGCCCGTCCGCCTCCTCGGAGGTGGGGATGTGCGACAGGCCCGTCTCCCGCTCCAGCATCTTGAGGTCGAGCAGACCGTGACGCCGGCCGAACCGCTTGTCGGCCTCCTGGACCGCGACCACGTCCGCGTCGAGCTCGGCAATGACGGCGGCGATGCGGGACGGCTCGAAACGCCCGTCGGTGCCGACGCATTTGTGGATGTTGTAGGACGCCACGACCGTCTCGTGCTCGCCATCGGCCCGGACCGCCTTTCGCGGCAGCTCGGGCATGCCCGCAACCTGCATGGCCTGCAGGCGCGTACGGAGCCTAGTCTTGATGGTGCTGAACCGCGCGTTCTTGCGCAGGCGCGCAAGCAGCGCCTGGTCGAACAGAGCGGGGCGGTTCCTGGTCATGAATAGAGCCTGACGAATATTTCCGACAACAATGTTAAACGCCGCGATCCTTCAGGAGAAGAAGGTTGGGGCCTTCTGAAGGTTCCCGAAGGCGCACGGCCGCGTGCTCAGCGCTCGACGGCCAGGCCGAGTTTCCACAGCCGGTCGGCGTTGCGCCAAAACAGACTGTCGCGCTCGTCGTTGGAACAGCCGGAAAGCACCGCATGCGTGGCCGCGACCCATGCCAGCAACCCGCCGCCCAGCGTGCAGACCGGCCAGTCGCTGCCCCATACGACGCGGTTCCAGCCGAAACAGTCTATGACGTGCTCCATATAGGGACGCAGCGTATCGGCCGTCCAGGCGCCGGCGTCGGCATAAGCGACGACGCCGGAAATCTTGGCGGTGACGTTGGGCCGCGCCGCAAGATCGGATATGCCGCGTTTCCACGCGTCGAAATCGCCCTTCCTGATGTCCGGCACGCCGCAGTGATCGAGGACGAAACCGACATCCGGGGCGAGATCGACAATCGCAAGCGCAAGCGCCGCCTGCCGCTGCAGCATGCACAGATCGAAGGTGAGTCGCGTGCCGGACAGGCGCCTGACGTTTTCGCGAAACAGCGCGCCTTGCGAAACGTCGTCGGGCACGACATGAAGGACGCGTCGGAACCCCTTGACGAAGGGATCGGCCAGAGCCCGCTCCAGCAGGGCGGCGAAACCCGCATCCTCGGGTCGGCAGGCCGAGATAGCGCCGCGGATCATGTTGTCGGGCTTGGACGCCTGCTCTCGCACATAGTCCACCTCGGGGCCGATCTGGTCGGGCGCGACGTCGACCTCCATGTGGAGCACGTCCGTGATGCCCGCCCGGCGCGCGTCGCGCGCATATTCGTCATAAAGGAAATCGCGGTCGAGCGCCGGCTCGCCGGACAGCCACGGATAGCGCAGGCGTGACTGGTCGATCAGATGCAGATGCGTGTCTACGAGCAAGGGTTCCTCCTGTCATTCCCGACTGATGATCCATTCATGCGGCAGTCTTGCGACGGACTGCAAGACATGGTTACTGCGACCTATCCTGAAATCATTCGCGATCAGAGCTCATGGCCGACAATCTTGCTGGAAAAACCGTCCTCGTCACCGCCGCCGCGCAAGGCATAGGCAAGGCCTCCGTGCTTGCTTTTGCACGCGCGGGCGCTACCGTCCATGCGACCGATATCAACGCCAAGCTGCTGGCCGAGCTGGAAGGCGAAAAGGGCGTCACGACGCGTAGGCTCGACGTCCTGGACGACGCGGCGGTGGCGTCCGCCTTCGAGGTAGTCGGACCAATCGACGTGCTGTTCAACTGCGCGGGCGTCGTGCATGCCGGAACCATCCTCGACATGAAGGACGGCGACCTCGACTTCGCCTTCGACCTCAACGTGCGCGCCATGGTGCGCACCATCCGCGCGGTACTGCCCGGCATGATCGAGCGCGGCGGCGGCGCGATCATCAACATGGCCTCCGTGGCATCCAGCGTGACCGGGGTGCCGAACCGCTTCGCCTATGGCGCGACCAAGGCCGCCGTCATCGGCCTCACCAAGTCAGTCGCCGCCGACTATGTCGCCAAGGGAATACGCTGCAACGCGATCTGCCCCGGCACCGTGGAAAGCCCCTCGCTCGAAGGCCGCATGCGCGCGCAGGGCGACTACGAGACGGCACGCGCCGCCTTCATCGCGCGCCAGCCCATGGGCCGCATCGGATCGCCCGAGGAGATCGCCGATCTCGCGGTGTATCTCGCTGGTGCGACCTATACGACGGGCCAGGCCTATGTCGCCGATGGCGGCTGGACGATCTGACGCGCCAGAACGTGGCGGGACCGCGGGCGGTGAGCCCGGTCCTCCCAAACCCCGTCTCCCAGCGCACCCCCGTCCTAGAGCCATTCATCTTTAGGAAGAATGGCCCCTCATGCCCCTGCCGGGACCTTCTCCCCGTTGCTCGGGGAGAAGGAGGCTGGCCGCCACGCTGACGCCTCCCTCTTCCCGCTTGCGGGGAGAGGGTGAGGGGCCGTTTCCGTCAAAAACTGAAATGGTTTAGCGCATCTCCCGCATGACCACCTGGTCGGTGTTCGCAAGAAGCTTGCGGACTGCCGAGCGCGCCGCGTCGGGGCGCTTCAGGCGAATGCTGCGCTCGATGGCCTCGTGCAGCTTCTGGGCCTGTCGCACATCGGTGATGTGGCGGGTCGTGTAGATAAACAGATTGTTCAGGGCCGATTCGATCAGCACGCCGAGCGGCACCAGAAGGTCATTTCCGGAAGCCCGCAGGATTGCAAGATGGAAGCGCGTATCGGCTTGCGTGCGACCGGCGATCGTCGTCGCCTCAGCCATCTCCCGGCAGGCCGCGCTGATCTCGGCCATCTGCTCGTCGGTGCGCCGCAGCGCCGCCAGGGCGGTCGCCTCCGGCTCGATGATATGCCGGAACTCCTGCACCGTGCGCAGGAACCCTCCGCGGTCGGGCGCCATCGCGTACCAGCCCAGCACGTCACGGTCGAGGAGGTTCCACCGCTCACGCGGTTCGACCCAGCTCCCGACCTTCGGCCGGGATGAAAGCAGGCTCTTTGCCAGAAGCATCTTGATGGCTTCGCGCACTGCCGAGCGGCTGACCGCGAACGTCTCGGCCCATTTGGCCTCGTTGGGCAATATCGTGCCCGGCGGATAGTCGCCGCGCACGATCCTCTGGCCGATCTCGTTGGCGATCGAGGCGTGCACGCTCGCACCGGCGCCGAACGGGCTGGCGCCAGCCGTCGCGCGGTCGGTTATCGAGTCCGGCACGGAAACGTCGGTCGCCGTTATCTTGTGCTTGCTGTGTCGCATCACCTCTCCTTGAGACTGCCTTTTACGGCAGTCCCGTCAAGGAGAAGACGCGCCCGATTGTCGCTTTGAACGGTTTTTTTCGGGCGCGTCCGAAAACCCTGCTATTTCTGGATGCAGGTGTCGGCGGTGTCCTTGGTGCACTCGTCGAGGCCGGTGAAGACCGGATCGGCGACCGTCTTGCCCTCGATCAGATCGATCATGACGGAAGGGGCTTTATATCCCATCTCGAAGGGACGCTGGCCGACGAGGGCGGAAACCAGCCCTTCCTTGGCGATCGCCACTTCTTCGCCGATCGTGTCGGCCGCCGAGATTACGAAATCACCGCTCGCGAGCCGATCGGCCAGCGGACGGGTGAAATCGCGATAGGGCTGCGGAGCCATGAACAGCGGCCAGCCGCCCATGATGCCGAAGCCATCGAGTTTCGGATTGGCGGCGAGTATGTCGGTCATCGACTGGACACCCTTCACGCCGTCGTCATTGGTGAACACGGGGCAGCCGGCGACTTCCGTCCAGCCGCCTTCACCGGCAAGCGCCGCCAGACCCTTCTGGCCCGAAAGCGCGTCGCGGAAGCCCTGGGCGCGCTGCAGGATGTTGTCGGCCGCCGGATTGCCCTGGATCGTGCAGACCGTCCCGCCGTTCGGCTTGGACTTCTTGAAATACTCGCCGATGCGGAAGCCCATAAGATAGTTGTCGGTACCAAGATAGGTCTTGCGCAGGCCGGCATCTTCCTTGGTGAGGTCGGCATCGAGCGTCATGACGGGAACGGCCGGATTGGCGTTGCGGATCGTCTGCGCGATCAGCGGAGCATTGGATGGCGAAATGGCGATCGCGGCGGTTGACGGCTTGGCCAGCATGTCGGCCACGATCTGCGCCTCGCCCGCCTCGTCCGAGGTCGAGGCCGGACCGGTGTAGAAGCACTCATATTCCGAGTCCGCATTCTCGGAATTCCATTTCTGGCAACCCTGATTGATCGACTCGAAGAAGGCGTTGTCCAGCCCCTTAACGACGATCACGAGTTGCTTCTTCTCCTGCGACATGGCCTGGCTCGCACCCAGCGCCATCGCCGCGGTGGCTGCGAGCAAAAGGAACTTCCTCATTCTACTTCCTCCCTTTGAACAAGATGACGGCAACGCCGCCATCGGACGAAACCATCTCCGCCGACGACAGTGCGGGCGACCTCCCGCCCTGCTTCGCGTGCGGAACCGATATGCTTTCGAGAACCGATATGCTTTCGAGACCGGGGACAGGCTTCATGCGGCGTGACGGCGCACAGGGATGCCGATCGGCCGGGACGAGAGCCCGCTGACGGGAACCCCGTTTGAACCTTGCCGGTTATGCCAGCGCGCAGGATCAGCATTCCCTTCCTCCCGAAGGTGATCCAACCTAATGATCGCAAGCGGAGTGCGTCAATATATATTGTCTGACTTATCGTACAACGGTATCTCTTCAGATTGACGCCCGCTCGTCTGTTTGCGTAAATTCCGGCCATGGGCCTAGGACGGGAGGCCCGCACAGCCGCTCCGACGAGCCCCGATTGAACGGGGCCGGGAGCCAGGGAGGAACAGTCGGTGCCAGTCCTGGAACTCACCAACGTATCGAAGCATTTCGGCGCCATACACGCCGTGAGCGGAACGTCTTTCACGCTCGAGGCGGGAGAGGTCGTCGGCCTGATGGGCGATAACGGCGCCGGGAAATCCACGCTGGTGAAGATGATCGCCGGCAATTTCCGGCCGACCGAGGGCACCATCAAGATGAACGGGCAGGAGCTTGTGATGCACAAGCCCGTCGATGCGCGTCGGCACGGCATCGAGATCGTCCATCAGGACCTCGCGCTGTGCAACAACTTGACCGCCGCCGCCAACGTCTTCCTCGGCCGCGAACTGCGCAAGGGAATCTGGCCGTTCTGCATCCTCGACTATGCGGCCATGTATCGCCGCTCGGCCGAGATTTTCCGCGAGCTCAAATCAGAGACGCGCCCGCGCGATCTGGTCAAGCAGATGTCGGGAGGACAGCGGCAGGCCGTCGCGATCGGCCGCACCATGCTCTCGGAAGCCAAGATCGTGCTGATGGACGAGCCGACGGCGGCGATTTCCGTGCGGCAGGTGGCCGAGGTGCTGAACCTGATCCGCCACCTGCGCGACAAGGGCATCGCCGTGGTGCTGATAAGCCACCGCATGCCGGATGTCTTCACGGTCGCCGACAGGGTGATCGTCATGCGGCGCGGCCGCAAGGTCGCCGACAAGAAGATCGCGGCAAGCTCGCCCGAGGAGGTGACGGGCCTCATCACCGGCGCAATCGAACAGGCGGCATAGGAGAACACGTCATGGCCGTCACGCTCGAACAGACGATCGACCGCAAGCAGCACACATGGATCGGCCGGCTGGCCAACAGCCAGACCTTCTGGGTCCTGCTCGCCGTGATCGCCGCCTGCATCTTCCTGTCGTTCGCGACCAACGCCTTCGCGACCAAGGCCAATCTCTTCAACATCACCCGCAACGTCACCTTCATCGCGATCATCGCCCTGGGGACGACGCTGGTCATCATCACCGGAGGCATCGACCTTTCGGTTGGCTCGGTCCTGTGCCTGTGCTCGATGATCCTCGCCGTCGTCATGAACGCCGGCTACGGCATCGAGGTAGGCATCGCCGCCTCGCTCGGCACCGCCGTCATTGTCGGCCTCTTCAACGGCATACTGATCGCCTATCTGGGTTTTCCGCCATTCGTGGTGACGCTCGGCATGCTCTCCATCGCGCGAAGCCTCGCCATGGTCGCCTCCAACAACACCGTGGTGTTCCAGTTCGGCCCGGACCACGACCTGCTCCTGTCGATCGGCGGCGGCGCGTGGTTCTTCGGCGTCGCCAACCCGGTGATCTTCATGATCCTGCTGGCCCTGCTGACCGGCTTCGTGCTGCGCTGGACGAAGTTCGGCCGCCATGTGTACGCCATCGGCGGCAACGAGCATGCGGCCACGCTGACGGGCGTGCCCGTCAAGCAGATAAAGGTCGCGGTCTATGTGATCTCCGCGCTCTCGGCGGGCGTCGCCGGCATCATCCAGACGGGCTGGCTCGGCGCGGTGACGACCAATATCGGGGCGGGCATGGAGCTTCAGGTTATCGCGGCCGCCGTCATCGGAGGCGCAAACCTCGCCGGCGGCGTGGGAACCGCGTTCGGAGCCGTGGTGGGCGCGGCCCTGATCGAGATCATCCGCAACAGCCTCGGCCTGCTCGGCATCAACGCCTTCTGGCAGGGAACGTTCATCGGCGGCGCGATCGTCCTGGCCGTGATGTTCGACCGGCTCCGCAACTTCAGGCAGAGCAACTGACGCCGACCCGGAGGGCTGCTTCGGCGATCTTCTGGAGCGCATCCACTGTGTGGGCGCGCTCCATCACCTTGTTTTTACGCAACCCCGAACGGAAAACCGCTGCACACTTTCCTGGAATCGCTATGGATTTCAGCCCTTCGGCGCGTATTTGCGCCAGTTGTGCTGTTGCCGGAATCCGAGGACGTCCCTCGCCTTGCGGTTGGAGAGCAGCGTCTCGTATTCGCCGAGCTCGCGCTTCACCGGCACGTTCGGGTAGAACTCCTTGAGAAGCTCCTGGGTCGGCAGCGCCGAGGACGTGTCGTCATTGGCGGCGTTGAAGACCTGGTAGCCCAGCCCGTCCTTGGCGATCGCCAGATCGACGATCTGGCCGAGGTCGCGCGCGTCGATATAGCTCCACGAGATGCGCTTGCGGAACGCCGGATCGGCGATCCAGTTGGGGATGTATCCCTCATATTCGTGCGGCTCGATGACGTTGCCGATGCGCAACGCATAGATGTCGAAGCCGCTGCGCAGCGCGAAGGCGCGCGCGGTCCGCTCGTTGACCACCTTGGACAGCGCATAGGAATCCATCGGGTCGACGTCATAATCCTCGTCGAGCGGATAATAGGCCGGGTCCTTCGGCTCGTTTGCGAAGATCGTTCCATAGGCGGTTTCGCTCGATGCGATGACGATCTTGCGGATGCCGAGCTTCACCGCCGCCTCGATGACGTTGTAGGTGCCCATCGTGTTGACGCGGAACAACTCGTTGTCCGGCGTGATCATGATGCGCGGGATGGCCGCGAAATGCACCACTGCATCGACGGGCTGTGCGCGCAGCGACGGATCGAACTCGTGCAGGCCCATATAGCTGGTGAGCGCGTTGAACACCTGTCCGCTGTCGGTGATGTCGGTGATGAGGGTGCGGACCTTCGGGTTGTCGAGAGGCTTCGCGTCCAGGTTGAGCACCTGATGGCCGCGCTCCAGCAGATACTGCACGACATGGCGTCCGGCCTTGCCGGTGCCGCCGGTGAACATGATCCTCTTGCCCAATCGATCCTCCATGCGTGCGAAATATGAAACGGATGCGCCCGGGGATGGCCCGGGCGCGTGGTTTTCGTCCGGCTTACGGAAGCGTGTAAGCCGTCTTGACGATGGTGAAGAACTCAGCGGCGTAGCGGCCCTGCTCGCGCGGCCCGTAGGACGAGCCCTTCCGGCCGCCGAACGGCACGTGATAGTCGACGCCCGCCGTTGGCAGGTTGACCATGACCATTCCCGCCTCGGCGTTACGCTTGAAATGCGAGGCATGCTTCAGGCTGGTCGTGCAGATGCCCGACGAAAGGCCGAACGCCGTGTCGTTGGCGGCGGCGAGCGCCTCCTCGTAGTCCTTCACGCGCATGACGCTGGCGACCGGCCCGAATATCTCCTCGCGGTTGATGCGCATGCCCGCCGTGGTCTCGGTGAACAGCGCCGGCTGGAGGTAGAAGCCGGGCGTTTCGCGCGACAGCGCTTCGCCGCCCCATGCGAGCTTGGCGCCTTCCTGCTTACCGATCTCGATGTAGGAATTGTCCTGGTCGAGCTGCGATTGGTCGACGACCGGGCCGATATGCGTGCCGGATTTGCGCGCATCATCGACGACCAATCCCTTCAGGCGTTCCGTAACGGCGGCGACGAACTTGTCATGGATGCCTTGCGTGACGATGAGGCGCGAGGAGGCGGTGCAGCGCTGGCCGGTCGAGAAGAACGCGCCATTGACGGCCGCGTCCACTGCCACGCCGAGATCGGCGTCGTCCAGCACCACGAGCGGATTCTTGCCACCCATCTCGAGCTGGAACTTGCGCATGTGCTCGACGCAGGCTGCCGCAACCTTCTTGCCAGTACCAACCGAGCCGGTGAAGGTGATCGCGTCGATGCGCGGATCGTTCAGCATCGTGTCGCCCACGACCGAGCCACGGCCCATGACGAGGTTGAACACGCCTTCCGGTACGCCCGCGCGCACGATGATGTCGGAAAGGGCCCAGGCGGAACCGGGAACGAGGTCGGCCGGCTTGAACACGATGCAATTGCCGTAGGCGAGCGCAGGGGCGATCTTCCACGCCGGAATGGCGATCGGGAAGTTCCAGGGCGTGATGATGCCCACCACGCCGACCGGCTCGCGGCTCAGTTCCACATCGATGCCGGGGCGCGTCGAGGGAAGCTTTTCGCCGGCGAGCCGCAGCGTCTCGCCCGAGAAGAAGTCGAATATCTGGGCCGCGCGCAACACTTCGCCTACCGCCTCGGGCAGCGTCTTGCCCTCTTCGCGCGCCAGCAGCTGGCCGAGCTCGTCCTTGCGGGCGACGATCTCGTCGGAAACCTTCTTCAATATGTCGTGGCGCTGCTGGATGCCCGAGCGCGACCAGCCCGGAAATGCCGCGCGAGCCGCGGCGATCGCCTGCTCGGCCTGCTCGCGCGAGGCGCGAGCATAACGGCCGACAACGTCATTCGTGTCCGAAGGATTGATGTTGTCGGCGACATCGGCGCCGTCGATCCACGCCCCGCCGATGAAATTCTTGTGCAATGACATAGTTTTACATTCCTGATTCATGATGCCGAGGCGGCGCGCAAGCCAATCGAGAGTCACTTGCGGGCCACACGGCAAGAACGCCGGCTGCTCGACCTTGCGCAATCCTGGCAGGTCCCGGTCCGGCTCGCACACTTCATTACAGGCTGGAGCCGAATAAAAAAAGCCTGCCGGAACGGCGTTCCGACAGGTCGTCGCAATGACAGGCGCTGCCTGCCGCGACACGCGTCACTTGCCGCGTGCGGCGAGCCACTCCTTCATCATGGAGATCTCGCTTTCCTGGGCGCGAATGACCTCCTCGGCCAGCGCGCGGACCTGCGGATCGCTGCCATGCTCGAGGACGACACGGGCCATGCCGATGGCGCCCTGATGATGCGGAATCATGCCGCGCATGAAATCGATATCCGCGTCACCAGTGAACTCGATGGTCATGTTGCCGTGCATCCGCTCGTTTACCGTGCGGAAAGCTGCCGTCGAAGGAGAGTCGGCGCCCGTATCCGGCGAGGCGTGGTCGCCATGTCCGGAATGCTGCGCCGGGCTGTCCATCTTGCTTTGGGCAAGCGCAAGACCGCCCGCCGCCGCGATCGAGGCGGCGATGAGGATCGGGGTGAGCTTGTTCATCTCAGGCTCCGCTTCATTTGTCCCTGGCGTCAAAGCCGGCGTCCGAGAGCACCTTGCGAACGGCGCTGTCCGAGGCGGTTGTTTCCACCGTGACGGTTCGGGTCGGCGGATCGGCCTCGACCCGTGCATCGGGATCGACGGACAGGATCGCGACCTTGACTGAGCGAGCGCAGCCGCCGCAGGTCATGTTCTCGATGTGAAGTTGCATGAGAATCTCCTCGATTGGCCTCATGCTCCATAAGCTAATCGTTCCAACGATGGTAAGGTCAAGATCGCGCCGCCGGAAATTTTCATCCTTGACCTTCCCATCGTTGGAAGCCTCACAAATCCTTCCTATGTTTATCGGAAGCAAAAGAAGGAGAGGCAGCGTGCAATCCCCCGTTCGCCGACAGGACGCAGCCCCGAATGACCTGCTGCTCAAGGACGTTGGCACCTCGTCGCTCACGCTCCCTGTGGAAGGAATGACCTGCGCCTCCTGCGTCGGCCGTGTCGAGCGCGCGTTGAAGGAGGTGCCCGGCGTCACCGATGCGGTCGTCAATCTCGCGACAGAGCGGGCGACAGTCACCGCCAGCACCTCTGTCGATCCTGCGAAAATCGTCGCGGCCATCGAGCGTTCCGGCTATTCCGTTCCGGCAGGGATGGTCGATCTCTCGGTCGAGGGCATGACCTGCGCCTCCTGCGTCGGCCGCGTCGAGCGCGCATTGAAGGGAGTGCCTGGCGTCATCGACGCGGCCATCAACCTCGCGACAGAGCGAGCGACCATCCGCGGGTCAGCCACCACGTCGGAGTTGATCGCAGCCGTCAGAAAAGTCGGATACGAGGCCGTGCCAGCGCGAGCCGCCTCCGGTCAGGCGGAGGAAGCGACGGACCGCAAGGAGGCCGAGCGAAAGGAGCTGAAGCGCGACTTCATCCTGGCGGCGGCCCTGGCCCTGCCCGTGTTCGTGCTGGAGATGGGATCGCACATGATCCCCGGGTTCCATGGCCTGATCGCGTCCACCATCGGCACGCAATGGAGCTGGTACATCCAATATGCGCTGACCACGCTCGTGCTCTTCGTCCCCGGCATCCGCTTCTACGAGAAAGGCCTGCCCGCACTTTGGCGGCTGGCGCCCGACATGAACTCGCTGGTGGCTGTCGGCACGCTGGCGGCCTACGGCTACTCGCTTGTCGCCACCTTCGCGCCCGGCTTCCTGCCTCCCGGCACGATCAATGTCTATTATGAGGCCGCCGCCGTGATCGTGGCGCTGATCCTGCTCGGCCGCCTGCTGGAAGCTCGCGCCAAGGGCCGCACATCCGAAGCGATAAAGCGGCTCGTCGGCCTGCAGGTGAAGACGGCCATGGTGCGGCGCGGCGCAAAGGCGGTGGAATTGCCCGTCGATTCCGTGGTCGCGGGCGATATCGTCGAGGTCCGTCCGGGCGAGCGTGTTCCCGTCGACGGCGAGGTCGTCCAGGGCGAAAGCTATGTCGACGAATCGATGATTACCGGCGAGCCGGTTCCGGTTGCCAAATCGTCCGGCAGCGGGGTCGTCGGCGGCACGGTGAACCAGACAGGCGCATTCGCCTTCAAGGTCACCGCCGTCGGCGCCGACACGGTGCTCGCGCAGATCATCCGCATGGTCGAGGATGCGCAAGGCTCCAAGCTGCCGATCCAGGCCATGGTCGACCGGGTGACGATGTGGTTCGTGCCGCTCGTCATGGGCGTCGCCGTCCTGACCTTCGCGGCATGGCTCTATTTCGGCCCTCCGCCCGCGCTGACCTTCGCGCTGGTCAATGCGGTGGCGGTGCTGATCATCGCCTGTCCCTGCGCCATGGGCCTGGCAACGCCGACCTCCATCATGGTGGGAACCGGCCGCGGGGCCGAACTCGGCATCCTCTTCCGCAAGGGCGAGGCTCTTCAATCGCTTAAGGACGCCAGGGTCGTGGCCGTCGACAAGACGGGCACGCTGACGGAAGGCAGGCCAGCCCTGACCGATCTTGAAACCGCAGAAGGCTTCGGCCGCGCCGAAGTGCTGGCGCTGGTCTCGGCCGTCGAGGCCAAATCGGAACATCCGATCGCGCGCGCCATCGTCGAGGCGGCCGGAAACGAAGGCATCACCCTGCCTACGGTCTCGGACTTCGCATCCACGACCGGTTTCGGGGTGAAAGCCGTCGCGGACGGCAGGACGGTAGAGATCGGGGCGGACCGCTACATGACCCATCTGGGTCTCGACGTATCCCCCTTCGCCGAAACCGCGCAGCGATTGGGCAGCGAGGGGAAGTCGCCGCTCTACGCCGCGATCGGCGGCAGGCTCGCCGCGATCATCGCCGTCGCCGATCCGATCAAGCCGACCACGCCCGTCGCAATCAAGGCGCTGCACGACCTCGGCCTGAAGGTAGCGATGATCACCGGCGACAACGCCCGCACGGCCGAGGCGATCGCAAGTCGCCTCGGCATCGACGAGGTCATCGCCGAGGTGCTGCCGGACGGCAAGGTGAAGTCAGTGCGGAGGCTGAAGTCCGAGCACGGCAAGGTCGCCTTCGTCGGCGACGGCATCAACGACGCGCCCGCTCTCGCGGAAGCCGATGTCGGCATCGCCATCGGCACCGGAACCGATATCGCCATCGAGGCAGCCGATGTAGTGCTGATGTCGGGCAGCCTGCGCGGCGTGCCGACCGCCATCGCGCTGTCGAAGGCTACCATCGGAAATATAAGGCAGAACCTGTTCTGGGCCTTCGTCTACAATGCCGCGCTCATCCCGGTGGCCGCCGGCGTTCTCTACCCGGCCTACGGGGTGCTTCTGTCGCCGGTCTTCGCGGCCGGCGCCATGGCCCTGTCCAGCGTGTTCGTGCTCGGCAACGCGCTGCGGCTGCGCAGGTTCAGGGCACCAGACTGACCGGTCAACGCAATCGGAGATAAGTCATCATGAATATCGGACAGGCTGCCACGGCATCCGGCGTTTCGGCCAAGATGATCCGCTACTACGAGCAAAGCGGCCTCATCCCGCCCGCGGACCGCACCGCCTCGGGCTACCGCGACTATTCCGCGAAGGATGTTCACGAGCTGCGCTTCATCCGCCGCGCGCGCGACCTCGGGTTCTCGGTTTCGGAGATCGAGGAACTGCTCGGCCTCTGGCGCGACCGCTCGCGCCAGAGCGCGGACGTCAAGCGGATCGCACAGAACCATATCGCCGCGCTCGAGACCAAGATCCGCGAACTGCAGGAAATGTCGGACACGCTCAAGGAACTAGCGGGCTGCTGCCACGGCGATCATCGCCCCGACTGTCCGATCCTCCAGCGCCTCGAACAATCCCCACGCGAAGAGATAGCGGAAATCATCCCCCGCGCCGGGGCCATCGAGCGCTCGCCCAGGAAGCAGGGATAGCGGCCCTCCAGGATCGCAGCCGTGATAGCCCTGAAAACGCAAAAAGCCGCCCGAAGGGGCGGCTGAAAAAGCGTTCTTGATTGAAGGTTGGTTGCGGGGGCAGGATCTAATCTTCACTTGCTGCCCGAGCAAGTAAAGATGGTTGCGGGGACCGGCGTCGATCATAACTTGCAATCTACGCCGGTAAAGATGGTTGCGGGAGGGCGCAACCATCTTTACTTGCGATCAAGTGACGGACATTTGCCTCTTGGCGCCGCACCTGACGCCGAGGAAACGGCCGCTGATGGAGGTAACTTTCTTTCAGCCTTATTCCGAACAGCGGCGTAGAAAGCGACCGCAGCTTGGATCGGATTCGAATGCGTTGGTACGTGCTCGCGTCAAATACCGATCAAGGGATGCGGGGGAACTCAACCTACTCGTCATCCCCCAGAAGAAGTGAACCGCTCAGGGATTGCCGGAGGCGTTTTAGTTTGAGTCACGCGGCCATGGGTTGGGCTTCCAGCATGGCGTAATAGCGTTCCTCGGCTTCGGCCGGAACCGACCCCAAAGTGGTCGCCCGATGATTCAGAACCAAGGCAGTGGCCTGTGTATTCGTGCAAGCTTGGCTTGCCGGTTTCGCCAATCGCAATGCGGGTTCGAACCCTTAGATCAATGAGGCAGGGGACACCCCTCCCCACTATCGAAAGGAACCCGATCATGACCCAGAAAACCATCCTTCGCAGCGACGAACTTTCGTGCCCCTCCTGCGTGCCGAAGATCGAGAAAGCGCTCAACGCCCTTCCTGGTGTGGCAAAGGCCGAGGTGCGCTTCAACACCGGCAAGATCGAGGTCGAGCACGACCCCGCGCAATCGAGCGTTGAAGCGTTGGTCGAGGCGGTGCGCGGAACCGGCTATGAGGCACAGCCTGCCGCCTTCTGATCGGCACTCCACCTTTTTCGCCGCGCCGCGCGCCGGCGCGGCCGGCACGCTTTTCCGGCATGGTTGAAGATGAAAGGAGCGATGAGATGAGCAATCTTGTCAGCAGGATCAGGAGCGCCTTCGTGCATCCGGCACGGCGACGCTTCTGGTTGACGGTCGGCAGCGGCGGGTTGATCGCGGCCGGCCTTCTGGCGCGCTACGGTTTCGGCATGGTCGAGGCATGGACGGCGCTGATGGTCGCGGCAGCTTTTGTTGCCGGCTCCGATATCGCCATCCGCGCCTGGCGCTCGCTGCGTGTAAGGCATTTCAGCATCGAACTGCTCGTCACCGTCGCGGCGGTCGGCGCGTTGTTTATCGGCGAGGTCTGGGAGTCGGCGGCCGTCACCTTCCTGTTCATGTTCGGTGGCTGGCTTGAGGCGCGCACCATGGGACAGACCCGAGGGGCGCTGAAGGCATTGCTCGATGCCGCGCCCGCCACCGCGACCGTGCTGCGCGACGGCGATCCCGTCGAAATGCCGGCTCATATGGTCCAGCTTGGCGAGACCGTGCTGGTCAGGGCCGGTCAGCGTATCCCGGTGGACGGCGAGGTGACCGAAGGCACCGCCGCCGTGAGCGAGGCAGCGATTACTGGTGAGCCGATGCCGGCCGAGAAAGCGCCGGGCACCCACGTTCATGCTGGAACGATCGCCGAGAACGGGTTGCTGCGCATCCGCGCCACCAATGTCGGCGCCGACACCACCCTTGCCCGCATCATTCAGCGCGTCGAGGAGGCGCAGGAGGAAAAAGCCCCGAGTCAGCGCATGATCGAGCGCTTCGCGCAATGGTATACGCCCTCGATCATCGGACTTGCGGTCGTCGCCTTCGCCGTGACGCAGGATATCCGTCTGGCGCTGACGCTGCTGGTCGTCGGCTGCCCCGGCGCGCTGGTGATCTCGACGCCGGTGTCCATCGTCGCCGGCATCGGCCGCGCGGCGCGCAGCGGCATCCTGATCAAAGGCGGCCAGCATCTGGAAAGTGCGGGCCGGATCGACACGCTGGCGCTCGACAAGACCGGCACGCTGACGGAAGGCAAACCGCAGCTCGCCTCCATCGTCGCGCTGGGCGGAGTGACGGAAGCCGAGTTGCTGCATCTGGCCGCAACCGCCGAGGCTGGATCGACCCACCCGCTCGGGCGTCCGATCGTCGAGGCCGGCCGCAAGAACGGGCCGCTTTCCACGCCTGAAACGCTGGAGGAGCACGCCGGCATGGGCCTGAGCGCCCGCATCGACGGCCGGACCGTTGCCGCTGGCAACCGACGCCTGATGGATACGCTCGGCATCGCGCTGGGCCAGGAGGGCGAAGCCGCACTGGACCGCCTGCTGTCCAACGGCCAGACGCCGATCCTGGTGGCGCGTGACGGGCAGCTGATCGGGCTGCTGGGCATGTCTGACATGGCCCGTGAAGGCGCGGCGGAGGCCATCGCCCGGCTGCGCGACATCGGCATAGGCCGCGTGGTCATGCTGACCGGCGACCAGCATGGCGCCGCTGAAGCCATTGCCCGCGAGGTCGGCATCGACGAGGTTCATGCCGGGCTGATGCCCGAAGACAAGCTGGAGTTGATCCGGAAGATGAAGGCAGGTGGCGCGCATGTCGCCATGGTCGGCGACGGCATCAACGACGCGCCAGCGCTTGCCGCCGCCGACACCTCGATCGCCATGGGCGCGGCCGGCAGCGACGTCGCCATCGAGACCGCCGACATCGCGCTCCTGAAAGACGATCTCGGCAAGATCCCCGAGGCGATGGCGATCTCGCGCGCGACGCTGGGCAATATGCGCCAGAACCTCATCATCGCGCTGGTGACGGTGGCCGGACTGCTGGCGGGCGTGTTTTCCGGCAATGTCCACATGGCGGGCGGCATGCTGGTCCACCAGCTTTCGGTGCTGATCGTCATCGCCAACGGCATGCGTCTACTGCGCGTGCCGAAGGCCACCGCACCCGGCGGGAGGGCAGCAAAAGCCGCCGCCACCCGGCCGGCGACTGTGGCCGCGCGAGGCTGACGCCTCGCCTCCTGGCAGACCCCGTTCCGATGCGGGGTCTGTTGTTTTTGCAGCGTCAATCCTGTCTCATCGTCCGGAACTATCTGAAAGGATCGATATGGATGCCAGGACCGCCCCGTGGAACGACGTTCTCGACTTCTGGATTCCCGAAGGCCGCTCGTCAGGGATAGCGGCTGGAACTCATCGCGATCACTGGTCGTGGCGGCTGCATGGCGGCGCAGACGACAAAATCGTCGCGCGCTTCGCCGACCTCACGAGCAGCGCAGCTTCAGGCGATCTCGACGACTGGGCCGGCGACCCCGAAGGCAGGCTGGCGCTCATCATCGTGCTCGACCAGTTCTCGCGCTCGCTCTGGCGCGGCACGCCACGCGCATTCGCGCAAGACCCTGCCGCGCTGTCGCTGGCGATGGAGGGGTTCTCCAACGGCCACTACGCATCGCTGGGCACGCCCTGGTTCAGGATCGTCTACAGTCAGCCCCTTGGCCATTGCGAAGGCCCGGATCACCTTGCGCGCATCGATCTGCTCATCAGGCTTCGCGAAGAGATCGCAGCGGAAGCCCCCGCTTCCCTTCAGCCGATATACCAGTCACTGGTGAAACAGGCCGGTGATGTGCGCAAGGTCATCGCCGCTTTTGGCCGTCACCCGCACCGCAATCAGGTCCTCGGCCGGGAATCGACGCAGGCGGAAGAAGCTTACATCGCCGAAGGGGATTTCCCGCACGACAGGGCGTTTCAGACGTAACTTCTGGAAACGAAACTCATCACGGGGTGATGCTTTCGCTAGCTGCTCGGGTAGATTACGGTTGCTGCGCACTCATATTCTCTGGAAGGAAAACATCATGGCTGACACTTGGCTTCCCTCACTCAAGACAGCGACCCCGCAGGAGGGGTTCGACCTTGCCACCAAAATGGCGCGGGTCGGCGTCAAGGTGACCCAGCCTTCCGCCGAGATTCGCGACAAGCTGCGCGCGGCCTACGATCAGGATACCGCGCAACTCATCGCTTCCTCGCAGGTGATCGCCATCCATTTCCAGACGGTTGCGGCCGCCAACAATTATTGGCGCGACTGACGCCCTCGCCTACGACTGATGCGAGGGCGTCCGTCGCGCCAGCGTTTCAGTCAAAGTTTCAATCCGCGCAATCGCAGCGCGTTGGCGATGACGCTGACCGACGACAGCGACATGGCGGCGGCCGCGATGATCGGTGACAGAAGGAGGCCGAAAGAAGGGTAAAGCACGCCCGCGGCAATCGGGATGCCGGCGGCATTGTAGATGAAGGCGAAGAACAGGTTCTGGCGGATATTCGCCATCGTCGCCTGCGACAGACGCCGCGCTTTCACGATCCCCATGAGGTCTCCCTTGAGTAAGGTGACGCCGGCGCTTTCGATGGCGACATCGGTGCCCGAGCCCATGGCGAAGCCGACATCGGCGGCGGCAAGCGCGGGCGCGTCATTGACGCCGTCGCCCGCCATGGCAACCACACGGCCTTCAGCCTTGAGACGGCTCACCACGGCGCTCTTTGCATCCGGCAGCACGTCGGCCTCGACCTCATCGATGCCCAGTTGACGCGCGACAGCTTCGGCTGTGGTTTTATTGTCGCCGGTCAGCATCACGATGCGGATGCCTTCGCCATGCAGCGCGTTCAGCGCCTCCTGCGTCGTCGCCTTCACCGGATCGGCAATGGCGAAGATGCCACCCGCCTTGCCATCGACGCCGATATAGATCGCCGTGGCGCCATCATGGCGCAAGGCGTCCGCCCGTTCGGCAAGGGCCGACGCATCGACACCATGCTCCTTGAGGAACGCCGCATTGCCGAGCGCGATCGCCTTGCCCTCGACGGTGCCGAGCGCGCCCTTGCCGAGAGGGGAGTCGAAGTCCACCACGGGCGGGACCTCGATGCCCTTCTTCTCCGCCGCCTCCACAATCGCCAATGCCAGCGGATGTTCCGACGCCTTCTCGACGCCAGCGGCAAGCCGCAGGATTTCCGTTTCGTTAAAACCGCCTGCCGCCACGATCGCCGTCACCGACGGCTTGCCCTCGGTGAGCGTGCCGGTCTTGTCGACGACGAGCGTGTCGACCTTCTCCATATGTTCGAGCGCTTCGGCGTTCTTGATCAGGACGCCGGCGCTGGCGCCCTTGCCGACGCCGACCATGATCGACATCGGCGTCGCCAGCCCCAATGCGCAGGGACAGGCGATGATCAGAACCGAAACGGCCACGACCAGCCCGTAGGCGAAGCGCGGCTCGGGACCCCAGATGCCCCAGACGATGAAGGCCAGAATCGCGATGACGATGACCAGCGGCACGAACCAGCCCGAGACCTGATCGGCCATGCGCTGGATCGGCGCGCGCGAGCGCTGCGCATCGGCGACCATCTGCACGATGCGCGACAGCATGGTATCGCGGCCGACCTTTTCGGCGCGGATCACCAGCGCCCCGGTCTGATTCAGCGTGCCGCCGATGACCTGATCGCCCACAGTGCGGGTGACAGGCATGGATTCGCCGGTGACCATCGCTTCATCAAGCGAGGAGCGTCCGTCCTCGACGACGCCATCGACCGGCACGGTCTCGCCGGGCCGCACACGCAGCCTGTCGCCGAGGGCAACGTGCTCGACCGGAACGTCTTCCTCCACGCCATCGTCACCGACGCGCCGCGCCGTCTTCGGCGCCAGATCGAGAAGCGCCCTGATCGCGCCCGAGGTCTGCTCACGGGCGCGCAGTTCCAGCACCTGGCCAAGCAGCACCAGAACGGTGATGACCGCCGCCGCCTCGAAATAGACCGCGACCGTGCCATCTTCCGCGCGAAAGGCGGCGGGGAAAATACCCGGCGCAAGGGCGGCGACGATGCTGTAGGCCCAGGCGACGCCCGTGCCCATGGCGATCAGGGTGAACATGTTGAGGCTGCGATTGACCAGCGACGCCCAGGCGCGCTCAAAGAACGGCCATCCGCACCACAAAACCACCGGCGTCGCCAGAACGAGCTGAACCCAGATCGATATCCGCATCGGCACCAGATGATGCAGTGCGGGAATAAGGTGACTGCCCATTTCGAGCACGAAGACCGGAGCGGCGAGGACCAGCCCGATCCAGAAGCGCCGCGTCATGTCGGCGAGTTCCGGGCTGGGGCCGCTGTCGGCGGTCACCATCAACGGCTCCAGCGCCATGCCGCAGATCGGGCAGCTTCCCGGCCCATCCTGCCGGATCTCGGGATGCATCGGACAGGTCCAGATCGCGCCCTCGGGCGCGTCCGGAGCGGGCGCCGCGTCTCCTGCAAGATATCGGGCGGGGTCCGCCTTGAATTTCGCCTTGCAGGAAGCCGAGCAGAAATAGTGAGTGTGACCCTCATGGGTCAGGTGATGTTCCGCCGTCTGCGGATCGACCTCCATGCCGCAGACGGGGTCCTTCACAAGATGCGCATGACCCGAATGGTCATGATCATGCGAATGGTGCTGATGCTTACCGTGTCCGTTCATTCTCTAACCCGCCGCCTCACCTGAGCCTGGAAAATTCATCTTTTCGCTACATTGCCGAACAGCGCGTTCAGCCCCTCGGCCATCGTCGGATGCGCAAGAATGGCGTCGCGCAGGACGCTGTAGGGCAACCCGCCGAGCATGGCTGCCTGCACCACGGCCATCACTTCCCCGGCCTCCGAACCGATCATGGCAAAGCCTGCGATCCGGTCCTGCGGATCGACCAGCGCCTTCACGAAGCCCGAGGTTTGCGAGGTCGTCCGCGTCCGCAGCACTGCCTTCATCGGCAGTTTCGCGACGCGCATATCAATTCCACTGGCGTGCGCTTCCGCTTCGCTCATGCCGATGCGGGCAAGCGGCGGGTCGATGAACATGCAATAGGGCATCAGCCGCCCTGTGGTCGTTCTGTCCCCACCATCGAGATTGTCCCGGATAATTCGGAAATCATCGAGCGATGCGTGGGTGAATTGCGGACTTCCCGCGCATTCTCCGATGGCCCATACGTCCCTTGCAGTCGTCTCCAGTCGATCGTTCACCTTGATGGTGCCGCGATCCGTCAGCGCAATGCCTGCCTCTTCAAGCCCTATGCCTTGCGTGTTGGGGGTGCGGCCGGCCGCGACCAGAATGTCAGTGCCCTCGATCGTTCTTGAACCGTCCGGCGTCCGAATGGTGGCGCGCACGCTTTCGCCCGACCGGCCCTCCACCTTCTCGACTTCGGCAGACAAAAGCACCTCTATGCCTTCCGCCTCCAGAATCCGCCGAACTTCTTCGGAAACATCCTCGTCCTCGCGCTTCAGCAGTCGCGGGCCACGGTCCACAATGGTGACGCGACTGCCGAAGCGCTGATAGGCCTGCGCCAGTTCAAGCCCGACATAGCCCCCGCCGAGAACGATCAGGTGGGCCGGCAACCGGTCCAGTTCGAGCGCTTCGATATGGGTGAGCGGCTTGGCTTCGGCCAGACCGGGGACGGGCGGAATGGTTGCATGCGTCCCAAGGTTGAGAAACAGCTTTTCAGCGACGAGCAGCCGCGTCCCGCCATCGTTCAGCGCGATCTCGACCGCGCTTGGCGCGACGAGGCGGGCGTTGCCCATGATGAGTTCCGCGCCCGTCGCCTCGTAGCGTTCCAGATGAAACGTCACGAGGCTTTTGACCATGGCGCGCTTGCGCTCCACAACCGTCTTCATGTCGACCGAGACGGGGCCGGTCGCAACGCCATACTCCCCGGCGTGGGCAACGGCATGGGCGATACCCGCGCTCCAGATCTCGTTCTTGCTTGGCAGGCAGTTGATGTTGGGGCACGAGCCGCCGATCCAGCGCCGCTCGATGACAGCCACCTTCTGGCCGGCTTGCGCCATATGCCAGGCGAGGTATTTGCCGCCTTCGCCACTGCCGATTACGACGGCGTCGTAGCGCTCCGCTTCCGTCATCAACTACGCATCCTTCAGCAACACCGCCCCTATCCAAGCGATGAAAATATGCCACCCGGCCCTCTATGCGGGATCATGTCATACTCTTGCGGGGTCGGACAATTACTGTTGCTATTGCGAGCAGCCCCTTGAAGTAGCCTTACTGCCAGTTTCGGCGCCGTCGCATCATTTCTGGGCCGGGGCCTTAAAATGGGCCATGATCAGGGAGTGTAGTCGGTTTTGCCCTGGCTGTATTGTCCGAAAGGGAACATGCCGACTTGCGAAGGATTGGCCGACTTTCTGTAGGAGAAAATCATGTCTTTGAACGATAAAGTCATATTGGTAACCGGCGCTGGCCAGGGGATCGGACGCGGCATTGCGC
>WPCJ01054833.1_pt1 | contig 31257 bp, 30 predicted proteins | sample 5399831 | NCBI WGS metagenome assembly WPCJ01 (sample SAMN12869470, study PRJNA574797) | sludge metagenome | isolation source: wastewater treatment of pH10 | place: China:Beijing | collected 2019-05-20 | reverse complement strand
AAATTGGAGATATTTCCTCTTTTTGAGCTCCTATCAAAACGAGTTCAGCCTCCACATTATCTTTTACAAATGGAGGGATTTCGACACTGTATTCTTTTATGTCCTGAGGATCGAAGAGTGTAACTTTCTCTGGATCTTCCCCTGACTGCTCAGTCTGTTCGGGTTTCGGCTGGAGAAGACTCAAAGCCACGGCAAAATATGCAACATTTCTTCTTGCAGCTTCCTTTTCTACTCCCGACGCACTGTTATAATCCTCTATGGAAGCTTCAAAGAGGGCTTTGTCAAGTTTCCAGAGTTCATCGTAAAATTCCTCGGCTTCTACCCTTTTTAACGTCTCATCAAACTGGATGTGATAAAGGTGAAGAAGGGAATCCGACGTGATGAAAATAGGAACATCAGCCACTTTCAGGCCCCGGTAAGTTTCATTCACCAGTGTCTGCCCTGATATCAATTGATTTTTGGGATCTTCACTATCGTCTTCACTATCGAGTACAACAAATCCATTTTTGTACAGCAAATCCTTGCTTTCGTTTGTAAAGAGGATTTTCTGAGTCAAATCGTCATAATTTGCAATTTCGGATGCCTTAAGGGGCAGAGAATAAGCGGGAATTGCAGGCTCAAACTGTAGATATTCTTTACTGTAATGTCCGGAAAAAGAGCTTTGATTTTCAAGAGTATTACTCTTTACAGAAAGGGTTTTTTCAGGAGCGGTTTCTACGATATCATTAAATGAACTTTCCTGATCATCTATCGCTTCTTCCGGTCTGGCCTCATTGATCGGCCCGCTGCTACTGTCGATGCAGCCTGATTCAAGTGTAAGTAACATTGTCAGCAGAAAGGCTGTTATTACCACTTTTAATTTCAAGAAAGGTCCCTCGTATTGAATTAAACAAACAGATTCAAAAAATTAAAGATATAAGATCCCCCGGAGACATGATTATGCAAGCCTTAATAGCTCTTAAAAACAGCATAATCATGCCCTAGAAGAAGAGGTATGGAGTTCAGGTGATCATGGAAAGTATATTAGAACTCCATAATTCACTTCTAGCAAACTCTATATAAATTTTCTATCCATACTATAAAACTAACATTTTTTCATGCTCTTTTATGCTTTTTGGGAAGAAAGTATCCTTTATATCCCTGATTATTTAATATCATTGACAGAGAGTTTATGAAGTTATAGTTGCTGCAGTTGTTTTCCACGGATAAAAAAAGTAAATAAGGTCTTTTGGATAACAGGCTAAAAAACGCTCATGACATTCCTGGAATAACAAGCCGAAAAAATGAAAGTATCCGGAAGTACTTTCATGCTAAGAAAGATGATTTGTGGTTTGGAGTGTTTATTATCGAAGCAAACCGGAGGATACAAGCTAAATTATGCTTATTTCTTCACCCTAACAGGGTCCTGGGATTGATAAAGCCGCTTCTGAGCATATGGTCGGCAAACACGAGGGCAACCATGGCTTCTGCAACCGGCACCATGCGCGGAGGAATCGTGGGGTCATGCCGTCCTTTAATCGCTATTTCGGCATTTTCCCGGGTTGTGAGATCAACCGTTTGCTGAAGTTTACTTATGGAAGGGGTGGGCTTTACTGCTACACGGCAGACGATGTCCAGGCCCGAGGAAATCCCTCCGAGGATGCCGCCTGCGTTATTGCTCGAACAGGTAACTTTTCCGTCTTCCATGAGGAAGGAATCGTTCATTTCACTTCCGCGCATACGGGCAGCCTCAAACCCGGCTCCGATTTCAAAGCCTTTGACTGCGGGAATGCTCATAAGAGCTTTTGCAAGGTCTGCATCAAGCCTGTCAAAAACGGGTTCTCCGAGACCTGCGGGAACTCCTTTCACCATTACCTCGACAATTCCACCCGCGCTGTCTCCTTCCTGCCGGAGGGCTGAAACCTTTTCAAGCATTTTCTTTGCAGCTTCGGGGTCTGCGCAGCGAACAGGAGTTCTTTCAACATTTTCAAGGATTTCTTCAAAAGAGAGTGATTTTGCCCGGATCCCGCCGAGTTCGAGAACGTGTCCAACAATCCGGATTCCGTAATGGGAAAGTAAAAGCTTTGCAAGGGCACCGCCTGCAACCCTTCCTATAGTTTCGCGAGCTGAAGACCTGCCTCCTCCGCGGTGGTCCCGAATTCCGTAGCGGGCAATGTAGGTAAAATCAGCATGTCCCGGGCGGGGAGTATTTTTAATGGCATCATAAGAAGAAGACCTGGCATCCGAGTTCCAGACAAGCATGGAGATGGGAGTCCCCGTGCTCTTGCCCTCGAAAATTCCGGAGAGTATTTCCACACTGTCAGCCTCGCTTCGAGGTGTGGAGACCTCGCTCTGTCCCGGACGCCGCCTGTCCAGCTCTTTCTGGATGTCGGCTTCGGAAAAAGGAAGCCCTGCAGGCAGCCCGTCAACAACAACTCCGACAGCCCTGCCGTGGGACTCCCCCCAGGTCGTGATTCGAAACATCTGCCCGAAAACGTTTCCAGCCATGCATCTTAAGTGGTTTTTTTGCTATATGATCCTTGGGGTAAGGCAGGTTCAAGGTGCACAACCACATCAGTAACATCATTATATTCGGCTTTCAGCATTTTGCTTACCCTGTGGGAAATAAGGTGCGCTTCTTCAAGAGTAAGGTCAGCCTGCACAAGCACATGCATATCTATCCGTATATCGCCCATGCCTCCGCGAGTCCTGATCTTATGGCAGCCCAGAACTCCTTCTACTCCCAGAACAAGGTTACAGATCTCGTCTTCTTCAAGCCTGGACATGTCAAGAAGTACCTTTGAACTTTCCTTCATGATCCTGAACCCTGCCCTGAAAATAAGAAAAGATATAAGAACAGCGATTAGAGGGTCAAGAAGGGGAAAACCAAGCTTTACGGCAGCCAGGCTTAATATCACTGACAGGGAGACATAAATGTCGCTTTTTGTATGCAGGGAGTCCGCAATAAGAACCTGGCTCCTCAGGGCTAAACCCTGCCTGTATTCGTAGCGGGTGACCAGGTAATTAATGCACATTGTGCCGATTATCACAAGAAAACTTATAGCTGTTACCTCAGGTACACTCCGGATGAGGAACCTGTCAAGCGCATGCCTGAAAATCTCAACTCCCACGTAAAGAAGGAGAAGGGCGATAAAAATAGAGGCTATGGTTTCATATTTCTGGTGCCCGTAAGGGTGCTCTTTATCGGGGGGGCGTGCTGCAATAAAGCTTCCCACAAGTCCCACAATATTGGATACCCCGTCGAAAAGTGAATGGTAGCCGTCGGCGGTCATGCTGAGGGTGCTGGTTAAAGTCCCGTAAATAATCTTAGCAAAAGCTACTGCAAGGTTCAGGAAGAGTACAATCAAAAGAATTCTCTGGACTTTTTTAAACCTCTGTATCGCCGGACAGCACCTCCTGAATCCAGACCTCAAAATAACAGGACAGAAAGCGATAAATCAAATAATGTAAGTCAGAATGATGCTATATATTCTATACTACTTGTGTTGATTTATATTATAATATTCTGCTACATTAAAATTGAGAATTACTAAGAGGCAGAAAAACAGGTTGACTGCCTTTTATTTTTTAGTTTTTTCATAAACGGAAGGCGCTTTTAAAGAAGATACCTGTAAAGAAGAGAAATGAGAGTTTAAGAAAGGATTGAAAAGGATTCAGAGTTTTAAGAAAGGATTAAAAAGGATTCAGAGTTTTAAAAAAATTGAAAAGGATTAAGAATTTGAAAAAAGAATTGAGAAGGATAGAGAAGTTTAAAAAAAGAATTGGAAAAGATAACGAATCAAAAAGAAAAAAATGAGAAACAGGGAAGATTTTCAGCAATCTGTACCTGCCCAGAGCAAATAAGCTTCAACTATTTCCCGCCCTTCGAGGAAGACAAGCCCGTGTTCTTTTCCGTATTCTTTTGATTTTTCTTTTGAAAGGGCTTTCCCGCTGTCATCGTCCAGCATTTCACAGACAACCATCGCAGGGGTTATTCCTGCCATACGGGCAAGTGCAACCGAAAGTTCTGTCTGGCCCATGCGCTCATCAAGGAGCCCTTCGGCAGCCCTGAGGAGAGCAACGTGCCCTGGAGTCCTGAACTCGTTTCCAAAACGGACCCCGTTTCCTGAAAGGGATTCTTCTGTGATCTCACCTATTTTCCTGATTGTAAGGGCTCTTTCAATGTCAGGAATGCCTGTCCTTGTGTCCCTGTGGTTGACCCAGAGAGAGAAAGAGGAATGGGCATCGTATTTGAGGTCTCCGTCTTTTTCAACAACTTCCCCAAGGGAGTCGCTGGTCTTGCTGGCTTCCCTTACAAGGTCTGCCATGAACGGCAATTTAAGCTGTTTTGACGCCACCGGGTCCACTGCCACGCAGATAAGACCACCGGCATCTTTCCGCATCCATTTCACATCAGTATAAGTGACAGCTTTCGCAGGAATTACAAGATCTGTTTCTCCTTCTCTTGAATCCGAGTCATAGATCTGGATCATTTTTCCGGCACGCAGGGCTTCCAGAGCCCTGTTAATATTTTCATTGCTATATTTCAGACATTCATAGGCCATGTTCTCGCTCATTTCTGTCCCTCCATACCCTGCTTTTTCAGCTGTGTCACAACTCTGTCTCCATCTTTCAATTTCAGGGCATCCCTGAGTTTTACCGGTGCAATAATCTCAATTAAATCCGAAGGGTAATGAGTCCTGTCAGGGACTACAACAGCAGCATCTATGCCCTCTACTCTGACAGGATAACAATTTCCACCCCCGAAAGTGCGTTCTCCATCATTAAAACCGTCTATCCGGACAGAAGGCATTTCTCGAAGCCTGTTCCTGAGAGCTGAACTGTTTTCCGAGAGCTGCACGTTAAGGGTTCCGGGGAAGGGGATGAAGTGCAGTTTTTCTTCAAATTGAGTCCTGTACCCCGGGATATTTATATAATACTGACCTTCACCAAGACCTTTGAGGACGTTTCCTTCAAGCTCCAGAGTATCGGGCTCTGAAGAAAAGATCCTGCTGTATTCGACGTATTCGTTCTTCAGGATTTCAATCCCTTTTTCTGTCATTTTTATCAACTGGCCACCGGGCACCAGTTCTCTTTCGATCAACCGCTCTTTCTCAAGCTGTTTTAACTTTCGAGCTGCGGTTTTGGAACTGTCTCCCGTATGCTTGTGAAACTCACTCGAAGAGACTTTAACAGTTTTATTTACTGCCCCTATAAGGGCAAGTTTCTTCAGGTATTCAATGTCCGGCACTGTCGGCACCCATGTTACCTTAATTTTGAGATGCGTCTCAATTATGAGATAGAAAACTACGCATTTCAATATAATAAAACTTTTGATATCGAGCGAGGCACTAGGAAAGAGGAAGCAGTATTCCTAAAGCATATATAAAAAGCTTTACGAAACTATTAAGTATAATAAGAATAATTAAAAATGAGACCTGCCATGACATAGCATATCAAAATAGAATGCCCCTCATGCTCACCTGAGGAAAAAGTCCCGCATGAACTGATAAAATTTGGGATAAGCCCACTGGTGCACTGCCTTGAGTGCGGGCTTGTTTACATTGTCTCAGGGTTAAAAGTCCCTGAAAAAATAAGCGTAAGGGTCTTCGTAAACAGGATAGAACATCCTTTCACGCACTGGGTAAAGTTGAACGCCGGAGAACTTCTGCGAGAAGATGAAGAAATAATTCTGGATAAAGTGAAAACCGGTTACGGAAGCCCATTTGTTATAACTTCGCTTCAGGTTGGAGTCAGAAGGGTGCCTTCTGCCCTTGCCGAGGAACTCGATACAATCTGGGCAAGACCTCTGAATGAAATTACATTCGCAAAGAGAAGAAAAATAAGGCAAAAACACCCGATGTCCTTTGAAAATATTACATCCACAGCTGGAACTTCCACTGCTTCCGAATATTTGGAAGTAGTTGATGAAAGCTGATTTTTAAACAGGCAACCACAGTTTATAGACTGCAATTTATGAACTACAATTTATGGACTACAATTTATAGAGATCTATTTTTGCAAAACTCTGCTTTTACTCTTACCTTTACCTCCCTGAAACTTTTTTTCTTCCCATCGCCCTTCAGAACACATTCTTTAAAACATCACCGGAGAAGTTAAGTATTTAGTATTTTGAATCCATCTATTGATTAGACTATGATGAGAGAAATTGAAGTCGAATGCCCCACATGTTCCCCGGAAGAAGAAGTCGGGCATGAAGTTCTTAAAGAAGGGCAGAGCCCGCTTGTCCGATGTCTGGAATGCGGACAGGTACATGCAGCGAAGATAAAAACCCCAAAATCAGTCAGTTTGAAGGTTATAGTTAGCAAGAAGGATACTTCAAACACCTACAGAACCGAACTGGATTCTGAAACCGTTCTCCAGGTAGATGAAGAACTGGTTGTGGATGACGAAGAAACAGGAATGGTATGCCCTATCCTGATTACAGCCCTGGATGCAGGAGGAAAAAGGGTCAAAGTAGCCAGGGCAGAAAACACCGAAACAATATGGGGAAGAGCCATCGATGAGGTGACTGTAAAGTTTTCTGCACAGGAAGGAACTGAAAAAACAGAAGTAATTGAGAAACGTGTTCCCGGAGACTATGAATTTGTCGTGGGAGCAGAGGAAAGAGCTGGAAATACCCGTCTTTTCATTACCAAGATAAAGATCAGAGACGGGAATTTCAGATCCAGAAAAGGTGACGCTGTACTTGCAAAATATGTGAAAAGGATTTTTGCCAGAAAGAAGGGGGATAGTTCTGGTCAACGCAGTTTCAGAAAAGGACCTTGGTGAGGATAAAAGAAAAAGAGAAAAAGAAAAAGAATGTGAGAAGCTCCGCAAGCTCCTTGTAGAAGGTCTTGAAGGTTTCGTAATAGACGAAAAAGTGCTCCAGGCCATGCTCCGTGTCCCAAGGCACAGGTTTGTTCCGGAATATGAGCAAAGGGCAGCTTATGTAGACATGCCTCTTGAAATAGGCCATGGGCAAACAATATCTGCCCCCCACATGGTTGCTATGATGTGTGAAATCCTGGAGCTGGCTGAAGGGCATAAAGTTCTGGAAATTGGGGCAGGTTCAGGATATAATGCTGCAGTGATGTCAGAGCTTGTAGGAAAAACCGGGCATATTTACACTGTAGAGCGGGTAGAACCTCTTGCAAATTTTGCAAAGAAGAACCTGAAAGAAGCAGGGTATAAAAATGTTACAGTTTTACTTGAGAATGGGTCAATGGGTTATCCCGGATATGCCCCCTATGACAGGATAGCTGTAACATGCGCAGCTCCCAATATCCCTGAAACTCTCCTGGAACAATTGAAGCCCGGGGGTATAATGGTAATCCCTGTGGGGAGCTATTCCCAGGAGCTAATCAGGGTTAAAAAAGACAGCACAGGCAAGATATACAGGAAGAAAAAAGGCGACGTTATCTTTGTGCCTATGATTGGCAAACACGGCTTTCGAAGGATTTGAGAGAGAGAACCGGAATTAAAAAGTATGAAATAAAACTCAAAGATTCTTCTTTAATAATCTGAAAAGAATTAATAAATTATTAATAAGTGTGAAATTAACTACTTGATATGGACATCGATATATACGAGGATTTTGAAGAAATTCATGTAAAAGATGTCTATATAGTCGATGTGTTCAGTGACCCTACCCCTGTTGTGCTTCTTGAGAACCTGAAAGGGGAAATGCTTCCTATATATATAGGTCATCTGGAAGCCCTTTCAATAGGGAACGTACTTAAAAACATTTCTCCTCCTCGCCCCATGGCGCATGACCTTATGGTCAATATTTTCGATCGCCTGGACATAAAAATTGAAGGCGTGTTAATTGACGATAAGGTGGATAAAGTATATTATGCCCGCCTTCTGGTAAAAAAAGATAACAGCATAATGCAGTTTGATGCACGACCAAGCGACTGCATTGCACTTGCGCTCAGGGTGGGAGCCCCGATAAGAATACGGAAGAGAGTGCTGGAATGTTCAGAGATAGAGATGTCCAGGCTTGAAGGCGCACGCGTGATAAATATCTTCGGCTAAGAGAATATCTTGTCCAGGACACCTGGTTAAAGCCGGTATTTTTTCAGAAATAATGGCTGGTTCATCTTTGCCAAAAACCTTTATTCGATTCCTGTTTTTTCAAAAAATCCCGCCTTTTCAAAGAAACCTGTTTTTCAGCAATTTCTGCCCCATAAGCAGCCTGACCCTTTCCGGATTTCTGCCTGTTTAATTTCAATAAGCTTTTAATAACAGTTAATTTCATTATCCCTTAGATGCTCACCAAAAGAATCATACCATGCCTTGATGTAACCCTTGACAGAGCAGGCGGCTGTGTCGTCAAGGGCGTGGAGTTTGTGGACCTGAAAGAAGCCGGAGACCCTGTGGAGCTCGCCAAGCGTTATAATGAAGACGGTGCAGACGAGCTTGTTTTTCTGGACATCACAGCTTCAGCTCACGGCAGGGAAACCATGATCGATGTAATAGAAAGGACTGCAGACGAGGTATTCATCCCCCTTACAGTGGGGGGCGGCATCAGCTCGATTGAAGCTATCCGCCAGATCCTCAGAGCAGGTGCTGATAAGGTTTCTGTTAATACATCAGCAGTTAAAAATCCTGAATTTATCAAAGAATCTTCCGACATATTCGGAGCCCAGTGCATTGTTACTGCCATTGACTGCAAGCGAAATACCAATGTAAAGGACAATCCAGATAAGACCATTCTGGAGCTGGAAGACGGGACACCTGCCTGGTATGAAGTGGTAATTTACGGAGGCAGGAAAAACACGGGTATTGATGCAGTCCAGTGGGCAAAAAGAGCAGAGGAGCTGGGTTCAGGGGAAATCCTGCTCACAAGTATGGACAGGGACGGAACCTGTGCAGGGTATGACATCCCTATCACAAGAAAACTCTCAGAAGAACTTGATATCCCGATTATCGCCTCCGGAGGAGTGGGAAACCCCCAGCACATCTATGAAGGCTTTTCGGATGGAAAAGCCGATGCCGCCCTTGCAGCAAGTATCTTCCACTTCGGGGAATATTCGATACAGGAAGTAAAAGAGTTCCTCAAGGAGAGAAAAATCCCTGTCAGGCTCTGAAATCCGAAAAACAGAATTTTTAGGATCTATCCGAACAGATTTCGGCCTGGCAGACTTATCCAGAATGGAGATTTCCAGACAGGAATTTTGTCCGATCCTATCATTTAATGCCTTAAAAGGGTCAGCCGAACAAAAGATTGGCAGAAAATACCGGAAAAGGTGATAAAGTTATGGAAATTTCCGAGTTTCAAAAGCTTATGTATGAACTCTATGCCCACAATGACATAAGGAGGGGCGGAAAGGCTACAATGCTCTGGCTGGTTGAAGAAGTGGGAGAACTTGCCGAAGCTATTCGCAGGGAAGAGCCCGAAAACATAGAAGAAGAACTTGCAGACTGCTTTGCCTGGATAGGTGCTCTTGCCAACCTTTACGGAGTAGACCTTGAAAGGGCATTCCTTAAAAAGTATCCTGGAGTCTGCCCCACCTGTGGGAAAAAGCCCTGCATCTGTACTGACTGATTACAGAGTACAGGAATATTCAGGGATATTTATTAAATTTAATGGAAGCTCATATTCAAAACCCTTAATTTTCAGGCTTTGCCTGTATTTTCAGTAATTCTTTTTATGCTTTAATTTTTTCAGGGTTTCCAATCTTTCAAACTTTTGCCTGGACACTATTTTTCTTCCGTTATTATATTAACTCTCATATTTTTTGAGATACTTTTTTATTTATTAGAGGCAATCTCTTATCTGGAATTTAACGGAATTCTTTATTTATCGGGGTAATAGAAGATGTCAGAAACACAAAATATGGAAGCTCTTGAAGGTTTGCAGCTGAAGATCCTGAATAATACCGAGGAGAACTTTGTGCTTCAGGCTCAGAAGATTGAAAAAGGGAAATATAAGAAAGGCTACGCGGCTCCGGAAAATGTTGGGTCTTATGAGGAAAAAAGTTTCGAGCTCATCGCATGTGAAGGAAGCTGTGAAGGCGGAGCAGATATCGAAGGATGGATTAAATACGGCATAGGGTGCTCGGAGGGATATTTCAAGATACATTTCAAATACATAGGAAAGCAGGACAAAGTCAGCTATTCCTGTGAATCCCATATGCATGATGGAAAAATACTATGTGAGACATCGAAGGATAAGAAAAGCAACAGAATTGTGACCTGGATAATAGGACCAAAAGCATAAACCGAAGGAAATTCGTCCGGACTTTGTCCAGCAACACTTCACTCAATAACCCCTTTTGTTATATTTGCTCTGCCACAACCATCAGTTATAAATTTAATGTTTCTGGCAGAGCAAATAAAATACTCTTCTAACCTGCCTGAATTCTCATTATTTACAATAATCAGAAATGGAAATTAATAACCAGAAATGGATTTTTATATGACGATTTTTATAGGAAAAAGCGTAAAACCCCGAAGTCTTTAGCTTCGTGGGATATAAGCGTCAACTTCCAAACTGTTAACCGTTATATATTCTGTAAGTTATTAAGTATCTTCAAAACTTTTTTAATATTAGATTTTGCTGTCACCACAACCTCACAGTTCCTAAGAACGTTGCTGAATTTCAAAGCGAAAACCAAGCGAGGTAACGTTTGAACATCGGGGAGTTGGATAACAGGGCAAGAATCATCCTGAAGGGATCGGGATTAAGCCGTGGAAAGACGGTAGCTGTAAGCATCTCAAGTACAACCTCACGCTCATATCTGTTTCACCTTCGGAACGAGGGGCTAGAGCCTGCACGACTTGCCTCCAATGGGAGAAGGGATGACTCAGGAAGCCACCCCAGTCTTTAGCTGAGTGGTAGTTCACGACATATTTAATATGACGCTTTGCAGATAGTTTTTAAAATTTGTGGAAAAACGGAGCCGATTGGTTGTTTCGTTTTTAGTTTTTCCGTCAATAACTGCTTTTGTCATAAGCATAAGATTCCTTGTCCCATCTTTTGAGAATCCTGCCTGTATCAGTGTATTTTCCCATTCTTCAGGCAACACCTGCTGTAAAGTTACATTTTTATTTAATACATCTCCAAATATTTTGGCGATATCTGAAGAACTATAATCATGGGGCCCGGAGATTTCATATATTCTTTCCTGCTGAGTTTTGCAGGTCATTACGTCAGATAAAAAACCAGCAACATCTGGAGGGGCAATCATAGGCAGCTCCAGTTCAGGTGGAAAAAAAGTCGGCAGTATTCCATATTCTCTGACCAGTTCCAGGTATCCGAGCCAGTTGCTGAAATAATAAGCAGGCCGGACAAAGACCTGTTCAATTTCAAGATCGGAAAATGCATGTTCAAGCATATAAGATGCCATCAGATTGCCTGTCCCGGATTTGTGCTGTGCGCCCATGGAAGATAAGCCAACAATTTTAGAAATCCCGGATGATAAAACAGCTTCTCTGTAATTGCTCATAATCCTTTGAATCTCGTTTATAAAATTCTCAGATTCAGGATTTTCAGGCGTTAATAGAAAAACTGAACTTCCACCCTGAAAAGCCTTTTTTAAGGCTTCTACATCTAAATAATCCGCAATCTTAACCTCAACACCCTTATTTTTCAGGCCCTGTGCTTTAAGACCATCTCGAACAACAGCTCTTACTGGCTGACCTTTACCTAAAAGGTTATCAACGAGCATTGAGCCGACCTGTCCTGTTGCTCCCAGTATTATATTCATATTATACCTTCCAGACATGAAGATAATTTGTAATTAAATTTAGTTTTTGAAATCTAATTGGATTGCCTGCCAGTTAAACAATTCCTCACACTAAATAACTCCTCAAATTAAACAATTTCTCAGATTAAACAGTTACCGATCAGGTATTCCTGAAAAAGAAAGGATGCCAAAGTTTAATAAAGAGCATACTCAGTTATCCCATCTGATGAAGCCTGCAAAACCTGAACTGCTGGCTCCAGCCGGCGGCATGGAAGCTCTGATGGCAGCCGTAGAAAACGGAGCCGATGCTGTATACCTTGGAGCCAGGGCTTTTAGCGCCCGAGGATATGCATCCAATTTCTCAGAAGAGGAGATTGAAAATGCTATTGATTACGCCCACCTCAGAGGCGTGAAGGTATACGTAACAGTAAATACCCTGCTCAAGGAAGGGGAAATAGAAAGCGCCCTTATGCTGCTCTCCCGCCTGAGAGAAATGGGGGTAGACGCGATAATCATTCAGGACCTCGGGCTCATTTCCCTTTCCAGAAAATACCTCCCTGACCTTCCACTCCATGCGAGTACTCAGATGACCCTGCACAACAGTGTAGGTGCGGGGTTTATAAAGGGTCTGGGAATCGAAAGAATTGTGCTTTCACGGGAAGTTTCGCTTGAAGACATAAAAACGGTAAAAGAAAGAAATGACGTCGAGATCGAGGTATTCATACACGGGGCTCTCTGTATTTCATATTCAGGGCAGTGCCTCCTTAGCAGCCTGATAGGAGGAAGAAGCGGAAACAGAGGATACTGTGCCCAGCCGTGCCGCAAAAAGTACAGGCTTTACTGTAACGGGAAGCAGGTAAAAACTACAGGCAGCTATCTTTTGAGCCCTAAAGACCTTAACACGGCTACAGCCCTTGGGCCTCTTATAGAATCAGGGATAGAGTCTTTCAAAATAGAAGGCAGGATGAAAAGGCCGGAATACGTTGCAGGAGTTGTCAGGATCTACCGCCGCCTGATTGACAGATACCTGAAAGACCCCGCCGGATATTCAGTTTCCGAAGAGGAACGGGAGACTCTTACTCAATTATTTAACCGCGGATTTACCTCAGGCTACTTTTTTGAGAACCCGCGAGGAAAACTCATGAGCCGGGAAAACCCGCATAACCGCGGAATTCCTGCCGGCAGAGTTATCAGTTATGACAGGCGCACAAAACATCTCCGCGTAAAACTCTCAAACTCCCTCCGCCTGGGGGACGGAATAATGGTCGAAAACGCAGAGACCCGACCTGAAGATAAAGGAAAAATCATATCCTCGATGTATACTGAAAAAGGCCCTGTATACAGCGCAGAAAGAGGCGAAGTCGTAGAAATTCCTTTTGACTCAAGGGCGCCGTCAGGGAGCACAGTTTACAGGACACACGACAAGAAGCTTATGGACTCCCTCAAAAAAGAAAGCGAATCAGGGTCCCTGAGGCCAAAGATCCATATCTCCCTCAAAGCAACCATCGTTCAGGGTAAACCTGCCAGACTCGAAGTGATGGACAGAGATTCAAATTTCGTGGTAGTTGAGTCCGGGTATCTTGTCGAGAAGGCAGAGAAATCTCCAACCTCAAAAGCACAGATTGAAAAACAACTCACAAAGCTTGGGAACACTCTTTTTGAGGCAGCCGAACTGGAAGTAAATACGGAAGAGGATATTTTCATTCCCGTAGGGCAGTTGAATGACCTCAGGACACAGGCAGTTTCTCAGCTTGAAAAACTGAGAATATCAAAATGGAAACGGGAGACACTTGAAATATTTCCTCTCTCTGCACCCGGAGAAAAAAAGGCAGCAGAAATAAAGAAACCGGAGATGACAGGAGGATTGGAGGAGAGAGGAGAGAAGGATAGAACGAAATCGCAGAAACCTTCAGAAAGACCCTTAATTTCGGTTTCCGTATATTCCCTGGAAGAGCTTGAAGGGGCTCTTGAAGGCGGAGCAGACTGCGTTTACTTCGGAGAAGGGCTTTTCAGGAAACCAGAAACAGCCGAAAAAGAGAAAAGCTTCAGTAAAGAAGGGATTTCCGGAACTGACCTTGATTTAATTTTTGAAAGCTCTGTCCTGAAAACCAGAGATGCAGGCAGAAAAATATACTTCACTACTCCAAAAATAGTGAAGGACTCTGAAATAAAAACAGTAGAAGAGCTTCTCTCCCGTGCAGAAAAGTTCGGAGCCGACGGGGTTATTGTTTCAAACCTTGGGACATTCAGCCTCGCAAAAGAAAAAGGGGTCCCATGCGTCGCAGACAGTTCTCTGAATATTTATAATGGTTACACTTTTGCTCTACTTCTGGAAAATAGGGCAAAAATGGCAGTCCTTTCTCCCGAACTGACACTTGAAGAGATAAAAGAGGTGGCTTCTAAAGGGCCTGCGGAATGCATTGTGCACGGCCGCCTCGAACTGATGGAATCTGAACACTGCATCGCCGGCGGGCTGCTCGGGGGAAATAAAGGGCAGTGCAGCGCTCCCTGCCGCTCAGGAAATTTTAAGCTTGTGGATGAGAAGAACTACGAGTTTCCCCTTCTCATGGACTACCAGTGCAGGACTCATCTCCTAAACTCAAGGTCTCTCTGCATGCTCGAATATGTTCCTGCGCTTATAGAAAGCGGGATTTCAAGCCTGAGGATAGAAACCCTGGGGATGGATGGGAGCGCAGAAGAGGTCAGAAAAATTACGGAAAAATACAGAAAAGCCGTTGACGCATATTATAAGTCAGGAGAAAAGACAAAGGAAAAATGTGAAGGCCTCGGAAAGGGTTTTACCACAGGACACTATTTCAGAGGTGTACAGTAAGGAATCCTGTGAGAGGTGTGAAGAAATGGAAAAAATAATACCTTCGGGACAGGGTAAAAAAAGTATCTTCCTTTCGGGATCCATAAGGGGAGGAAGACAGCTGCTTGAAACATACAGGTTCATATATGATGCTCTTGAAGAAGCAGGTGCGGAAGTGCTCAGCTGGCATGTTGCAGACCCGGAACTGGAAAAAACAGAATCAAAAATGACTGAGCAGGAGATTTATGCCAGAGACCTCGGTTTGCTTGAAAAAAGTGATGCACTGATTGCAGAGGTAACTGTGCCGTCCACTGGCGTTGGGTATGAAATATGCAGGGCGCTTGTCCGAAAAATTCCCGTACTCTGCCTTCACATGCCAGATGTGGCAGTTTCATCAATGGTGCTGGGGAACCCTGATACTCTGATGGAAGTCCGGTCCTATCCAGATAAGGAGGCACTTAAAGAGATTATTATTGATTTTATCCGGGCTCTCTGAAGAAAAATGCGCCATAAAATACATTATGTTCATCAAATAAAAGAGATCGGATGGCATTTTCAAGTACTTCTGGCACAATTTTTTTAAAAGCCCTGACTGTGTCATAAAACTCAATGATAAATATAAATAATTTGAACACTATGTATAATCTATGGTAGTTGGTATTACCGAAATCTCAGTATTAATTCTGGCAGCTGTAGCGGCATTTTTGCTATATAAAGTTCTCAAAACTGCCACCAGCCTTGCGATAAATGCAGTACTCGGAATCTTATCCCTGATAGTAGTAAAGTTTTTGCTGGGACTTGAGATCGCAATTACATGGGTGGCAGTCCTTGTCTGTGCAATTGGAGGAATTTTCGGAGCACTTGTAATAATCGTGCTCAATTATCTAAAAATAGCCTTTATATGAAAAAATTCAGAAAAAATCGGGGGCAGATCAATGTTTCCGAAAAACTCCTCTGATCATATGACGCTGATATGATTTCCCCCTGAAAGTTTTATCTTTTATTAAATTTTCCAGCTCAATAGTTTCAAACCCGTAGAAAAGTTCCCTTACCTCTTTTTCAGTAAAATAATGATAAATTATACCGTTTTGCCGAGAAAAAGTTTTTTCTTCAAAAGGGATTGAGGGCTCCCCTCCACATCGCATATCCTCACAGCCAAAACCTTCAAAAAAAACGAAGCCTCCGGGGCAGAGGATGCGGAAGAATTCCCTGACAGCAGCCCTCCTTTCTTCATTAAACAGGTGCTGGAGTACCCCATAACAGATTATCCCCTCAAATGACCCGGAATTGAAAGGGAGGTCATGCACACTTGCTCCAATGTGCTCTGCAAATCTTTCGTTTCTTTCGAGCTGTAAGCGGGAGCTGTAGAGAGCGGTTAAAGATACATCAACCCCTACCGCAATAAAATTCCTCGAAAGCTCTCCAAGGTACCTTCCGTTCCCTGAACCCGCATCAAGCACTCTTGCCCCCGGAAAAAGGAAGGCATGTAAATTTCGGATAGATGCAGGACCTCCCCATTTAAGGTGAAGGTACTCTTTATCCCAGGCAAGGAAGTGTTCTTTAGAAGAGCCTGCAAGTTCCCCTGTTGATTTATCTGTAATCTTTATGTCCTGTATGCCTGAGTTTTCTACTCCCATATCCACGGTTTCCATATTCGCCTGCCCTGTTTTCATTCGCGCTTCTCAGGGCTGTAAGTAGAAGCTTCCCTGAATCTGTTTATCAGGAAGTCCTCTTCAAAGGAAGAAAGGAACCAGCCAGCTTTAGGTCCCGAGCTCTGCCCGAGAATTGAGGTGTAAATCGCTTTGAAAAGATCTTTGGGATCTACCTGAGGAGCAGGCACATTCAATTTTTCTGCAATCAGCCTGTTAAGCTCGGAACCTTTTTCTTTTGCAGAATAAACCAGCATATGATATTCTTCTCCACTGATTTTGCCTTTTGACTCAATAAGGTCTGCAAATGCCCCGAGGAAGGCTTTCTGGAGTTCGGAAAGGGTTGCTACCTGCACGGGCACATTTTCCTTTACGCTAAATTTCGCGAACGGAGGGGCATAAAGCTCGAGCCATTTTGAGACGTTGTCCACAAGTTCCCGGATACATTTTTCATCTTCAGTTGAAAAGCCTGAACGCTTCACAATCTGGAGAATCTGCTCGAAATTTCCTCTGGCAACCTGGAAAATAGTCACCATCTGCTTGAAAGGAATTTCCGGGTGGCAGATGCCGGTAGCCCTGGAAAGCTCGTAAATCCTCTTTTCAAACTCCCCCATGGAAGGATCATTATCCCTGAACTTTTCCCTTAAGCGTTCATATTCATCAACTATGGTAAGAAGAGGCTGTGCGGGGTCGAACTGGATATGCTTTTCAGGCTTGGTACGGATGATAAGGTAGCGCAGGACTTCAGGAGGCACTACTTCGAGCATATCAGAAATCGAGACAACCACACCTGTAGAAGAAGACATTGCCCCCTGCTTCCCCAGCATAATCCATTCGTAGACTATGGGGAAAGGAGGTTCGTGCCCGTAGATTTCCCGGACGATCCTCTTTCCTGTGTCATAAGAGCCACCTCTTGAAGCATGGTCTTTTCCAAAAGGCTCGACAGTTACTCCAAGTACAGCCCAGCGGGCAGGCCAGTCCACTCTCCAGGTGAGCTTTCCCCCTCCTGCCATAGGGACTGTACCCGAGTGCCCGCAGGCACAGACATAGTCCACGGTTTCGGCATCCGGGTCAAAGCCTGTAACCTTCGTGGTGGTTATTTTTCCGCATTCGTTACAGCGCGGGTTGAAGGGGCTCCATTCTTCTGCTACGGTTTTGCCTGAGACCTCTTCAAGGATCTTTGCAATTTCATTTCTTTTTACAAGGGCTGTCTTTATCGCTTCTGTATACATTCCTGCCCTGTACATTTCGTCCGCCCTGTAAACCTCAGGGTTGATGCCCAGGCGCCTTAGAGCTTCAAGGAAGGGTTTCAGGAAGTGCTCGGAATAGTTTGCACACTCCCCGCAGGGGCATGGAACCTCAGAAATGGGTTTTCCAACATGTTCGGCATAACTCTCCGGAAGGAAAGGATAAACCTTACGCAGGGGATCGAAATTGTCAGCAATATAGATAAAGCGGGCATCTGCGCCTCTGTCAAGAAGAGCCCGATAAGCAGCATCGGCAGTCACTACCTCTCTCATATTGCCTATATGGATATGCCCTGAGGGAGTAATTCCAGTGGCTACAAGGTGTTTGCCACTCTTATTTAGCACGTCTTCGGCTATGACGTCTGCCCAGTGAATTGTGTCAGCCATATTTATCACCAGAATTTGATAGCTGTAGAGTCAGGTATGAAAACAAAAATCAGGATCTGTTCATGCATATATCTACAGGAGGTTTCCTGCATAATTATCGTGTCGACTAATAAACTTTGGGCTGGAAAAATGAAAAACCCTTCACAGCCTGATCCTTACCTCACCGTAATACTGAAACAGGAAAAACAGTAAGTGAAAAAAGAAAGAACGAGAAAGGAAAACAAGAGAGAAATGGTTCAGGAAAAAAGAAAAAAAGAAAAAAAAGTAATGGAGGTTCAAAGGCAAATTTCACAGGAGTCTGCAGAATTACAGAGATTTAAAATGGCGCTTTTGAAGCAAATCAAGTAAATTTGATTTACCAATAAATAAAAGCACGTATAAATATATAAATTTATCGTATTGAGTCGATTACCTCCGTAAGAAAGTAGAATAAGGAGAACAACTTTGCTGAAAACAACCTTCGTAGAGTCGATAATATAATAAATCCTGATATGAAGGAAAAAGTGTGGATTAATGGAAGAAAAAGGAAAATGACTGCAAAAAAATAAAATGTTTGAAATATGAAGATCAATCAAAAAAGAGCATATTTAAAAAACAGGGGATAAAAAGAGCATGTGTATAAAACAGGGAATAAAGAGAACTTTATAAAAAGTTCTCAGCCCGAAAAAAATAGTTAACTCCACCTGGAAATTTTTCGTTTTCAGCGATCATCGTCATCTGCAGGTTCATAGTTCCACTGAAGAACTGTTCCGGTGACGGCGTCAATTTCAAATTCGTATTCTGTGTTGTTAAAAAGGATAGAACCTTCATATACTGGCTTTCCATCTTCAGAATCCAGATAAAGCCGGATATCAGACTCCGTTGCTCCTGAAACTTTTGCAAGTGCTATGGACTTTGCTTTTTCTTCCCCGATATAAGTATTATTGCCGGCTGACTGTGCGCTATCGGATCTCGAATAGTTTTCCGCATCAGAGTCATAGCTTACAATGTCTCCAGTAAGCGCGTCGATATCATAATCATATTCTGTGTTACCACGGTAAAACTCGATTTCATATTCCTGTCTACCGTCATCGGTTTCAAGCCATGATTTAACAAAGGTAACATCAGTTTCTTCAAGTCCGGCATGAGCAAGTGCGATTTCCTTTGCCCTATCCAGAGTAATAACATCCTCGCTGGCAGCAGTTTCATTTTCAGGGGAGATTGCAGAATCTGCAGAAGATACCTCCTCGGAGGGCTCTGCTTCATCAGCAGGAATGGATGATGCATCTTCCGTGTCCGTACAGCCAGTAACACTGATTGCTAATATACTGATAATTATTATTGTAAATAGTAATTTTCTCACAGTAAATGCCTCTTATGTGATTTTATTTAGTGTTAAGGGTAATTTTAGTCTTAGAAATATAAAGGTGTTACTATTTAGATCTGACTTGAACATCAAGGTCAAAAGCTACCAGATGAAATATGTAAAACATAAAAGATAAAAAGAGGTCTTCCTCAATATAGAAAAAAGTATCAGGGAGCTTCTGTTCGATTCAGTTTGAAAGCAAGAAGAATAGCTTATTCCAGCCTGAAAAACAGGGAGAAAAGAGATTCGATCCTGAACGCAATAAGGCCTAAAAAATAAAAAGCAGCAGAAATACACTATGATTAATCAGAAAATTATTTTTCAAACATGCAGCCGATTAAATCATCTTTATTCAAGACCTTTGTGTTTATCTCTATTCTTACACACATTCTCCCTGCTGCTTTTTAATGAAGGAGGCAGGCATATACCCTTAACTAAAAGTTATACCTGGGACTCCTTCAAAGGTCTGTTCTTGAATTTTTTTAATCAACCGTTTTTTAATCAACCGTTTTTTAATCAACTGTTTTTAAATTGACCGTTTTACTGAGCGTTTTTAATTGATCTATTCTTTACCGGGTCTGTTTCCTGAAGAGATTGCAGGAATTTATCTTTACATCGAGTAGTTTCTCGATATTCATTTTAGCGGCAATTCCCTTTGCAGCACCAGGCACTGAAGTGATCACGCCTATGTCGAGTTCCTCACGGAGTTCGCGCATAACGTATTCATCCGCCAGGTCCATGGTTTCTACATTTAGCTTCTTTGCAACGTATTCCTTTGCCTCTTTAATCTTCATGTTCTTTGAGAACTGCATCCTTGCAACAAGGTCTCCTGCTGCTCTCATTCCTGTCATGCCTGAGGCCATTATGTGGGAGATCGGCATACCCAGAGGGTCGCCGACCCCGATCTATATGCCGTCTACTCCTGCAATCTCAACCATTGCCTTGCTTGCCCTTGTGACGGCATCAATCGGGGGAGTTTCAAGCATGGGTATCCCGCCTACTCCCATACCCATGTCAACATGGCAGGGCAGGGAAGACACTTTTACAGCTTCTTTTATGAAAGTTACTGCGCGTGCAAGGTTCCATGGAGAGGTCTTGCTTGTGTTTGTATTGACAACAGGCCCGAAAACATTTGCACCCGCTTTCGCAACAAGTGGAGCCTGCTGGTGTGGCCAGAGCCCCGCAAGGGTAACTCCATCATACTGAAGGTTTCCGTGCATTCCAAGTACCATCTCACCTGCCATTCCGGCTTCGATGTACATCTCAGGGAACTCTTTTCTCAGAGCCTCAATTGCGTGAAGAGTCCCATAGAAATCTCCATCCCCTGCGGCAGCAGTTGTGTCAAAGTTAACGCCGTCTGCGCCTGAAGCAAAGAGCTTCTGCATTATCCAGATCGTATCCCTTGTAAGGTGCTCGGCTGCGTGCTCCATGGAGTCCCAGGCTTCCTGAATCTTAAAAGCTTTCATGAGGTCGCCGGGGTTTTCGAAAGGTCCGTCAGGAGTGTAGTACAGCCCCATGTTCGGCATTGCACCGTAAAAGAGCGGTATGATCATATTCTGCTGGCAGACTTCCATTGCCTGGCACTCGTTTGCAACAACTGGTTTTACCGGCTTGAAACTGTAGTCAATGTGGCCGAGTTCCATTGTGTCAGCGCCAAATGCCCTTTCGTGCATCATGCACCCTACAAGACGGCTGGAAGGGATCCCCACACCGCTGTTGCCCTGGTCACCGTCAAGCCGGATTGTACCGATGTCATGAGTCACAGGGATTTCCATACCATGCTCGACACTGACGGCTTTGCCGGGCATCATAAGGATTTCTGCAAGCTTATTCATTTCATCAGCACTGAGGGCAGGGATCTCACCAAGATCTGCAGCATTTGCAGTACCTGCCTCAATCTCCTCCATAATTTTTTCCCTGGCAAGGAAAACCCTCTTTCCGTCTCCCATTCTCAAAGCATATTCAGTTGCCATTTCTTTTCACTTCCTCACAAGCAGTTCTTTTGCCTTTGCTACAGCTTCGCTTGCGTTTTCTGCATAACAGTCCGCGCCTATTTTGTCAGCCCATGCCCGGGTTGCAGGGGCACCGCCTACCATCACTTTCACCTTCTCCCTCATGCCTTCTTCTTTAAGGAGTTCAATAACCTCTCTCTGGCCCTGCAGGGTTGTGGTCATAAGCGCGGAGATCCCTATCATGTTTGCATTGACTTCTTTTGCTTTCTCGACAAAGTTCTTTATAGGGACGTCCCTGCCTATGTCGTGGACTTCAAAGCCTGCAGACTGCAGCATTGTTGAGACGATTGATTTCCCTATATCATGAACGTCTCCTTCAACTGTCCCATTTACAATGACTCCAAGTTTCTTTGTCTCTGTCCCTGCAGGCATATCCGCCTCAAGGACTTTGACCCCGGCAGTCATTGCATCGGCTGCCATCATCACATGCGGCAGGAAGAGTTTTCCTCTCTCAAATAAAACTCCCACCTGGTTCATGCCGGCAGCAAGCCCTTTTTCAATTATTTCCGCAGGTTCCATAACCTGCTTTGCTTTTTCAACTGCAGCGAGCACTGCATCCTTTTTGCAGGAGATTATTGCTTCCGAAAGCTCCTGAAGTAACTCCTCTTTGCTTGTCATTCTCAACCCCCATTTCAAGTCATATTTAAAAACAGGATAAATGCTTCACGCCCAGAAAATCCCTTACTCACTATATAAAAATAAAACACTTTTTCAGAAAAGCCGATATCCGGGATATTTTTATGCACTCCTCTCCGAGGTGTAATCCTGCGAAAATCTGTCAAGTATCTTTTTTCTGATCAAGACATTTTGTTTAATGTTTTTTAATTAAATATTACTATCCGATAGAAATTATTAAATCTATCCCATATTTCTCAAACGTCAGGAATTTTCCGGACTGAAATATGAGATTTCTGTGAAGCTCATGATGTATAAAATAGAAAATAAAAGGCGAAAGTATACTGATGCAGATGCAGGTATGCCGGTTCTTGCCACAGTCCCTGATAAGCACTAATATGAAAAAGTGTTTCAAGCATGAAAAAGTGTTTCAGGCTGTTAATTGACCGGCAGCAGGTACAGAAGATGAAAAATTAGTTAAATAAATGATCTTTGACTGAGAACATCTCAGTCATCATCTATCCCTGAGTTTTCTCCTACTGAAAGCATAAGTTCCCCGTAGAGCAGTTTCTCAAGGGTTTCGGCTACATACTTTCTCTGCTGGTATTTCTGAATATCCTCGTGCATCCTTATATCCGAATCTACCTGGACTCTGAGCAGGGCGAAATGAAAAGCTTTTTCATTTTTTATCTGCGCAGTATGAAAGGTTTCCAGCATGTAAGGAAGTTTTCTGGGATCTTCGATTACTTCGCTTAAAAGCAACATTTCTTCAGGGATATCCTCAGTATGCACACATATGTCTTTTTTCCCGGTTATGAGCTGCAGGTTTTTTTCCGAATATTTTTTCTCAAGAATTACTACTTCACCCAAACTTTCAACCTCCATCCCTATAGAAATCTTTGAATTTCCCTGATAATTCGCTGCATATGAATAAAAATATCTGCTTATCAGGGCAGCGGTTGAAATAAAAAAGGAATAAGTGGCAGATTCAGGCCAGCATTCCCTTTACTATAATATCTATTGCATCGTCCTCTTCAAGCCCGCGTGCCATAAGAGTTTCCACTTCTTTTTTGTCCACACAGCCAATAGCTGCTTCATGTGTGACCTTGGCAAGAGGGTTGTCTACACGGACAATTGGCACAGCTTCGGCTTTAGCATTGCCCTGGATAACTTCCATGCAGTCGACATGCCCGCGGGCTCTTGGGGCATGACCTTCGGTGATCCCTCTGAAAACTGATTCTGCATTATCGGTTATGGCAATACGGCTTTTAATAACACTGCGTGCATTTTCCCCGTTAAGGGAGATTCTCTCCAGAACCTTTATTTTATCGTCCGCTTTTCCGTAGACTTTGGTTACCATTTCACATATCGAGTCTTTCTCTGCATCCACGCTGTAATCAAATTCCAGATACCCTACCCTGCCCGAGACCAGGGAAAAATTCGTGTAATAGCTGCCTCCTTCTTCGATTGTTATGTGGGCTTTAGGTAAAACCTGAATCCCGCCGTGAGGGCCGTGGAAATGCGTCTCTGTGTATTTCAGGGCTGCATTCTTTCCTATAATCATCTCGGCATCCATTTTGTGGATAACTTTTTCAGCATTGGGGAAGGTGCAGTGGGCTATAAGCTCGACAGCGGATTCTTCTTCAGCTACGAAGTCCATTTTGATTTCCTGAAGCCCGTCTTTTGGGACCAGCCCGAAGCAGAGGTGGACAGGCAGGGGGATCTTATAACCTTTTTTAATGGTCAGTTTAATGTCCACGCCGTGTTCGGTCTCTTTTTTCTCAAGCACTATGCCTTCAGTCGCATTTGCGCTGAGCACTTTATTTCCGCTTACCACAAGGCTCGAGAGCCCATGGTTATGCAGGACTGCAGCATCTCCTCCCGCTGCTGTGTAAGCTGCTGTTATATCTTCTGCTTCTCTTGAAAGCGTATTCAATGTAATCGGAGTCATTTTTCAGACCACCTTGGTGGGAGATACCCGGCTGTCACAGGGTATACATCTGTTTTTGAAAAATTCGCTAATTTCCAGGGGGTCTCCGCTCCTGAGGATGACCCCTTCGCACATCAGGGACGCTTTATCTGAGGCTGCTGCTATTTCTTCCCTGTGTGTAATAACTAGCACTGATGAGCCGTTTTCTTTAAGAGTCTGGATGAGTGAAACAATTTCTTTTAATGAGACCACGTCAATCCCGGAGTCCGGCTCATCAAGGATTGCAAGTTTCGGCTTCATGGTAATTATGGAGGCAAGTTCTATACGCTTCCTTTCGCCTCCGCTCAGCGCTTCGCCCACTTCCCTGTTAAGGTATTTCTCGGGCTTCAGGTCGACTTTTCTGAGGGCTTCCTTTATTTCTTTTTCCGTGATGCCGCCGTTGCCTTTTGCCCCTATAGCAAGGTAATCCCTGACTTTCAGCCCTTCAAAGCGGGCTGGCTCCTGCCAGGCAAGGGTTATGCCTTTTCTTGCACGTTCGGTTATTGAGAGAGCTGCAACATCTTCCCCGTTAAAAATGATGTTGCCCTCCTCGTGTTCATAACCCTGGAGCCCCATCAGGGTGTAGGCAAGTGTACTTTTTCCTGCACCATTTGCGCCTATGATGCTGTGGATTTCACGGTCACCTACCTCAAGGTTAATACCACGAAGAATTTTTTTCCCATCGCGGCTCAATATCAGGTTTTTTAAGGATAGAATCTATGACACCTCTAGCAAATTTTAGTTGGAGCACTGCAGTAAATCCTTGCAGCGCTGCAGGTCTTTAACGGTATTTACGTTTATTGCTAGTCTGGGATTATCAAGTATGAGATTAAAGTCTTCCTGTTCTTTCCTGATTTGAGAACTGTCAAGGATATTAACTCCAGCAGGCACGATGAGTTTTCCGTCCTTATTAAATACTGTGTCAGGCCTGGTCCCGGTTCCTCTGCAGACATTGATAGGGACATAAACGGAAAGTGCAGGTTTTCCTTCTTCCCTGTATTTCTCTATCACCGAATCAATAAGGTCAGGATTCACCAGCGGCAGGTCGGACATGATGATCATTACCGGGCCTGCAGTATTTGAAGTCTCTACTGCGTGAATCATGTCTCCCACATAGTTTCCGCCGAATGTCCTGATTACCTGTACCTCTCCCTTATAACGTTCTTGAATCATAATTTCGGTTTTCGGGGTAACAGGCGAGACCGCTACGAAAACCCGGTCTATATTTTTTGAAGCTCTAAGGTTATCTATTACATAGGTAATAAGCGGCTTTCCGAGCAATTCTACGCAGGGCTTTTCCCCCATACCAAGCCTCTGCCCGAACCCTCCTGCCATTACAATAGCGTCCATTCTAAACCTCCAAGGTATCCATTTAATGAAAGTTTAAGGGTAACTGCAATTACAATCAGGGCAGTTATCCTCCCAATCTCGTTGGCTGTACCGATTCCGTCACCGTTCAAGCCACCAAAGTGTGCATAACTCCTGTTAAGGAGTACGAGAGCAGAGATGCATGCTGCCAGGTATGGAATAAGCCCTATCAGTCCAAAGGGCAGGCAGCATACAACCGCACCGAAAATAAATCCTATAAGAAAATTTTTCCTGGTTGCTCCGTTTATTGTCATCTCCCCGAGGCCAGGATAAGTTTGTTCCTTCGGCCGTGGAAGTGGTTTTCCAAAAGCTGCAATTGTTAACATGGACTGCTTGGCGCTGACTTCCGCTATAAACATGGATGCGAACATCAGGAACGGAAGATTAGAGCCAAATGCAGCAATTCCTTCTTCCTGGACTGACCTTATAGAGCCGTAAAAGGTAAGCAGTACAAGTATGCCAAAAGCAACCCCTCCTGTCCCGAGGGTTGTGTCTTTAAGGGCTTTGACTTTTTTCTCAAGGGATCCATGGGCCATAAATCCGTCTCCCATGTCCGTGACTCCATCGAGGTGGTTAAAGCCTGTGATGTAATATACGAACCCCATAATAAGAGCTGCCAGAACAGGACCCGGAAATACCAGCTGTCCCGCATATGCAACTATCCCTATTAGAAGCCCGAGAACGGCTCCAACTACAGGGTAAAAAAAAATCTTTTTCATGAGCTCATCGATCCCTTCCATAGTAATTCCTACAGGGATCGTGGACAGAAAACCAAAACCTGACTTAAATGCAAGTAAATATGAATTCATTATGTACCGCCTGTTTTTCAGTCTTTTCTTTCAAACTCTGCCATCCCTCTTGAATACATATTGGAGGACACCCCTCCTATGAGGCCTCCTATGACATCGTCCATAAAAGGTCCCAGGTTTGCAAGAATCCCGGGTTTTTGCTTATCGTACCTGACGAACTCGAATGCACCTTTGGAGCCGCTGATGTAGGTTGCTATGCTTGTGCCGAGCACTTCGTCCGCAATTATAAACGTCAGGTCTTTTTCGTAAGACTTTTTGCTGAGGTTAGGAAGGTTTCCGGCTTTTCCCTCTCTCTCAAGCAGGACCCCTGTGTAAATCAAAAGGCAGAGATTGGGGTCAGAAAGAGCGAATTTGAGTTCTCTTTTAAACAGAGCTTCAGCTTTTTCCCTTGTCTCAAGTCCAGGGTGAGGGACATACATTTCGAGAGCCGTATCTGCAAGGTCCTGGACACTTATGCCCTCTTCAGCCAGGACATCAAGGATATCAATGGTAGCTTTTTCCTCTATATTTTCAGGCTGCCCTTTTTTAAGGTCTCTTTCCTCAATATCTGATAACTTCAAACTGATCACTCCGGGGTTGTCAAAACGGTTATTTCAGGGGTTTTTAAATTCTTAAAACGGTTGTTCTTAATACAGTTAAGCTTAAAACAAAAATCCGGGCTTAAACCTGGTTTCAAGCTTCTGTACAGGTAAATATGATAGTACAAATGTCCCGGCACCACCTGCCGGGCACACTCAGCTTTCTCTGCCCCGGGCTGCGAATAAAACTCCGGATTACAAGGTTGACTGAGATTCTAAATTAATATCTTCCAGCATAAAGGGTTGAATTAACGGGTTTTAATAGGGTAATTGAGGATTTACGTTTATTGATCAAAAATAAATGATCTGGAGTAAATCTATTTTTCAGGGGTGAAGATAGATGCCCGCCATCCGGATCACTGCCACAAAAGCGACGAGTGAGAAGCCTGAAGCAATTGCTATTAATTGGGACACCCGTTTTATATCTTTTATCTCGGTGGGTGGGTACGAGGCTCCCAGAACATAAGTGTTGGGTTTTTCAAGTTTGACTCCCAGGGCTCCGGCGGTTGCAGCCATGGGATAACCGGAATTGGGGGAGGGGGTCTTCATTCCGTCTTTGAGTGCCGTCTTTACGCTGTCAAAAGGATTGATTTTTCTTCCTTTTTTAGGGAATAAAGATACTGTAAAGGCTGCTGCAAGGATAAAGATAACTGAGATCCGGGCAGGGATCCAGTTCAGCACGTCATCGGATTTTGCTGAGAAGTATCCCAGTTCCTTATAGGGCTCGGTTTTGTACCCTACCATTGAGTCCAGCGTGCTTATGGCTTTAAATGCATACGCTGCTACAAGCCCGTATTCCCCAAAGACTGCATAATAAAATATCGGGCTCAATATGCCGTCCACATAATTTTCCGATACTGATTCCACAACTGCCGAGGACATCTGGTTTTTTGTCAGTTTGGATGTGTTCCGGCTCACGTAAATGGGAAGCAGTTCCCTTACTTTTTCCAGCCTGTTTTCCTCAAGGTGTTTATAAATCTCCCTCGCGGGGCTCAGAAGGCAGTTGATTGCAAAGGTAGCTTTGAGGAAATAAGCTTCTATAAGAAGGGCTAAAAATCCCGGAATTCCGGGGAGGGCTGCAATGTAAAGGACTGAATACCCGAGCAATGACGCAAATAAAACGCAGAAGAGAGCCATTGCAGTACCGTAAAGTTTTCTGTGGTTTTTTGGGGCTGCATTTTTCAAAAAGCTGATAAGTTTTCCTATCCAGACGACCGGGTGGACAGCAGCAGGAGGTTCCCCGAAAACTATGTCTATGACTGCAGCTAGCAGAAGTACCAGAGCGAGGTGCCCGCTGTCCGGTATGATCATAAGATAGGCTCCATCACTTCTTTCCAGGCTACTTTTACGAGTTCGTCAGTATCCCCTTCGTGCATAAGGCAGTCAAGGATTTTCTGGGCTATCTCCTTTTTATGGACAAGGTGGCAGTCAACGCAACTCCATACCCTGCCTCCTCTTGAACTCTGTATCCATTTCCCTCCGGTTTTTTCGTTTTCACAGGGGTAAAACGGACAGAAGCAGAATGTGCAGTTCTGGCCTTCGAAATGGCACGGATAGTATTCGCAGGTCTTTCTGCCTCCGATGCCTTCTTCACTGGCTTTTTCGATTACGTGCTGCAGTTCGTTCTTTGCCTGTTCTCTGCCCCATTCAGTGATAACGTCCCCGATTGCAGCAATGAGCCTGTCGTTTTCTTTTTCTGTCCTGACTGCAACCCTTATGTAATTCTTTTCAAGGCCGTGGAAAGAAACACAGTCCCGGACAAGGACTCCTCGTGCTGCAAGGCGTGCAGTTAATTCGCTTGAATTAAGCATGAACTTGCTTACATCAACCAGTATGAAGTTAACATTCACTTCTCCGGCTTCAAAACCCCTTATCCTATCGATTTTGGCTTTGAGGGTTTCTCCTTCTTTGAGTATCATTTCTCTTGCTTTTTTCAGGTAAGGGCTGTCAATTCCGCCTTCGATATTAAGAAGCGCAATTCCTGTATTGTTTGCAATAGCTCCCAGGTTCCAGGACAGCCTTGCTGTGTTAAGTATATCAGCCATAGCCGGAGGAGCTATTCCGAAGCCCATTCTGATTCCGGGAATTGCAAAGTCTTTTGTAAGGGAACGCATGACAAAAACATAATTATTTTCTGCAGGAAGGTCTGCAACACTCTGTGAAGGGTCTGAAAGCTCTATGAAAGCTTCATCCACATAGAGGAGGGTCTTATGTTCTCTGCAGCGTTCCGCAAGGACTTTAAGTTCTTCCCTGGTGCGGAGTTTTCCTGTGGGGTTGTTAGGATTACAGATAAAAAGGATTTTTGCTTCTTCCAGCACCTCATCAGGGAGTGTATTTACTTCTTCCTGTGAAGGACATACGGGTTCAGCTCCTGTGATCCGGCACTGCATTTCGTATTCTCCGAAAGTAGGCCAGGGTAAAAGGACTTTATCTCCCTTTTCTATCACGGATTCGACTACCAGCCTTACTATTTCCGTTGAACCGTTCCCAGGAACAATGCTCTGCGGTGTTACTCCAAGTCCTACAAACCTTGCAGCAGCTTCCCTGAACTCTACATACCTGTTATCAGGGTATTCCAGGAGTTTTCCACAACTCTTCTTGATAATATCTTCAAAGTTTAGCCCGTTTTCCGGATAGTCAAAGGGACTTCCCAGTGGGTTAAAGTTTGCACTGAAGTCGAGGATTTCGTTTTCGGGGATCCCGTACGTCTCCGAAGTTTCCTGGATTAGCCCTCCATGTCTGCAGGGCTTCAGGGCCAGCAGATGCTCCCTTAAAGGTACACTTCTTTGCTCTGACACGTTGATCGCAAATATTTAGCGTGAAGCCTGTATATTAAGTTGTTTATTATATTAGCTCGTGCAAACATGCCTTTATTTGCTTTATGGTTATTTGATTGCGAAAACTTTCTCTCATGGAATCCATTCTACTTTATTTTACAAAATAATTATATTTAATCTGTTTTTTAAAGTTCTTTTCCAGCCGGTTTCCCAGTCTCAATCATATGCATAGTACGCATATTTTCACTTTGTTAAGCATAAATAACGAAAAAGTAAAATAGCTTGCTTTTTACTACCATCCAGAAAAGCTGTAATGAGCAGAAAAAATCCCTGCACTTACATGTATACAGGCTGTTTACAGGAGTTTATATACTTTTGTGGAATGTATAAAGTTACTGGATGCAAGAGTTATTTGCCCAGACAAACTCCATGTATTCAGCGGAATATTCTTTCAGAATAATTCTATATTTGATACATATTTGATATTTCTCTAAATTCGATTGTACCAGGTGTATTAAAAAATGTCAGTCAACAGGCCAAGAGGGACCCGGGATTTTTTACCCGCAGATACTGCCCGGAGAAGGTACGTGGAAAGCGTTATGCGAAATGTTGTCCTCAACTGGGGCTACAGTGAAATCATTACGCCCACGTTTGAACATCTGGACCTTTTTACCCTTAAGTCCGGGGAAGGAATTATAGGGGAGCTCTATAACTTCACGGATAAAGGGGGGAGGGAAATGACCCTCAGGCCGGAGCTTACGGCTCCTGTGATGAGGTTTTACGTTAATGAACTCCAGCCTTTCCCCAAACCTCTTAAACTGTTCTACTTCGAGAATTGTTTCCGCTACGAACGCCCCCAGAAAGGCCGCTTCAGAGAGTTCTGGCAGTTCGGGGTCGAACTCATAGGGAGCGGGAAATCCGACTCCGATGCCGAGGTTATTGCCCTTGCCAGTGCTCTTCTGAAAGCGGTGGGCATAAAGGGGGACATGAAGCTCGGAAACCTTGCAGTGATCCGCACGCTTTTGAAAGGGCTTGAACCCAAGATCGTGAGCAATGTCATGAGGCTTGTGGACAAGAAAGAGTATGCAGGTCTTGCAGCTCTGCTTTATGAGATAGGGGCAGAAGAACAGTTGAAGTCCGACCTCTTCCGTCTTATACACCTTCAAGGCAAGTACATCCTCCCTGAAGTAAAAGGAATAGTCGGAAACATTCCTGAGCTCGTGAGCTTTGAGAAGACCCTCAAGCTTCTTGATGCATACGGAGTCGATTACTCTCTTGACTTTGGAATTGCCCGCGGGCTTGATTATTATACAGGCATGGTTTTTGAGGTCTACGCCGAAGGACTCGGTGCCCAGAAGCAGGTCTGTGGAGGCGGCTCTTACCAGCTTATCCAGCTCTTTGGGGGCGGAGATGTGCCTTCTACAGGCTTCGGAATCGGCTTTGACAGGATAATGGAGATCTGCCCTCTCGTACCTCCTGCACAGAAAAGTCTTGTGGTGGTCTCAAAACCCGATACTCACCTGGAAGCTGTAAAAGTTGCGACAGAATTGAGGAACTACCTGCCAGTCCAGATAGACCTTATGGAGCGCAACTTTAAGGCACAGCTCTCCTATGCAAACACCATCAATGCTGACTATGTGATAATTGTAGGGGAAAAAGAACTTGAAGCTGGAAAACTGACTCTCAGGGATATGGTTTCCGGAGAACAGGAATTGTTGACGCTGGAAGAGATTATTGAGAAAATTTCAGGGCAATAAAACCGATAATTCTCAAAACCGATAATTTTCTTTTCTCTTTCTCCCTTTTTTCATTCCACTATCCTTTCTCTTTTTTCTTCCTATTTCCCTTATTTTTCTCTTCTCTCTTTCCTCGTAGATTTTTTATTCTCACATACTATCAGTTTGTAAACTATATCTTATTCCTCTAAATTTTATTTATCAAATCGCATTGTTTCTAGTAAAAGTAATCTTTTTATATACAAACTGTGTAATTTTTGTTATAATTAATTACTTAGTTT
>WPCJ01193554.1_pt1 | contig 31298 bp, 22 predicted proteins | sample 5399831 | NCBI WGS metagenome assembly WPCJ01 (sample SAMN12869470, study PRJNA574797) | sludge metagenome | isolation source: wastewater treatment of pH10 | place: China:Beijing | collected 2019-05-20 | reverse complement strand
GGATTGAGGGGAAGTATCATCGCAAGCGTCGCCAGCGTGGGCTTGGGAAGTTGACCCCGGTCGAGTTTGAAGTTGTTAATGTAGGCAGCGTCGCACTCGCGGCGTGAAGAAACCAGAGTCAATCAAAGCTTCAGCAGACCCGTTCTATGTCGCAATGACTCGTGGCAAATACTCCAACCGGGCATATGTCGTCGACGATGAGGACAACGTCCTCGGGGACACCGCGGCGCTCGGGATGGAACGCGACTGGAAGGACACACTCGAGACAGTCCTTCGCAAGCAGAGCGCGCCCTCCGCTCACCAAGCTGCCGCCGATGAACTCGAACGGGTGTCTTCGATCCGGCAGCTCGCAGCCGAGTACCAGACGCTGATCGCGTCTCAGCTCGAGGACGAGTATTTGCCGCTCCTCACCCAGCTGGGACTTGTCGACGAGGAATCCCACGAATCGCCTTACCTCGGCCCGGTGCTCGCGAATGTCCGACGTGTCGAACAGCTCGGGCATGACCCGCGAGACACCATCGAAGAAGCCCTCGCGAGCCGCGAACTTGGGACCGCAAGGACCGCACTCGCCGTCCTGCACTTTCGGCTCGGGAAGCTCGTCGACGACTACACAGAGCTCGACTACCTTGCAGCGGAACACGCTCCAATGCTGAACAGCTTCGGCATCGATCTCGTGGGGGACGAGCCCGACAAGCATCGCAGCAGTCTCAAGCTTGCACGCACCATCGCAGCCCTCCATGAACGAGGCGAAGTCCCCGTCGAAGGCGCTGTGCGCGAATCGCTGGAATCGATCGACCGGCAGAGGACGAAGAACCTGTCGGCGCGCCTCGCAGGGCTAATGCAGGCGCGCTATAACCTCACTGTCGACGCCGGAGCGACAGCCGCCAGGCACCGTGGGAGAGGCAGGCTCGTGGCAGGCCTCATCGAACGCGCACCAGTGCATCCCGATCCCCAGTTCCAGGCAGAGTTGGAAGACCGTGAACAAGCGATTCTGCTGCGCGCCGAGCAGCTAGTTGACCGAGCGATCGCTACCAAAGAGCCTTGGCTCTCGGAACTGGGGGAAGCAACGCCCGGAGCATCGGAAGAGTGGCGGCGCCGGGCAGCGACTGTGGCCTGCTATCGCGAACTGTACGGCATTGACAGTGAGGACGCGCTCGGTCCTGAGATCCGTGTCGCTCAGAACCGTGAACGAGATCGGGCAGTGGCCGGTGAAGCTTTGCGGCCTACCGGGCGCTCTCTCCACGAATCGGATCACCTGGCCCGCTCACTTGATGCCGTGCGCCCAACAGCAGGGCTCTCACCTTCCACTCAACACTGGGCGGCTCATTTGCCCTGATCAAATAGCAAAAGTGCTGTTCCGACGCGACCTGGTGACAAAAGGAGTGAGGTCACATAGTGTGGGATGTGCGAGATCTTGTTCCAGACTATGAGCTAAGCGAGGAACACTCGTCCCGTCCCAGTCGTATTGAGCGTCTGGATCGTGGTGGGTTCACTCGGCTCTCTATGGAATGAGTGTCCCGCACGATCAATTCGAATCATCTGGGTATTTCCAACCTGGGTGTACCGGTAATGCTGCCGGTAAACACTGGAGGGATGAAATGAAGATCAAAACAACTCTTTCAATCGTGGCGGTTGTTGGGGCGTTGGTGGCTGTTGGGGCCCCTGCTTCTGCGGCGGAATTATCCCCGCCGGTAGAGTCATTGCCGATCGGCACTGAAATGAGTGCCGAAGGCATCGAGCCGACTAGCGACAAAGTTGTCATCGATGGGGAAGTCACAGACATTGCTGTTATGCCGGGCTTCGACCCGGCCGCTCCTGCAGTTGTACTCGATGAAAATGGCCAGCCGGTAACCGTGGGTGAGATCTCCGTTGTTAGCGAAGAAGGAGAGACGCACCAGCTTGCGGCCGTCCCCAGCACGAATAGAGCAGCACTTGCAAGTTGCTGGAAAGGCTGGGTTGCGCCAGGAACAGGCACTTGGTACACCTCAGTGCCTGGTTGCTCGGTGATCGGCATCTCTGCAGATACGACAGTCGGATACGACTGGACTGTCGACTTCAACTCTCTGGGCACAGGCTGCCTACAGGGGAAAGGGTACAAAGCCCGTCACCTACCTGGCGGAGGGAACGTGTGGGATGAGTACTATGGTTCGCTCGGCTGCGGCGGCGGAGGCAGCAGTGGTGGTGGCGTCATCAAATGGGGCAACGTCGCATCGACCAAACAGGTTCAGATGATGTCCGCCACCACTCCCGTAGGGGCGGCAGGAATTTTCCAGTAGTTCGCTGGAGACTACGGTGAGCGGAGAGGAGGTTCCTCCTCTCCGCTCACTTCGTTTGGGTCAGGTGCCCTTGGGGGCGAGTTCCGGAATGGTTCACCGATCTCCACGCTCTGTGCGGGCACGTGACCTGGTGCCGGCGTTTGAGTTCGGCCTTGATAGATCTGGTTCAGGTCTTGGAACGCATCAAGGGAAGACCGTTTTCCACGGGAACGAGTAAGTACCCGAACTAACACACCGACTGCCAGAACCGTCCAAAAAATGATCGTGAACCACGGTGTCCAAGGTGCTTTGATCGCGAGTGATACGACCCACCCGATAAAGGCAACCCCGAGGATAGTCCAAGTTGTTACCCGAACGATTCGTTGACGCATCAGTGCTGACTTCATGTTTTGCACGATATCACCGCACTCTGATTCGGCAACCAGGTGCCGCAACGAGGCCAAGAGCCCACCAGTCGCCCCGGGGTCAGTCACCATTTCAATCGAATAGATGCCGGGAACCGCAATCAAAAGCCGAACAAGAGGCACCCCCATACTCGAAAGAGGCGTTGGGGAAGTTCAACGCCCACGAGCATCCTCCGCTCTACATTTGAACCGATTGCAGTTTCTCCAGAGTCGTAGGTTCCTGTTCAACCCCGTACACGGCTGAGGCCTGGCCAGTGAGTTCTCTAGCTTCTTGCTCTAACTGCCTGAGGATGTCGGTCAGTTGCGATTGCGCCGCGGCAAGCTCAACCTGTTTCGGCCATTCCTCTTGTTCCAGGCGGAGCAATTCTGTGACTTCCTCAGACGCAGCCACCACGGTCTCCTCATGTTCCTCGATCAGCCTGGGGAGGTCGCGGGCCTGAAGCTCGAACGACTGTGCGAGGCTCGACTCGTCGCCCTCTTGGATGCGTGACCAGGCCATGCGGAGCTGCATCGCCTTGTGTGTGCGGCCTGCGGAGAATTCGACAATCGGGTCCGACTGCTTGTGCGCGTTCCACCTCAGCTGCGTCTCCCACTTAAGCCCAGCAACGGATACCTGGATGCCCAGCGGTCTCGGGTACGCGGCGTTGTTCGATGTAAACCCGTACGGTCCCAGTGCCTCACGTGCACGCCCGACTGCGACTTTGAGGGCTTGCCCGAACTGTTTGCGCTCACGATAGTTCGGTGCTTCCGCCCAGCTCTTTGGCCTGACGCGGCCCGTGAAGTTGTCGCCACGGGTATCCACGACGTTCGGCGCGAGGTTCCGCATGACTTCAAGGTCATGCTTTGCAACTTCCATGCCCTGCCCGAGTGCAAGCCGGCGTGCCTGCACCGACGAGATCTTCCTCGAGTGTGCGCGCTCCTGCCGGGACAGCTTCTGCACCTCGTTCTTGAGGTTCGCGGCTTCGAGGATGCGCATGTCGCCGGCGGCGATCGCCTGCATCTCGGAGAACTGCAGCGCCATCTCGGTCGAGTTCTCGACCTCTCTGACATCGAGCCTTCCCGTGAGGACTTGCTCGATGAACGTCGCCTTCCTTGCGAGGGTGCCCCACATGTACGAGTCGAATGATCCCTCGGTCGCGTAGCGGAGAATGCGCAGTTCGTCGTTCTGGTTGCCCTGCCGAATCGCGCGCCCTTCACGCTGTGTGACGTCTGTCGGTCTCCACGGTGCGTCGACGTGGTGCAGTGCGACCGCGCGGGCTTGCACGTTCGTCCCGACGCCCATCTTCTCGGTCGACCCGAAAAGCACCTGGACGCGGCCGTCACGCGCCTGCTGGAACAGTTCAGCCTTCGCCTTGTCGTTGCCGGCTTCGTGAATGAACCGGATCTGCGACGCAGGGATCCCCTTCTGGAGGAGCTGCTCACGGATCTCCGTGTAGGCGTCCCAACGACCGTCCGTCGACGGCGTGCCAAGGTCAGCGAACACGATCTGCAATGCGCCTCGGTTTGCGGAGATCTCGTCCCATTCGTCGAGGTACTCGCGGTCCTGGTTTTCGGCCCAGATGTCGTACACGTTGTCCGCGACGACGTTCACTTTCGTGGTTTCCCATTCAGCAGGCTCGCTCCCGCCGTAGAGGCGGGCGTCGAGGGCGAGTGCGCGCCCGTTCGACGTGATCTTCAACATGTTGTCGGCTTTGGGGTCAACCAGCCCTCGGCGGACTGCGTCGCCGCGCTCCACGAGGTCAGCCATACCCGCGGCCTGTTCCTCATTCGCCGGGACAATCACCATCTCGGGTGCTCGATCTCCGTCGACGTTTCTCGCGATCGCCGGCACGGGTAGCGCGAGGTCTGCCTGCGTCTTCACGTCTCCGGGCACGTGCCACATGCGAAGCAGTTCGGGAACGTTCCTGAACTTTGTCGTGCGGGTCTTGACCTGGAATCCGCCACCATCGGGTTTTGCTTCCACGGCGGTGACTTGTTCGGTGAACTGTTGCGCCCAGTCGTCTGCCGAATAGACCTGTGCGTCCTTCAGAAGGTCGGGCCGCATGTACCGCATCATGACGTACATTTCGATGATCGAGTTCGGTAGCGGTGTCGCAGTCGCCAGCGTCGCGACACGTGACTGGCCCAGGTGCTCACGGTGGTACCAGAGCTTCATATCGAGGTCTGTCGTCTTGTCGTTGCCCTGCTTTGCGAGATCTTCAACGGACGACTGAACCGTGATGTTCTTGTACAGGTGGGCTTCGTCAATGCAGAGATAGTCGATGCCGGTCTCGTCCCAGGTCACGCCCTCGTCGTGGTCGAGATCGAGCATCTGCTTGAGCTTCTGTTCTTGCTTGGACAAGCTCTCCTCGAGCCGTTTCACTGACTTGTCTGACAGCTCGGACGTTAGCTTCTGCTCGAGCACGTCGCGCAGCTCATCGAGCCGCTGCTGCGCGTAGTCGGCTCGCGCGGCGCCGAGCCCGATCTTCCCGAATGCGCCATGCGTCATGATGACGGCATCCCAGTTCCCGCTGCGGGCACGCGCCACGAACAGCTTGCGGCCGTCTTTACCTGCAGCGTTGGCAATATCCTCGCTGCCGGCCGAGAGGACACGTGCTCGGGGGTAGATCTGTTTGAACTCTCGCGTGAACTGTTCAAGCATCTGATTCGGGACGATGATCGCAGGCTTCTCGGCCATGCCAAGCCGTTTCAGCTCCATCACTCCGAGCACCATCTCAGCCGTCTTCCCGGCCCCGACTTCGTGGAACAGTCCGACTGCCGGCTCTGCCAGCATGCGCGCGACGGCCGCGTGCTGGTGCGGCCGCGGGTTGAACGACTTCGCCTTGCCCGGGAACACGAGTTCGGTGCCATCGTAGGAGCGGAGCGCGATCCCGTTATACATGTCGTTGTAGCGCTCCTGCAGCCGAATCACACGTTCCCCGTCCCGCCACAACCAGTCCTGGAAAACGTCGTGCAGCTCGGTTGCGCGTTCCTGCAACGCTTCGGTAGCGACCTGGTCCAACACGGACGGGCCGTCCTTATCCGGCCGGTACCGAAGCTCCAGCTTCTCACCGTTCATCACCTTCTTCATGACCTGCGCTGCGCCCAGCTTCACATGGTCACCGGAGACGCCCCACTTCGCTTCAACAGTCTCGGGAGACTTCCCCGCGAGCTGGAACTTCCATTCCCCGTCGATGCGTTCGATCGTCTTCACGCCCCGCTTGAGCTCGTGCTCAAGGAACGCAGACACGTCACTCACGGGCACCCAGCCGGCACCGAACCGGACGTCGATCTCGGCCGGCCCCACCTCTGCAGGAATGACCTCGGTGAGGGCGTCGACGTGGCGCTGGAACGTCGCGTCGACGACGGCGAGCTCGCGCACTTCCTTGAGCTTCTTCCGCACGTTCCCGGAGAGGTACTCGGCCGCCGGCAGATACCGGGTGTCATCATCCGGGTCGAGAAACACGAGATCTGCGACCTGGTCGACCGCGGCAGCCTCGTCGACGTCAAGGAGCGAAGCGACAAGCGGGACGTCGACGTAACCGGTGCGCTCGAGCGACACCCGGATTGCGTCTTCCGGGGTATCGACGCGGTCGACCAGGGTGACCGCTCCCACGACACGTTCACGGAATATCGTCGCCTTTCTGGACGTATGGGTGTCCTCGTTGTAGTGCTCGAGTGCTGCGACGGTGGCGTAGTGCGGGTCGATACGGAGCGCACGAATCGCTGCCGGGAACCGCCTGGTGATCACCGGGTCTTTCCCGGGTCGTTCGCGAACGGTCGTGGTCGACCGGCCTATCGGGCCGTACGCCTCGAGGTACGAGTCATAGATCCGGTTGAGATCCTCACGCAGGACAGCAATGTGCTCGGTGTCTTCCGCAGACGATGCTTCTGCTTCGAGGAGGAGCACCGCAGCGGATCTGAGGGACACCAAATGTGAGAGCTCACGCATCGCATTCTTCGGGACATTCACCGGTTCAAGCTCGGTGACGCCCTGCTGCATGAGGACACCGTCCTGGACGCTGATATGTCCGATGGACAGTTTCGAGTCCTGGACAATTCCTGCGACAGGACGTTCGGACACGACCTGCCCGTCTGCCGCCCATGTCCGCCCGGTGACTTGGGCGTCCTGGACAATGTCCCGGAGCCTGTCCGCAAGGAGCGGCGCGACAACGGTGGGGGAGACGTCGACAGCGGATACGGACACTTCTGGCCCGAACTGTCCACTCCGTGTCCCAAGCCGGCCAAGCACGTGTCCTGGCTGTTCGTGGAAGTAGCTGTTGACGCGGGCTGTCCCCGCGTCCCCGTCGATGTCCACTGTCCGAAGCCATGTCGGCTCGCTTTCAGGTGTGTCCCCGAGGTGCCTGCGGAGGACAAGGACATCGACGACTGCGTCTGTCCCCGCTGTCTCCCCGTGCGCGCCTGCAGGCATCCTCACCGCGCCAAGGAGCTCCCCGTAGGTGGAGATCTCGCGGCGTGCTTGTTCGGCCTTCGCGTCCATCGTCCACCTGGACGTCATCACCATGACGATGCCGCCGGGCTTGGTCTGTCGGAGTGCTTTCACGATGAAGTGGTTGTGGAGCGACAGGTTCGCCCGGTTGTATGCGGGATCGTAGAGCCGGGTCTGCCCGAACGGCACGTTCCCAATGACAGCGTCGTAGCCGTCGTGGGTGAGGAACGTGTCCCCGAATGACTCCGCCCGAATCACCGCCTGCGGGTTCAGGACCTGCGCGATCGCTGCCGACGTCGGGTCGAGCTCAACGCCCGTGACCTGGTGCGTGCCGGCTGCCTTGATGAAGTTGCCCGTCCCACACCCAGGCTCAAGCACGTGCCCGGTCTCAGGAACGCCGAGCGCGTCGAGCGCGTCCCACATCGCGTCGACGTAGGCATCGTTCGTGTAGTGCGCGTTCAGGACGGTTCGGCGCGCGGCAGCCCATTCTTCCTCGCCCCACAGATCCGTAAGCGCATCACGCTCATCCTGGTACTTCGAGTGCCCCGGGTCGAACAGTTCCGGGGTTGCGCCCCAGCCCGGGAAGCGCTGGAGCTCTGCCGCCTCTAGGGGAGTGGGTGTGCGGCCTTCTGATAGAACTCGCTGGAGAGTGCGGACTGCAGACACTCCGCCTGCCACCCGGGAGACTTGTTCAAATCGTGGTCCAACGCCTCTACTACGAGCATCAAGATTGTCGCCTGGGTGAGCGTCATGAGTGGTGCCGGGGAGCCGTGACGGGACGCGGTCTGCTTCGCCCACTCGACGAGCTTCTTCTGCAACTCCGGCAGAGCCCACAGCATCGCGTCGTACTCGTCGCGGAGCTCCAGAGGGGGCGATACTTCGAGAACCTCCGGGGTGGACTCCTCGCCCGCTTTGTACAGTTCCTCCTGGTCCGTATGGAACTCCAGAAACTTCGGAACCGTCAGCCTCGACTGAACCACGATTCCCTGCTGATTCAAGAACCGGAGAACTTCCACCGCTGTCGGGGTCTTCAAGAAGTCGTCCTCGCTGTACCCTAGGAGTTCCAGCCACGACGGAGTGTGCTCGTCCGCTGCTTTCATCTCCCTGAGTACCATCAGGTCGTTGTTCAACTGTCCGAGCTTCGTCAGGTAGTCGGTCGTCTCCGGCCACGTCGCCTGCAGCTTCGCGAGCATCTCTTGGTCGTACATGTGTTTCCTCCTGGTCTACGCTGTCGAATTCGCCCCAGAGGTCGAACGCTAACTGGGTATCAGCAACACGCTGCTTTCTGGCCATTCTCGGTCCAACCTCCGACACATCCGAAATTCGCTATCGGAATACGAAGGGGGAGCGCGCGCAGTGGCAGAAACACGTGTGGGCTGCACCGAAAGGTGCAGCCCACACTGTGAAGCGGGATTACCAGGTAGGTGACTGCGCCGAAAGTGCCCGAGAATCGTGCTCGTAGCGCTGTGCTGCTGCGTGGGACTCGTGGAGTGCCTCGTACATTCCGCGCCTGGTCGCCTCAGCCCACGTCATCGGCTCCATACCGCCTGCGGCGCCGTCAGGAACAGAATGGAGGTAGGCACGTTCTGCACCCGTGATGTTGAGCCGTTCGCATTCGACTTCAATCCGTTCTGACCATGCTTCCAAACTGCCAGAGTCAGTTGTCGCCTGCGTGAGTGCCGCAGCATGTTCTACGGAAAGCCGGTTTACTTCGCGCAGCTGCGTGATGCGTTTCTCGAACTCTCGGCGGGCGGCGATGCCCGCTTCGGAAGTGAACGTGGTGGGAGTCATGGATGCCATGTGATGCCTCGTTTCGCTCGGTCTCAGCACACCTGGTGTGTGCCTCCCGAATCGACGCAAGCCGTCGCGCACTCCCGGTTCAGAGGTAGTCGCGCAAGGCTGAGGCACCCCGAGGGAACGGGGAGGCCAGCTTTCTTTCGTGCTCGTCACGGACGTACTCGAGGGCGACATGGTTCGCTTGCACACGAGGGAGCTTCCGCCACGTCTTCGTCGACGTCAGAAGGTCGTGGATGAGTGTGTGACAGCCTTGGCAGACTGGTTAGGGGATCCGTGGCGGGTCGCTGATCGGATGTTCCACGTCGTCGGTTTGTGCCTTTCCCCGATCCCAAAATGCGTGAATCGAGCCAGGGTGCCCCGAGAACACCTTTGTCTCTTTGATTAGGTCACCCCGCAGCGAACTCACGTCAGATTACTGGGCAGAAAAATGTCTGATATCCAAGAGAAGTAACCATCGCTCAAGGTCTAGGGGGACTGTGTGAAGAAAACAGCAAGCAAATCGGCGCGTTGGCGCCCGAGCTTCCTGTCCTGGAGTATCGCCGTTCTGGCTATCGGCGGCATGGTGACAGCTCTTTACCCTATGACTGCATCATGGCTGTCTTCGTACAACCAGTCGCAGGTTATTGAAAATGCCTCGTTTGACCTTGAGAACCTCAACCCTGGAAAGACAGAGCAGCTTGAGCTCGCACGGGTATACAACGATGCTCTGGCTGCCGGAGTGAAGCTTGAAGCGGGCGGTAATGTCCCGGTTGGTACCGGCAATCTTGCCGGCACTGATCTCAAATACAACGAACTGCTCCGAGCAAGCGAAGACGGGCTGATGGCCCGAATCCGCATCCCCGCAATTGACGTGGATCTCCCCGTGTACCACGGGACATCGGACGAGACACTCCTCCGAGGCGCGGGGCACCTTGAAGGATCCCACCTGCCCGTAGGTGGGCCCAGTACCAGGTCAGTGATTACCGCTCACCGCGGGCTCGCAAATTCCACTATGTTCACGAACCTCAACGAAGTGCGCAAGGGTGACACTTTCTCCGTTGAGGTAATGGGTGAAGTACTCACCTACCAAGTTTTCGAGGTCGAGGTCATCGAGCCCACCGAAACGAGCTCACTTCGTGCTCGAGAGGGCGAGGACCTTGTCACACTGATCACCTGTACCCCTTTGGGGGTCAATAGTCACCGAATTGTGGTGACCGGCAAACGAATCACCCCCACGCCACCTCAAGACCTAGCCGCTGCAGGTAAGCCGCCGGTTATCCCGGGCACCCCCTGGTGGGCCGTCATTGGCGCGGGAGGAACACTGGTGATTGCGGCATATGTCGTTCATCGAGGATTCATCGACCGTCGCGGCACCCGCCGCGACGGATGAATACATTGAAAAGCCACAGTTCAGGCAAGAGAAACAATATAGATATTGTCTGAACCGCACATGTAATTGACCAAAACACACGAACCAAACTGCGTGCATCTATAAAAAAATAAAAACTCGGAAGTGCGCGTCAGATTACGGCTGCCTGTATGGTCTCAATGGGGGACGCTGTTGAATGCAGCTGCGTCAATTTCCCGAGAGCCAGAGGGGCACTCTCTATTAGGAAGGAGACGTTCAGTTGACTGAACGAAACACACCGCGGCGGATCGCCGCAACGATTGGCGCAGCCGCCATCGGGCTGACCGCTCTCTTCGGAACCAGCAGCGCAGCAGTTGCTGCACCGCAGAGCTTCGGGGATATCGACTTCGACCGCACAGGGTCGCTCACGGTACACAAGTACCTGCACCAGGTCACCCCGAAGGAAGGTGACATCAGCGAGGCTCCTGCTGACGGTGATTTCACCGATCCAGTCGAAGGTGTGATCTTCACCGCTTACCCCCTGCTGAAGGACGGCGTAGCAGTTGATCTCTCCGTGGCATCGAACTGGGACGCTCTCGCAAGCCTCACCCCTGGCGATAACTGCACGGCACCCGCAGGCTACGAGCTCGGTAGCGCAATCACTCTGCCCGGTACTGACGCTAAGGGTGCAGCAAACGTAGCACTCCCGATTGGCGCGTACCAGGTCTGTGAGACTGATGCTCCGGCACAGATCATTGACTCGGCAGCGCCGTTCATCGTGACGGTCCCAATGCCGCACGAAAACGGTTGGGTATACGACGTACACGCATACCCGAAGAACGGCGAAGCATCGATCGAGAAGACGATCGACCCGCAGCAGGACATGGGCCTTGGCTCAGTCGTGAAGTTCCCGGTTACCGCTCCGATCCCCACCACGGGCGAGGACTGGACTGGGTTCGCTATCCGAGACACCCTTGATTCACGCCTCACCCCGGTTGACCCCGCTGACATGGCTGTGACCGTCGATGGTGCGGCACTTGATGCGTCGTACTACACGCTCACTGTTGATGGCCAGCAGGTTACGATGAACTTCACCGCCGCAGGTCTTGCATGGCTGAACGAGGGCCCGAACGCCCAGGCCGGCAAGAAGATCCAGGTCGTGTTCGCAGGTACCGTCACCGAACTCGGCAACGGTACGATCACTAACCAGGCTGAGCTGTGGCCGAACAACCCCGGCTTCGATCCGAACACCAACCCGCCGGTACCTTCGAACGAGGTCAAGAGCAACTGGGGCAGCCTCGAAGTTCAGAAGCGTGCCGCCGGCACCACTGGTACCGAGGGTCGCCTGAACGGCGCAACGTTCGAGGTGTACAACGCAGTTGACCCGTACGCAGACGACTGCTCGGCTGCTGAAGCAACCGGTGATGCAATCGCCGTTGCAGGTGAGACTTCATTCACCTCGGCAGGTACCGGTGTCATCTCGATCCCTGGCCTCTTCGTGAGCGACAGCGAGAACCCCGTTATCGACGCGCAGCAGCGCTGCTACGTCCTCAAGGAGATCGCTGCTCCCGCCGGTTACGTCCTCCCGGACAACCCGTTCACTGCAGTGACCGTCAAGAAGGGCGAGACGACCGTATCGGATAACGTCGAGATCCTGAACACGCAGCAGGAAGTCCCTGAGCTTCCGCTCACCGGTGGGTCGGGTCAGTTCCTGATCATCGCAGGTGGTGTTGCTGCAGTCGCAGTTGCTGCCGGCTTGGTGCTGATGAACCGTCGTAAGACCTCCATCCAGGAGTAGTTCATGGCTGTGGTGGGTGACAGCACTGAGCTCCGGTAGGAGCGCCGAGCGTTGTCAAGGGGGGGAGCGGAGGCCTATTTCCTCCCTCTCCCCTGACACCCCACTTTAAAACGGAACAAGCAGACAGCATGACAAGTGTGCGGAGGGAAAGAATGCAAAAGCGGAGAACGGAACGACCGAGATATCTCAAGCGAAAACTGAGAGCGTCGAGGAAGACTGTCGTTGCTCTCAGCGTAAGTGCAGCACTCGTTTGCTCAGCAGGGATTGTGGAGTCGCAGCCTGCTCAGGCTGCCACGGTTTACGAGCTCGAGGGTGAGTGGCAAGCGAGTACCCCAAACGAAGTGTCGACGAAAGACACAGTGGAGTCCGTTTGGAGGTACAACGTCAATGATGATTCTCCTGCGCCTTCGAACGATCCTGTCGACAACGTCACGCTTATGCTCTCAGTTGAAAACGGGGCGTTTACCAAGCTGCCTGCTTCTTGCCTTACTGACACCCTGAATCCCTCGGTGCCTCTAGACCCTGTTTCCGAAATCTCAACAGACGGCTCGAGGCTGATCTGTAATTTCGGTACTCGAGATCAGGGCACGGCGGAACTGATGGTGAGTGGCATAGAGGTCACGGGCTCCAGCGGCGACAAAGTGTTGGTTCGGGGAAGTGTGGGGGGAGTGAGCGCCACGACGCCTGCGCTGAATATTGTGAACCCGTTTGGAATGGACATCAAATTCGATGGCGGAAACCCGATCGCTACTCCTGGCTCGCCTGATGACACAGTAATGTTTCCGTGGTCTTTGCGGCATTCTCCAGGCGGGGAGCGCGGACCCAGCTCTCTGACTTACACAATCAACTTAACCAACACTGCCGGAACACAGCTTCAGGCCGTGGGGTGTGAACCGCTTAATTACGGGTCATCAGGACACCCATACTCTAGCTCCGATGCCCCAGCAGATCGGAAGGCCTCATTTCCGGGAACTTGTTCACTTACTCGCACCGGAACCAATCAATTTCGTTTGACTCTCGCTGGTATTGATTATTCGAAACAACAGGTACCCACAAAAGACGGAGCGGGCGTCGACCTCCCGTCCAAATGGGATGTGGTGGCGTCGGGGCTGATCAAGTTCTCATTCACGTATCAACGTCCTGGAGATATCTCCCTTACCGTTCCGCAAATTAACTACGTTGCGCCAGGAAGCGGTGCTGTTGTAGCCGATGATGCTGCGAACAACTCGGCCAGCGCTTCCGCACTTCGCGGAAGCTGGACGGGAGGCTGGGTCCTGGGCACCTTGCCCGAGCCGCTTCCGGGAACTGCTTGGCAGAATACGTCTCTTGCCATGGCACAGGATACAGTGCGTGCTGTATCTGGGGTAGCTGTGCCTATCCGCTCAGGCTACACCGACGCGCAGCTCTGCCAGGTTCTTGATACAAAGTATGTGAAGTTTCAGTCCGCAACGCTCGGTTGGGTTGACGAGGAAGGTCGCACGCAGCCATACGCTGGCAGTCAAAACGTGCGCTATTGGTATTACATCGGTAATGGGATTAACAACAACCTCAACCCCAATCACCCGAACTATAACCCCAATACCTTTGTTGACTGCGGAGGAACCACAGGGTGGACTCAGACACTTCCTTCGGACTTGAGTCTTGTAAAGGCCGTCCGAGTGAATGTCCCTCACGGCATTCTTGCGTCTGTTCAACAGCGCAGTTCCCATGGGGCGGACTTATACGTTGACTCGAAGGTTAAAGATGATGTCCGGGTTGGACAAGATATCTGGTCGTGGACGTCGTTCAAAATAACGGATGATTCTGGTTACCATTGGGACGAATGGTTTACGGGTACGCGTGAGACACGAGCGGACCAGCACCCTGGGTATGGTGTTCTTACCCCAGGGTTGCGCTACCCTTTCGCCGGGCCCGGCCGAGATGTGCTTCGAGTCGTATCCGCAAAGCCTGTCGTTGAGAAGTCCGTGGCTCAGGGAGAGGTTTTGCCCGGGGCAACCGTTGACTACACGCTTCGAGTCCGCGCTGAATCCCTTTCGGACCAGGTGATAGCGAATATTCAACTGCAGGATGTTCTGCCGAACGGTGTTGAATATTTGCAGGGCAGCGCCTCCCTTGAGCCCACTGCTGTAGACACCGGAACTGGCGTGATTAGTTGGACGTTGCCAGACGCGCGAACGAACACTGACTATTTTGTGACGTTCAAAGCGCGTATCTCTGGTACGGCCGAACCCGGGGACGTGTTTACCAATCAGGCGCTAGCTGCCGCGACTTGTACGGTCAAGGATTTACGAAACCAAGACAAATGCATGACTGCGAAAGACAGTGCGTCGACCAGAATTGTTGATGGCGGTATCACGATGATTACCAAGACCGCAGCCGAATCGATTGTGCCTCAGAAAAATGGTGTCGCCAATGGTTTGTGGACAGTGCGACTTAGTTCAACCGACTCGCGCGTCCAAGCGTTCACTGACACCATCGATATTCTCCCTTACAACGGAGATCATCGGGGAACTGATTTCCACGGTACATACAAGCTGAGTGGACCCGTGGTCGCCGCTGGGGCAACGGTGTACTACACGTCGAAGGATCCCGCCTCAATCGATGCTGATCCTGCCCACCCAAGCAACGGTGAAGCCGGGAACCCAAGCGGTTCAAGTATCTGGTCGACAAGTTTTATGGCGGACGCTACGGCGATTCGGGTGGTAGGTCCAAAGCTGGTGCCAGGAGCCAGTTACGAATTCGCGATTCCAGTGGTCACTGAAGGCGCTTCGTATCAAGATGTCTTTGTCAACACGGCCGAAGCGCGGGCGGATAGAACAAAGCTAATTATGCGCACGTCAAGCAAGTTTGAGATCGGCGCGAAGCGATCCGTGACTCTCAAGAAGTACGTGCAGGACAGTCAGGGTAATTGGCATGATGCGAACGACATTGATGACTACCCGGAGCACCGGTCTGGCGACACAGTGCCGTACCGGCTCGTAGTGACGAACACTGGTGACGAAACCCTGAAGAACCTTGTGATCGAGGACGATAAGGTAGATCTCGCGAGGCGCGACCCGCTCCCAGCTGGTCTCACGCTGCTTGACGGCAAGGCGGTGATTGCGGAACTGCTCCAGGGAGAGGATAACCGAGTGGTGATCGAGTATGAGGTCACCCTTGCCGCTGGCACCGGCGAGGGAAATCTCGTGAACAACGCCTGCGTTGTCCCTGGCTCAGAAGCTGAAGGTACGCTCGAAGAGGACTGCGACCCTGCGGGTATAACGGTGCTGCCCTCCTCGCTTGCTTGGGAGAAAATCGCTGCCGGTACGACTGACGTCGAGCGTCTCGTAGGTTCCGAGTGGGAACTTACGCCAGTCGACTCCAAGGGTCAGCCCGCTGGGGATACGATCGCAGTCAAGGACTGTGTCGTTACGTCAGCTGCTGACTGTGGTGGCGTGGATACCGATCCAGAGCCAGGCAAGTTCCTGGTGAAGCCGCTCGATGACGGCCGCTACCGGCTCGTTGAAACTCGCGCACCAGCGGGATATCAACTTGACCCGACACCTCGCTACATCGATGTGCTCGGCGCGACAGTGATCGAGCAGCCTATCGAGAACGAGCAGTCAACGGGCCCTGTGCTCCCCCTGACGGGTGGCATGGGCACCTTCGCCATCTTCCTCGGAGCTGGTGGAGTTGGAGTACTCGTGCTTCTTGGCTTGTGGCTGCAACGCCGTCGAGGTCAGGCAGTCCGGAACTAGCCTGCTATGAAAGCCGGGTCTGTCTCCTCACGGAGCGGATCCGGCTTTCTTTTCACCTGCAGATCGCTACCCGTGAAACCCGCTAAAACGAAAGTGCCCGCTTGCCGGGACGGGGGGTCCCCGGCAAGCGGGCATGCGGCGTGGTTATGCGAAACTTCCACTGGGGGGCGCGGACATCTCGCTCACACAACAGGCAAGGCGCTGAACCAACCAGATAGATTCATCACCCGACCAGATACATAGACGCATATGACGCACAGAATCTGACGCGACTCTGAAAATACTTCAAGCACTAGTCCAAACAACCATCCAGCATGGGTTTATGCTGGACCAAACCCACAGAGACAACAATGCCTAAAATTGACATCTCAAACGCATCCGACATGGCTCTTGTCGAGCTCACGCGAAGCGGCATCAATGACGCATATGCAGAGTTGTGGAAACGGCACTCATCGAATCTCACCGTCGCGATTCGATGCTTCACTGGGTTCGACGCGGACGATATTGCCCAAGAGACGTTCATGCGCATCCTCCAGCAGATCCAGGCCGGGAAAGGCCCGCAAACAGCATTCCGGGCGTACGCGATGATGACTGCGCGAAATATTGCTACAAACATGTCCCGGAGTAACGCCGAATCAGAGATCACAGGCAACAACGACGACGTGTTTGAACTTTCCTCAGCTGGATCGCCAGATATTGGCGACACCATCCTTGAGAAATCATTCACTTACCAAGTGTTCAATACACTCCCCACGCGCTGGCAGGAAGTTCTTTGGTACCGAGAGGTGGAAGACCTCCCTGTAAAAGACTTCTGCGTCTTCCTCGGGATGAGCGAGAACAGCACCTCAGCACTGCTGCTTCGCGCGCGAGAAGGGTTCAAGCAAGCATGGATTGCAGCGAATCTTGAACCTCAATCAGATCTCCCCGAGGGGTGCAGGCGGGTTGTTGAGAAACTCCCGCAGCTCGCGCGTGGAAAAGCTAGCGCCGCCGCAAAGAGGAAGCTGGACGCCCACCTCGTAGACTGCAGAAGGTGCTCAATCCTTGCGGGGCAATCCGAGGAAGTCCATTCGCGCCTCGCGCTTGTATTGCTGCCAGGAATTCTCGGTGGAGTGGGTGCTCAACAGTTTGTAGCATGGCTTCAATCGGGAGCTTCATCACCTGCTGCAGCTGAAAGCTTCGCGGCCGCACTTGCGTCGCAGCCTTCACTATTGTCCCCCGAGGGCAGCCTCGCTAAAGCAGGCGCGATCAAGTCATTTACGACGCCCATGGCGCTGATCTCGGCGGGAGCCCTTGCTGCGACCCTTGCTCTCTCTGCGACGGCAGCAGCACCCACAACCGCTCCGATTAGTCGTCTACCGGGAACTCCAACGTCCATCGATGCAAAACGATCCGAACAAACCGCTGAGGATCAGAATGACAACGCGGCCAACGATCAGGAAGACGCTGCTGCGGATAGTGAGTGGGAGGTTTCAAGCGAAACAGAAGCTGCAAGCCAAGACCCGATTCTAAACGACAATGCAACGCCTTCAGACGTAGGTGCCACGGATGCTCTCACGCCTCCTCAGCCGGCGGCTGTGGCCCCGTCACCTTTAAGCGCGATACCAGCAGATGGCATCGAGGTGGGCGTCTACCCCAGGCTCGTTGGATCCGGAGCCCCCCATGCTCGTATCGATCTCACGGTTACCAATGAAAGAGGTGAGGCGTTTAGCCAGAGTATCGTGGCTGACGGGCAAGGACGTTGGGTCTTCACACCTACGAAATTGATGGGAACAATCACCGTCACCGGCGTCCAGACCTACTTGCACAAAGGCTCCGAGGTCGCAGATGCTATCGCCAACATCGGGACCTATCAGGTTGGTAGGGGTCTTGCGATAAGTGTTGAACAGACAGCACCGCAACAAACCACGATTCGGGTCACGGGGCTTGATACCCCGACCCTCAACCAGGTGGTAAACATTCAATCGACCGCACTGGGAGCGCTTGCCACTCACCAGCCTGCAACGGGCCCCGGCGAGTACGTGCTGACAGTCCCCTACGCGCGGTCTGAGCTCGGAGATCTTCGATACTGGCAAGGGAACTCCTCGGTGGGGCCTCAGCGCGTCTGGTGGCGAATGGCGACCTAACCGGGCCCGCGCGATGAGTTGGTTCTGACGCACGTCTAGCTGGCGAAGTTATCATCGGTGCGGAAGCCAGCGACATTGCGGTTATGCCGGGCTTTTGGCCCGGCCGTGCCTGCAGTAGTACTCGATGGAAATAGCCAGCCGGCAATTCTCGGCGAGATCTCCTTTGCCAGCGAAGAAGGAGAGACGCACCAGCTTGTGGTCGTTCTCGGCACGAGTAGAGCAGCACTTTCAAGTTGCTGGAACGCTGGGTGGTGCCAGGAGCGGGCACTTGGTAGACCTCAGAGCGGGTTCTTAGGTGATCGGCATCTCCTCAGATACGAGAGTCAGGTACGACTGGGCTGTCGTCCTCAACTCCCGGGGCGCGGGCTGCCTATAGTGGAAAAGGGTACAAAGCCCGTTACCTACCTGGCCGCGGCAACATGTGGGGTAAGTACGATGGTTCCCGCGGGTGCGGCTGGGGCGGCAGTGGTGGTGGCGTCATCAAATGGAGCAACGTCGCATGGACCAAACAGGTTCAGATGATGTCCGCCTCGGTTAGCTGCCGCGTCCAGGTGTGTAGTGGAGGGTGCTCTCGCGAGATCTGTAGTGCCCGAACATTACGCTGACTCCCAAGTGCGTTTCTAGATCGCGGCACCTGTCACCGGTCTGGTTCAAGTACTCACATCTAGGTCAGTAGACATGACAGCAGGTATAGGGCTCCCTATGCGCATTGCGCAACCCTTCAAATCGCGCTTCAATCCTTTAAGGCGGATTCGGGGTTAAATGCTATCGCGCTTAGGGCGCTCCGGGCGACACGCTACGAGCGTTGGGCGGAGAGCAATTCTCTTTGTCGCCCGATGGCAGCTCGTGCAGACACCGGGAAGTCTGTGATAATCGCGTGGACTCCGAATTTCGCAAGTTCGTACCAGAGGGATGAATCGTTGACAGTCCAGGCACGGATGGTAATTCCTGCTTCCAGTAGTCCGACAACGGTTTGCTTGTCGCGGAGAGAAGTGAAGTGCGGATGCGCCTCCTGGATATCGATGCCCGCGAGATAGTCCCACGGACGAATGAGGCCGTCTGCATAGAGCGCCGCGAGCGCGAGGCCCGGTGCGTGGTTGCGCAGGTCGAGGAGCAACCTGTGGTGAAATGCGCTCACCACGATGCGGTCTGCCATGCCGGAGGCCGCGACAGAGGCTGCGATTGTCTCGGCCATCATCGGGTAGCGTCGTTCGAGGTTCTTTGCCTCGATGTTCAGCCGCATGCCCGTTGGCCGGAGAAGCTCGTAGACCTCGTCGAGCCTGCTGACACGCCCCTCAGGGCCTGTGGTTCGCGGATCGACGTAGTGACTCAGCTCGGCATAGTCGAGCGCCCCGATATCCCAGGCCTTGCCGGCCTCGTCGTAGAGCACGGGGTCATGCGCGCAGACGAGGTGGCCGTCGCGGGTGCGGTGCACGTCGAGTTCGAGGCCGTCGGGGGCTTCGAGCACCGCCTGTTCGTAGGAGGAGAGGAGGTTTGCAATTGGGGCGCCCTCGCCTCGTGCGTGGGCCCAGATCTCTGTCATTCTGCGTCTTTCTGTGCGGGGCGAGCGTCGCGCACCCGGTGGTTGGTGACAATGTGCGCGGTCGCTGCAACGGCTTCTAGGGCCCGATCGTGGTCGAGCTGGGCGATGCGGGTGTAGAGAATATCGACGAGCAGAAGTTGCCCGTGCCGCGCGGCGAACGAGGCGGTGCGGTACGTTGTTCCGGTGCCCATCGTGGTGAGGTGCACGTCTGCGACAAGCGCCACTGGTGAGGCCGGGTCGCTCGTCAGGGCGATGGTCTTCGCCCCGCGCTCTTTGCCGGTGAGCAGCGCCTCGTAGGTTTCGCGCGTGCGCCCCGAGGCCGAGATCGCGACGATCGCGTCGGAGGAGCTGCGCAGGGCAGCCGACGTGGCTGCGGCGTGTGTTTCGACCCAGGCCCGGATGGGCACGCCGAGGCGGAAGAGCCGCAGCTCGAGCTCCTGCGCGATGAGGCCGCTCGCACCGACGCCGTAGACGTCGGTGTGTCTGGCGCCGGCGATCATCTGGGCCGCGGCCTCAATTGCCGCGAAGTCGAGCTGGCGGGCGACGAGTTCCATCGCGTCAATGTCGAGCCTGGTGAGGGTGTTCGCGACCTGCTCCAGGCTGTCGTCTGGGCTGAGCCCGCCGACAAGCGGACGATTGAGGGTCGCGTTGCCGTGCCCGACCTCTTCTGCGAGGCCGAGCAGCAGCGCCTGGTAGCTCGCGAGCCCGAGCGCCTGGCAGAACCTCGTCACGGAGGGCTGCGAGACGCCCGCAGCTGTGGCGAGTTGCGCGGCCGACAGGTGGGTCACCTGCTCGATGTTGCCGAGAATGTAGTGCGCGATGTGCTGATGCGCCTGCGAGAGGCGCGGCAGCGCGAGCTGAATGCGATCGGTGATGAGCGCACCGCGCGTGGCTTCGGCCCCTGCTGCTGGGGTGGGGTGTGTGTTCATCTTGGCTCCGATCGTAGACGCGAATGCGAGATTTCGTGCGGCGAAGTAGGCGGCTTTGACATTCAATTCACCCAGAGTTCACGCAACGTGTAATAATCATTCACACTCACCCGGTTAAGTGTATTAGAGATTCACTAGTCGTGGATCAGACGCATCAAAGGAGAACCTGATGACAGAACGCATCGTGGAGTTTCACGATGAAGTCGCGCGCCGACTCGCTCAGCTGACATGCACCGCCGAGGAAGGCGGCTTTGACGCCGCCATCGCACTTCTCAGTGAAACCGTCGCGGCTGACGGGGTGATCCACGCATTTGGCACCGGCCATTCCGAGGCTTTCGCGATGGAGATTGCAGGTCGCGCCGGTGGCCTGATCCCGACGAACAAGGTCGCGCTTCGAGACGTCGTAATCCGCGGTAATCGTGACGTCAGCGCTCTCACTGGATTCCCGCCGCTGGAGCGTGATCCCGAAATAGGCGATGAGCTCTTCTCCACGATCCTTCGCGAGCCGCAAGATGCTTTCATTATCGCCTCGAACTCCGGGGTTAACGGTTCCATCGTAGGTATGGCGCTGCGCGCAAAGGCTGCAGGCCACCCTGTCATTGCGGTCACGAGTCTCCAGCACACCTCACGGGTCACCCCAACCCACCCGAGCGGAAAGCGCCTGAGCGAAATCGCCGACATTGTTATCGACAACCTCGCCCCCTATGGCGACGCCGTGCTCTCCGGATCCACGCCGGTCGGCGCTGTCTCCTCGATCACTTCGGCGTTTATCGCGCAGCTGCTCACCGTTGGCATCTCGGAACGACTCGGGCGGGCGGGGCAAGCACCCCCCGTGTTCCTCTCCGCAAACATCCCTGGAGGCGACGAGCACAACCGCCGCCACGAAACCCACTATGGCGAGCGCATCCGTCGCATCGCCTAACGCTCTGCCCTAATTTCAACGGACTTGAAGGATCACCATGTATACACCACGTTTCACCATGTCCCGTCGCGTGCTCACGGCAGCAGCGGGAGCAACCGTGCTCGCGCTTTCCCTCGGCGCGTGCGCGGCAACGCCCGGAGGGCCAGCCGAGCGCCCGAGCCAGGGCAGCGACACCACGGGCGATGCGAAGAACCCGTTCGGCGTCGCGGCAGGCAGCACCGTCGACGCGGTGATCTTTGATAACGCGAACAACGTCGCGTTCTTCGACACCGTCACCCCGACCATGCAAGAGCTCCATGAGGTTGACCTGAAGGTCACCCCGTCGACGCAGATCGCCCAGCAAGTGCAGCCCCGATTCGTCGCTGGCACACCACCAGACCTGCTGCACTCCGCCGGCTCAGGTTCCATCCCCGTCGCGTCGATGCTCCCAGACATCGAAGACCTCACCTCGGTCACGAACGCGATGAACCTGGATGGCGAGCCCATCGCCGACACGCTGTACCCCGGCGTGCTCGACCTCGCAAAGTACGATGGCAAGCTTGCGGCGGTCAACTACTCGCTCAACGTTCATGCAATGTGGTACTCGAAGTCGATGTTCGACAAGTACGGTTGGGAAGCGCCAAAGACCTGGGATGAGGCCATGGAACTTGGCGCCGCCGCAAAGAAAGAGGGGAAGTACCTCTTCACCTGGGGCAAGGAGGGTTCGGCCTACTATCTCTCGCTCGCCATCGACAGCGCAGTGAAGGAGGGCGGCCGCGATGTGCTCGCTTCCCTTGCAAACCTCGAGGCCGACTCCTGGAGCCAGCCAGAGGTGCAGCAGTCGTTCACCGCCCTCAAGGAGATCGTCGATGCTGGCTACTTCATTCCCGGCGGCGCGGGCACGCAGTTCAAGGCGGCTCAGGCGCAGTGGAGCCTCAAACAGGAGGCCCTGATGTACCCGACCGGGTCGTGGATCGAGGGCGAGATGGGCGACGAGATCGCCGATGGCTTCGAGATGGTCGGAGCCCCGGCGCCGACGATCACCACACAATCAGCTCTGCCATATGAGGCGATGCGTTTCGCGGGCGGCAACCGCTTCGTAGTGCCGTCTGATGCCGCGAATGCCGCGGGCGCAAAAGAGACGCTCCGCGTCATGCTCTCTCCTGATGCGGCCGCAGAATTCTCGCGCATCAATAAGTCGCTCACTATCGTGAAAGACACCGTGCCAGCTGACGGATTCGGCTCCACATCGCTGGTGTCGGCCCGAGACCTGCTCGACAACGCAGGCGAAAATGCGTTCGCGTGGGATTTCACCGACGCATACCCCTTCGGCGACGACAAGACCCGCATCTGGAACGACTTCCTCTCGGGCAGTATCGACGTCGACACGCTCACAAGTGAGATGCAGAAGCTCTCGGACAAGATTCGCGAAGACGACTCGATCGTGAAGATCAAGGTGGGCAAGTGACCGAGACCGTCACCGCACTACCAGGGGCCCCCGGTCGCGCTCGCGCCCGGGGGCCCCGCGGGGGCTTTGACCGGGTCTCTATGCTCGCCGTATTCGTCGGAGTGCCCCTCGCGCTCTACCTCGTCTTCGTGATCTGGCCGATGCTGCAGGCGGCCGTCTACTCGTTGACCGATTGGAGTGGCTTCAGCGGCAGTTTCGGCTTCGTTGGGCTGAACAACTACCTCGAACTCTTTCGCGACGAGTCGTTTCTCATCGCGATCCGCAACAGCCTCATTATTCTCGCGGCGCTTCCAGTGCTGTCGCTCGCGATTGGTCTGCTGCTCGCGGTCATGGTCACTATCGCCGGTCCCTCCCGCGGCGGTGTGCGGGGCGTGCGCGGCTCAGCGTTCTACCGGGTGGTCGCCTTTTTTCCTGCCGTGATCCCGTCGATCATCATCGGCATTATCTTTGCGCAGGTCTACGACCCGAACAACGGCATCCTCAACGGCGCCCTGACCGGGATTGGGCTCGAACAGTTTCAATCCTTCGCGTGGCTTGGGGAGGCATCGACCGCGATGGCAGCGACAATCGCCGCCATGGTGTGGGCCACGTCGGGTTTCTACATGGTGCTATTCATCGCAGCGATTCGCGGCATCGACACCGAGCTGTTTGAGGCAGCGCGGCTCGATGGTGCCGGCCGCATGCGCATCACCCTGTCGATCGTGCTCCCTGGCATTGCCGCGAACGTGAAAACCTCGTACGTGTACGCGGGCATCGCTGCCCTCGACTCATTCGTCTTTCTCCAGGCGTTCAACCCGAGCGGGGGGCCCAAACGGTCGACCCTTGGCATCACCCAGGAGATCTACTCGACAGCGTTTCAGGAGGGCCGGTTCGGGCTTGCGTGCGCCATGGGTATCCTACTCACTCTGCTCACATTCGCTTTTGTCGGACTCACACACAGGCCACGAAAGAAGGCTGCACGGTGACCTCATCCATTTCTACACCGAACAGGGCGGCGCTCACACCGACTCGCGCGGCCGGCCCCCGCGCGCGCAGGAAGCGCGCATCGGCACCGTCAGAGCGGCTCGTCGGAATTGGCTCGCAGGCTGTGCTCGTCATTTGGACGGTGGTGATCGCCGTTCCGCTTCTCTGGACAGTCATGAGCTCGTTCAAGTCGAGCCGGGAGATTCTTGCCTCCCCGTTTGCCTTACCGAGCTCGTGGTCATTCACCAACTATGCGACCGCTTGGGCTGACGCACGCATCGGCGAGTTTTTCATGAACACGCTTGTTGTCGTCGGCGGGGCGCTCGCGCTCACGATGTTGCTCGGCGCAATGTGCGCATACGCGCTCGCCCGCTTCGAGTTCCCTGGGCGCACCGCGATCCGCAACCTGATTCTCGCCGGGCTCACGTTCCCCGTGTTCCTCGCGGTCGTGCCGCTGTTTTTCGTCGTGCAGCAGTTTGGGCTGATGAACTCGCTCGCGGGGCTCATCGTCACCTATACGGCCTACGCGCTCCCATTCACAGTGTTGTTTCTCACCGCGTTCTTTGAACGTCTTCCGCACGAGATCGCCGAGGCAGCTGCGATTGACGGCGCCTCACAGTGGCGAACATTCTTCTCAGTAATGCTGCCGATGGCAGGGCCAGGTATGTCGGCGATCGCCCTCCTGAATTTTGTAGGCCTGTGGAACCAGTACTTGCTTCCCGTGATCCTCATCACCGACCCCAGCAAGTCAGTGCTCACACAGGGCATACAGGTCTTCGCGGTGCAAGCAGGGTTCAACGTAGACTTTGGGGCACTGTTCGCCGCCGCGGTGATGACTATCCTGCCTGTGCTCATCGTGTACGTCATCTTCCAGAAGCGGCTTCTCGCCTCGGTCTCACAAGGAGCGCTCAAATGATGCTCATTGCCGTCGACGCCGGTGGCACCCGCACTCGCGCTGCAGTCGTAGATGACACAGGAAAACTTCACGGTTTCGGCATCGCTGGCTCTGGTAACCCGACAGCCGTTGGTAGGGAGGCCGCCGATGGGGCGGTAGTCGCAGCACTGACGGCGGCTCTCGACGCCGCGGGAACACCGGGGGAACGCATCCTAGGGGGTGCCGTGTGCTCGGCCGGACAACACGACGCTGACCGAGTTCGGTCGATCTTGACTGGCGCGGGGATCCGCACGGAGACCCCAGTGGTGCTAGTGGGCGATGCAGTGGGTGCCTATCTCGCAGTCGCCGACGAACCGACCGGCCTCGCCCTCGTTGTCGGCACAGGGAGCGTCGCTATCCGAGTCGAAGGCACAGTAATCACGGAAGTATTTGACGGAGCAGGATGGCTGCTTGGCGACCTGGGTAGTGGATTCTGGCTCGGCCAGGCCGTCGCACAGGCCGTTGCGGCAGATATCGATGGACGCGGCCCAAAAACCTCGCTCACGCAGGATGTCCTCAAACGGATCGACCGAACAGACAGCTCGCACTGGGGTTCGGGTAGACATCCGGACCTGCTGCAGCTCCTACGGCACAGCTATTCAGAATCCCCTGTGCGTCTCGCACGCCTCGCCAAGTTAGCTTTCTTGCACTCGCGTACCGATTCGGTGGCAGCAAAAATTGTCGACGTCGGCGCGAAACACGTGGCAGCGACGCTTCGGGCCGCCCGCGCATCGGGCGCTGGCCTCCCTATTGCCTGCAGTGGGTCCGTCCTCATTCACGGCTACCTTGGCGTCAAAGCTCCTTCGAACTCGCTCGCAGTCGAGCTTTCTAACGCCGATTTTCGGCGATGTGAGGATGGAATTGTTGGAGCCGCAGTGCTGGCACTGCACGAAGCAGGAGTATCGCGTTCTAAAGAGCTTCGCGAAACGCTTGGAGCTGTGTTTTCGCAGGTGAAGGCGAGAAGATGAGCGCCGCCCGGGTTGAAGTGGGCCTGCGTTCTGGTAACCAGCCGACTGCACGAGTGACTTCGATTCCGAGTCGTTGTGAGCTTGATGCGTCATCTCCCGGGGGTCTTCGGAGAGGTCGCGACATACGCTAGACCTTAGAACTGACCGGCAGCAATCGTCATGTGGGCTCTGTCAGACGGAGGCGAGTGCGCTCCTAGACCTGCCTACTCGATCTCATCAAAGCTCTTGACTTGGTCCTCTAGCTAATGCCGCATCACCAGGTGCGGGGGTAGAAGTCAACGATGACGAATCGAACTACGTGCAACGAAGCTGTATTCGGAGATTCACCGACGTCGCCGGCGCGGACAACATCCACGAGCTCGGTTGGTGCCACCGAACCTTGAGGCGCCCGGGCTCGCCGACGCTGAACGTTCAGTTTCATGTGTAAAAGACCTCTCCACACGCCCGACGGCTCAGGAACTTTCCACCTAAAGGAACGTCCGACGTCCACATACCATGTGGCGGCAAGGCATTCTGAACTTATCGGCGTTTGCCTTCTAAGCGCTAACTGAGATTGCCCCCTGTTGCTGATGCCTTTTGGACGGTGAAGCAACGGCATTTCGTTTGCCTGTGTTAGTAACGCCCGAAAGTCGAGATCCTGTTGCTGCCACGTTGCCTTCGGCTCGCTAATTACTTTGTGCAAGTCGTGCCTTGGCCGAGTCAGCCTACGACGTCGGCTCCAAGTAACTCTCGGTGCGCGCCGCGCGACTCGACAACGCCTCACGCGCGCTCCTGGATCAGAGGTAATCGGGCAAAAATGAAGCGCCTCGAGGAAACCGAACCGATAGCTTTCCTTCTCGCTCATCTCGGACGTATTCGAGCGCTACATGGTTTGCTTGCACACGAGGGAGCTTCCGCCACGTCTTCGTCGATGCCAGAAGGTTGTGGATCAGTGTGTGGCAGCCTCGGCAGAGGGGCCAGAGGTCATCGTGTTCTTCAATGCCGAGCCGGTCATAGGTGATGTGGTGGAGGTCGTCCTGCTTGAGCTTCCACGGCTTCCCACAGCCCAGACATACGATTGCGCCTCCGGCAGGCAGGAGGCCGGCTTCTTCTTCCGCCCACTGATACCGTCTCCGGTACCAAGCTGGTGACCGCATGTAGCCGGAGTACCGCCTGCGGTGCGCTTCCCGTCCGTTGGAGCGCACCGCCCACGGGTTCAGTTCACGCACGGTACCCGGCCTGCATTTTTGCGATCGCCTCCCCATACTCGGACGTGTCCCGCAGATGCTGCTCGAAATCCTTCGCATCCTTCTGACACTCCGCGAACCGGGGATGCTCATGAAAAGGCCTGGTCCTCGGGAGGAACGGCGGCAAGTTTCGATAGAACACGAACGCCATGCCCTTCTCAAGCGTCCGGATCTCGCTGCCCTCAAAGATCGCCCGTTTCTCTTCAGAGAGCTGCATGTGGGCAGGACCGTTCAGCGCCATCGAATACGACTCACGTTCGACCCACGTCTCGCCGATGAGCTTTGACATGTCTTCGAGCGCGCGAGGATCACCGCCTCCGGGGAGCACAATCTTAGCCGTCGCAGCGTCCCAGAGAGTGTCTGCGCCTTCTTGTCCGCCATACTGCTGCAGCTGCGATTTGGACTGGAATACAGCGACGCCGATACGGCCGACGCCGCCGCCGGCGGTGATGAGCTCATACATGCCCTGGTACTCAAAGTTCCCTGCCTCATCAAGCAGATACGTGAGCGGCGGGTCAAGGCGGCCACCGGGGGAGCCTGCCGCGATCGCCTTTGAGGCATAGTCGACTTCTGAGAGAAACCCGTCGAGGATCCTGAGATAGTTAGCTGAGGTTTTCTTGTCTCCGATGAGGTAGACGGTGCCCTTGTGGAGGATGAACTCCGCGAAGTTGAATTCGGCATCGTCCTGCCCGATTTTCATCCAGTCTCGGGCGCTTCTGGAGTCAAGGAATGCGAGCACAGTGGGCAGCACGCCCCACTGTGGGGCACGCTGCTCGGGAGGCATGTTGATGACCGTCTCAAGCCGTGTTGCGTGCTCGGTGAGCCCTTCCGGGTGTTCCCGGATGAGGCGCACGGCTTCTTCAGCTGCCCGCGGGGAGGCGACCCAGCCCCAGATGTCGTCGACGGTGCGGCCGCCACACGCTGCAGCGTGGAACAGCGCGGTCGCGAGCTGCTTGCCGAGGGTGTCCCAGTGTCCGCCGTTCGTGGTCGACCCGGAGAACGCGTCAGCGGGGATGAGCCCGTTTATCCGACGGATCAGCGTCTCTTCATGCACGCAGCCGGCGACGGGGTCCCACTTCAGGACATGGCCGAAGTCTTTCCCGCTCGGGATCCCTGGGGCGAAGATCCACACCTTCGACCCTGCCCGTTCACGTGCCTGCATCGTCATCTGTGCGTTGTCGAGTTTTGAGGTCGTCGTAACGACGGCCCCTGGTGCGTCCATGATCCACGGAAGCACCAGATTCCAGCCCTTGCCCGCGCGGGAGGGACCGATCACGATCATGGGGTCTTCCACCCTCAGGAAGCACTCGATGCCCCGGAACATTCCGACCCGGTAGCCGACATCCATAGCCCGCAGTTTCGACGCTGGCACTGCTGGACGAAGTACCGGCGCGCGTTCAGTCAGCAGTTGTTCCTCGCCGAGCTCCTCGAGGACTTGCTCACGTGTTGCGAGTCCGGGCCGGCGCTGCGGGTCTTTCCGGCGCTTCGACGCTGCGCGTACAAACAGGAACACGACGGCCACGATCGCTACGGAGATGAACACTATGAGCGCCCAGTGCAGCGCGCCGGCGCCGTCGGCCCCGTAGCGGGCTGCAGGGTCCGCTGCGCCCCACAAGCCGATGTAATGGAACACGGGAAGAGGAGTGAAGGATTTCGTTCCGGTGATGAGTGTCACGAGCCTCTGGACGAAGAACTGTAGCCCCACAAGTGCTGCGGCCGGGAGCCCGATCACGAGGGCAAGTTGTTCTGCGAACCCGAAGGTTCTTAGACGTTTCTCAAAGCCCGTCGCTGGGGCGACGCGGTCTTGGTAGTCAGACATAGGAGTTTCCGTTCTAGTCGTTGGCGATCGCCACAGGTGGGACGGCCCGCACGAGGCAGTCGGTGAATACGGCGCCGGCCCGCACGGCAAGGTCTAAGACGTCGACGACCGGGCGGGATTGTCGGCCTTCTGCCCGGATGAGGTATTCCCCGAAGGCTGACGCGATCGCTGGTACTTCCCGGAGGAATGCGACGAGCTCGGTGCTGTCGCTCGTGTCTGCGATGTAGCGGCCCGCAGCGCGCAGCGGCCTCGCTGCCAGGCCTGGCACCCTGAGCGGGGATCCCTCGATCACGTTTTCTACCCGCTCGAGGTGCGCGACGTAGAGCCGCACTTCCGCGGCCGCTGAGAGCAGCGGCCCGTGAGCTTGTTCGAGGAACCGGGAGCCTGCTTCGTTGGTGACGGACACGCACAGCTCCCACACCTCACTGAGCAGCGGATCGTCGCTGGTGGGGGAGAGTTCCCCGAGTGCCTTTCGTGCTTCGCCTGTGAGCGATGTCACGCTGTCTTTCGTCATTCGGATTCCCCCTGCACATGTGTGTTGTCTTCTTGGCTGCCCTGCTTGTCGGTGTCTCGGCCGAGATGCCGCATCGCCGCATCAGTGTCAAAGAGCTGTCGCTCCCACGGTGTCGACGTCGGGTTGCCGTCGATGACGTAGCTGCGCTCACCGGCACGGAACATAAACTCGCCACGACCGAACCCCCTGATGAGGTTCGCCTCACCCTGACGGAGCGTCCCGGCCTGGACAGCGCGCTTGAGTGTCGACTCGTTTTGATAGAACGTGATCGTGTTCGCGTACCCTCGGAGGAGTTTCTGGGCGAGGTTTCGCTCTTCTTCCCCGCCGGTATCAAAGTCCCCGTCCTCGTGAACGATCATCATCATCGTGATGCCGTATTCGCCAGACAGTTTCAACTGCAGCTCGTGCGCCTCAAGCGCGGCTTTCGTCTTCATGTCACGCCACCCTTCCTCACGGATGACGAGATGCCTACGTCCTGATGCTTTGTTCGACACCATGTTCTGCACCCACGAGTTCGTGATGGTCTGCGTGATTGCGAGCGCGAGATCTCCACGTTTCTCCATCGCATACGTGTCAAACACCGTGTATGGGGACTCTGGGTTGAGTTGGATGGTTCCCTCGTCTTCGAACATGCCCGACAGGTTTCCCTGGAGGAGGAGATCGAACATGAGCACCAGGTCGCGCGCCATGCTTTTCTCAAACATGCCGCCGCGGGCCGTGGTGAGCTCCGGTGAGTCGATCTTCTGGATGACCTTCCGGATCGTCGGATGGTCGTTCGTCTCACGAATCACCTCACTGAGTGCCCAGTTCAAGATCGCAATCTCGGCCGGAAACAGGTTCCTGGATCCGGGGGCAAGGAGCGCTCCGATGAGCTGGAGCACCTGCTGCCGGGATGCGAGCATGCGCTGCGTGTGCTCTGCTTCAGATTCACCGAAGTGGCGCTCGCCTGCCTGGAGAGGGTTCACACGGATATCGGTGCCGAACGACCCGACCTTGAACACCTGTCCGCCGAGCGCTTCCGCGACCACACCGTGCTCGCCCTTCACGTCACTCGTGTTGATCGAGTACACGTTAAACAGCGCGAGGAGCGTCACGAGCCGCTTCACGATGAACGACTTGCCGCGGCGAAGGCTGCCCTTCACAAGAATGTTCGGGGAAGACACCATGCCGAGCAAGTACATGTGCCAGGGGTGAAGAATGAAACCACGGCCCCCGGAAAGCCGTTCAACTCCGACAACGGGGCCCTGGACTTGGGGGAGGTCTGCGGCGGCGAACGGGTTCGCGGCCGCGAAATCCCACCCCGTCCCAACGTGCGGGGGAGGACTGAGGCGTGGGATCGAGCGGAAGCGATCATCCATCCCAAGAAATGGGAGCTCCTCAATTTCTGGGGCAGACGCCGGCTCACCAAGAGTGTGCTCGTCCCGAACTTGACGAAGGATTTTGCGCTCTTTCCGGGTGAGAGTTCCCGGATCGAACATGACCTGACTGCGGCCCATTACTTCATTCCCATCCCGACCGGATACGCCACAGCAATGAGGCCGGCCTGTTGTTGGTAGCTCATGACCAGAAGTTCCACTCCTGCGTTCGCGGCCGAGATCTCCATCGCCGCGCACGATTCTTCAAGCTCGTCACGAGTGACCGCCGTGACAACGAGATAGCCGGTGAATTCGAGTTGTCCTTGCCCGTCGATGAGGTCCTGCTCACGTGCGTCGAGGTTTAACCAGTCCGCGTTGTCTGCAATCGTGGTGCCGGCGCGGTCCTGTTTGAATTGGGCGTTCTGTTTCCACGTCTTTCGGTCTTTCGAGATCCGTTTCAGTGCGACCTTCATCGGGACGGGTTTCCCGACGAGGGAGAACGTGTGCCTGACTGCGTATCCGTGGTGGGATTCTGCGAACGCGACATTTCCCATGAACCCGGGAAGTGTCTGGATTCTTGGCCATTCCGCGACCCAGTAGGTGCGGTGGAACGCGGAATCGGTTTCTGCGTAGGGGTCTGCTGAAGGTTTGATTGACTCTTGTCCGCCAGTTCTGTAGGACTGGCTGGGAGGATATGGATCATGGCCAAATACTCGGAAGAGTTCAGAAAAGATGCTGTCGCGCTCGTCAGACAAGGCGCGACCCAGTCACAGATCTGCAAAGACCT
>WPCJ01188924.1_pt1 | contig 31389 bp, 30 predicted proteins | sample 5399831 | NCBI WGS metagenome assembly WPCJ01 (sample SAMN12869470, study PRJNA574797) | sludge metagenome | isolation source: wastewater treatment of pH10 | place: China:Beijing | collected 2019-05-20 | reverse complement strand
GCGTCGGAGGCGTGGCCTCGGCGACACCGGCGCCGAAACCACGGCCGACGGCCTGACCCTGGATGATGCCCGCGAGGTCGAGGCCGGTGGCCGAGTGGACGCTGTCGAACACCGAGCGGAGGGCCTTGGCGTTGTCGGCGCCGACCACGTTCGATGCGCCGTCCTCGCCGGAGCTGCCGATGATCGACACGTTGCCGATCGCCGCGTAGCCCTTCGAGAACTCGGCCATGATCGAGGGCAGAACGTCGAGCACGCGCTGCGAGAGGAAGGCGTCCTGGTTCGAGGCGATGGCCTTGGCCTCGGCCTCGAGGGCGCCGGCACGCGCGTCACCCTCGGCGCGGATGGCATCGGCTTCGGCGCTGGCGCGCAGGCGGCGGGCTTCCGCTTCGGCTTCGGCCTGGGCGCGGAGGGCGTTCGCCTCACCGCTCGCCTTCGCGATGGCGGCGGCTGCTTCACCCTCGGCACGAGCCTTGTCAGCCTGCGCCTGCTGCTCGGCGATACGGGTGCGGGCTTCCGCCTGCTTGACCTGCTCGATCGCGGCGGCCTCGGCCGCGCGTTCGCGGGTGTAGAGCTCGGCTTGAGCGCGGGTCTCCGCCTCGTAGCGCTGGGCGTCGGCAACGCGCTTGACGTCTGCGTCGAGCTGAGCCTGCTTGTTCTCGGCCTGCTGCTGCAGAACGGCCTGCTCCGCCTGAGCGCGTGCGAGAGCCTCTGCCTGCTCTGCTTCCGCACGTGCACGTCCGATGCCGGAGTCGGCGTTGGCGGTGTTGGTGTCGAGCGCGGTCTGCTCGATCAGGTTGGCTTCCTGGTTCGCGATGTTCTTCTGGTTGATCGCGCGGTCGGCGTTCGTCTGCGAGATCTCGGCGGCCTGACGCTTCGCCTGGATCTCGGGGGCACCCAGTGACTGGATGTAGCCGACCTTGTCGGTGATGCCCTTGATCTGGAACGAGTCCAGGATCAGTCCCTGCTCGGCGAGTTCCTGCGAGACATCGGCGGCGATCTGATCGGAGAACTTCTTGCGCTCGCGCATGAGCTCGACGACCGACAGGGTCGCGACGATGCCACGGAGCGCACCTTCGAGCTGTTCGGTGGTGAACTGCTCGATGGCCTTGTCCTGCGATGCAAAACGCTCGGCAGCGCGGCGCACGTAGAGCGGGTCGGAGCCGATCTTCACGATCGCGACGCCGTCGACGTTGAGCGTCACACTGTCGAGCGACTGCGCCTCGGCGTTGAGGGAGACCTGACGGGAGCGCAGAGAGATGATCTCGTGGCGCTGCGTGATCGGGTTGACGAGCGACTTGCCGTTCACGATCACGGTGACCGGCGATTCCGCCAGTTCCGAACTGGTCGTGCCGTCTGCGGCGATGACTGCGCGTTGGATCTTCTGCTTGCGCCCCGAGATGACGAGGGCTTCGTCGGCTCGGGCGACCTTGATCCAGCTGCGTGCGAACAGCAACAGGATCAGTAGCAGGACGACGGCGATGACGACGCCGATGCCCACGATGACGAGGATGCCGACGATTCCGGCGATCTCCATGAATGACCTCCCTGGTTCCCCCCGAGGGGGCGGTCTGACGTGCCCGCCGAATGCGCAGGCGTATGCCACCCACCCTGCCAGAAAAGGCGGAGGTCGTTCTCGGCGCCCACTGGCGCAGGTCAGCGGGAGCGGAGCTTCTCGGCGAGGTCGCGCAGAGTGCGCAGCTCATCGTCGTCGAGGCGCGACATGCGCTCGGCGATCGAGCGTCCGTGCACGGTCGCGAGTGCGCGGAAGGCCCTGGCCCCTTCGTCCGTGGCGCGGATCAGGGCGCCGCGACCATCGTCGGGATCCGAGCACTTCGCCACGAGACCACGGGTGACCATCCGGTCGACCAGACGAGAGACGCTCGGCTGACTGATCAGCATGTTCGAGGTGATGTCACGCAGCCGTGCGGTCATGTCGGGGGAACGGGTGACGGTCAGCAGCACGTCGTACTCGGCTTGTGAGAGGTGGTTTTCTTCGAAGTCGACCAGCATCGCGGTGAACACCTCATGCTGTGCGCGGAACAGGCTCTCCCAGGCTTCGATGGCGAGCTTGCGGTCGGTCATCCTCACAGAATAGTGGGAACAGTAAAGGGCCGGTCGGAGAGGCTCCCGACCGGCCCTTGTCCCTTGCACCAAGAGTGTCCTGCAATCACATGCGGTGAGTGCCACAGCAAACATTCACCGTGTGATCACTGTATAACGGCGAGATAACGAATGCAACGGTTTGGTCACGGAATCTTCGTGCAGTCAGCACAGATGTCTGTCCGATCTCACGAAAAGTGTCGGAGTCTCACGAAGGCTGTCGGAGAGTCTCACGAAAGTGTCGGAGTCTCACTAGACGTGTCGGAAGAGCGGCGTGTCGACCAGCCTCGTTGGGTGCCGGACATAGTCTGCCCGTGAGCAGATCCCCAGTTGGGGCATCTTTGTCAGGGCTCAGGACATAGGCCAGTACCGCTCCCCAGGAGAGAGGCTGACTGCCGAATAGGAAGTATCCGTCGATGTCGATTGGATCCCTATGGACCTGACTCAGCAGTGGCCTGTTCCTCCCACCACTGAAGCGAACCGGACGCGAGCTCGCGTTGAGTACCGTCTCGATGGCGTGCAATTAGAACTTGACGCCGTCGACTGCGACAGCGTGCCCTTCGAACGAGGCGATCCCGTTCGGAACTTTCCCAGTTGGCGGCTCAAGCGGCATTACGACGGCTACCACTGGATGGGAGCGCTTGGCGCGTCTGTCGGATTCGAGTCGCTGACGGAGCGGGGCTGCCTCATCGAATTGGACCGCACCCCGGGCGTGGTTGCGATCGCCAGCCAGCCCATGTGGATCCGATGGACCACGCCCGACGGCCCGCGCGAGCACTGCCCGGACTACTTCGTGCGTCTGGACGACGGGCACGCCGTGCTGATGGACGTCAAGCCGGCGACTCAGATCAAGGACGACGTCAGAAGACAGTTCGACATGACAGCGGTGTTCGCCGCTGAGCGCGGCTGGCGGTATGTCGTCTATGACGCGGAATCGGTAGTCCGCGAGGCCAACCTCCGATTCCTGGGCCCGTTCCGAGACTGGGCGAGCAGCGAAGAACTGCCAATGCTCCCAGAAGATGGGCTACCCCTGGCTGAGGTAGCTGCGCTGCTCGGTGTCGGATCCGAGGGCTTCGCACACTGCTACGCGCACCTCTGGTCAGGGGCGCTCGAGGCAGATCTCGATCAAGCCCTCAACATCAGAACGATCGTGTGGCAAAGGAGCGTGTGATGCGCGTTGTAGTTGGCGGGTCGCTCACGTGGCGTCAACGCAAGTTCTCGGTCTTGTTTATTGAGAAGGATTCGGCGATGCTCCGAGATGAGGACGGAAGTGAGGTCGAAGTCGCTCTCGACGAGCTTCGACATGATGCAACACCGGTGCCTAGCGACACTTCAGGTCTGCTGAACCTTTCTCTGCAGGTGCAGGACATCACGCCGGACATGGATCCGTGGCTGCAATCGTGCATACGCATCGAGGCGACCCGAGAAGAGATCGGGGTCGGGAAGGCTGTTGAAGCAGAGCGCGAGTGGCTGGAGGTGCGCCTAAGTAGAACTGTCTCCACGCGCGCCGTGGAGCGTCGGCTTAAAGCGTTCCGAGAGCAGGGGACGACCACTGCAGGCAAAGGCTCCCCACGCAAGAGCACATGGGATCCACGCCTCGTCGAGGCCATCAACCACGTACTCGGAGGAAAGAGCCGCGCCTCGACTGTGAGTCGAACTACAGCGATCGAACAAATCATGAGGCGCGTCGAACGTCTCCACGGCGATGCGGTGAAGCTGCCGAGCCGAGCGACGTTCTTCCGACTTCTCGAAGCAGACGAGCACGGGCAATTCACCTTCGGTTCGGCCAAGACTCGCGAGTCGCTTGCGCTTCAACCCGACGGCACATTCGGCACTCGCACCGCACTGCGTCCCGGCGAACTGGTCGAGATGGACTCCACGCGGATCGATGTCATGTTGCGGATCGATGACGAAACCGTCGGCCGGCCCGAACTGACGATTCTCCTTGACGTCGCAACTCGCTCGATTCTTGCCGCGATGCTGCGCCCCGAAGGGACGAAGAGCGTCGACCTGGTGGCTGTCCTTGCACGGGCCCTGGTGCCCTATGGCCGGCGTATGGAAGGGGTTCGCGAGACCCGACAGCTGATTTCGACGGCATGGGCTGACGATCAACTGATCGATCAGGAGCGATTTGAGCGATTGCGTCTCGCGCAGCCGTATGTGTTTCCCGACACGATCACCACCGACCGCGGACGAAACTATTTGTCGCGGCATTTCCGCGCTGCGTGTGAAACCTTGAATATCTCGCTGATCACCTCGGCGCCGCACACACCAACGGACAAACCGCACGTAGAGCGAGCGTTCGGGGCAATCAACTCAATGCTGCTGCAGCACGTGAAGGGATATGTCGGCCGCAGCGTCGAACATCGCGGTCGCGACACAGACACGGAATCCGACGAATTACTGACGATCGCACAGGCCCAGGAGCTCCTAGAGGACTGGATCGCGGTCGAGTGGCAGAATCGTCCGCATGACGGACTGCGGGACCCGTTGCATCCGCGTATCAAGTTGTCGCCGAACGAGATGTGTCGCGCGTTCCGTGCTTACGTGCCCGAACTCCACGTACCGCTGACGCGAGACGACTACATCGCGCTGCTACCTGTGGACTACCGAGTTCTGAACCGCTACGGCGTGCGCATCGATAACCGCGTCTACAACTCCGAGCGGCTCAAAGGCCTGTGGAGGCGCAAGTCTCCTGACAAAGCGCGGAACGGCCGATGGCCGATCCGCGTAGACCCCTACAATCTGCACGTCGTCTGGCTCGAGCGGGACGGCGAGTTCATCCCTCTGAGATGGTCCAATCAGGTCCATGAACTCCCGATGCTGGGTGATGTCTGGCGGTACGCCCGCACGTCGCGCTCCGGTGATGTCGCTGAGCTCGATGCTGAACGTCGCGAGCTTGCGATGGCGATCAAGGCGTTCGCCGGTCAAGGGAATCCAGCCCCTCGAAGCAACGGTCAGAAGCGAAGCGGGCGAGAGCGCGCTCGATTGGCAGCGATCGCTGAAGATCCGATGAACTTCACCAGTGTGAAGAGCATCGAGGACGAGAAACGACCTGCTGACGGTGACAACTCGTCCATCGAGACCACCTCTACCGAGGAATGGCCTAACAGCGGTGGCTTCCCTCTCATCGGAGACAGGCTCGACGATGTGCGGCGGAGGATCGACGAATGATCGAGATCGCGACCAAGGAAGGCTGGCGCGAGCACGTTGACACCGCGTATGAGCGCCCGGCGCCGGTCACATCCGAGGAGCTTCGGGCCATGAGCTTCGGGGACCGCGCGTTATACAACCAGGGACGAGCTCAATACTCGCAGGCAGGCGCCTTCGTGCGGACACCGCAGTTCGAAGCCTTCCAGCGAGCCGTTCGGGATCGCGTCATGCTCAACGCCTACCGACGAGTCGGGAAGCTAGGCCTGATCCTCTCGGGGGAGCCAGGCCAGGGCAAGACCACTTCGCTAGTCGAGATCGGTAGAGCACACGAACGCAGGCGGCGAGACACCGGCCACCCGGCTGCGGGGCCGGGCATGCTCCCAGTCGTGTATGTCGCGGTACCCGCCCAGTGCTCAGCCAAAGCTCTGATGCATGAGTTCGCCCGATTCCTTGGTCTCCCGGTTCTCGGCAGGATGACCTACGGGGACCTGCTGGAAGCGGTCTCGAACGCCCTGCGCAGATGCTCCACCGAACTCGTCTTGGTCGATGACGTGCATCACCTCGATCTGAAGTACCGGCAGAACGTCGAGGCATCCGACATGCTCAAGCAGCTTTCTGAGCGATGTGGAGGCACGTTCGTCTACGCCGGAATCGCAGTTGAGGGGACCGGACTTCTCGACGGCTCACGTGGTGGGCAGATCGGGAAGCGATTCGAAGTGCACGTGGCCTTACCATTTCCTTTGATCTCGACCGCGGAGAAGGCTCGCTGGGGTGATCTGCTTCTCGCCATGGAGAGCTCACTGTGTCTAGCAGAGCAACGGCCAGGATCGATTCTGTCCGCGGCGCCGACACTGCACGCGCTGACGGGCGGGGAGATCGGACTGCTCAAGGACCTCTTGCAGTTCGCTGCCCTGAGCGCGATGGACGACGGAACCGAGAAGCTCGATGCGGCCGCATTCGAACGCGACCTTGCCCGCCGTCAGACGGCCGCAACGCTCCACACAAGCAAGCCGCGACGATCGCGAACGCCTGCGAGTGCGGCATGACCTCGCGTCTCGGGCTTCCGATTTCCGTTCGCCTGTATCCGGGGGAAACGGCGGCGAGCTACTGGGCGCGGCTTTGCGCCGCAAATGCAATCGGCGAAAAGGACCTCTGGTTGGCGTTGCGACGCGAGGATCGAACCCTCCCAATTCGGGTGACACCGAGAAGCGCCCTCTGGAAGATCGAGGCGTTAGGTGGGCTTCCGGATGGTGTATTGTTCCGCGAAGCCGGCGGTCGCGCCTGTGGACATGGTGGTGCCACGCGTCAAGTCGAATGCCCGAGTTGTCGCATGATTCCGGCAGCTGTGGCTCTCTGCAGACGGTGCGCCGGAGGCGATCAGGTCACAGTCGCGCGTATGCACGGTCCGGTCTGCGTGCGACACCGGAGGTGGCACGGAAGCGGTCGAGATATTCCCCTGCCGGGGAGGCACAAGCACCTGCTCGCGCAACGCCTGCTGAATGGAACTCTCACTCTTCGAGGTGTGCCGTATCGGTCACCCGAAGTTGATGCGGCCGCGGAGTTGCTGCGACTGCGAAATCTCGAAGGTGGGTGCGCAGCTGAACTTCTGGATGACGAGATTCCTCAATTTCCGCGGCGAATCGCGCTCACTGCGCGGCTCACTGACGCTCGTCTCGCGAACGTTCTGATGTCGCAGGGTCTCGGTGGGTACGCACTGGCAATGCTGTTCGATCGCGTAGTCGCCGCGCACTCTCTAGGGCATCGCGCCGTGGACGGCATCTTCGACAGCCTGAGGATTCAGGGACGGGAACTCTGGATCGGCAGGTCCGCGGTCGCTACGCAAGGCGGCTGCGTGCTTACGCCCGCTGCCAGGCGCATGCTTCCGAGGGTCAAGGCGATCAGGGCGCATGTGCTGAACCATCGTGTGGAACTGAGGTCGAGGTAGGCATGCGAACTTTTCCCTGTCGTGTGATTCCGCTGCCCGGGGAGACGCCTACCGGTTTCCTAGCTAGGTTGGCCGTCGCCAACTCGCTCGATCTCAGCGCGCTCACCCACTATTTGGAGCGGACGGTTGGTGCCAACAGGTCGAGCTCGACCAACGCTCGATTCACATCTGCGACTGAGGCAATCGGTGCGCTGCCTCCCGGATACTTCGCCAAGGAGCGCGCACGCTTCCGTCTGTATCGGCGCTGCCACCACGTTCGGTGGATGCTTCGACGCTGCGCCACGTGCGAAGTTGTTGATCGCGCTCGCTCCGCGTGCTTGGTATGCAGCGACGGAAACCCGACTGAGGTGTTCAGTAGGGGAGGTGGGTTTTGCATTCGCCACCGTCGATGGCACTTCCTCGGTGAAGATGAACTCCTGTCCACCCCGTCGGCGTGCCATCGCGCCGAACAGTCGATTTCAGGAATCCTTTGGAGACGCGGGGTGACGATGCACACGGGCGAATACGACCTTGCCCTGCGCTTGATCATCGACAGCTGGCAAGAGCGACCTGACGCGCGCTGGCTCCGAGCCTCGTGCTCGTATGCGCCGGCAGTTGACCTGCTCGTGACGCTAACGCACCCTGACGTCACGCTCAGCTTGTTTGCACTCGCCGAGAGCGACTCCCAGCAGGTCGAAGGGCTTATCGGGCTCGTCGTAGGCATTGGAGGTGGAAGCCGGACGGCGGAACTGGAATCGACCGCAGCCACGGTCGTAGCGGTTCACCGCGCCGCGATGTACACCGCGATCCGAATGCCGAAATCGAGCGGGGCGACGGTATCGAAAACGCCATTTGAGAAGGGGGTCGCGGAAGCGTCCTACCGTGAGAAAGCGGTTCTCCTGCGCCACGTCACGCGCTCCGGCAGAAGAGCGGACATCGTGGAGCGTGCTGTGCGTGCGGCACCTGCATCTCGGGTCGTATCCCGGCGCATCGTTCCCGGCTGGGCTGACGATGCACCGTGGGTCACGCAGGGGACTGAACAGCGCTCAGCGACTTCGAAGATCGGGAGCGTTCCCCGGGACCAGATCGGTCAAGGTGATGCCGAGCACCTGGGTGAGAGCCAGGAGAGTTCGCAACGTCGGGTTAGCCGAGTGGCCGGGGCGTGATTCGCCCTTCTCGTACTTCTGATACGTGTACCGGGTCAGCCCGGCGCGGTAGGCCACGTCTTCCTGGCTCAGATTGGCTTTGTGGCGAGCAGTGCGAAGGGAAGTGGCGAAGCGCTGCGCGAACGCAGCCCAATCTGCTTCCAAGTCGTCGTTCCGCTGGCGCACCTTCCAAGCGTCTAGATCCGGGCGCTCATGTTTGGCCTAATCGGTATGGCATAATTTGGGAGGCCATACGAAACAATCATCATCTTCGTCGGATTGCTCCGCTACTCCCTGCACGTGTGCTGCCCATCCCGGTGACTGGCGGTCGCGCCGCGGGATCGGCCCGTGCATGCGACCGCGAAATGTGATGGTGTGCGTCATGTGTGAGGCGTTCCCGATCTGGTGGCAGGACATCACGAGTCCGCCGCCTACAGAATGGGTGTACATGTTCGAAGAGTTCACCGGCGATGACACCGCGGAGGAATGGGCACTGGCTGCCGCCATCTTCATCGCGCAGACTCGACGCCGCACGGGCCTCGGTCCGACGTTCGCCGAACTCTTCACCCACCTGCTGCCCGACACCGGTGGATTGCCGGGTCCTTTCCCAGAACTCGAGTTCATGGAGCGCCGACGGGCGGTCACGGGATTTCGAGGTCACGCCGCTATCGAGTGGCGTCGTCGAGGAATGATTAGCTTCGACAGGGCCGTGATGCGCAGTCTGCGCGTAGGGCGCGCGTTCCGTGAGCATTCTCGACTGCGGCAACAGTCCCGAGCGTCCCTAGTTGCCCGTAACGGTTCGAAGCATTCCACACTGGTCCTGCTTGCGGAGCCGCTGGAGGTGGCTGACGAAACGAACGAAGGTACGTAGGCTCCCATCGAGCCGAGGTACCCGTGAGCCACCACTAGCCCGTTCGAGTCGTCTAGAGCGTAGAACGTCGATCAGGAGGGGACGATATGACTGAGAACGCTCCGCCGGGGCTTCGGCGGATCATTGCTCGTATCGAACCTGGCTGGCCTCAGCTCATCGATGTGAGTTCCGGCTGGTACCCGCTTCTCGACCGGCTTGACAGAAAGCTCGCGGCGATCGCTCCGGGCTACGTCGTTCAGCAGGTCAAATCAAAGTTCGGCTCTCTGAGCTTTTACGCTCGGGCATCCGAAGACGTCTACGACTACAACAACGAGTTCAGCGAAGCCATCCTCGCCGCTGAGTGGGAGAGCACGACGACCTGCGAAGAATGCGGGGCGCCGGCGAGGACCTACACGATCCGAATGTGGGTGTGGGCACTCTGCGCTTCTCACGCTCGTGCCAAGGCTGAGGAAGCCGCCGAATGAAGCCCGCAGTGCCCGGCGGGTGTTCAGAGTCCGAGCTGCTCGGCTAGAAACTGATCAATTCGCTCAATATCGTCAAGGGTGACGCCCACGAACTTGTCGGGGCGGACGACCAGCGATGGGACCTCCGTCATTGCGGTTAGCCGTTGCTCAGCGTCCTCGGGAGCTTGATCGTCTGCCCACACGACTGCGTTCGGGCTCGTCTGCCGAATGTGCGAGATCAGGCTCGCCGTCCGCCATCCACGCTTGGGCCAGTTCTGCCAAGGCACGTACGGGCCGATGAGCTTGCCTCGCAACGGCTCGCGGATCAACCAGCCGACCTGATCACGCGGCCACGTCGTCAGCCAGGCGACCTGCACGCCGGGTCGCTGGGCGAGGTCGTCAAGTGCGTCCACCAGGTCATCGTCGACCGTCATCCAGGAACGCCAGCCTTCATCGTTCTGATGCAGCGCGCGCTCTTCCTCGCGGTAGATCCTGGAGATTGTGCCATCGACATCGAGCGCAAGCAGTGCAGTGCGCTGATGAGAGCGCCTATTCACGATCAGACATCTCTGCGTGAGGTTGCGTTGTCGGACGGGCTTGGTGTTCGGCCGTCTTGGTGTGACAAATGGGGGGCTCCGAGGTGGCCATAGCGCGAGCCTAGGAGCATCGTGGCTCAGGCGCGAGTCTCTCCTCGCATGGAGTATGACGGTCGCGGAGGAGGCGATAGCCGCCACGCGCAGTTGCACGCCATCGGCAACAGCAGCGGGGACTGGCTCACCCGCTGTCTGGGTGGGTCGTGCTCGTTGCCGAGGGCTGCGCGCAGCTGCTGCTTCGCTATAGAGACAGGAACCTCGTGGTCGACGGGTTCATTCGTAGGACGACTGTTGCTTCGTTCGAGCGCAGTTCACGGAATACAGTTCACCCATGACCAGAGAGTGGCCCCAATACACAGGTTCCAAGAAATCAGTGCGTCGCGCGGGCGAGGTTCTTCGGTCACCTAGTGCGTCCGTCGAGCAAAAGTCGGAAGCCCGAGAACTCGCAAAAGCGTGGCGCTCTGCACACCAGTATCCGATGAACACTTGGCAGGTGCGGGTACGGAACTACACCAGAGGCGATGGAGACGCTCTAGTCGCGCAGAGGCTGAAGCGCCTCCCGTCGATCGAACGAAAGCTCGCTCGCTTCGAGAACAGCCAACTCGACACGATGCAAGACCTCGGTGGAGTGCGCGCCGTGCTCGCGGACGTCGACCAGGTCCGTGCGGTCGAGAAACTGCTGTTGAGCAGACCGGGCAACCACGTTTTGAAGCAGCACGACGACTATTTATCGATGCCGAAGGACGACGGGTATCGTTCGGTTCACATTGCATACGCGTACGGCACGCGTCAACCAACACCCTGGGACTCCTACCGGATCGAGATCCAGCTGCGAACTCGGCTGCAGCATTTTTGGGCGACGGCAGTCGAGACCGTCGACCTGTTCTCCGGCCAAAACTTGAAGTTCGGGACCGGCGAGAACTGGTGGCGGGAGTTCTTCGCGTTGATGAGCTCGGAGATCGCCGAGCTCGAAGGAATGCCTCTCGTGCCAGGGACCCCTACGGCGCGAGAAGAGCGCCGACAACGCTTGGAAGATATCGATGCAGTGCACGAGGTGACAGCGCGTTTAGCTAGCTTCAAGCAAGTCATCCAGAGATCTACCGCCGAGGACGGGAAGTACATCCTCCTCGACCTTGACTTGGATGATGGAACGCTCGAGATGGTCGGGTACTCCGACGACGAGGCGGCGACCAATGCGTACGCCGACCTGGAAACGCGCACTCGGAGCAACCCGTTCCGGGACGTCGTGCTTGTATCCGTCGATGACGCGAGCAAATTGCAACAGGCTTACCCGAACTACTTCGTGAACATCGAGGTCTTCATCCATCTCGTGAATCGCGCCATCGCCGTCGGCTAGCGTCCGGAAGTGGGGAATCCGCGTTGCGCAGATTCTGACAACTTCGTTAGACAAACGCCCCCGCCGCAACTCACAGCTACCGCGTCATTCGCGGCTCTCGCGTCTCGTTTCGTGACCACTGTCGTGTGGTCGGACACACCTGCTCGTCCTCACGTGGTTTGTCGGATTCTCACGAAGCATTTCATGCACTGTCTGGTCAACGGTGAATCCACGGGCCCCGCCGAGAATGACCGCCGCACGCGCCGCGAGACGGATGCACGACGCCGACTGGAGAGTCGATTGCACGCGCATCGGCGCTGATGTCTGATGCAGGTCGTACATTGAAGCGTGCACGTCCTCTTCCCGACCCGAGGAGACCCGAATGGAAACCCTTCCGACGCAGTTCACCACTGCCGTCAGCAACGTCACTATCAGTGACGACAAAGAACGGCGCGCCATCGCCGCGCACACCGAGGTGCGTGAGCTTCTTGAAGCAGACGCCACGCTGAAGAGCTGGGACATAACACCGCTTCTCATTGGGTCCTATGGTCGCCAGACTGCCCGATACCCCGGCAAGGACGTGGACATCTTCCTTCGGTTCCTCAACCTGGGCATCGCCTTCGACCCTGCAGTCGTCTACGACGAAGTGTCCAGGGTCCTCCTGGCCGAGTACGGACATGTCGACGACGGCGGTCGGGTGACCCCGCAGCCGCGCAGCCTGAAGGTCGATTTCGCCTCCCCGAATGCGCAGGCTGACCTCGCGTTCAGCGTGGACGCTGTACCGGCTGTTCCGTGGGGCAGAGACTGGGCTATCCCCAATCGTGACCGCTCGACGTGGCAGAACGAAGCCGATCGCTGGGTTCGAACGAACCCTGTTGCTTTCGGTGAGGCCTCGCAGGCGCTGTCGACGAGCGACAAGAGCCCCGTCGTCAACGGTCGGAACGCATACAAGCCGATCGTGAGGCTGTTGCGACAGGTTCGCCATGTGCATCTTGGCGAAGCCAAGCCAGGCGGACTCTATGTCGAGGTAGCTGTGTACGAGGCGTGGCAGAACGGACGTGTGACCGGCGATTCATGGGCCGAGCTGTTCGCGTCCTCGCTTTACGAGGTATCCCGCATCTTTTTGACGGCGGCGGGCGACGGGCTCCTAGATCCGATTCTCCGCACGCCGCTCAAGCCTGCACTCGAGACTTCTGACTGCCTGCATGCGAGCCGGACGTTCGGTGCGCTCGCGGCTGATGCAGAGGAGGCACTTCGAGCGACTCCGTGCGCGGCAGCGAAGACCTGGCGGAACATCCTCGGCACGAACGACCGCGGTCAGGTGTTCCCGCTTCCTGACGGCTGCAGCGGGAGTGGTGTGCCCGTGCCGGCAGTAGCCGCCGTGAGCGCCAACGGGCCGACACGCGCTCGCGGTTTCGCGCTGCGATGAGACCGCCCTTCGTATACAGCCAACCCGCGTTTGAGGCCTTCTGTGCGGAACTGGTTATGGCCGGGTTCAGCCCAGTGCCTGGGACGCATCAGGCACGATGGGTGGGCCCATTGCCGGAGGCGCTTCGCCCGCTGACCGACCTCACTGAGATGCGGCTGTCCTTCCCGGACGGGTGGCCGGCGCTAGCGGTACGCGGCCATGTTCCCGGGTTCGTGTCTGACCATGTCATGCCCGACACGGGATACATCTGCCTTTGGGCCGACGATGACCCGGCGCAGGTCGTTGCGCAAACCTGGGGCGTGTACTTGGAGCGACTGGGAGCTTGGGCAGCGAGCGCGGCCCAAGACTTTCGACCGGAAGACCGCGCTCTCGATGCGTGGGTGATGTTCCCCGGGCGCGCCTCCCTCGCTGCCGAACTGGATATCCCGACACTGTTCGACACGCCACGCAACGGAAAGACCCATGTGGTCCATGGACGTGCCGACGGGGTGCTGACACTCAGCCGGCGGCCCGCCGAGAACTACCTGCTCTCAGGGCCGGTCTTCTTCCGAGACGCCGCGCTCGAGACCCCGCGCTCGCTTGACGACTTCCGAGCCGCATTGACACCTCGGCAGCGCAGCAACCTCGACAACGGTCTCCAGCGGCGACGTGACGCGAGAGAGAATCAACCGAGCGGCGGCTACGACTTCGCGGTCCTAGCTTGGCCAAAGTATGACCAGTACGAGGCGCTCGTGCTCACCTTCACCGGCGCGGAGGGCACGCTGGCGGCGTTCGCCAATCCCACCTCCCCCTCGGATACCGAGAGCCGCCTCCGTCGTGCGGGACCCGACGCTCCTCAGTTGCGCGGCAAGCGTGTCCTCATCGCTGGCGTCGGAGCGCTCGGCAGCCAGGTTGCGCGCACGTTGGCAACTAGTGGCGTCGGACGTCTCCGTCTCCACGACAACGACAGCATGCGCTCCACCAACTTGGTGCGCCACATCCTGCTTTCCCACTCCGTCGGGCACTCGAAAGCAGGGTTCACGAGCCTCTACATCGAGGACGTCGCGCCCTGGTGCAGGCCGACAATGCACGAGGACGTTCCGCTTCGGCCGGACGACATTGTTCCTTTATTGCGCGACGTCGACCTCGTCGTTGACTGCACAGGGGTCTTCGCCGCCACACTGGCTATCGCTTCGGCCTGCGATGAGACGAACGTGCCGCTCATCAGCGCGTCTCTCGCACGCGGCGGCGACGCTTTCCGCGTTCAACGCCAGACGGATGAAGATGTGCCGCTCATGCAGCGGACCGCGCCTGAGTTTCCACCCATCCCGCCTGGCGACGAATCAGAAGCGTTCGGGTTCCTCGAGCTCGGCTGCACTGCGCTTGTGCACAATGCGGCTCCGGCAAGCGTCCTGCGTGCTGCGTCCGAAACAACGCTGGCCTGCCTCGACCTCCTGCTCGGCCGGGCTGGGCGCACCGCAGATGCAGTGACCATACTCCGCCCCCTCGACGAAGCACCGTTCGATGTCGTCGGTGAACACAGATTCCCTACGGCGGCGCCATGATCGCGGAGCCGATCGTGTACGTGTCGGAATCGGCCCTGGAACGGCTGCGGGTTAGCGCCGCCCACTCTCACCCTCTCGAAACCGGCGGCATCCTGATTGGCGTGACAGCAGGCGACTCCCCCTGGGTGACCGAAGTCCGGACGTTCGATTCGCCAGGACGAGGCCCTGCCCAGTTCATCCTCCCGCGCGGCGTCACTCAGCGTGCGGTTCGCGACGCACGTCGAGCCGACGCGCGTCTCGGCTATATCGGCGACTGGCATTCCCATCCCGCCGACGTGCCGGCAAGCCGCACAGACCTCCTCACTACTCGCACGACGTCTCTGGCGATGCGTCGCTCAGTACTGCTGCTGGTTGCTCGCCACCGCGGCACAACCTATGCGCTGGACATGTCTATGGCGCGCGGCACCCGCATCGTGCCCTGCCGCATGATTCCAACCGGTGACCTTCCTCTACCTGCACATCAAACCGACACGACCAGTTAACCGAGGCATCATGAACATTCCTGTCAATGACGACGACATCGACGTCCGAGGTCCCCTGTTCCTTTCGTACCGACAGTCAGACGGAACGAAGACCGTCTCCTCGCTCGGATGGTTGCTGCGCGCGGCGGGGATCCCCGTGTGGCGGGACGTCGACGACCTCCCGCCCGGCGATACCGCGGACCGTCTGGAGCAAGCACTGGCCGACAGGTTGTCCGGCGGCGTAGTGGTCATCACGCCCGACATCGCAAACAGCCCCGTTGTGAAGTCCATTGAGGCGCCCGCACTCATCAGGCTAAATCGCGGCGACAATCGATTCCAACTGCTGGTCGCGAACGCCATTGAGCGCTCACCGGGCAAGGTCGACTACAGCGCACCAGACAGGCTCCTCGAACGCGTGCGTCGCGAACTGGAAGGGATCAACCAAAACCCCGTAACCGATGACGGGCTCTTCGAGATTGTCCGAGCGGCCGTCGCGCACCGCATGGCACAGCACCGTGCAATCGTGGAGGCGAACGGGTACTTCGAGCTCACGGTTCAAACCCGCAATATCGGGCAGGTATACGACCGTACGGGCGCGCAGCTCGACGTGCGGGTCCGACGCTCATCCCACGAGCGCCTCCCCTGCGCAGAGGGTCTCGACGACCTGCGGCGAGCCCTCACGCTTCTTCCGGACGCAGTCGTCACGACCGGGGCGCGGAATGTCCGCATCTCCGGCGGCGGACACTTTTCGGTCGGGTTCGCGCTCGGAGCCGCGCTACCGTCGTCACGCGTCGGCAGCATCACGGTCATCGACCAGCGCGACGCCGAATGGGCGAGCACGACCGAGGCCGCCGTGCCCGCAGTGCCTCAGCTCACCTTCGACGCGGTGGATGCTGAGTCCACGGTCGGGGGCCGTCCGCGAGTCGTCGCGTACGTCGACCTGCTACCTACCCGGAGCGACGCTGCGCCGCTGCGATTCCTCGACGACCACGTCGGCGAGTACGTCGCGAGCGCCACGATTGCGTACGCGAATGGAGGCCTCATCGACCCGGCCGATGCAGGCAGCATCGCCGCAGAGGCGATGGCACTCGTACGTCAGCTTTCCGCTCGGCATGGCAACGCGGCGGTCGACCTGCTGCTGAGATGCCCCTTTCCGCTGTCCGTGCTGATGGGCAGACTCTCGAACACGCTGCGCGTACGGCTATTCGAGTGGGATGACAGCGACGTGGATGGCGATTTCACACCGCGGTACGTCGCCGCGCTCGATGTACACGCCAGCGCTCCAAATGGGCCAATCACTTCCGCTCTGCTCCCAAGTGACGGAGGCAGCGTTGGGGGCACGGCTGGAATCGGCGCTGACGATGCCTAGGCGCGCCGTCTTGCGTGGCAGAGGGGAGTAGCGGCCCACCAACCGACAACTTTCGTGAGATCGGACAACTATCGTGTCGTTTCTCACGAAACCTGGCGCATTCTCACGAAACCTGGCGCTGTTCTCATGAAAGGTGGCGGATTCTCGCGGATGTTGTCACACGGTCCTCCGGGATCGACACCTGCGTCAGCAACGCCGACGTCGCCTACGCATCAACTACCTCTGGAGAAGCGTCGGAAGCGGCAAGCGAGTTCAACAATGCGGTGGCCTGGTTCGGCGGACGCATAGGGGATCTGCGTACAGTGCGAATGTGCCTCGAGACCCACGCTTTCGTACCGTTCGTGGTGCGGTCGGAGTCATGCTCGCTGCCGTGTTCGCCATCGGTCTGAGCGGGTGTGCGCCGGATCCGGTCAGCGATTCCTTCCTCAAGGGTGAGAACACCGGGTATGTGGCCGCTGACGGCTCGATCGTCGAGATCCCGGTGGCCGAGCGGAGCGAACCGGTCGCCTTCAGCGGCATCACGGAAACTGGTGATGATTTCGACAGTGCCGACAACGCCGGCAAGGTGACGGTGGTCAATTTCTGGTACGCCGGGTGCGCGCCATGCCGCATCGAGGCGAAGGATCTCGAGAGTGTCTGGCAGGAATACGGCGGCGAGGATGTAGCTTTCATTGGCATCAACACCCGCGACCAGGCGGACACTGCCCAGGCTTTTGCTGACGAGTTCGGCATCACCTATCCGAGCCTGATCGACGTGAACACGGCCGAGGCGAAACTCGCTTTCTCCGAGGCCGTGCCGATCCAGGCGACGCCGACGACTCTCGTGCTCGACAGACAGGGCCGTGTCGCCGCTCGCATCATCGGGCCTATCGATGGCACCTCGATCCTCTCGACCCTCGTCAAGGACGCCCTAGCGGAGACACCGTGAACGCCGACACAATCATCGGGTCCGGTGCGCTCTGGCTCGCAGTCCCCATTGCGATGCTTGCCGGCCTCGTGTCGTTCCTGTCGCCCTGCGTGCTCCCGCTGGTCCCCGGCTACCTCGGCTTCCTCGGCGGAGCGGTCGCGCCGCGGTCGAGGGGCGACGCGACGCATGCAGCTGCGCCTGAGCGGCGTCAGCTCGTGGTCGGCGTGCTGCTGTTCATCCTCGGCTTCAGTGTCGTCTTCGTTCTCATCACCGCGCTGAGCGGGACGGCCGGCGTGTTCTTCCTACGCTGGGGGGACGTGATCACACGGATCCTCGGCATCGTCGTTATCCTGATGGGTCTCGTCTTCCTCGGCCTGCTCCGTTTCGCCCAGCGGGAGGTCCGCTTTCACGTCGGCTCCCGGGCCGGTGTCGTCGGGGCGCCGCTACTTGGAGTGGCACTCGGCATCGGCTGGGCGCCGTGCATGGGGCCGACACTTGCCGCGATCATCGCGCTTTCGTTCAACGCTGGCGACCCTGTCCGGGCCGGCTTCCTTGGCCTCATGTATTCGCTTGGCCTCGGCATCCCGTTCCTTTTGGTCGCGCTCGGTTTCGGTTGGGCGGCGAAGACGGTCGAGTTTCTCCGACGTCACATCCGGGTGGTGAACGTCTGCGGCGGCATCATGCTGATCGTCCTCGGGATCCTGATGGTGACCGGGCTGTGGACCGACATCATGTCGCGGCTGACAGCGGTGATGGGCAGCGTCATCCTCCCTCTCTGAGATCCCTAGCAAGGATGTCGCGAGTGACGACTGGAGCAGCCCTCTCTATCCGACTGCTCATGTCGACGGCGCCACTTCGTGATTCCGTGTCGGAGCCTTAGATATAGACGCCGCGGTCTTCCATGAATCGGACGGGGTTGGTGTAACCACCATTGATGTAGACCTCGAAATGCAGATGGCAACCGAAGGAGCGTCCAGTGTCACCCGCGTAAGCGATGACCTGTCCGGAATTGACCCACTGCCCCCGGCCGACGGCGATGCCACCGGGTTTGATGTGCGCGTAACCGGTGCTGACGCCCCCGCCGTGTTGGATTCGGACGTAGTTGCCATAGTTGCCGTTGGCGCCGGCGTAGTCCACGGTTCCGGAGTTGGCGGCGTAGATCGCCGCCCCGCAGCCGTTGGCCATGTCCGCGCCGTAGTGGTAGCTCGAGGAGCAGCCCTGCGAACCGCAGATTGGGGTCCGAGGACCGTAGCTTGAACTTCGGCCGCCTCCGTGTGGCCGAACCCACCCGCCGCTTCCGGCGGAGCCTCCCCCGCCACCGTTTCCGCCTCCGTTGGCTGCTGCTTCGGCGGCTTCGCGTTCGCGACGGGCTCTCTCTTCGGCCTCGCGCGCGGCCACACCCGCCTGATAGCCAGCGACCGTCTGCGTGGTGGTGTCTTTCAGGGCGGCGAGCTGCGCCTGCATCGTCTCGAGGTTCGCGGCCTGCTCGTCGAGGGCGGCTTGTGCGGCGTCGGCCGCTTCTTGTGCGGCAATCATCTTCTGCTCTGCGACCTGCTGCAGTCGGTCCCGTTCGTCGCGGGCGACCTTCGCCTGATCGGTGAGCGATTGGGCGGTATCGCGCGCGGAGATTGCGTCATCGTAGACCGATCGGTTGTACTCGAGCAGCTTGTCCATGGTGCCCAGGCGGGACAAGAGCTCATCGGCGTTGGCCGCGGAACCGGAGAAGAACAGTTGAAGTGCTGAGTCGTCTCCACCGTTGCGGTACAGCTGTGTCGCAACTTGACCGGCCCTGCGCGCAGAGGCTTCGGCAATCGCTGATTGTTCGTCCGCTTGCGCCTGCAGGCTCTCGGCTTCCGTGATCGCAGCGAAGTATTCCTGCTGAGCTGCATAGAATTCGTCGGAGGCTGTATCGGCGGCAGCCTGAGTCTCGGCGACTTTCTGCGTCAAGGACTGGATCAGCCCTTCGATCCGGGTGATCTCGGCAGCCTTGGCAGCTTCGCTGTTCTTGGCGCGTTGCACATCGTCCCAACTCGGGTACGACGCAGCGTACGCAGCTGAAACGCCGGAGCCGATACCGAACGCAGCGAATGCAGCGACGCCGAGGGCTCCGAGCCCGAAAGCGCCACGTCGAGTAACACTCAGCTTCCAGAACGAGTCGCGTTCGGCGGGCGTGGGTGCACACCCGCATTCTTCAGCCGCCTCCGTAGCCGCAGAGATGCTTCGTCCGTTCACTGTGCCCTCTCCTCGAGCTCGGCTTCGTGGATTCTGCCGCCATGGGCGCACAGATTGGCCATGCCCGCATTGCCCGCCGTCTGGTCTATCGTCCGTTCGTGGGGAAAGAAGTAGAGCCGACTCGCCCATGATCTCTGATCTGTGGCCCATATCTGACGCAGCGAACTTGAGTTCGACTGCCCTGACACGAAGCTCACTCTTTCGTGTCCGTGTGGACGTCGGCGCTCAACCTGTTGTGTTTCTTCTTCCTCACTTGCCGTACGACAGCGGTGGCGGTGATCACCGCGGCACCTAGGACAGTGACGGCGATGATGAGCGGGATCGCGATCGAAGCCACCTCGTTCTCGCCTGCGGATGCCGCCGGGGGAGGGGTGTCGGCCGCTGGAGGTTCGGTGGTTGGCGCGGTGGAGGGCAACGCCTTTGCCGGTTGGATCCGTGATTGTTCGTTCCCGCATGCTGGTTTGTCCCATCCCAGCCCTGGCTCGCTGCCGGTGGGAGCGTACGTGAACGTGAAGCTCTCGGAGATGGGGTGACCGTCGCTGGAGACGGCGTTCCACAGCACGGTGTAGACGCCCGGTTCTCCGAGTGAGACCGGGGTGGTGAGGATGTTGCGGTCGATGGTGGAGCAGCTGGATTCGTAGAAGAGGCCGTCGGGTCCTTGCACTTGGGCGAAGCTGGCCTGGCTGAAGTCGATGAGTTCCCCGCTGAACGTGAGAGCGACGTCGTCAAGTTGGGTGACGGTTTCGTCTGCCCCGGGCACGGTGTCCAGGAGGTTGTCGTGCGCGAGAGCTGCGGGGGCCGGTGCGGCCACGATTCCCAGTGTGATGAGAGCTAGAAGGGTGCTGGCGAGCCAGCGGGTGCGGTGGGTGGAGGTCACAGGTTCGGGTCCTTTCGTACGGCGGGCACGGGGGTGCTGTCGGTAGGTCGGTTGTTGCGTTTCGTGTGGAGGACGGAGATGCCGGTGAGGATTGCGAGCGTTCCCGCGATCATCAAGGTGGCGGCTCCGGCGAGGGCCTGGTCCTGGAGGGGGGTGGGTCCCCATGTCCGCCCCATGGCGCCAAACCATTCCGCGACGATGAGGTCGGAGCGGGTGATCGTGGCGATGCCGAAGAAGGTGGCCACGCCTGTGAGCGCAGTGAGTGAGGCCAAACGCCACCGCCCCTCGGGGGTTGTGGACGCGTTCAGGGAAAGCGATCGTATGAAAAGGCACCCGGTGACGAGGAGCTGGCTGATCATCCATTCCGCGCCGAGTTGGTCGTAGAGCGACCATCGGAACAGGTCGGAGTAGTGGAACAACCACAGCGACGTGGCGAAAAGAGCCGCGGCGACGACGGGGCGCAGAGTAAATCTGGCCAGCGGGCTGTGGGCGGCCCAGAGAAGCCATTCCCGCGGTCCTCGGCTTCCATCGTCCCGTGGATGGATGACCAAGGTTGCGAGGGTGAGGGGCGCCGCGAAGACAAGGAGCAAGGGGATCGCGAGGCTGAGGAGAGCGAAGGAGAGGAATCGCATACTGATGAGCGAGTCGTCGTAGGCGGCGAGCGGGCCGCTGGTTGTCCACAGAAGCGCACCCATCCCCGCAATCCAGCTGATCGTCCGCCTGGCTGGCCACGGATACCCGCGGCGCCGTGCGCGTTGGACGCCGAGGAGGTAGAAGACGATTCCGAAACCCGCGACGAGCACCCAGAGGAGGTCGGGGCTCCACGCCGTGAACCATCTCTGCAGGGTGAGTTCGATCGGGACGGGTGCGTCGGTGAGGATCTCCGCGGCGGTGTTCTGCGGCAGTGTGATCGTATCGGCGGGGGCGGCGGTGCGGGCGAGGGCGGCGGCCGCCCCGCTCGCGATACCCATGAAACCGAGTTCGACGCTCACGATCATCCAGAAGGCGCCACGGCCCTCGCTGGCATTTGCGAGGAGTCGACGGCGGTAGGCGGCACCCAGGACGCCCATGACCAGAAGAGCGCCGATCTTTGTGAGAAGGATGAGGCCGTACGGTGAGGCCAAATCCTCCCACCGGCCGAGGGCAGTGAGCGCCCGCGCGTATCCCGAGACGGCGACGCCGATGAACGCGATGAGGGCCACCGTCGAGTACCGGCGGAGCACGTTGTCGAGTTCGTGCGGAGAGCTGATCGGTCGCACGACGACGAGCAGGATGAGACCTCCGAGCCATATCGCTGCTGAAATGACGTGCAGGACGAGGGACATGACCGCGGGATCGTGGTTGGCGAGCTCACCCGAATGACCTTGGGTGGCCATGGGTATCAGGCTGATGATCGCAAGCATGGTTGTGATCAGCACCGCACCATAGCTGCGAACAGCGAATGCGAGGACTGTCACGACCGAGGCGAGGATCGCGGTGATAAGCCATGATCGTCCCAGTTCGGTGTCGAGGAGGAAGCGGCCCAGCTGCGCGCCGAACTCGGCGCTCAGGTTCACTTGCGGATTGAATGAGGACAGGAAGGTGAGGTAAGCCACCACCCCGCTTGTGATGGTGAGGGTCGCGGCGCCGGCGGAGGCTATATCGAGCGCGACGGTGAAGGGCTTCCCTGCCGAGGGGAGAGCGAACACCGCCAGTACCAGGGGCCCGAGCATCGCCGCACCGGAGAGATTGACGAACAGTTTCGCGGCCGGGAGTCCCCATCGCACGAGCGCTCCAGGGTCACTGGTGAGTCTTGGTGCAGCTCCTCCACCGATCGCGAGCCCGACCACCACAGCGATGAGTGCGGCGGCAACGAGGAGCGTCGGTCCAGCGATCCGGAGAACGACGGCATTCATGGAGTGGTATCCCCTGTCTCAGTGCCAGGAGCGTCCGGGTCTTCTGTCACAGGTGCCGTGCATTCACCGGTCTTGGGGAGCTGCTGGATCGCCCCGGCGAGAGATTCGAGAACCGCGTCCGCCGACAGGGTGGTGGTGTCTACGTACACCTGGGCAGCTGGCTCTCGGCCGTAGGTTGTGAGCCGCAGATTCGGGGTCTCCTCCTCGTCGACGATCCAGTCGACGCCCCCCAGGCTGACGCATTGCAGGGTGGTGGGGGCCGGGGGTTCCAACCCGCAGGTGAGGAGCACGCTGCTGGGGGTGCCCCATGCTGCGGTGGCCTGAGCGTCCGTCCAGACGCGAGCCTGGTCGCCAATTGAGTCCGGTAGTCGTACGGTGACCTCTGCGCACAGCGGGTCGTTCGCGTTTGCTGCGGGCTCGAGGTGGATGGTGGGTGCGCAGCTGGTGAGCACAAGCAGTGCGCACAGCGCCGCGACAGAGGTCAGAATCTTGAGCTTCACAACTTCATCCATCCGTCTTCCTGGGAGCCAGCACGAGTCCGTCGCTGTCGGATCGACATGATGAGCAGCGCTAGTACGGTTCCGATACTGAGTGTCCAGTCGAGCCACGGCATCAGCACGACGGCGAGGGTCGTGCCGGTGCGGAGGGGGACCTCGGTGATCTTCGCCGCGGTCGTGTCCACCGCAACCTGCGCCAGCACCTGTCCATCGCGGCCGATGACTTGACTGGTCCCGGTGGTGGAGACGTTCACGGCAGTTCTCCCTGTTTCGATCGCGCGCATGCGGGCGATGGCCAGCTGTTGGAGGTTCTCGTCGGTGCCTCTGAAGTCCGCGTTGTTGGTTTGAAACACGAACATTTGCGCGCCAGAGGCCGCGCTTTGGTGGATGACGTCGTCGTAGATGACGTCGAAACAGATCGCCAGACCGATGGGCACATCGTCAACGTTCATGAGGGGTGTGTTGGAGCCGGGCGTGTACTCGCGTTGTATCAATCCGATGAGGTCGGGGGCGATGGCTTCGTAGAACCAACGGTCCGGGACGTATTCGCCGAAAGGGACGGGGTTGGCCTTGTCGTGGAGCTGCTGCGGCCCGGCGCTGGTCCACAGCATGGAGGTGTTGAACGTGTCGGCTCCGCGGGTGGTTGCCGCATTCACCAGTGCCGGAGTGCCGGCACTCTGCACGAGTCGATCAAGGCGGTCTGCGACGGCGGCATCGCGCAGGGGATCTGCGTCGACGGCCCCTTCTGGCCAGACGAGAAGGTCCATTTCACGCCCCAGGAGAGGAGCGGTCGCTTCTTCCTGTGCGCGCATGATGTCGCCTGGTGTCCTGGTGTCGAAGTAGCCGCTGGGTCCGTTGCCCTGTACCCATCCGACGCGCATCATTCCCGCTTGCTCGGTGGGGAACAGAGGGATGGCTGTCGCGGCAACGACGATGACCACGGCCGTTGCTGCTGGCTCCCATCGGCGGAGGATGAGGGCTTCCACGATGCTCGCGCAGACGAGAACGGTCAGGAAGGACAGCCCCGTGGTTCCCACCCATGAAGCGGCTTCCGCGAGCGGGCTCTCGGCGAGGCTGAAACCGACGCGCGCCCATGGGAACCCGGTGTACGGCGTACTCCCCATCAGTGTTTCTCGCAGCATCCATACCCCGGCGACGAGCATGGGAGTGATCGCACGATACGCGTATCCCGCGCGGGTGGTGGTGACCCGATAGGCGAGTGCGATCAGCGCGCCGCCGGCACCGAACAGCAGGGATTCCAAGCCAGCCAGCGCGACCCATGGGATGGGGCCCAGAAACCGGGTCACCCATACCAGGTGGGTGAAGTAGAAGGTCGCGCCGTAGACGAGGGAGATCAGGAACGCCCCGGGTAGAGAGCGTCCGCGGAGCGTCCACAGCCCGATGGTTACGCTCACGAACGTTGCGGGCCACCACCCGTTTGCGGGGTAGGCGAGATCCAGCATTCCTCCTGCGATGGCGGACGCGACGATCGCTACGGGAAACGGCACCCCAGCTGGTAGGCGCGCATCGTGCGCTCGGGGGTTCCCGCGCCGTGGTCGAACGGAGAGGGCGTGTCTCACCAATGGGTCAGCGGTCACGGTCATGAGAGCTCAGTTTTTTGAGGTAGGCGTTGTACATGTCGAGGTCGGTGTTCCCGTGCACGTCGGCGTACCGGTCGGCCGCGGCAGCCCGGGCGGTGTCGCTGCGGAACCAGCGATGCATCACGTAGATCAACATCAGCACGGTCGGGGCTTCACCGTAGGACCATGCCAGAGCGCCGGCTAGCTGCTGATCGGCGAGGGGATCGATGCCCAGTGCTTTGGTGGGGGCGACGAATGAGCCGACCAGGATCGTGCTGGCCATCATGAGGAACACCCCGAAGAACGCGTGGAGCGCGGCTTCAGCAAACACGTCCAGTGCACGGGCACCATGACCCAACCTGACCGGCAGAGGATCGGAGGACAGGATGGGGATGGTGAAGAGCATGCCGGCGAGGAGGAATCCGACCTCGAGTGCGACGTGGCCCCCGGGGAGAGCGAGGATGGCATCGGCAGCACCCGCAAGGTAGATGCCGTAGAACGCGAACAGGTACAGCGGGACAGTGGCCCACGGGCTGAGTATCCATTTCGCGGCCGGGCTTCGAAGAGCACTGTGGGCCGCTGTGAGGACTACCCGTCCCGCCCCATGGTGCGGTGTTGCTCGCAGAAGAAGGGTTCCGGGTGAGCCGAGGACCAGTAGCGGCGGCACCATCATCATCAGAGTGAGCTGCTGGAACATGAAAACGGACACCAGCGCCTGGCCGTAGGTTTCAACGCCCAGACCGGTGACCGCCGCGAGGAGAATGCACCCGAGCAGGAAGCTGACCGTGCGCCACACGGGCCAACGACGCCCGTGCGTCCACAATCGGATCGCTCCGACGAGATACAGCGCAGCGAGGATCCCCGCGACGATGGGTAGCACTGGAAGCGGAATGTCGGCCGGTGCGAGGAACGCCTGCAGAGATGGGGGGCTGTCGGGGATCTCGCCGCTCATACGCATGGTCGTGACAAGAAGATCGCGCAGTTCACTTCCGGATCACCTTGATCGTCGCACCCGCTGCCAGGAACACCACGGCCGCGATGGGTTGTGCTGTGGTCCACACGACACCGGAGAAGGGGAATGGCATCACCGGATTCCAGAGCACGGCAATGGCGAGGAAGACCGGGATCCACCACCAGTGGCGTGCCTGGAGCGCAAACCACGCGACGATCAGCCCGAAAATTGAGGCGATGAAGAGGACGAGCGGTGCCCAGTTCGCCTGGAAGAGCGCCGGGGCCAGAAACAGGATCGCGGCGGCGACGAGGCTGGGGGCCAGGGCGTTCCGCTGGTAAGTGGAGGGGACGCGTTCTTTGGGACTCATGGGTGAACCGTTTCTTCGGCGGGTACAGGGTCGTCGGGGCGGGACGTGGGGTCTGGCCGGCGACGGCTCGTGCGCAGACCCGCGACGATGAGGAATACGGCACCTATGCCGAGAGCGATATCGGCGAGGTTGCCGATGAACAGGTTTCCGTAGGCGAGGAAGTCGGTGACGTGCCCGATCCCGAACGCGGGCGGCGAGAATAAGCGATCGATGAGGTTTCCGATCGCACCGCCCACGATGAAACCGAAACCAACCGCCGACCACACGTTCCGGGCTCGGGTGGCGGCAACGATGAGGACCGCGGTGACAGCGACCCCGATGACGGTGATGACCCATGTGGAGCCTTCCCCGAGCGAGAAGATCGCCCCGGGGTTGAAGGCCAGTTGAAGACCGAGCCAGTCACCGATCAGCGGTATACGCGCATCCTGCCGCAACGTGTTCAGAGCAAGAGTCTTGGTGCCTTGATCGATCAGGATGACGATGGCGGCGACGATGAGCATCACGGCCGACCGGCGGACTCGATCACGCATCGGCGTCTTTCTCCTTAGCTGCAGCATCCTTGGCGGCCTGTGCGCGGTCGCGCTGGTGACGCTGGCGCCCGGCCATAACCACTCCCACAACGCCGATCCCCAGAATCAGTGCCAGACCCGAGAGGAAGAACAGGGGGAGCAGTTCGAAAGCACCGCCACCGGATGCCGTGCCACCGTATGTTTGCGCGGGGCGGGCCGGTTCCGGCTCCTCCGTTGGGGAGGTTTCAGGGGTGGGGCTTGTGGTCGGAGTGCTGGGTTCCGTGTCCGTCGCGGGCGTGACGGTGTACACATACTCCCCGTTGATCGGGTGTCCGTCGGCGGAGACGGTCTTCCAGCGGACGGTGAAGATGCCGGTTGCGGCGTCGGGGGAGAGGTGTTGAGTGATCGAGTCACCGCTCACCGTTGGCGGGTCGACGGCGACGTTTGCTCCGCTTTCATCGATAACCTCGACGACCGTTGCATCGTCACCACCGGTGAGGGCCCCGGTGAACATCAAAGAGATCTCGTCGGGGGAGCCGTTGATGGTCGAGTCGGCGGTGGGGTACGACGAAACGAAGTCGTCGTGAGCGGCCGCCGGAGATGCAGTCCCAAGGACGACGGATGCCGACAACAACAGGGTGGTGAGGACGGCAGCGGTGCGTGCCGAGAGGCGTTTATGCATGGGTGTCGTGCTCTCCGGGGTGGGATTCGGGTTCGATCTGAAAGGTGGAGTGTTCGATGCTCACGGCGAAATGTTCGCTGACGCATTGCTGAAGTGATGTCAGCAGTGCGGCGGAAGCTTCCATCGTGACGGTGTCATCGACCACGACATGGGCGGTGAGCGTGGGGAGGTCGGTCGAGACCTGGGTCGCGTGGAGGTCGTGCACAGCGACCACGTGCGGCAGGGCAAGGATGTGGCGGCGGACATCCTCGAGATCGAGGCCGGCAGGTGTGGACTCCATCAATACCCGGCCGGATGCTCGCAACAGGATGAGGGTGCGGGGGATGATGAGGAGCGCGATCAAGACGCCCGCGACGGCGTCCGCCTGATACCAACCGAAAACGGCGATGAGGATGGCGCTGGCGATGACGCCGACGGAACCGAGGGCATCGTTGACGACCTCGAGGAACGCGGCGCGCATGTTGAGGTTGCGTCCGCGGCCGCTGAACAATACGAGCATGGAGGCGATGTTGGCGACGAGACCGACGATGCCGAAGAACAGCAGACTTCCCGATGCGATCTCAGGGGGCTCGAACAGCCGCCGTACGCCTTCCACGAGCGCGAAGATACCCACCCCGAGCAGCAGAGCTGCTTGAGCGAGCGCACCGAGCACCTCCGTGCGTTGAAGACCGAAGGTGTACCTGGGAGTCGGGGGACGATTCATCAGATGCGCGGCGGTGACGGCCATCGCCAACCCGACGACATCGGTGAGCATGTGCGCCGCATCAACGAGCAGTGCGAGGCTGCCTGTGATAATCGCCCCGATCACTTCGACGATGAAGACCGAAGAGGTGATCGCGAACGCGATGACCAGGCGATTGCGAGGAGTGGCGTCACCAATACCGTGACTGTGCCCTGCTTCTGTCATGGTGCTCCTTACGGCCGTCCAACGATGAGTCGGGCGACGGTCGCCGCATCACGACCCGCCCCAACGAGGGTGTCCGCATCCGCCCGGGAGTAACGGGGCATGCCAACAGTGAACAGTCCCGGGATGCGTGCACTGACGTGCAAAGGCTGACCGGGCGGCTCCGAATCGGGCAGCCATGCGTCTGCCGGCCTGTACCCGGTCGCAAGGATCACGGAATGCGGCTTCACGGACGCCCCATCGGCGAACATCACGGTGTCTCCGTGAACCTCCGTCACGGCGACGGCATGAGTGACGTCTGTCGAAGCTACGCGGGGGCGTGCCTCGGAGAGCGCACCCTTACGTCGCAGCCTCGACCAGATAGGCCGCTCCGACACCCCTGAGGGTTCCGCTCGAGTGGAGAGGGTGACGTCGTGGGAGGACGCGAGCTCCTCAGCAATCTCCACTCCGCTGAATCCGCCGCCAACGATCAACACGTGGCCGGGAGGTATCTGGGCGGGGTAGAGGTACTGGCTGGAATGCAGCACAACACCGGGTACGGCCAATCCCGGGCGCCAGCCCGGTATGCGCGGCACCGCGGCAGCTCCCGTTGCACAGACCACATTTCGGGTTTGCACTTCCCCGGCGGAGGTCGACAGATGCAGCGTGGATCCGTCGCCCAACCGGTTGATTCCAAGAGCACGAGTGCCCCACACGGTCTTCACACCGAGGGCTTTCTCCACCGAAGACAGGTAATCGGACATCTCATCCACACTCGGATGACGGTCTCCATCGCCCGGGAAAGGGAACCCGCGGACGACACTGTGGCGTGCCGCGCTGCGCAGTTTCATCGACTGCCACCGTGTGGCCCAGCTTCGTCGACCGGGGGGTGCAGAATCGATGATCACGAAGTCTTTCTGTGGCTCAAGCCCAGAGGACCTGAGCGCGGCGGCTGTCGCCAATCCGGAGTGCCCGGCACCGACGATGATGACTCGACGGTGCGATAGCGAACGCGCCATCATTCAGCACCGTTCACGGCGGCTTCAATGCTGTCCTCCAGATCGGTCCACGTTTCCAGCACGACAGGCTCCCCATCGATGAAGAACGAGGGGGTACTGCTGACACCGAGCTGCTCACCCTCGTCGAGATCGAATTGAACCCGTTCCGCTGTCGCCGGATCAGCGACCGCATCATCGAACGCGGCCATGTCCAATCCGAGTTCCTCCGCAAACCCCCGGAACAGGTCCGCACGAGACTCTTGAGCCTCACCCCATTGAGACTGCGTCTCGAACAGGCGGTGATACATGTCTTCGAGCCGTCCCTGCTGCGCTGCGGCTTCGGCAGCGATTGCGGCGTTCTTTGAGTTGAGGTGACCAGGCAGCGGGAAGTAGCGGATCACGTAGGTGATCTCGCCATCGAACTTGCCGCGGAGATCCTCGACGAGGGGATAGAAAGCACCGCAGGCCTCGCACTCGAAATCGAGGAACTCGACCACCGTCACCGCCCCTTCTCCTCCGTCATCGAGGACGTGCGAGTTCTCACGGACGACTTGTGGACCGTCAGCGGTCCCCGTCTCGGGTGCGGCAGCTTGATTCTGATTAATCAGGACGAAGACCAGTGCGACGACCAGCAACACCACGGCGAGAGACACGGTGACAAGTACCGCTTTCACGGAAGATTTCATAACACTCCAGACACACACAACGAACGGGGACGACCAGTGGAGCGCCATCGAAGAGATGGCGCCGCCGGAGTCAGGTCCGCGACAGAGAAAGCTGTGTGAGAGAAGGAGGCAATGCGAACAGGCGCCCCGTCATAGCTGCCAGTGATGGTGCGCGCGGCAAACGTTCGCGAATGTGAGAAGAGGGGACGTGACGGCGGAAGTTCCGCGTGACGATGAGCACCAAGAAGCAGCAGATGATACCCAAGAGGCACCCGGCAACGCCGATCACGATGTCGTTCGCGCTATCCCCGGCCAGGAATTGTTCCGCGGTCGCGCCGACAACGCTTTCACCCGAACCCGCCGAAAAATGACCAGCAGAAGGCGTCCCTAGTGACGACGAGGATGTGGTGCTCAGATACGGAGTCGCATCTGTCGCATCACGATGGCCGCCCGGCCACGCTCCAACAACGAGAAGAAGCGCCAGCCCGAGGGCTGTAATGATCTTCGTTATCAGGAACTCGTCGGCTCGGCTAACGCATTTGTGAGCGCGACCGTGGACGACCATGACCTCAGGATGGTACCAGCCCGACCAATCAAGTCTTCTCGCGAGCCCCAGAGCCACGCACCCGCTCTACCGGCGAAGCGAGGAAGACTTGGGACGTCCGCTGAGCCAGCCCATCACCCATTCAACTGGGCCAGTTCCAACGAACCGCCACCACAACCAACCCACCACGATCATGCCCGGAACGATCACCAGCCAGCCCAAGTAGAAGTTCTCGGCAGGGCGGCCATACGCGTTACTCCAAAATGCGATGAGACTGCCGTGCAGCAAGTACAGAGACAACGCCACCTGACCGCAGGCGCACAAGGGAACAAAGACAGCACCCCAAAAACGTTCTGCGTGCTCCCGCCGCACCGTAGCCCCCAGCACAACGCAGACGTAGACGGCGAACACCAAGCCAATATCCCTCAGAGAGTCCAGGTAGTCCCCCGATAACACCGTGCCGAAGCGCTGCCCGAAACCCCAGGCAAGATACGCCAACAGCGCCACAGCCGCCATGATCCACAACAAGCGATCGCGTTTCAAGCCGTGACGGATCAACAGGGCACCGATGAGGAACACCGGCAACAGGTTGACCACCCGATACTGAGGGCCCAGGAACATCCAGGTCGTGACCTCACGCACGGGCGGCGGCGCGGTGTAGACCCAAATCCAGGTGCGTGCGACGCTCAGCAATGGCTGACTGGCCAGGACAAGGACCGCTGTCGCGGCAATCACGACCGAGCTGCGCAGGAGTAGAAGGGGCGCGCCGATGATGATCAGCAGCCCGAGATAGCTCAGGATGACCGCCAGCCAGGAGCCCCACGTGGCCATCCAAACACCCAGGACGATGAGGAACAGGCCACGCAGAGTCTGTTGCAGCAACGTCACCCCCACAGCGCCGCCGCGTCTCCACACAAGCTCCGCCGACATGCCCATGACAAGAGCGAAGAGCGGCGACGCGACACTACTGAAGTTCGCCGTGACGAATTGCACCGCCCACGGTGCGTTCGGCACGAAAGGAGCCGCGTGCGCGATGAGCATCGCGACAATCGCGAACCCGCGGAGCGCGTCCGGAACCAGAAGACGGCTCATGTCAGAGACGCGTCGAGCTCGCCTGTGCATTCTGGGCGGCAGCGTTCTTTCGGGCTCGAAGACCATGCCCTGAGGGCATTGGCTTGACCGCATAGGAAATAGGTCAGCGGAGACTGTATAGTTCAGCTTATGCTGACCATTGCTTCTCGTCTCGACGTCATGAACCGGCTCGGCCGCGCCATGGCTGATCCTACGCGTTCTCGGATTCTCATGACTCTGCTCGGTGGCCCGAGCTACCCCGCAGTCCTGTCCCGTGAGCTAGAGCTGACGCGCTCCAACGTGTCGAACCATCTCACCTGCCTGCGTGACTGCGGGATCGTTGTCGCCGAGCCTGAGGGCCG
>WPCJ01250400.1_pt1 | contig 31459 bp, 25 predicted proteins | sample 5399831 | NCBI WGS metagenome assembly WPCJ01 (sample SAMN12869470, study PRJNA574797) | sludge metagenome | isolation source: wastewater treatment of pH10 | place: China:Beijing | collected 2019-05-20 | reverse complement strand
TGGCTCGCGGCCTCCGCGCGAGGCCGCGGCGGGGGCTGCGATCGAGGCAATGCCGGCCAAGCAGCAGGCGATCCTGCAGGCGCTGGCCGGTGACGACCCGACACCGCGCTATCTCAGGCTTGCCGGCGCGCTGGCGCGGCTGATCGAAAGCGATGTCTTCCAGCCGGGCGATGCCGTGCCCTCCGAGCGCGATCTGGCGCAACTCACCGGCTATGCACGGGTCACCGTGCGCAACGCCATCGACGAGCTCATCCGCAGCGGCGCCCTGTCACGCCGCCACGGCTCGGGCACTTTCGTCGCTTCGCGCATCGAGCAGCCGCTCTCGGTTCTGGCGAGCTTCTCGACCGATATCGAGAATCGCGGCGGCCGGCCCGGTTCGATCTGGCTCTCGCGCGAATTGACTCGCCCCAAGCCGCAGGAATCGATGGCGCTCGGTCTCGGCCCGGGCGATGGCGTCGTGCGCCTCAGCCGCGTCAGGACCGCCGATGGCGAGCCACTCGCGATCGAATGCGCGGTCGTGCCCGCCAGCATCCTGCCGTCTCCCGATCTGGTCGAGATGTCGCTCTACGCGGCTCTCGCCCAGCGTGGTGCGGTGCCGGCGCACGGTGTCCAACGCATCCATGCCGGCCTCGCCACTGTCGAGGAGGCCCGGCATCTCGGTGTCCCGGCCGGCAGTGCCCTGCTCAGGATCGAGCGACGCGCTTTCCTCGCCAATGGCAAGCCGGTCGAGTTCACGGTCTCCGCCTATCGCGGCGATCGCTATGATTTCGTCGCGACCCTCAAGGGCGAAGCCATGGGACCACAATCGTGAGCCATTCCGATCGCGCCGTGTCACTCATGTCGGCCGAGGTGGCGGAGATTCCACAGGCCGCGGCACGTCTATCGCGAGATGGGCGGCAGGCGATCGCGCAGGTCGCAGCGGCGATCGACCTGACGAGCGTCAGCCATGCGGTGGTCAGCGGCCGCGGCAGCTCCGGCCATGCCGGCACCTATCTGCGTTACCTGATCGAAACCCGCCTCGGTCTGAGTGCTGCGCCCGCGGCTCCCTCGGTGGTGACCCGTTACGGTGCAAGTCCGCGCCTCGGGGGAGCGCTCTACATCCTGATCTCGCAATCCGGCCGCAGCCCGGACCTTGTCGCTGCGGCCGAGCAGGCGACCGCGGCCGGAGCGCAGACCATCGCCATCGTCAACGATGCGGCTTCGCCCGCCGCTCGTGCCTGCCGCCATGTCATTCCGATCGCCGCAGGGCCGGAACTCGCGGTCGCGGCGACGAAGACGGTGGTGAACACCATGCTCGCAGGTCTGCTGCTGGTCGCGGCACTTGCTGAAGACCAGGCGCTCGTCACCGCGGCGGAAGCTGCGCCCGAGCGGCTGGCGCAGGCGCTTACCCTCGACTGGTCGCCCTGGGCACGACGCCTGTCCGGCGCGCCTGCCGGCTTCGTGATCGGGCGCGGGCTCAGTCTTGGCCCGGCCCGGGAGGCGGCGCTCAAGGCTGCGGAAGTATTGGGCGTGCCGGTGTTGGCCTATAGCTCCGCGGAAGTGCTGCATGGTCCCAGGGCGGCGATCCGCGCCGAGCACCCGGTGCTCGGCCTCAATGCCGGGGGCGAGGTGTCCGACAGCATCGAGGAGGCGCTGGCGACGCTTGGCCAGGGAGGCAGCCCGGTCTTCTCGGGTTCCGGGCCACAGCCGAGCCTGCCGGGTCTCGGATCGGGCGAACCGGCGCTCGACGCGATCGCGCTCTTGGTGCCGGTCTATCGCGCGCTGGAAGCGGAGGCGGCACGGCTTGGCCGCGACGTCGATCGCCCGCCAGGGCTGCTCAAGGTTACGGAGACGCTCTGATGGCTGCCGGCCGGCAAGCCTGGCGTGCCAGGCGCCTGTTCGATGGCACGAAGGTTCTGGACGATCGTGTCGTCATTGCCGAGGATGGCATCGTCAGTGCGGTGCTTTCTGCTGATGCGGCGCCCGATTGCGTGATCGAGGACCTGCCGGACGATGCCGTGCTGGCGCCCGGCTTCATCGACATCCAGGTCAATGGTGGTGGCGGTGTGATGTTGAACGACAGCCTCTCTGCCGAAGGCATCGCCACGATCTGCGCTGCCCATGCCCGGTTTGGCACGCGCTTCCTGCTGCCGACGCTGATCAGTGCCAGCCGCGCCGATATCGCCCGGGCGATCGCTGCGGCGCGGGAGGCCATCGCGCAGGGCGTGCCCGGTGTCCTCGGCGTGCATATCGAAGGTCCTTTCATCAATCCCGCGCGCAACGGGGCGCACCCGCTGGGCAATCTGCTGCGTCCGGAACCCGCGGATATCGATCTGCTGGCGTCGCTCGGGCCGACTGGCGTGACCCTGGTGACATTGGCTCCTGAAGTCGTTCCGCCCGGCTTCATCCGCGCGCTGGTCGAGCGCGGCGTCAGGGTCTGTGCGGGCCACAGCAATGCGAGCGCCGAGGATATGACGCGCGCCCGAGCCGAAGGCCTCTCGGGCGTCACTCACCTGTTCAACGCGATGTCGCAGCTCGGCTCGCGCGAGCCGGGCGTGGTCGGCGCCGCGATGTCCGATCCAGGGTTATCTGCCGGTATCATCGCCGATGGCCACCACGTCGCCTGGCCCTCCTTTCAGGCGGCTTTCCGCGCTATCGGGCCGCAGCGGATGATGCTGGTCACCGATGCGATGGCGACGATCGGCGCGAGGCGCGACGCCTTCGAGCTGTTCGGCGAGACCATCCGCGCCAGAGAAGGGCGTCTGGTCAATGCCGAGGGGCGGCTCGCGGGGGCTCATCTCGACATGAACACGGCGATCCTCAATGCGCATCGTCATGGCGGCGCGACCCTGGCTGAGGCACTCGCGATGGCCAGCACCGTGCCGGCCGCTTATCTCGGCCTATCCGACAGTCATGGCCAGATCACGCCGGGCCGGAAGGCCATCTTTTCCGTGCTGCGGACAGCCTTCCGCTTGCCCTCGTAACCGCCAAGCTCCCTATAGCCGATTCTGCCGCACATCCGCTTGCCGCGCGATGTTGCGAAGGCCGGTCTCCTCTGGCCGAGGGCGCAAGCGATAGGCCTGACCGCGTCCGGCGCGCTGGGCAGAGTGACGCGTCACCAAGAGATATGAATTCCATTGACGATAAGCCGTATGGAAGATGATTTTTGAAGTAATTGATGAATCTATGATGAATTCTTTCGTAGATTTCATGAATTCTATAAATTCATTCAACGCCTGAGAAAATATAATTTGTTGCCGCTGTCCGGATGAATTCTAACTCGCCAAACGCATTCATTCGATCGCGAGTTTGTCATGCATCAGCCAGGCCGGCAGTTCCTGCATACACCGGGGCCGAGCGCAATTCCTGACCGCGTGCTGAGTGCCATGCACCGGCAACCCCTCGATCTGAGCGATCCGCAACTCGCGGAGATCGTCCAGTCCTGCCTCGACGATCTCAAGCTGGCTTTCGCTACCGCCGGCGACGTGTTCATCTATGCGGCCAACGGACATGGCGGCTGGGAAGCCGCGTTGAGCAACCTCTTCGCGCCCGGAGAGACTGCACTTGTCCCGGAGACGGGATATTTCTCCGAAAGCTGGGCCTCTCACGCCCGCATGCTCGGCATCGATACGCAGATCATGCCCGGCGACATCAGGCGTGCCATCGATCCGGATCGGCTCGAAGCCACGTTGCGGGGTGACGGTGCCGGTCGAATCAAGGCCGTTCTCGTAGTTCACGCCGACACCGCGACCGGCGTCGTCAGCGACATTCGTGCCCTGCGGGCCGCTATCGATGCCGCGCGGCACCCGGCCCTGCTCGTGGTGGATGTCGTGGCTTCGCTGGGGGCTGCGCCGTTCCGCATGGACGAATGGGGCGTCGACGTGGCGATCGGGGCTTCGCAGAAGGCCTTGATGGGGCCACCAGGCCTCGCCTTCATCGCCGCCAATCCGCGTGCGCGGGCGGCTGCCGTGAGCGTCTCTCGACCACGTCATTATTGGGATTGGGAGTATCGGGCGGGCGTGGAAGGATATCGCCGCTTTTGCGGTACGGCGCCGGAGCATGGCCTGTTCGCCTTGCAGGCCGCCCTGAACATGTTGCGCGAGGAGGGGCTTGTCGCGGCGCAGCACCGCCATGCCCGACTCGCGCGTGCCGTCTGGCGCGCGGTCGAGGCCTGGGGGGTGGCGGGCGATCTCTGCGTGAACGCCCTCCGGCCGGACGAGCGCTCGACCTCAGTCACCACGATCCTGACGCCGGGCGGGTTCGACAGCGGACGGATTCGCGAGCACGCGAGGGAGTGCCGCGGCGTGGCGTTGGGTGGCGGCCTCGGTGCGCTCGCCGGCCGTGCATTCCGTATCGGCCATCTCGGCGATCTCAACGAGCCGATGATCCTGGGCTGCCTCGCTGCGGTCGAGTTGACGTTGCGCGATCTCGGCTTGCGCTGCGGCCGGGACGGCCTGCCGGCCGCGATTGAAAGCCTGGCCTCGTCGGGCAGCCCGCCGGGGGCGCCGAAGACCCCCAGGCCCGTGGCGGTGCCGGCCTGATCGCCAGACGAACACTGGAGACGCCATCGAAGCAGGGGCGTCCTTACCGGGAGATCACCGACATGATGCCCTTGTTCTTGCCGATCGACATTGCCGGCGTTGAGCCGGTTGCGATCGAGATCTCCAGGGAACGCGTCGTCGAGGGCGCGCCGAAGGCGAGAGCCTGGATGATGGAAAGGCATGCGGGCGGCAGCCTCACCTCCGGCGTTTGGGAAGCGACGCCGGGCACCTGGCGCGTCACCTACGACAAATGGGAATTCTGCTCCATCCTCTCCGGTCTCTCGGTCGTCACCGAGGATGGTGGTGCCGCGCGTGCCGTGCGGGCGGGTGATGCTTTCATCATCCGCCCCGGCTTCAGTGGGCTCTGGCAGGTGGTCGAGACCACCCGCAAGTCCTTCGTGATCCACCGGGCCTGAGTCTCGGGCTGCGCGAGATGCCGGCGTGGGCGCTCATCCATCGAATGAGACAATATCATTTGCCGCTCATCGCATGCGCTCGATAGCCTTTCTGATGCGGGTGCCGCGACGGGATATCCGATCTTCTTACACGTGCCACCGGCTTGCGCCTCGATCGTTGCCGCTTCCCGCGGCGTCGCGAAGGTGCGCCGTTTCAGGAGGGCCTCGCGAGAGGCTGGCGAAGGATGACGGTCTTCAGTGATGGATTTGTCGAGACGCCCTATTGGTGGGAGGCGGCGGCGCCGGAGGAGGGGCGTCCGCATTCCGAGCTGCGGGATGTCGACTTCCTGGTCATCGGTGCCGGTCTGACAGGGTTGAACGCCGCGATCACGCTGGCCGGTGCCGGCTGCGATGTGGCCGTCGTCGATGCGCGCCTGATCGGCGAGGCTGCGAGCACCCGCAATGGCGGCCAGATCCGGGCTGAGAGCAAGGTCGCAACCGGTGAACTCAGCAGACGCTTCGGCGAAGACGTGGCACGCGGGGTTCTCGCTGATTTTACCGCGGGCCGGACTTTCCTTGCGGAACGCATCGCCGCGCTGGGGATCGATTGCGACTATCAATGGACTGGTTTCTTCTTTGGCGCTCATACCCGGCGCGACCATCTGGCCCAGCAGCTCCGGCACGAGAAGGCCAAGGTTGCCGGCCGGGTGATCGGAGCCGTGGTTCCGCCATCGGAACTGGCGAGCGAAGTGAAGACCTCACTCTACCATGGCGGCTATCTCTATTTCGACGGCGGGCAACTGCATCCGGCGCGCTATCATGCCGGCTTGCGCCGGGCCGCAGTTTCCGCCGGGGCCAAACTGTTCTCGCGGCTGCCCGTGCAGGCGATCATCCGTGACGGCGCCGGCTTCCTCGTCCGGTTCCCGGGGGCGGACATCCGGGCGCGGCAGGTCATCCTCGCCACCAACGGTTATACCGATCAGGCTGCGACCTGGATCAGGCGCCGTCTGATCCCGGCGCGCAGCTACATGATCGCGACCGAGCCTCTGGCGCCCGGCCTCGCCGAGGCCCTGATCCCGGGCGGGAGACCCGTCGCCGACACCAAGCGCATCCTGTATTACTTCCGCACCTCGCCGGACCGGCAGCGGATTCTGTTCGGCGGCCGCGCCAGCTTCAGCGACGATGGCGCCCGCACGGCCGCGACGCGCCTGCACGGCTTCATGACGAACGTCTTTCCCGAATTGGCCAAGACGAAGCTGAGCCATGCCTGGTACGGCAATTTCGCGCTGGCCTTCGACTGGCTGCCGCATGTCGGCGTGCACGAGGGCGTGCACTATGCCTGCGGCTGCAACGGCAGCGGCGTGATGATGTTGAGCTATCTCGGCCATGCGGCAGCGCTCAGGGCTATGGGCCAGCCGGGGGTGATCAAGGGGCTCGACCGCGTGCCGTTCCGGACCCTGCCGACCTATGATGGTCGTCCCTGGTTTCTTCCGGTGGTCGGCAACGCCTACAAGATCCGCGACGGCTGGAATCGGCTGACGGACAGGGCGGCATAGCTCGGGCCTGCCCGTTTTTCGCAAGGATGACGAAGCGGCCTCCGGGCCGCTTCTTCGTTTCTGCTGCGGTCGGGCTGGATCAGGCGATCCGGCACCGGCGCTCAGACAAGGAACCGCATGATGAACCGCGCCTGTTCCGCCGCGTTGTCGGGGTGGACCTGCGCGATAGTGGCGCCTGTCAGGATATGCAGCGCCCTGGTCGTCTCATCGGTAAAGACGATCGTCCCGTCGGCTTCGATACACTCGACGCCGTCCCAGCGCAGCGAGCTCTCGTTGATGGCGATGGCCTGTGCCTTGCTCCAGTGCGCGGCGAGATCAAGGTCGATCTGCCCGTTGGCGACGCGCACGGGATAGCCGCCGACCAGCCCGAGCACACCGGGAAGATGCGTGCGCACCGGTGCCGGGTGAAGCAATGCCCGCATGGCATCAATAGCTGCGGAGGCGGTGATACGGTTGAAATGCAGATCGAAGGGAAACGGGAACGGCGTGCGCAGGGCCTCGTGGCCCATCGCGGTGCAATCCTTGCCGTCGACCACGACCTCCAGGAGATAGGGCGGCAACTCAGCAGCCGGCTCAGCCTGGAACACGGCATATTCGAAAGCGTGCTGCGCGACCAGCCGGACCTCGACCTGCGCCGGCGCGACGCCGAGCCTGTAGCCGAGCAGGGCCTGGATCTTGGCGACGGGCTCGCGGACATTGCCGATGCCGCAACGCGGCCCGAGGCCGCTGCGTGCGAGGCTGGGATTGACGACATCGGGGAAGGAGGCCGCGATCCAGTGCGTGTCGATGCCGGCTTCGGCGAGGCGGGAGCGGAACATCGCCATCGGTGCGAGCTGAAGGCTGACATAGCCGCCGAACGGCACCTTCTCGGCAGGCGTCTCCGCCGCGCCATCGAGTCCCCCGACTTTCCACCAGGGCAGGAGCGTCGGCGCGCAGAAGACGATGTCCGGCGCGATGCTGCGCAAGGCCGCGACGCTGGCCGGCTCGTTGAAATCGAAGCCGACGGCCTCGAAGCGCGGGAAGAAGCCGTCGATGCCGCAGCCGAGCAGGGCGTTGTTGATGCGGGCGCGGGCCTTCTCGACCGAGCGGCTCGCCACCACGATCCGCTCGAACAGGCCGCTGCGTCCCGCCGCTTCGAGCACATTGGTGCCGAGCTCGCCGAGCGAGACGATGAGAAGCGTGGCAGACATGGTCACCCCAGGATGTCGAGAATATCGGCAACAGTCTCGCCGAGCGCGGCGGATGCGTAGCCGCCTTCCTGCACGATCGCCATCGGCAGATTCAGCCGTGCGATCATCTCGGCCATGCGCCGGAAGCCGGCATCGCTGACCTTGTGTCGTCCATGCGGATCATGGACCGAGGCATCGACGCCGAGCGAGAGAACGAGCGCCTGCGGGGCAAAAGACTGGATGCCATCCAGCGCCGCCGCGAGAGCCTCTAGGAAGGGTCCATCGCCCGATCCGACGGGAAAGGGGACATTGAGGGTCGCGCCTTTGCCCCCGCCTTCGCCGCACTGATCCGCATAGCCCCAGTAGAACGGATAATATTGGTCGGGATCGCCGTGGATCGAGGCAAAATAGACATCGCCACGCTCGTAGAAGATCTCCTGCGTGCCGTTGCCATGATGAACGTCGACATCGAGGATGGCGACGCGCGCGAAGTGCCTGCGCAGCTCCTCGGCAGCGACCGCCGCATTGTTGAGATAGCAGAAGCCCATGGCACGATCGCCGCCGGCATGGTGGCCCGGTGGCCGACACAGGGCGTAGACGGTGGCATTGCCCTCGATCACCAGCTGCGCCGCCGTCGCCGCGCCCTGGGCGGCGGCATAGGCGGCCGGCCAGGTTCCGTCGGTAATCTCGCAGGCCATGTCGCCGGTGTACCAGCCGAGCTGCCCGACAGGGCCGGAAGGGCGGCGCGCCGTTGGGCCGCGCGGGTGCACATTCGGCATGGCCGCAGCCTCCGCTCCCGCGAACGCGGTCCAGTCGTTGCGTGCCGCTTGCAGGAACGCGACGAAATCCGCGTCATGCACGGCCAGGATCGGAGCAAGCCCGAGATCGCGCGGCCCGATCAGCTCATGCCCTCGCCGGACCACGGCGTCGCGGATGAAAGTCGCCCGTTCGGCGGTCTCAGGGCTGGGCACGATCTGGCCTGACCGAATGAACCGCGTGCCGTGATGCACCAATTGCTGAGCCGACCAAACAACCTGCATTCCGTTTCTCGCTTTCGGTCGACGCGGCGCCTTGACAACGCAAATCAGCTTGTTTCCTATAGTCAACAAATGAGCACAGTAGAGAACAAGGGTCAAGGCGAACCGCGTGATGGCGCGGCGCCGGCTGCAAGGTGAGGAAGGCGAGACATGCTGCGGAATACGGCTTCGGGTCAGCTCTTCGAGCGGGGCATGAAGGTGCTGGTGGAGGGGGTGAGCTCGGCTTCACGCGGGCCGACCAATTATGCCCCTTATCCGCCCTATATGCGCAGCGGTTCCGGCGCTCGCCTTCGTGATGTCGACGGCAACGAATATATCGACTGGATGATGTCCTTCGGCGCTCTGCCGCTCGGCCACGCGCATCCGGCGATCGTGGAGGCGGTCCAGCGCGAGGTTGTGCACGGCACCCATTTCGCCACGGCTCTGGAGGTCGAGGTCGAGGTCGCCGAGATGCTGGTCGGTCTGCTGCCGCACGCACAGAAGATCCGCTTCGCCAATACCGGCACCGAGGCCTGCATGGCCGCGTTCCGCCTGGCGCGGGGCCTCACCGGGCGCTCCAAGATCCTCAAGTTCGAGGGGCACTACCATGGTTGGTACGATGCGGTGCTGCTGAACAGCAATCCGCAATTGCCGACCTCGCTGGGGCATCCCAACGACCCGATCCGCATCCCCGACAGCTCGGGCCTGACGGCGGGCTCCTGGGCCGACACGCTCGTCGTGCCGTGGAATGACGAGGCAGCGCTGACCCGGGTTATGGAAGCGCATGGCCGCGATATCGCCTGCGTCGTCACCGAAGGCGTCATGACCAATATGGGCGTGATTCCGCCGAAGGAGGGCTATCTCCAGTTCATCCAGTCGATCTGCAAGGCCCATGGCGCGCTGTTCTACCTGGATGAAACGGTGACCGGTTTCCGCCTGGGCGCCGGCGGCTGCGTCGAGCGCTACGGGCTTTCTCCGGACATCGTCACCTATGGCAAGGCGCTCGGCCAGGGCTTCCCGATCGCGGCGATCTGCGGCCCCGACCACATCATGGAAGGTCTGGAGTGGGGGAAGATCCTCCATTACGGCAGCCATAATGCGCCGCGGCTCGGGCTCTACGCCACCAAGACCATGCTGGAGGTGATGACCGCGGACAAGGCGGCCGGCTTCGCGCAATTGCAAGCCTCCGGAACCGCAATGGCGAACGCGCTGCGGGAGGTGATCGGCGCCCAGAAACGCCACCGCGCGATCGTCCAGAACGTCGGATCGGTCTTCCAGATCTATTTCACCGACCGCGACGAAATCACGGACTATCGCGAATTCTGCACGCATGTCGACCGCGCCAAGTTCAAGGCTTTCGCCAATGCCCTGATGCAGGAGGGGGTCTACATGTCACCTGCAAACACCCTGCACAGTCTGAGCTCGCTCGCGCATGGCGAGGTCGAGATCAAGGCGACGGCCGAAGCGGTGGCACGCACGCTCGCCACGTTGTGAGAGGAACGGGCGGCGCCAAGACCGCCCGGCCTCGCCAGATTCAACACAATCAGAACAAGGGGAAACGATCATGACGGGCTTCAACAAGCGGGAACTGCTCAAGGCCGGCGCCGCCGGCCTTGCGGCGGGTGAAGTGTTCTTCGGGCTGAGCCCGCTGGCCAGCGGATCGATCACGGCGCTGGCACAGACGGCCAAGCGCGGGGGTGTCGCGCGGGCAGTGGTTCATCCGGAGCCGTCGAGCCTGATGCTGGGCCTCGTCCAGAACACGCCAACGCAGATGGTCGCCGGCAGCATCTACGAGAGCCTGCTGAAATATGGCCATGATCTGAAGCCGATTCCCTCGCTCGCCGAGCGCTGGGAGATATCGGAAGACGGTAAGGCCTATACCTTCCATCTCAAGCGCAACGTCAAATGGCATGACGGCAAGCCCTTCACCGCCGATGACGTGGTCTTCTCGACCGACGTCTTCCTGCGCGAATTGCACCCGCGTTGGCGCCCGGTCGCCACCACCCATGTCGAGCGTATCGAGAAACTCGACGACTTCACCGTGCGCTACCAGTTGAAGAACCCCTTCGGCCCGTTCATCCTGATGTTCGAGCTGAGCACCACGCCGATCGTGCCGAAGCACCTCTATGCCGGCACCGACTACAAGACCAACCCCAATAACAATACGCCGATCGGCACCGGCCCGTTCAAGCTGGCGGAATGGACGCGCGGCTCGCATATCAAGCTGGCCCGCAATCCCGACTACCATGTGCAGGGACTGCCCTATCTCGACGAAATCTACTGGCAGATCATCCCGGACGCCGCGGCGCGCGTCGTCGCCTACGAAACCGGCGCGGTCGACATCCTGACCGGCGGCACGGTCGAGACTTTCGACGTCGCCAAGCTCTCGAAGCAGCCGAACACCGCGGTCACCGGCAAGGGCTGGGAGATGATCGCGCCCCAGTCCTGGCTCTGGTTCAACCATCGTCAGGGCCTGATGGCGAAGAAGTCCTTCCGCCAGGCGGTGATGTACGGCATGGACCGGGAATTCGCCAAGGACGTGATCTGGAACGGGCTGGCGCGGCTGGCCACGGGGCCGGTCAACTCGAAGACCCGCTTCTACAGCGACAAGGTCACGGCTTACGGCTTCGACCCTGCCAAGGCCAAGACGCTGCTCAAGGAATCCGGCTACAAGGGCGAGCCGATCCGCCTGCTGGCGCTGCCCTATGGCGAGGCCTGGACGCGCTGGGCGGAAGCGGTGAAGCAGAATCTTGCCGATATCGGCATGAACGTCCAGCTCGTGACCACCGATGTCGCCGGCTATGGCCAGCGTCTGTCGGACTGGGATTTCGATCTCGCCTTCACCTGGCTGTCGCAGTTCGGCGATCCGGCGCTGGGCGTGGCGCGGACCTATGTTTCCAGCAACATCGCCAAGGGCTCGCCCTGGAACAATGTCGCCGGCTATTCCAACCCGGAGGTCGACCGGCTGTTCGCGGAGGCTGCCGTCGCGAATGGCGATGCGGCGCGGCAGGAACTCTACACCAAGGTTCAGCAAATCCTGGTTGACGACCTGCCGGTTGCCTGGATGCTGGAGCTCGAGTTCCCGACGATCTACCGAAGCAATTTCAGCAACCTGATCAAGACCGCGACCGGCATGAACGACGCCTTCCAGGACGCCTGGAAGGCCTGAGGCAGGCCGCCGATGGCGCGGGGGGATCGCTTTTCCCTCGCTGCCGTCGGGAGCGTGGAGGGAACGCGTGACGTTCGCATTGTTTCTGCTTCGAAAGGCGCTGGGAGCGGCCGTGATCCTGGTCGCCATCGCCACGCTGAACTTCTTCCTGCTGCGCCTGGCGCCGGGTGACCCCGCCCAGGTCATGGCCGGCGAAGCCGGCGCGGGCGACGCCGTCTTCATGCAGCAGTTGCGCGAGCGCTTCGGCCTCGACCGGTCGCTGGCCGAGCAGTTCTGGATCTATCTCAAAGGCATCCTCAGCCTCGATCTGGGTTTCAGCTATCGCCAGCAGCGTCCGGTGCTCGATCTGATCACAGAGCGTCTGCCGGCGACGCTGCTCCTGACGGGTTCCGCGCTGCTGATCTCGCTCGTCGCAGGGGTGCTGTTCGGCGTCATTGCGGCGCGACGGGTCGGGCGTGCTTCCGACAGCGCGATCATGACGGGCTCGCTGGTGTTCTACGCCATGCCGCTGTTCTGGCTGGCGATCATCGCCCAGATCGTCTTCTCCAAATATCTGGGATGGCTGCCGAATGTCGGTTACGAAAGCATGGGGTCGGGCTTCACCGGGGCAAGGCGCGCGCTCGATATCGGCCGGCATCTCATCATGCCCGCAATGACGCTCGGCCTGTTCTTCACCGCCGTCTACGCCCGGATGATGCGCTCCTCGATGCTGGAGGTCTCGCGCTTCGACTACGTCAAGACGGCCTATGCCAAGGGGCTGGCGCCGGGCGCGGTCGTCCGCCACCACATGGTTCCCAACGCGATCCTGCCGGTGGTGACGCTGGCGGGCCTGCAGGCCGGGCAACTCGTCGGCGGCTCGCTCCTGGTCGAGACCGTCTTCGCCTGGCCGGGCATCGGCCGGCTGCTCTTCGACGCCTTGCTGCAGCGTGACTATCAGGTGCTGCTCGGGGTGTTCTTCACCTGCTCGGCCATGGTCATCGTGTTCAACATATTGACGGACCTGATGTACCGGTTCGTCGATCCGCGCATCGAGGCGGTCTCGTGAGCTCCTTCATGCGAACCTTCGCGCGCAATCGCGGTGCGGTGATCGGATTATGCATCCTCGCGGTCGTCATCATCGTCGCGATCCTCGCCCCGCTGCTCTACCCCGGCTCGCCCTGGCGGATGGTGCACCGGCCGTTCCTCGCGCCCTTCGTTCTGGACCGGGCACCGCTCGGCTCGGATACGGTCGGGCGGGACATCCTCGCCGGGCTGGTCCATGGCGCGCGCGTCTCACTCCTGATCGGACTGGTCTCGACCCTGGTCGCGCTGCTGGTCGGCGTGCCGCTCGGCGCCGTTTCCGGGTATTTCGGCGGTTGGGTCGATGCCGCGCTGATGCGGGTGACCGAGTTCTTCCAGACCATCCCCTCCTTCGCGCTCGCCATCGTCATCGTCTCGATCCTGCAACCCTCGGTCGCCTCGATCGTGCTCGCCATCGCGATCGTGAGCTGGCCACCGGTGGCGCGGCTGGTGCGCGGTGAGGTTTTGAGCATCCGCACCCGCGACTATGTCCAGGCAGCGGTGGTCACCGGTCTGCCGGTCCGCAAGATCATCCTGGGAGAGGTGCTGCCCAATGTGATCTCGCCGGTGATCGTGCTGGCCTCGCTGATGACCGCGACGGCGATCCTGCTGGAAAGCTCGCTCTCCTTCCTCGGGCTCGGCGACCCCAATGTGATGAGCTGGGGCTACATGGTCGGCTCGGGTCGCAGCCGCGTGCTCGACCAGTGGTGGATCAGCTTCATTCCAGGCTCCGCGATCTTCGTCACCGTGCTGGCGCTGAACCTCATCGGCGAGGGCTTGAACGACGCCTTCAACCCGACCCTGCGCGGGAGGCGCACATGAGCGGGGCCTCGATGATGGAGCCGGTCCTGTCCATCCGCGACCTCGCCGTCGCCTTGCCGGGCGGCGGCGACCGCGCCCACGCGATCCGCGATGTCGGCTTCGAGGTCCGGCGCGGCGAGACGCTCTGCATCGTCGGTGAATCCGGCTCCGGCAAGTCGATGACGGCTCATGCCGTGATGGGACTTCTGCCGCAAGGCCTCAAGGTGGGAGCCGGCGAGATCAAGCTGGCCGGGAAGGTACTGACCGCTTGCTCCGATCGCGAATGGCGCGCCATTCGCGGCCGCTCCATCGGAATGATCTTCCAGGAGCCGATGACCTCGCTCAATCCGGTACAGCGGATCGGCGATCAGATCGTCGAGGTCTTCAAGGCCCATGGCGCGCTGAGTCCGGGCGAGCGCCGTGCGAAGGCCCTGGCGCTGCTGACCGAAGTCGGTCTGCCAGAGCCGGAGACGTTGCTGCGTGCCTTCCCGCATCAGCTTTCCGGCGGCCAGCGCCAGCGCGTGATGATCGCGATGGCGGTGGCGCTGGAGCCGCATCTCCTGATCGCCGACGAGCCGACGACGGCGCTCGACGTGACCACGCAGGGGCAGATCCTGAAGCTGATCGCCCGGCTTCAGCGCGAGCGCGGGATGAGCGTGCTGTTGATCACCCATGATTTCGGCGTTGTCGCCGAGATTGCCGACCGGGTCGTGGTGATGCATCAGGGCCGCGTCGTCGAGAGCGGTACGGCGGCCGATGTTCTTCAGCACCCGCAACATGCCTATACCAAGGCGCTGCTCGCCGCGGTGCCCTCGCTGACGCCCCCGCCGGCAGCTTCGCTCGGCGGGCAGCCGATTGCGCTCAGCGTCGAGCGCCTGCGCAAGACTTATGTCAGCCGGACGAGCTTGTTCAGGGCGCCGCGCAAGGTCGCCGCGGCCGACGATGTCAGCTTTAATCTGCGGCGTGGCGAGACGCTCGGCCTGATCGGCGAATCCGGTTCGGGCAAGTCGACGGTGGGCAAGTGTCTGGTGCGCCTGCTGGTGCCGGATGCGGGCGCGATCCGGCTGGGAGATACCGATTTCCTCGCCCTGCGCGGCGAGTCCCTGCGGGCTGCCCGCCGCAAGGTGCAGATGATCTTCCAGGATCCCTATGCCTCGCTCAATCCGCGCAAGACGGTTGGCCGGATCATCACCGACGGGCCGATCGCGCACGGCGTCGCGCGGCAAGTGGCCGAGCGTCGGGCCGGCGAACTGATGGAACTCGTCGGGCTCAACGCCGACAGCCTGAAACGCTATCCGCACGAATTCTCCGGCGGCCAGCGCCAGCGCATCGGCATCGCCCGGGCGCTCGCGCTCGAACCCGAGGTCATCGTCGCCGACGAGGCGGTTTCGGCGCTCGATGTCTCCGTGCAGGCGCAGGTGCTCGCGCTTCTCGCCGAGCTGAAGCGGAAGATGGCGCTGTCGCTGGTGTTCATCACCCATGATCTGCGGGTTGCGGCCCAGATCTGTGACCGGGTCGCGATCATGCAGCGCGGCAGGATCGTTGAAATCGGTGCGACAGAAGCGGTATTTGCTGGCCCAGAACATGCCTACACACGGGAGCTGCTCGCAGCCGTGCCGGGGGCGCCTCGCGGGGCGTCGCAACGGGAAGGCGCCATGGGCGCCGATGAAGTGAAAGGTCGTTGACGCATGCCGGATATCGCCACGCCTCCCGTGCCGGATACCGGTTCGGTGCGCCCTCAGATGAGGATCGGAGAGCGGATCCGGGCGTCGCGCACCGAACAGGGACTGACGCTGGACGAGGTCAGCCGCCGCGGTGGCGTCTCGAAATCGGCACTGTCGAAGATCGAGAACGGCCGGGCATCGCCGACCTTCGAGGTCCTGGAACTGGTCGCCGCCGGCCTCGGCGTCACGCTGGTCAGCCTGCTCTCGGAACAGGGGGCGGGCCAGCCCGGCCGTCTGACGACGACGCCCGCCGGTGAAGGCCGGCGCAGCGAGGAAGCGAACTACGTCCACGAATATCTCTGCACCGGGCTGAAGGACCGGCGGATGGTGCCCTTCGTGACCACCGTCAAGGCACGCGCCGCGCATCAGTTCGAGAAGCCGGCCTCGCACAAGGGCGAGGAGTTCCTCTACGTGCTGGCGGGGGAGGTCGCCTTCGTTAGCGGTACCTATGACGAGATCAGGCTGAAGCACGGTGACAGCCTCTATTTCGACAGCCGGCTGACCCATCTCTGCTATACGATCGGCGATGTCGACGCGACCCTGCTCTGGGTCTGGTGCGAGACCGGCTGAGGCGCCTCCTCATAGGGGCGGCAGGGAGCTCACCCTTCCGGGGAGGGCGCTGCGGGTGCCGCGCGTCCCTTTCCGGCGCGGGACGAAGGCAGCCGGGAGGCGGGCGTCATCGAGGCTTCGTCCATCACCTGTTTGGCGAGAAAAGCACGAAACGAGCGGATGGCCGGGTGGCCTTCCTTGGCCGGCGCATAAAGGACGTAATAGGACTGCTCGCACGGAATTGAGACATCGAACGGGCAGACGAGCCGACCCGCCTTGATGTCCGCGAAGATGAGCGGCGTGCGACCGAGCGCGATCCCCTGGCCATTCATCGCGGCGAGCAGCAGCGTGTTGCTGTCGTCGATGATCAGGCCGCGATTGGAGTTGACCCGGCGCGCGCCCGCCGCCCGCAGCCATTGCCCCCATTCGGCGTGGTTGTCTTCATGCAGCAAGGTGTAGTGCCGCAGGTCGTCCGGCTTGTTCAGGGGCAGGTCGTCCCGCAGATAGTCGGGTGCGCAGACGGGGATCAGATGGCTGCGGCAGAGCTGTTCGGCACAGAAGCCCGACCATTTTCCGTCGCCCCATCTGATCGCGAGATCGATTTCGGTCTTGATCAGGTCGCGGCTCGAAATCGAGTGATAGAGGTGCAGCTCGATATTGGGAAACTCCGCGGTGAAAGAGGCAAGCCGCGGGAGGAGCCATTTCGAGCTGAGGGATGGGGTCAGCGAGATGTTCAGGCTTGCGCTCTGGGCGGCATGGGCGCGCAGGTCCCGGATGGTGGCCTCGATGTCCTGAAACGCGCTGGTGAGGATGCGGAACAGGTTTTCGCCAGCGGTGGTGAGCGCGACCTTGCGGATCTGCCGGTGGAACAGGGAGAAGCCGAGCTTCTGTTCCAATCCCTTGATCTGGTGGCTGACGGCGGCCTGCGTGACGCAGAGTTCGTCGGCTGCGCGGGTGAAGCTGGCCAGCCGCGCCGCGGCCTCGAAAACCTTGAGCGCTTTCAGATGACTGAGTGAGACGTGCATCGGTCTGCCGTGAGCGCCGGAGAGGTCGCGAGATCGTATGATCAGAGCGGATAATCTCGATGTGTACGAGTTATTTTTTCTAATGCTTGAGATGAAGTCATATCATTTGTCGCCCAGATATCGACTTCCCTAACCTTCGATGGATCTTTCGCCAGCAGCGGAAGGATACGGACGGAGGGCTGCATTGCCGGCGAGATCTGCCGGCCAGACTGCGACGGACAAGGCGCAACCGGTCGGCGGCCCGCGATCGTGGCGACACAGATCGTCATCGAAGGCCGAGCGCTCGTGAAGCCGGCGCTGCAGGCAGCCGACACATCGAAGCGGCAGCACAAGTCGGCAGAAGCCGCGGGCTGCGCGGAACAACGATCTCGGGGAGGAAAGCATGAAGGCGATATTCTTCAGGACAGCCGCGGCGGCTGCGCTGGCAGTGGCCATGACGTCCGGTGCATTGGCAAAGACGATGACCTATTGCTCCGAGGGCAGCCCGGAGAACTTCAACCCTCAGATCAACACGACGGGCCCGAGCCTCAGCGCAGCCCACCCGGTCTTCAACCGGCTCGTCGAGTTCGAGCGCGACTCGACCAAGCTCAGGCCCGGTCTGGCGGAATCCTGGGAGATCTCGGCCGACGGGCTGACCTATACCTTCCGTCTGCGCAAGAACGCGAAGTTCCATGCGCGCAACGATTTCAAGCCGACGCGCAGCTTCACGGCCGACGACGTGATCGCGACCTTCGACCGGATGTGGCGCAAGGATCACCCCTACCATCAGGTCTCGGGCGGAGCTTACGACTACTTCAACGACATGGGATTTCACACGCTGCTGAAATCTATCACCAAGGTCGACGACAACACCTTGCGCGTCGAACTGACCAAGCCTGATGCGACCTTCCTCGCCAGCCTCGCGATGACTTTCGCCTCCATCCACTCGAAGGAATACATGGATGCGATGCTGAAGGCGGGAACCCCGGAGAAGGTCGACCAGGTTCCGGTCGGAACCGGACCCTTCATGTTCGTCGACTACAAGAAGGACGCGACGATCCGCTACACGGTCAATCCGGATTATTTCAACGGCAAGCAGCCGATCGACCGGCTCGTCTACGCGATCACGCCGGATGCTGCCGTGCGCATGGCCAGGGTCCAGGCAGGCGAGTGCCTGCTCGCGCCCTATCCGAGCCCTGCCGACCTGCCGCGGCTGAAAGGGGACGCCAAGCTGAATGTCATGGAGCGCGAAGGCCTCAATGTCGGCTACCTCGCCTTCAATACCAGCAAGAAGCCGTTCGACGACAAGCGGGTCCGCCATGCTGTCAGCATGGCCATCGACCGCGATGCCATCGTCAAGGCGGTCTTCCGCGGCACCGGCATCGTTGCGGCCAATCCGATCCCGCCGACGATCTGGGCCTATAACGAGACGCTGAAGCCCTATCCCTACGATGTCGAGAAGGCCAAGGCCCTGCTGAAGGAGGCAGGCGTCGGCGAGCTCTCGGTCGATCTCTGGGCCATGCCGGTGCAGCGGCCTTACAACCCCGACGCCCGGAAGATGGCCGAGATGATGCAGGCGGACCTCGCCAAGGTCGGCATCAAGGCCGAAATCAAGAGCTACGAGTGGGGTGAGTACCGCAAGCGCCTCCAGGCCGGCGAGCATACGCTCGGACAATATGGCTGGATCGGCGACAATGGCGATCCCGACAACTTCATGAACGTGCTGCTGTCGTGCTCGACCGCCCGTCAGGGCGGCCAGAACATCGCCCGCTGGTGCAGCAAGGAGTATTCGGATCTGGTCGAGCAGGCCAAGTTCATCACCGATACGGCGAAGCGGACCGAACTCTACCGGAAGGCGCAGGAGGTCTTCCATGCCGAGGCGCCGTGGCTGCCGATAGCGCACGGGATCGTCTATCACGTCGCCAGCAAGAAGGTGAAAAACTACCGGATCCACCCGCTGGGCACGCCGATCTTCGAAGGCGTCGATATCGACGAGTAAGAGCAGCCATCGCCGCGGCGGAAGCGGATGCGCTTCCGCCGCTCCTTCCACGCAGGCGAGGCTCATGCTCCGTTATCTTGCGGCCCGGATCGGCCTGATCGTCCCGACGTTTTTCGGCATCATCTTCCTGACCTTCATCCTGATCCGCCTGGTTCCGGGCGATCCCGTGGAGGTGCGTCTCGGCGAACGCGGCATCGAGCCGGAACGGCACGCCGCGTTGCTCAGACAGATGGGGCTCGACAAGCCGCTTGCGGAACAGTTCCTCGGCTATGTCGCAGGCGTCCTGCGCGGCGATCTCGGGGTCTCGTTCTCGACGCAGCAGCCGGTCCTGCGGGAATTCATGAGCCTGTTCCCGGCGACGATCGAGCTGACCTTCTGCGCCGTGCTGCTGGGCGTTCTGATCGGAATCCCTGCCGGCATCCTGGCGGGAATGAAACGCGGATCGCTCTACGACCACCTGATGATGACGGCTTCGCTCACCGGCTATTCCATGCCGATTTTCTGGTGGGGTTTGCTGCTGATCCTGACCTTCTCGGTCAATCTGCACTGGACCCCGGTCTCCGGCCGCATCGACCTGTCCTATTTCGTCGACAGCGTCACCGGCTTCATGACCATCGACGCCCTGCTGTCGGACGAACGCGGCGCCTTCCGCTCGGCGATCATGCATCTCATGCTGCCGACGATCGTGCTGGCGACGCTGCCGCTGGCGGTGATCGCGCGCATGACCCGGTCGGCCATGCTCGAGGTTCTCGGCGAGAATTATATCCGCACCGCCCGCGCAAAGGGACTGTCGGCCCTGCGCGTCGTCAATCTCCACGCGCTGCGCAATGCCCTGATCCCGATAGTCACCGTCATCGGCCTGCAGATCGGCGTGCTGCTCGGCGGGGCAATCATCACCGAGACGATCTTCTCCTGGCCCGGCATCGGGAAATGGCTGGTCGAAGCCATCGCACGGCGCGATTACCCTGTCCTGCAAGGCGGCGTGCTCATCATCGCCTCGCTGGTGATGCTGGTGAACCTGATCGTCGACGTCGCCTACGGGTTGCTCAACCCGCGCATCCGGCACGGGCGCTGATCATGGCCGCGCTCGAAACCGGAACGACGAAACCGTCATCACGCGCCAGGCGCGAGAGCCTGACGGCCGAGACCTGGCGCTCGCTGCGCCGCAACCGCGGTGCGATGAGCGGGCTCGCCATCGTCGTGCTCCTGTTGCTGACCGCGGTCTTCGCCGACATCGTCGCGCCGCACGGGCCGGCGGAGCAGTTCCGCGACCATCTGCTGCAACCGCCGGTCTGGTCCGAGGGCGGGGCGTGGCGCTTCCCATTCGGGACGGATGATCTCGGGCGCTGCGTGCTGTCCCGGCTCATCCACGGCTCGCGCCTGTCGCTGCTGATCGGCTTCCTGGTCGTGAGCTTCTCGCTGACCTGCGGCGGTCTGCTCGGGCTGGTGGCCGGCTTCTTCGGCGGAACCGCCGATCTCCTGATCATGCGGGCGATGGATATCCTGCTGGCACTGCCGAGCCTGCTGCTGGCGCTGGTGATCGTCGCGATCCTGGGACCCGGCCTCACCAACGCGATGATCGCCGTGGCGGTGGTCTTCCTGCCGCATTTCGCCAGGCTGATGCGCGCCTCGGTGCTGAGCGAGGCGGCGCGGGACTATGTCGTCGCCTCGCGGGTCGCCGGAGCCAGCCGCTGGCGCCTGATGACCGATACGATCCTGCCCAATTGCGTGGCGCCGCTGATCGTCCAGACGACGCTGAGCTTCTCGGCCGCGATCCTCGATGCCGCTGCGCTCGGCTTTCTCGGACTCGGCGCCCAGCCGCCGACGCCGGAATGGGGCACGATGCTCGCCTCGGCGTTGAGCTTCCTCCAGGCCGCGCCCTGGGTCGTGACGCTGCCCGGCTGCGCCATCCTGATCACCGTGCTCGCCTTCAACCTTCTCGGCGACGGCCTGCGCGATGCGCTGGATCCGAAACTGAAGCGGTGAGAGACGCGATGCCCCTGCTCGAAATCCGCAATCTCACCGTCGAATTCCCCACGGATGACGGCACGTTCCGGGCGGTCGACGGGCTCGACCTCGATCTCGACCGAGGCGAGGTGCTGGGCATCGTCGGCGAATCCGGCTCCGGTAAGAGCGTGACCATGCTCGCGCTGATGGGCCTCCTGCCCTGGCCGGCGAGGGTGCGGGCCGATCGGATGTCCTTCGACGGCATCGATCTGCGGAACCTGCGCGCCTCGCGGCGCCAGCGGATCATGGGCAAGGACATCGCCATGGTCTTTCAGGAGCCGATGACATCGCTGAACCCGTGCTTCAGCGTCGGTTTCCAACTGGTCGAGGCCTTGAAGACCCATGAGGGCGGGGCGCGTATCGCCCTGCGCCGACGGGCGGTCGAGCTTCTGGAGAAGGTCGGCGTCCCTGACCCGGAGCGCCGTATCCACGCGTTCCCGCATCAGTTGTCGGGCGGGATGTGCCAGCGGGTGATGATCGCGATGGCGATCGCCTGCCGGCCGCGCCTTCTGATCGCCGACGAGCCGACGACCGCGCTCGACGTCACGATCCAGGCCGAGATCCTGGCCCTGCTTGCTCAACTTCAGCGCGAGCAGGGCATGGCGATGGTACTGATTACCCATGACATGGGCGTGGTGGCGGAGACGGTCGGCCGGGTCATGGTCATGTATGCCAGCCAGCAGCTCGAATTGCAGGCGACGCGTGCGCTCTTCGAACGTCCGCGCCATCCCTATACCGCTGCGCTGCTGGAGGCCTTGCCGGAGCGCAATCTCGGCAAGAGACGCCTCAGCGTCATCCCGGGCACGGTTCCCGGTCTGGCGGACCGTCCCGGGGGCTGCATCTTTTCGCCGCGCTGCCGGGTCGTCGGCGAGCACTGTCGCGACAGGCCGCCCCCGCTGATCCAGCTGAGCCACGGCCAGGTCCGTTGCTTCTATCCCCTGGACGGGCAGCCGCGATGACGACAGCCGACGCACCGAAGGTTGTGCTGGAAGCACGCGAGCTGCATCGCAGCTATCTCGTATCGTCCGGGTTCCTGTCGAAGCCGCGGACGCTGCGGGCGGTCAATGGCGTGAGTTTCGCGCTGGAGGTGGGGCGCACGCTCGCGGTCGTCGGCGAATCCGGCTGCGGGAAATCGACGCTGGCGCGCCTTGTCACGATGATCGAGCGGCCGACGGCGGGGCAATTGCATATCGGCGGAATCGAGGTCGGCACGGCCACGCCGGCTGCATTGCGGGCCATGCGCGCCTCGGTTCAGCTGATCTTCCAGGATCCTTTCGGTTCGCTTAACCCGCGCAAGCGCATCGGCGATATCCTGGACGAGCCGCTCGCCGTGAATACCGACCTCGACCGGGACGCCCGGCACGATGCCGTCGCCGTCATGCTGGAGCGCGTCGGGCTTCGCCCCGAACATGCCTCGCGCTATCCGCACATGTTCTCGGGTGGCCAGCGACAGCGCGTCGCGATCGCCCGTGCACTGATCCTCAATCCGAAGATCGTCGTCGCGGACGAGCCGGTCTCCGCACTCGACGTTTCGGTCCGCGCCCAGGTCCTGAACCTGATGATGGACCTGCAGGAGGAGCTCGCTCCGTCCTATCTGTTCATCTCGCACGATCTCGGCGTAGTGCGTCATATCGCCGATCGCGTGATGGTCATGTATCTCGGAGCCGTGGTCGAGCATTGCGATAAGGAGCGCTTCTTCGCTCGTCCGCTGCATCCCTATTCGCAGGCGCTGCTCGCCGCGACACCCTCCATCGACGGGGCGGGACGCTCGCGGCACGCGAAGATCACCGGTGAATTGCCGTCGCCGTTCGACCAGTTCGAGGGCTGCGCGTTCGCGCGCCGCTGCCCCGTCGCGACGAGCCGATGCCGGAGCGAGCGGCCGGCGCTCAGGACCGTCGATGAAAGGCTGGTGGCCTGCCATCATGCCGACAGCCCGTCTCCTTCGCTTCGCCCGGCCTAACCGGGAAGCTGCGCCAAGGTCGATGCCGCAGGAGCTTGATGCTGCATCCGACGAGAGCGAGGCCCCCGGGCAAGGTTGACAGTTCGGCCGGTGGATTTCGATCGAAACACAGGCGAATGCCGGTGCGCCGAGCTGCCATTGAATGGCCATGCGTGGTCGGATCGGACGCAGAGCCGGCAGTGTCTCCCATCGGAACATGTCGCTCAACGGGCCGTGAAGTCGCGCCGGCAAGCCAATGCAAGGAATTTTGCAATCGCTTTCAGATCTACAATTCCAGTTGACGGCAGGAAAAATTGTGAATTATCTTAATTATGCAAAAAATATTGCGGGAAGGCCATGAGCATCATCGAGCGGATCAAGTCGCATTCCGCGAAGCTGACCGACGCCGATCGCAGGCTCGTCACGACCTTGCTTGAGAACAGGGCGGAGGCGGCCTATCTGAACGGGATGCAACTCGCCGAACGGGCGCAGGTCCATGAGGCGACGGCGACACGGCTGGCGCAGAAGCTCGGCTACAAGGGCTATCCGGAGCTGCGCAACCAGCTCCAGCGCGAGGTTCTCGAAGGACAGGACGCGGCCAACCGCATGCGCCGCTCGGTGGCCAAGGTCGAGGGCGGGCATTTCCTCGCCGACCTGATCGGTGCCGAGATCGCTGCGCTCAACGAGCTCAGCCATTGCATCTCGCAGGCCGATATCGACCAGGCGGCGGACATGATCTTCGCGGCCGGGCGCGTCTTCATCTTCGCCCAGGGCCATGCACGCTCGGTCGCGAGTTTCCTGCAGCGGCGGCTGGATCGCTTCGGCATGACGGCGATCGCCCTGTCCGGGCGCGGGCGCGACATCGCGGAGCGCGTGGTCAGCCTGAAGCCCGGCGATGTCGTCCTGACGCTGGCGTTCCGCAAGCAGCCCGCGAGCTACGAGCCGCTGATGCAGCATGCCGCGCAGGTCGGCGCTGCGACGCTCCTGATCTCGGACCTCGCCGGACCGATGATGCAGCCGGAGGCGCAGCTCCTGCTGGCGGCGCCGCGCGGGCGCTCCGGCAGCGAATTCCAGACGCCGACCATTCCCTTCGCGATCGTCAACGCCATCCTGATGACGATCGCGGGGCGACACCAGGATCCGATCATGAGCCGGCTGGAGAAGCTCGCGGACCTGTTCGCCGAATTCGAATGACATAACGATAAGCGGGAGGGACGGATGCAGATCCTATCGAAACTGGCGCGGTCTCTGCTGTTGCCGGCGATGCTGCTGGCGGCAGGCGGAACGGCGGCCCAGAATCTCGACACGATGACGCGCGAGCAACTCGTCGCCCAGGCGCTCAAGGAAGGCAGTGTGACGATCTTCTCGCTGTCGAGCCGGATCGCCCGCATCGAGAAAGCCTTCGAAAGCGCGTATCCTGGCATCGACCTGATCGGCCTCGACATCAGCTCGGTCAAGCAGATCGCGCGGCTGGAAGCTGAGCAGCAGGCGGGCGTGAATGCCGTGGACGTGCTGTATCTGGCGGATACTCCGGTGGTCTACGACAAGCTGCTCAAGGCCGGCCGGGTCCAGAACTATGTGCCGCCGCGTGTCGCGGGCGAGATCGACGCCGCGCATAAGGCGCCGCTGCTCGTGCACCGGCTCTCGACCAAGGTCCTGATGTATAACGAGGCCGCGCATCCCAACGGCTCGCCGGTCACCAATCTCTGGCAGCTCACCACGCCGCAATGGCGCGGCAAGGTGCTGATGGTCGACCCGGCGCAGCGCGGTGAACTGCTCGACCTGATGACCGAGATCGCCCTGCATCCGGACGAGATGGCGGCGGCCTACAAGGCCCAGTTCGGCAAGGACATCGCGATCGACAAGGATCTGAAGGGCGCCGGCGAGCAGTTCATCCGCGCCCTGTTCAAGAACGACCTGATCCTGGTCGCCAACAGCGACCTCGTGAACAAGGCGGTCGGCGACAAGACCAGCAAGAACCCGCCCGTCGGTTTCAGCACCTATTCCGACCGGCGCGACAACAAGAAGGAAGGCTGGGCGCTGCAGGTGGCGAATAATGTCGAGCCGGCCAACGGCATCCTGTTCCCGGCCGTGCTGACGATCGCGAGCAAGGCGCCGCACCCTGCGGCCGCCCGCCTGCTGATCGACTTCATGTTCGGGGACAATTCGCCGACCGGCGGCGCCGCCTTCGAGCCGTTCAACGTTCCCGGCGACTATGCCACGCGCAAGACGATCGCGGATGATCCGGATTCGGTCCCGCTCGACAAGCTGAAGGCCTGGCGCATCGACCCGGCGCGGACGGCCGCGGCAAGGAAGCGCATCAACGACCTCATCATCTCGCTCCAGTAACGCCGATGCCGCGAGCCGGCTCTCTCACAGGAGAGGCCGGTCTCGCTCCGGGAAACGCTGACATGACCTCACTCGCGCTTGTATCCGGGCGCGCGCCGCTGCTGCGCGCCAACCGTGTCCTGCCGCTCTTTCTTTCCGTGGTAATTGCGCTTCTGGTCGCGGCGCCACTGGTCAAGATCCTGCTGGCGACGCTGACGCGGGACGGGCTCCAGGCATGGACGACCGTGCTCGCCAGCCCGCTCTCGGCCAATCTCTGGTGGCGCCCGCTCTCGACGACGATGCTGCTCGGTCTCGGCGTGGCGGCCGGCTGCCTGCTGCTCGGTGGCTTCCTCGCATGGCTTGTGACGCTGACCGACCTGCCGGGACGCGGCCTCGTAGCGACGCTCTCGACGCTGCCGTTCATGATTCCGAGCTTCGCTGGTGCGCTGGCCTGGGGCACCCTGTTCCGCAACGAGCGGCTCGGCGGCTTGCCCGGCGTGTTCCAGGCGAATGGCTTCGACGTGCCGGACTGGCTGGCCTGGGGGCTGGCACCGACCATGATCGTCCTGATCGCGCATTACTTCTCGCTCGCCTACACGATCATCGCCGCCGCGCTCAGCTCGGTCGGTGCCGACCTGATCGAAGCAGGGCAGATGGCTGGCGCACGGCGGGGACGCATCTTCTTCGGCATCGTCCTACCGGTCGTTACGCCGGCCCTGGTCGCTGCGGCCTCGCTGACCTTCGCGGGGGCGGTGGCGAATTTCGCCGCGCCGGCTCTGCTCGGCCTGCCGGTCCGAATGCAGACGCTCTCGACCCGGCTGTTCGGTATGATCGAGACCGGCGAGACCGAGCGCGGCTTCGTGCTGGCGCTGCTGCTGATCGCGGTCTCGGCGGCGCTGCTGTTCTTCAGCGACCGGCTCGTCGCCGGCCGCAAGGCTTTCACCACCGTCACCGGCAAGGGCGGGCGCATCAAGCGCTTTCCGCTCGGAGCCTGGCGCTGGCCGCTCTTCGCGGTCGCGCTCATCATCGGGCTCGCGACCTCGGTGCTGCCGGTGCTGGTGCTGGCGGCGTCGAGCCTCGCGCCGCAGGGCGGGGCGCTGTTCTCGAACTGGACGCTGCACTTCTGGATCGGCGAGGGCGGTGGCGCGCTCGCCCAGGGCCAGGCCGGCCTCTTCCGCAATCCGATGATCGTCGAGGCCTTGTGGAACACGCTCAAGCTCGGCCTGACGGTGGCGCTCACGACGATGCTGCTCGGGCTGGCGCTGGCCTATACGATCGTCCGCAACAAGGGGACCTGGCTCGCGGCCGTGCTCAGCCAGCTCGCCTTCCTGCCGCTGCTGGTCCCCAGCATCGCCTTCGCCGCGGCCTATATCGCGCTGTTCGGCGCCCCGATCGGGCCGCTGCCGTCGCTCTACGGCACCTTCGCGCTGCTGGTGCTGGCGGCAACCGCGCATAACCTGCCCTATGCGGTGCAGTCGGGCCGTTCGGTCCTCGGCCAGATCTCCAACGATATCGAGGAGAGCGCCCGCCTGACCGGTGCGGGGCTGCTTACCCGTCTCGTCTTCATCATCTTCCCGCTGACGATCCGGGGCCTGCTCGCCGGCGCGATCCTGGTCTTCGTCAAGATGGTCAGGGACCTGTCGCTCGTCGTGCTGCTGTTCACCGCGACCTCCCCGGTGCTCAGCATGGTCGCCTATCGCTATGCGTCCGAGGGCTTCATGCAGTTCGCCAACGCGATCACGCTCGTGATCCTGGTGATCTGCCTGGCGGCTTCTCTGGCGGCGCATCTCATCCAGACCCGCGTGCAGAAGTGGAAGCAGTGATGGCGCCCGCATCGATCGGCCCGGCGGAGGACGCCATCCGCATCAGCCAGCTGGTGAAGCGCTTCGGCGACGTCGCCGCCGTCAAGGACGTGAACATCTCGGTGCCGCGAGGCGCCTTCCTGGTACTGGTCGGCCCGTCCGGCTGCGGCAAGTCCACGCTGCTGCGCATGCTCGCGGGGCTGGAAGCGCCGAGCGCGGGCGAGATCGCCTTCGTCGGCCGCACGGTGTCGAGCGGGACAGGCGGCGTCATCGCGGATGCCGGCGCGCGCGATGCGGGGCTGGTCTTCCAGTCCTATGCGCTGTGGCCGCATATGACGGTCGCCGGCAATATCGCCTGGCCGCTCAAGGTTGCGCGCTGGTCCAAGGCCGACCGCAACGCCCGCGTCGACGAGGTTCTCGCGCTCCTCGGGATCTCCGCCCTGCGCGACCGCTATCCCGCCGAGATCTCGGGCGGCCAGCAGCAGCGCGTGGCGATCGCGCGGACCATCGCGCCGAAGCCGAGCATCCTGCTGTTCGACGAGCCCCTGTCGAATCTCGACGCCAAGCTGCTCATCGAGATGCGCAGCGAATTGATGCGCATCCACCGGGCGACGGGCGCGACATCGGTCTATGTCACGCATGACCAGGTCGAGGCCATGACCATGGCCAGCCATGTCGCCGTCCTCAACCATGGCCGCGTGGAGCAGTTCGGCGCGCCAATCGACCTGCTGCGCCGGCCGACGACGACCTTCGTCGCGTCCTTCCTCGGCACGCCGCCGGCCAATCTGCTGCCGGTCACCCGCGTGCAGGACTGGTTCGCTTTCGCGGATGTGGCGCTGGCTCCGGCCGCGTTCGCTGCGGGGCACGAGCGAGTGCAACTGCTCTACCGGGCGCAGGACGTCGCCGTCGGACGGGTCGATGACGGGCACCAACTCGTCGGGCGCTTCGCCGAGGCCGCCCCGATCGCCGGCCAGTCGATGGTCACGGTCATGGTCGGAGACCTGCGCCTCACCGGCATGGCCGAGGGGTTCTTCACCGCGACACCGGGCGACGAGGTCGGCCTGTCGTTCTCCAGCACACCCGATGCCGCCTTCACGATGGAAGGCGAAAGGATCGATCCATGAGACTTATCCTGATGCGCCATGGCGAGACGCTGTGGAACGTCGAGCAGCGGCTGCAGGGGCACGACAATTCCGAGCTCTCCGAGCGCGGCATCCGGCAGGCGCGCGAGTTCGTGCCCTATGTCAGGGCGCTGCTGCCAGCGCATGTCGTCTCCTCCGATCTCGGCCGCACCCGCCAGACGGTCGGCCTGATCGGCTACCCGGATGCGCCGTCCGACGCCCGCCTGCGCGAGCTCGACATGGGCGAATGGACCGGTCTTCGGAAGCGCGACCTGATCGCCGAGCAGCCGGAGCGCTATCACGCCTGGCGGGCCGGCACGTTCACGCCGGACAAAGGCGAAAGCTGGGGCGATTTTCGCGCCCGGGTCGCGGCCGGAATCCGGGACTGGCTGCATAAGGCGCAGGGCGACCTGCTCGCGGTCGTCCATGGCGGCGTCATCCGCGCAGCTTGTCATGAGTTCGTCGGCCTGCCGCCGTCCCGGGTCATTCCCGTGACACCGGGGACCGCGACGATCCTGAACTTCGCCTCCGCCGACGCGCCGGCAGCCCAGCTCGAAGGCTACAATATCGGATCGGTCGCGCCGGACGTCTCCGTCGCGGATTGAGCAATTGCCTGCACCGCTCCGCCAGCTTCGGGTTGGAGCGGTGCGGTTCGTCCGGTAGCCTCGCGGAATGCGCTCGCACGAGGGCGAACGGAAGAGGTCGACCCTGATGATCCTGGTCTGCGGCGAAGCGTTGGTCGACCTGTTCGCCGAGACCAGCACAGGCGGAGAGATGCCCGCGCGGATCGTGGCCGGCGGCTCGCCCTACAATGTTGCGATCGGGCTTGCGCGGCTCGGCATCGAGTCGGCCTTCCTCGGCGGCATCTCGCGCGACGGCTTCGGCACCCTGCTCGCCGAACTTCTGGCGCGCGAAGGCGTGGACGATCGGTATCTCGTCCGGACGGAGCGGCTCAGCACGATCTCGGTCGTGACCACCGGCAAGGATGGTCATCCCCACTACGCCTTTCACGGCGAAGGTGCGGCGGATCGCTCGCTCACCGCTGTCGATCTGCCGGCCGTCCTGCCGGACGCGATCCGGGCGCTGACCTTTGGCTCCTACACGATGGCGGTGGAGCCGGTCGGCTCGGCCTTCGCGGCGCTGGCCGAGCGGGAGCGAGGACGGCGCGTCATCAGCATCGATCCCAATCTGCGCCCGACCGCGATCGGCGACATGGCAGTCTGGCATCGGGCGGCCGAACGCTTCTATCGCGCCGCGACCATCATCAAGGCCAGCGAAGAGGATATCCGGATCGCCTGGGACGGGCGGCTCTCCCCTGCGGAAGCCGCTTTCCATTGGCTGGATCTGGGAGCCCGTCTCGTCGTCGTCACGCTGGGCGAGCAGGGCGCGACCGGCTTTTCCGCGGCCGGCCAGGTTTCCGTGCCGGGCCACAGGGTCGAGGTGAAGGACACGGTCGGAGCCGGTGATACGTTCCACGCCGCGCTCCTCGCACGGCTTGCCCTCACCGGTCGACTCAGCCCGGAGGCGATCGCGGGGCTCGATCGCGAGGCTCTCGCCGATCTGCTCGCCTATGCCGCAGCGGCGGCGGCGATCACGGTGACGCGCCGGGGCGCCGATCTGCCGACGGCGGTGGAGGTCGAGGTTGCCGCGAGGAGACCCGGGGCCGCCCGAACGGCCGGTGCATGAGCGGGAAGGCGTCGTCGTGTCGAAACTGACCACGAGTTGCAATGGCTCGAGATCGTGACGCCCGGGCCGGCCGATCCGGGAAAGGAGATCCCGGTATTTCCCGTTGGATGAGACGCGCATTCTATCCAGGGCTCACGCTCCCCGGTAGCATGCTTCCCGAGCGTCAATCTGGAGATCCGCCTTGCCTCATCTTCGTTTCGCGCCCGCCGCATTGGCGTTGTCGCTGGCGCTGCCCTGCGCGGCGTGGCCGCAGACGCCTGCCGATCTGGCGTCCTGCGCAGACGATCGCGTCAAGACAGCGATGCTGCAGCCCGCTCAGCTGGCGGCGGCGGAGGCCGCCTGCAGCCGCGTGCTCGCTGGCAGTGCGCCGACGGTGGAGCAGCAGAAGGCTTCGTTCTACCGTGGGCTGATGCGCTTTCTGCAAGTCGTGCAAAAGGGCATGGCGTCGACAGGGAAGGCGGACGGGTCGGTGGCTTATGCGCCGCCTACCCTGGCGCAGGTCCGGTCGGCGCTCGTTGATGTCGAGACGGCGATCGGGCTGGACGGGCCGATGAAGGGCGATGCGTTGACGCTGCGGGCTACGATCAACCAGACGATCGGACGCAGCGCCGAAGCGCGGGCGGATGTCGCGGAGGCGATGCAGGCCGCTCCGCAGGATGCAACGCCTTTCGTGCAGCGGGCGCTGGAACATGAGCGCAACGGCGACGTGAATGCCGCCATGATCGATCTCGACCGGGCGCTCGAACTCGATCCGAAAGCCGGAACGGCCCTGTCGGCACGCGGCGACCTGCTGCGACGTTTGGGTTATCTGCGGCGAGCGCGGACCGATCTGGACGGTGCGGCGGCATTGGGGCCGCCATTCCGGCGGCTGGCGCTGATGCGCAAGTCGGAGCTCGAATTGCGCGCGGGCGACTTGCGCGCCGCCTATGACGATCTCATCGCGGCGTCGCGCGAAACCGGAGACATGCCCAAGGCGGATGCCGAGCTGGCGAGCTCCGATCTCTTCGTTCAGGCGGGCGCGCTCGCGCTCGACAAGCTCAAGGACCCCGAGACGGCGGACAAGCTCTACCGCGAGGCGGAGAAGCTCGCGCCGAAGAACTGGGCGGTGGCGCTCGGTCTGGCGCGGGTCGCCGAGGTCAAGGGCGAGAAGGCGAAGGCCGAGGCGATCTACAAGCGTATCCTGGCCGGAACGCGGTCCACGCCGAAGCTGCTGGAGCGCATCCTCGCTTCGTGGCGGCTGAAGCAGCTCTCGCAGCCGGCCTTCCGCGGCACGGGGCCGTTCCGCAGCGGCTTCGATTCCGGCGTCGCCCCGGCCAAGGCTTCACCGGACGGGCTGAAGCGCATCGCCTTCGTGATCGGCTCCAGCGACTATACCGAGTTGTCGAGCCTGCCGAATGCACGGCGCGATGCGGCCGTCATGGCGAATGCGCTCGCCGATATGGGGTTCGATGCGATCGAGATTGCGGAGAATGTCGCGAAGGCCGACCTGCGCCGGATTCCTGCCGTCGTCGCCGAGCAGGCCGCGCAGGCCGATGTCGTGCTGGTGTTCTATGCCGGGCACGGGGTCGAGACCGGCGGGGTCAACTATCTCGTGCCCACCGATGCGACGCTCGAC
>WPCJ01023786.1_pt1 | contig 31600 bp, 26 predicted proteins | sample 5399831 | NCBI WGS metagenome assembly WPCJ01 (sample SAMN12869470, study PRJNA574797) | sludge metagenome | isolation source: wastewater treatment of pH10 | place: China:Beijing | collected 2019-05-20 | reverse complement strand
GCGCATAACCGCCCCCTGATCATTCACAATAACGGTCAGCTCACCGATAGGCGTCCGAATACAGCCTGAATAAAAACATACCGGCATGAGCAATGTTCCGCTTGAATATTTTGAATGCATAAAATGGTGACAATCTACCACTTTATGCTTGATGGAGCAGGGCCAGCAAGCGATGGAAACAAAGGTAAAACCTCTTCTGCTAACTCTTGTATAATCTCTGATGGCGGACGTGTAGAAAATTGCATACCAAGTGCCGCATGATTAACACCGGCTTGCTGCCATTCTCCAAGAAGGTCAATCAGTCCCTTACGGCCTGTTTTCAAAACATAGCCGCCATTGAGTGGTGTACGCGGGAAATCAGGATCTTCCGTCAATTCCAGCCACTCATTGGTCACATGTGGGCGAAATCCGCGGTCAGGAATTGCATCGCGCCAGCGACGGATATTCTGTGCCAGACGTAACGGCCCTTCTTGTGTATGTGTCTGTTGCGGATAAGTCAGCCAGCCATCCGCATGCTCGGCTATCCATTGTGGTGTCTGGCGGCTCGATCCTGTGACCAGCAAAGGAATTCGTCCATAAGCTGGCTTTGGCAAAAACTCTGCTTGTGCAAGTTCTCCCAAACTCGAGCGTATCGGCAGTGAGCTTTCTGCCAGTAATTGACGAAAATAGATGACCGTTTCTGCAAAACGCTCAGCTCTTGTATCCAGATCTAAACCATAGGCCGGAAACTCTACCGGCCTGTCGCCTGATGCTATTCCAAGAACAAGCCGCCCGCCGGACAAATGGTCAATGGTGCTTGCTGCTTTGGCGAGATCAATCGGGTGGCGCAGGGAGAAAATCGCACTGCCGGTTGCCAGTGAAACTCTGGTTGTTTGTGCAGCAAGATAGGAAAGATAGGTGAACGGATCAAAAATCTGGCCGGCATCGCCAAAAGACGGATCATATAGCGGGACATCCCGCACCCAGACGGAAGCAAATCCGCGTTGATCAATGTCTTTGACGAGGGCAGTTTGACCTTCAAGAACACGCATATCGCCTTGATAAAAGCGAAGCGGCAGAAATATGCCAATCGTAAGTTGATTGGAAGCAAACATACGGGTGTAACCCGGATGGTGTGCAAAGGCTTCTGATGACATGCCGGATGTGATTTCTGAAACAGACAGATTATTATTCATGATAGGCTTTCAAGGAAAAGAAAACTTGGCAGATCGAGACTAGGGACCGGTAGCCGGTTGCGGCAAAGCAATGCCGCGCAATACAGTAGGCCGCGCAGCAATTTTTTGATGCCAGTTGCTTAAATGCGGATAGTGATCGAAATTGAAGCCGCAAATCCGGGCGATATGTGTCCAGCCAAAGGCCGCTATATCCGCAATGGAATATTCTGATCCGGAAAAATATTCAGCGTTACTCAGCCGTTGATTGAGCACCTGATAAATATCGTTTGTCAGTTTTTGGTAACGGGTAATCGCGGGTTGTAATTTGGTTTCAGCGAAGATTTCGAAATGAACACGCTGACCAAAGATCGGCCCCATGCTGGACGAATGGAATTGCAGCCATTGAAGTGCCTGCCAGCGCTCCGCAAAAGATTTTGGCAGGAGCCGGCCGGATTTTTCAGCGATGTAGAGCAGAATGGCAGCAGATTCAAACAGTACTATTCCTGTTGTATTGTCTGTGATGACAGGTATGCGCCCATGCGGATTGAGTTTCAGGAAATCCGCACCGCGGTGTTCACCCTGTTCAATCTGAATATGATGCAGTGTGTAGTCTAAGCCCGTTTCTTCAAGGGCAATGGTTGCTTTGAACCCGTTCGGAGATGAATCGCTATAAAGTTCAATCATTTTTTCCTTTTGATGATGTGTCAGAAAATCTAAATTATGGTAGCATCATCTGCAGACATATTTATTCGGTAATAATGTATTTATAAAACGATTGATTCTGATCTTTGAGTTTAGGAAAACTAAATTATGGGCAAGGTTTTGCCATTGCTGGCTTTACGGGCTTTTACCGAGACCGGACGCACGGGCAGCATTAAGAGTGCAGCTGAGACGATGGGAGTAACGTCAGGTGCTGTAAGTCAGCAAATCCGTTTGCTTGAGGAACGGACAGGCGTAACGCTTTTCAGACGTACCCGATATGGTGTGGAATTGACGGAAGCAGGGGCGGGTGTTTATCCCGTATTGATGCGGGCATTCGCACAGATTGAAGCGAGTCTTGCCGCTCTTGAGGCAAGCACGGAGCGGCAGACTTTGACCGTCAGCACGCTGCCTTCATTTGCCGCCTCATGGGTGGTGCCGCGTCTGGGTAAATTTATGGAACAAAATCCGGAGATTGAAGTCCGTGTTGAGGCGTCGTCTGGCTTGACCAACCTGCATGGCGGACGTGTCGATATAGCGATCCGTCACGGGCTTGGTGATTATCGGTCTTATGATGTGCAGCCTTTGATAGCGCCGGAACTTGTGCCGGTGATGTGTCCTGCATTACTGGCTTCGGGGCCTGCTATTGATGAGCCGTCAGATTGTCTGGCCTACCCTTTGCTGCAGGATTCAGATCGTGCTGACTGGCGTTTATGGCTTACTGCCTGCGGTGTAGAGCCGACGCCGGAAGCTGAGCGGGGCACCGCTTTCGATGATGATTTCCTGTTATTGCGTGCTGCGGAGGCGGGACAGGGAATCGCCCTTGTGCGGGATATTTATGCCAGACCGGAAATTGCGGCAGGGCGTCTGGCGCTAGCCATAGACCGCCCCTGGCCGACGCAATTTGCTTATTATGTGTTGACCTTACCCGAAAATACACAAAAACCTGCTGTGAAGCTGTTTATTGAGTGGCTGCTTCAGGAGGCGGCAGCAGAGAGCAGGTAGCTTACAAGCGGCGCCCAACACGGGATAAGACGATGACCGGCAGGATACCGATGGCAACAATTGCCAGTGCTGCAATCGAGGCTTCCTCATAGGTACCGCGTGCCGCTTCTCCGTAAAGATGGGTTGCCAGTGTTTCCACGTTGAGAGAGCGCAGCAGCAGAGTAGCCGGAAGCTCTTTCACGCAATCAACAAAGACCAGCAATGCCGCTGCACTGAGCGCTGTTTTGGACAGAGGCAAATGAATGTGCCGGAATGTGCCGGTTGCCGTCTCACCCAATGTTCGGGAGGCCTGATCATAGGTTACGGGAATACGGTTGAACCCCGCATCAATACTACCAGCGGATATTGCTAGAAAGCGTACTAGATAGGCATAGATCAATGCTGCGCCGGAGCCCAGCAGGAACAGGCTGACCGACATATTAAACCATGACATGGCGATCTGGCTGATAAAGCGATCCGTTGCGCCGGTTATAATGAGAACGCCGATCGCAATCACCGTTCCCGGAGCTGCATAGCCCATGGTGGAAAAGCGGAAAAACCATTGTGAGACATTACCCGGACGCAACCGGATCGCATAGGCAACGATCAGGCCGATGGTGAGCGTAACGATCGTCGCGACCGAAGCCAGTATTACCGTATTGATGATTTCATCATAAAGGCGCGGCGAGATGCCGGCAAAACGCATGCGTTTCCATGCTTCAGTCGCCAGATAAATAGCCGGAAAGACAAAACCGAGCAGGATTGGTGTAAGCCCCAGCAAAAAGAAAATGCCGCCACGTGTTGCGCTGACTTTATGTGGCGTGAATTGCTGACTGCGTTTTGCACTGGATGAAAAACGCTGTTTGCGTCGCGCCCAGCGTTCAAGCGAGACGAGGCAGACAACGATCAGCAAAAGCGCCAGTGCAATTTGTGCAGCTCCCGGCAGGTCTGAGCGTGTGACCCATGTTGTATAAATGGAAACGGTGAGCGTGCGGATGCCGAGAAATTCAGCTGCACCAATATCGTTCAGTGTTTCCATCAAAGCGAGACTGATGCCAACGGCAATGGCAGGGCGTGCCATTGGCAGAGCCACACGCCAGAAAATCGCATTACGGGTGACACCTAAAGTCCGTGCCGCATCAATCAGTGAAGAAGACTGGGTGAGGAACATCGCCCGTGTCGGTATATAGACATAAGGATAGAGCACAAAACCGAGCAGCAGAATGCAGCCGGTCATGGAGCGGATATCCGGCAGGCGGAAATCGCGCGGGCTGGCAAACCCTAAGAGCGCACGTAATGCGCTTTGAACAGGGCCGATCGGGTGCAGAATATCAAGATAGGCATAGGCAATAATGTAAGTCGGAACAGCAAGCGGCAGCAGCAAAGCCCATTCCAGAATCTTGCGCCCGCGAAAATCATAGGCTGTTACCAGCCATGCTGCAGAAGTGCCAACAATTGCAACAATAATGCCGACACCGGTCAGCAGAATGAGTGTATCAACGAATGCAACCGGTAATGTTGTGGCCAGAAGATGTGACCATAAACCGTCAGAACCCTGAGCGGCTTGTAAAGCAAGTGCCAGCACCGGCAGAAAAACCAGAAACGCGCTGACTGCTGAAAGGCAGAGCCATAAAGATCCGGCACGGAAAAACCGGTTTTTAGAATATGCTGGCATATTAAGGCTCGCCATTATCCGGAGCGGCTTTGATTTGTCCTGAAACGGAAAACCGCTCTTTCACTCAGTGTTGCAGTTGAAACGAATCGTCGTTGTAACTGCTTTAATATAAAAAACGCCGCTCTTCATTATTCATAAAGAGCGGCGCTTTTTTTATTAATTGTCGAAGCCTACTTTATCGACCAGCTCACTGGCCTGTTTGCGATGGCTTACGATTTCTGTGAGCGGGGTTTTGTCGATTGTCAGCTCACCGAAGGATTTCACAATCGGATCAAGCGGCGCACCGGCTTTAACCGGATATTCGAAATTGGCTTCTGCATAGATTTTCTGAGCTTCATCAGAAACCAGATATTCAAGCAGCTTCACAGCAGCGTCTTTGTTCTTGGCATGTTTGGCAAGGGACGCACCGCTGATATTGACCTGTGTACCGCCTTCTTTGAAGGTTGGCAGAATGACTTTGAGGCTTTCACCCCATTTGACCTGCTCTTCACCGCCCTTGCCGGAACGCATCAGGCCGACATAATAGGAGTTTGCAACTGCGATATCGCAAATGCCGCCTGCAATGTCTTTCGCGCCGTCACGGTCACCGCCGGCAGCTTTACGTGCCAGATTGGCTTTGACGCCTTTCAGCCATTCTTCGGTTTTTTCAGCGCCGTAATGGGCGATGTAATCGGCGATCAGGGCTGTGTTGTAAGGATGCTGGCCTGCACGGATACAGATTTTGCCTTTCCATTTCGGATCGGACAGATCTTCATAATTCAGAGCGGTAACATCCAGATCCTTGGCGGCGTAAACAACGCGGGCGCGCATGGACAGGGCAAACCACTCACCTTTAGCATCGCGCAGCTGTGCCGGAACGGCTTCTTCCAGTACTTTGGACGAAACAGGCTGGGTGAGGCCTTTTTCTGTCAGATCGATCAGGTTGCCCGCATCAACGGTCATCAGAATGTCCGCAGGGGAATTCTCACCTTCAGAGGCAACGCGCTCAGCCAGACCGTCTTTCAGGAATACTGTGTTGACTGTAATACCGCTGGAAGCCTTGAAGGCATCAAGCAGAGGCTGGATCAGACCCGGTTCGCGGGTGGTATAGATATTGACTTCCTCTGCATTCGCAGCGCCTGCGAAAAGGGTTCCGAGGACGAGAGCAAAGCCTGCTTGCGCATATCCGGTTCTGGTCATTGTATCTCTTTCATGATTGAAACTGCATGGACAGAAATTATGATTAATAAAGTCAACTATTGGTTGACTTTGACTGTCAAGTCAAGCCTTTGTGAGCAGGTTGTATGTGCGTTTAATCGCGGAAGAAGAGCGCTTTGTCCGTATCAAGCTGCAAATGTATTTTCTGAATATTGGCCGGCAACCGGAGAGAAGTGCGGATGCGCAGGGGCGTTTGCAGATCACCGGTGCGGATGAGCAGTTCTTCAGTTTCGCCCAGAAAATGACGACCTGTCACTGTGCCTTCAGTTGTGTTCTGCAGATTATCTGTACCGGCCACCGGAAGAATATGGGAAGGTCGCAGATACATTGTTACCGGTCCGTCGCTGAGCTCTGTATTGCTGACCGGAAAAGTACCGAGCGGAGTTTCAATCGTCCCGTTTTTGATTGTGCCCGGAATAGCGTTGAAACTGCAGAAGAAATCAGCTGCGTAACGTCCGTTCGGGTGGTCGTAGATTTCATGCGCTGTACCCTGCTGGATGATTTTGCCTGATTTCATCAGGATAATCCGGTCTCCGGCAGACAAAGCCTCTTCAGCATCATGCGTCACGATAATAACGGTGGTACCCAATTGGCGCAGCAGAGCAATGGTTTCACTGCGTACTTTCTGGCGCAAACCCTGATCGAGATTGGAAAAGGGTTCATCCATCAGCAGAATGTCCGGGGTCGGAGCTAAGGCGCGCGCCAATGCCACGCGCTGTTGTTCACCGCCCGAGAGCATATGCGGATAACGGGATGCCATATGGGACAAGCCAACCAGAGCCAGCAATTCATCGGTACGAGCCGAGGCTGTTGCCCGCGGTGTCTTTCGCAAGCCGAACAGGACATTTTGCTTTACCGTCAGATGTGGGAACAGGGCGTAATTCTGAAAGACTACGCCGACGCGACGTTGCTCCGGTTCGATAAAATGCGTACCGTTGACGATAGGCTGGTTATTAATGAACACCGAACCGCTGTCCGGCGTATCAATACCGGAGATAATCTTCAGCAGAGTGGTCTTACCGCAACCGGAATGGCCGACAAGACAGATGATTTCACCGGAAGCAACAGACAGCGAAATATCCTGCAGTGCGGCAGTGGTGTCGAAATGTCTGCTGACGGATGAAACCTCCAACGCAGCAAGTCTGTTATCACTTTGTCCGGTGTGGTCTTTTGAATGCACTGTTCACTCTGCCTGTTTCCGTTCTGATTTTGCTATAACACCGGTTCCGGAGTTGTACTATAAAAACCTGACATTTATTATCCTATAAACCTGAATATGTTTGGCAATGCCGGAGGAGCACGGGCAATGTTGAAAATCACAGTGAAACGGATTTACGAAGATGTCTCACCGGATGATGGTTTCAGAGTGCTGATTGACCGTATCTGGCCGCGCGGTATGAGCAAAGAACACGCTGCCCTTGATCTGTGGCTCAAAGAGATCGCGCCGACAACGGAACTGCGGCAGTGGTTTCATCATCAGGAAAGCAGTCCGGAAAACTGGCAGATATTCTGCGGGCGCTATCGTGAGGAATTGCGGCATAATCCTGAACCTGTGAAACTGCTTTTGCAGCATTGTTCAGAGGGGGCGGTTACGTTGCTTTATTCAGCAAAAGATACGGACCATAATCAGGCAATTGTTCTCAGAGATTATTTGGCAGAGCAACAAGCGTTGTAAGCGATGATGCTTTGAGATGTGTTTTCTGATTTGAATGGAAAATTGATTGTAATCAATGAATTAATGCAGGAAATCTGCAATTCTGTCCTCATATCCGGTAGCAGACATGCATTGCAAAAGGCCATATTGCGGCCGTGTATGGCAGGCATGTTGACCGGCAGGTTTTCGATCCTCAAGACGAAAAGGATATGATTATGACTGTTACCAATAAGGTTGCGCTAGTTACCGGTGCGGCTCAGGGCATTGGCCGCGGCATTGCGTTGCGTCTGGCAAAAGACGGTTTTGATCTGACACTGGTTGATCTGAAAGAAGACAAGCTTGAAGCGGTTGCCAAAGAGATTGAAGCGCTCGGGCGCAAGGCAACGACTTTTGCTGCCGATGTCAGCAAGCGCGACGATATTTACGCGGCCATTGAATATACTGAGAAAGAACTCGGTGGTTTTGATGTGATTGTGAACAATGCCGGCATTGCGCAGGTTAAGCCGCTTTCCGAGGTGACACCGGAAGAAGTTGACCGGATCTTTAAGATCAATATTGACGGTGTACTCTGGGGTATTCAGGCGGCAGCGGCAAAGTTCAAGCAGCGCGGTCAGAAGGGTAAAATCATCAATGCGTCGTCTATTGCCGGTCATGATGGTTTTGCAATGCTTGGCGTCTATTCAGCAACCAAATTTGCGGTGCGCGCGCTGACGCAGGCTGCGGCGAAGGAATATGCCAGTGCGGGCATTACCGTGAATGCTTATTGTCCGGGCATTGTCGGCACCGATATGTGGGTGGAAATTGATGAACGCTTTGCGGAAATCACCGGTGCACCGAAGGGCGAGACCTATAAGAAATTTGTTGAAGGGATTGCCCTTGGCCGTGCGCAAACACCGGATGATGTGGCGGCGCTGGTTTCTTTCCTCGCAGGGCCGGATTCCGATTATATTACCGGTCAGGCCATTCTGACTGACGGCGGTATAGTTTATCGCTAAGTGTTTCACTTTTTAGAGAAAGAGCCCGCCGGAAACTCCGGCGGGCTTTTTGTTTTTAGTCTACCAGAGCACCATAATGCTGAATGGTTTTTGCCGCGACCTGAGAGGCAAATTGTGCCGATACAATGGCATCTCCTGTGCGGGCGAAACGTCCTAAAAATGAACCGTTGAAACTGTCGCCTGCGCCTGTGGTGTCAATAATTTGTGCGACAGGCGCTGTTTTGACAGTAAAAGACTGGCCGTCAAAAAGAACTTCAATTTCATCCGCACCGTTTTTGACGATAATCCGCTTCAACCCGTAGCTTTGATAGCGGCTGATAGTCTCCGCTGTCGTCAGATCGCCGAAGCAGGCGGCCTCATCATCAAAACTTGGCAGCACCAGATTGCTGGCTTTGGCACCACGGATCAGTTGTGTGCGCATATGGTCTTTATTTGCCCATAGGCGAGGACGAATATTAGGATCGAAGGCGATAATCTTATCCGTATCACGGAACTCTTGCAGAATGTTGAGCAGATTATTAGCTCCATCATCCTCAAGAATTGCCAGCGTGATGCCGGAGAAAACAATAATATCCGAAGCTTCAATGGCCTGCCGCAGTGCAGTTTTGTTTTCTGCCAGCAGACGCGCTGCGGATTGCGAGCGCCAATAGGAGAAACTGCGCTCACCATTATTGAGATGCACCATATAGAGGCCGGGCATGCGCGATGCATGGCGGCCTATATAGTCGGTTCCGATCTGTTTTTGTGCCATGAATGCCAGCATGGCATCGGACATTGCATCCTGCCCGAGCAGGGTGAAATAGCTGACCTGCCAGTCTGATGGCAGCGCCGCACGGGCATAATAAGCGGCATTGAAGGTGTCTCCGGCAAAGCCTTGCCGCAACAAGCCGCTGCCATCAGGGGCAAGCTCGATCATTGCCTCACCGATGGCGAGAAACTGTCCGCTCATGATTAACCTCAGACCAGCTTACCACGGGCTGCAATGGGCCAGCTTTCTGTGACCATGCCGCTGCGCTGGATATAGACGCTGTCAAACATATTGGTAACGACGCAGACATGGTTCGGGATGATCCGCACTTTGTCACCGACCTTGAGGTTGATCGGCTTTTCGCTGACCAGACGGCCGTGTTCTTCTGACAGTTGATCGATGCGGATATCATCACGTCCGAGAACATGGCCATAACCACTCAATCCGAACAGGTCAGAAGTCAGCGTTTTGCTGCCGGCATCAATAATCGCACGGTTGTCAGACGGCACGGACACAACAGTCGCCAATACAAAAAACGCACAATCATCGTAACTGCAAGCGCCGCGCTCAACCAGTGAGCGGTCATTATAAATATAAGTGCCGGGGCGGTATTCTGTAACAACAGGGGCATCAGCCGCGCTCATCATTGAGGGCGTGCCGCCGGAGGTAATAAGCGGAACTGTAATGCCTGATGCTTCGATTTTTTGTTTTGCCTGTTCCATGAAGTTTTCAACTGCAGCATGGGCATTGGCTGGTGGATAGGTCATCAGACCACCAAATTGCAGCCCCGCAGCCTTATGAATGGCCTTGGCAAGTTCTGCTGCTGCTTCAGGCGTTGCTACACCGCAGCGGTCTGCGCCGGTATTGCATTCTACCAGTACTGTTAACGGCTGTGCCTCATTGGCGAAAGCTTCGGACAGACCGTTAATCACAGTCATATTATCCGCAACCACACTCAGTTTTGTGCGATGTGCCAGTGCTTTGAGGCGGTCAAGTTTTTCATGGCCTAAAATATTATAGGTAATCAGCAGGTCAGGGGAGAGACCGTATTGTTTTTGCAAGCCGTCGAGCATGGCTTCTGCTTCAGAGATTTTCTGGCAGGTAATGCCGTCTGCGCCGGCTGCAAGCTGGGTATAGGCCAGCGCCGGTAATTTATGCGTTTTGATGTGAGGACGCACCTTGAAACCATGTTGGTTCGCATAGGACTGAAAATTACGGATATTTCTTTCCGCAATATCCAGATCAACGACAATTGCCGGTGTGTTCAATTGGTCCGCAAGTTTTGGTTCCATTTTTCCTCACAAATTCCGCGACCCTGTTGACTTGCCTTTCAGACGTCAAAAAACGTACCGGTCAGGCTGGTCGCCCCCTTGACAAGTTATGCATACTGTATTGAGATACGTCAATCCGGTAAAATAGACTAATGTCCATTATTTTGGACAAAATGAAAAATCATACCGAGGAGGAGCTGCATCACCTGATGCAGGCAACAATTGGGGGTTCAGAAAATGCAGGCAATGAAACTGGCGCTATTATTGGGTGCCGCGACAATCGCATTGACACCATCCGCTTTCGCACAACAAAAAGGCGGCGTGCTGGATGTGGCAACTATTGGTGAGCCGCCGACACTGGACCCGATGGTCTCAACGGCTGATCTCGTCGGTATTGTCAGTCAGCATATGTTTGAGACGCTTTATACTTTCGATAAAGACTGGAAACCGGCGCCGCTTCTGGCTGCCAGCCTTCCGGAAATCTCTGCCGACGGAAAAACCTATCTGATTAAACTGCGTGAGGGTGTTAAATTCCACGATGGTTCAGACATGACATCGGAAGATGTTGTGGCATCGCTCAAGCGCTGGACGACACTGGCCTCGCGAGGCAAACAGGCAGCAACTTTGATTGAAGCCATTGAGCCTGTTGACGATTACAGTATCAAAATCACGCTTAAGCAGCCTTATGCACCGCTGACATCTCTGCTAGCGTTTAATAATTCCGCAGCCATTGTTTTGCCCGCAGAAAAACAGGCTGAGCCGATGACAGAATTTGTCGGCACCGGCCCTTATCAGTTTAAAGAGCGCAAGCCGGATCAGTATATTCAGCTGGTGCGTTATGACGGGTATAAATCGCAGGAAGGCGAGCCGAGCGGTTATGCGGGTAGTCGCCAGCAAAATCTCGATGAAATCCGTTTTGTGCCGGTGCCGGATGCTAATACCCGCGTAGAGGCTGCGGTTTCCGGCCAGTATGGTTATGTGGATGCGCTGCCGGTTGAGGCTTTTGACCGTGTGTCCGGCTCAGCGTCATCGGATGCGGTGATGCTCAAACCATTCGGCTGGCCGGTTTTCATTATGAATACTTCCAAGGGCATTGCTGCAAACCGTGATCTGCGTAAAGCCGTTCAGGTAGCATTGAATAATGAGGACATGCTGACTGCCGCCTATGGCAGCAAGGATTTCTTCAGCGCCGAGCCATCGCTCTATCCGTCCCAATTTATTTGGAGTACCGATGCCGGTTCAGAAGGCAGCTATAATGTCGGTGATGCGGAAGCAGCAAAGGCACTGCTTAAAACCGCCAATTATAATGGCGAGCCGTTGCGTATTCTCACCAGCCGCCAATATGAGTTCCATTATAAAATGGCGCAGGTTGCCGCTGAATATCTGAAACTGGCCGGTTTCAATGTTGATATGCAGGTGGTGGACTGGGCAACGCTCACTCAGCGCCGCGCTGATCCGGCACTCTGGGATATTTATATTACCCATAGTCCGTTCCTGCCGGAACCGGCTCTGATTGATCCGCTTTCAGTGAGTGCGCCGGGCAAGTGGAATACACCGGCGCGTGCCAAGGTGATGGACGCGTTTAATGCGGAAGCTGATCCGCAAAAGCGTGCGGCACTCTGGGCAGAGGTGCAGAAAGTCGTGTTCGACGAAGTGCCGTTCATCAAGATCGGTAATTTCAACAATCTGTCTGCAAAGTCCAAGAAACTGGATGGTGTGACACCTGCACCATGGCCATATTTTTGGAATGCTTCCGTTACGCAGTAAATAAAACAGGCCGCGCCAGCTTCGGAGGAGAGGCGGCGCGGCTTTACATCTTGGGCATTCCCGAACTGGGTGGAGACTGAATGCTACGCTATATCATACAGCGTCTGATCGGCATGATCGTGGTCATGTTTCTGGTTGTGACGATTGTTTTTGTGATTGTCCGCGTCACACCGGGTGATCCTGCCGCCGTCATGCTGGGGCCGGAAGCGACACAGGCTGATATTGAAGGATTGCGAGCAAAGCTCGGTCTCGATCGCTCATTACCGGTGCAATATGGCTATTACCTGCTGCAATTGCTGCGCGGTGATCTTGGCCAGTCGATTTTCCTTGGTCAGCCGGTTGCCCATGCCTTGGCAGAGCGGGCAGAGCCGACCTTCTTTCTCACATTGTTCTCCATTCTGATTGCCAGTGCGATTGCATTGCCGGTCGGTATTTATGCCGCGGTTAAACGTGGCTCATTTTTCGATCAGACCGCAACAGCTCTGGCGATGTTTGCCGCCAGTATTCCAAGCTTCTGGCTCGGCTTGCTGCTGATGCAGGTTTTTGCCGTGCGCTACGGCTTGTTTCCGGTTTCCGGCTATGGCGGGCCGGATACGAGTTTCGGCGAACGGATGATGCATCTGGTATTGCCGTCCTTCGCGCTGGGTATTGTGTCCTCCGCTTTGATTATGCGTTTTACCCGCGCCTCCATGCTGGATGTGCTGGGCGATGATTATGTGCGCACAGCCAGAGCCAAAGGGTTGAATGGCAGCCGCGTGGTGATGAAACACGCGTTTAAAAATGCGCTGATCCCGATTCTGACAGTGATCGGCCTGACCGCAGCTGTGCTGATTTCCGGCGCTGTGGTCACCGAGACGGTGTTTGGCTTGCCGGGGGTTGGCAATCTGGTGGTGTCGGCTGTGATGCGCCGTGATTATCCGGTTATTCAGGGGGCGTTGCTGGTGATTGCCGCGCTCTATGTTCTGATTAATTTTGCCATTGATATGCTTTATCTGGCCGTCGATCCGAGGGTGCGTTACTGATGACCGGCTCCAGTGTAAAATCCTCAGAAACATGGTTGTTTATCCGTCGCCTGTTGCGCCGCCGTACCGTTGCATTCGGCCTGTTCGTCCTGATCGTTTTCGTGTTGCTAGCCGTTATGGCACCACTGATTGCGCCTTATGCACCGGGTAAATTGTCGATCAGCAATCGTTTGACCGCGCCCAACGGCACATGGTTTTTTGGCACCGATGAATTTGGCCGTGACGTGTTTTCCCGCACACTTTATGCGGGGCAGCTGTCATTGGCAGTCGGTGCCGCCGTGGTGGTGCTGGCCTCTATAATAGGCATCACACTTGGCTTGCTGGCCGGTTTTTTCCAGCGGCTGGATACACCGATTGCGCGTCTGATTGATGCGATGATGGCTTTTCCGGATATTCTGCTGGCGATTGCGCTGGTGGCAGCACTCGGGCCTTCGCTAACAACAGTGATTGTGGCGTTGTCGATTGTCTATGCACCGAGGCTGGCGCGTGTGGTGCGTGCTTCAACACTCGTTATCCGCGAACTGCCTTATATCGAGGCATCGCGTGCGCTGGGCATTTCCATGCCGCATATTATGACCCGCCATGTGTTGCGTAATCTGCTGTCACCTATTCTGGTGCAAGGCACGTTTCTGTTTGCACAGGCCATGCTTGCAGAAGCCGGTCTGTCCTTTCTGGGGCTTGGTGTCAGTCCGGAAATTCCGACATGGGGCACGATGATTGCCTCCGGCCGTCAATATGTCGGACAGGCAGACTGGATGACGCTGTTTCCGGGTTTTGCCATCATTCTCGCCGTGCTGTCTTTGCAGATGGTGGGTGACGGATTGCGCGATCTTCTCGATCCGCGTTTGCGTAAAGATATGTGAGGGCATGATGAGCCATTTATCAGACAAACAGCCTGTGCTCCGCGTGCAAAACCTCACAACGTCTTTTCTTGGTGAGGATGGCTGGCGACCGGTTGTGAAAAATATCTCCTTTGATGTCGGCGCAGGGGAAACCGTGGCGCTGGTCGGGGAGTCCGGTTCCGGAAAAAGTGTAACGTCTCTTTCTGTCATGCGGTTGTTGCAGCCGGATACCAGCCGGATTGAGGGGAATATTCTGCTTGCAGGTAAAGATATCTTGCAGCTGTCCGAGCAGGAAATGCAAAAAATACGCGGCAATGATGTCGCGATGATCTTTCAGGAGCCGATGACGTCGCTCAACCCGCTTTACACGGTGGGAGACCAGATTTGTGAAGCGCTGCTATGTCATCGCAATATAAGCAAGGCAGAGGCAAAGGCTGAAGCTCTGCGACTGATGGAAAAAGTACGCATTCCTTCTGCCGCAAGCCGGTTCAATGAATATCCGCATCGTTTCTCCGGCGGTATGCGCCAGCGCGTGATGATCGCTATGGCGCTGGTCACCCGCCCGAAACTGCTGATTGCCGACGAGCCGACTACAGCGCTGGATGTGACTATTCAGGGGCAGATTCTCGACCTGATTAAAACCCTGCAGGAAGAGGAAGGCACTTCGGTACTGTTCATCACCCATGATATGGGTGTGGTTGCAGAAATAGCTGACCGCACGGTGGTGATGTATCATGGCGATGCGGTGGAAACCGGCGAAACGGCCACGATTTTCCGTGATGCGAAACATCCTTATACGCGGGCTTTACTCTCGGCTGTACCGGCGCTTGGGTCTATGACAGGACGTGCGCGGCCGCTGCGTTTCCCGGTTGTTGATATCCGAACCGGTACGGCTTTACCGCCGGTTGAAGCTGCCGATACAGTTGCACAGGATGCGCCGCCGGTTCTGGACGTAAAAGGGCTGACGACACGCTTTACCATTCACAGCGGACTATTCGGGAAGCTGGCAGGGCGCGTTCATGCGGTGGAGAATGTTTCTTTCTCGCTGCAACCGGGGGAAACGCTGTCACTGGTGGGCGAGTCCGGTTGCGGTAAATCGACGACCGGCCGTTCCATCATGCGACTGATAGAGCCGCAAAGCGGTTCCGTTATGGTCAACGGGCAGGATGTGATGGCGATGGCAGGGCATGAGCTGCAAGGTCTGCGCCGTACCATGCAGATGATTTTTCAGGATCCCTATGCCAGTCTCAATCCGCGTATGCGGGTAGGGGCGTCGATTGCGGAACCGTTTCTGGAGCATAAGCTCGGTACAAAACATCAGGCACGGGAACGTGTGGCTGATCTTCTGGAGCGTGTGGGGCTGAAAGCGGATATGGCGTCTCGCTTCCCGCATGAATTTTCCGGCGGGCAGCGTCAGCGTATTTGTATTGCCCGTGCTTTGGTGCTTGATCCGAAACTTATCGTTGCTGATGAGTCTGTCTCAGCGCTGGATGTTTCCATCAAGGCGCAGGTCATCAATCTGTTGCTCGATCTGCAATCCAGTCTCAATCTGTCTTTTCTGTTTATCTCGCATGATATGGCGGTTGTTGAGCGTCTCAGCCATCGTGTTGCGGTGATGTATCTGGGCGAGATTGTTGAGATCGGGCCGCGTGCAGCGGTGTTTGAAAACCCGCAACATCCTTATACGAAGAAACTGATGGCAGCCGTTCCGGTGCCTGATCCGGCGCGGCGTGGCATGCGGCGCTGGCAGATCGCTGATGAATTGCACAGCCCTGTTCGTGCGCCGGATTATGTACCGGTCGAGCGGCAGATGCGCGAAGTTTCAGAAGGGCATTTCATATTCCAATGATAGGTCCGGTGAAACAAGTCTGCTTCTTCCAATCAGTGCTTGCCGCTGAGCGCCTGTGCGGCATCCTTCAGGCATTGCAGGTAGAAAGCATGGTTCTTCAGCCCGTCATCGCGGGGGGCAACCAGGCACAGCGTTGCCGTGGTAATGCCCTGCGCATCACGCATCGGTACGGCAAAACAATGGGTAAAATTATCGACCGTGCTGTTGAAGGTAAATTGACCGGTTCTGTCGGCTTCGCGTACCTGCGCGATAAATTCAGCCGGATCAAGCCAGCTGCCATTGGGCATCTGGAAATCGGCAGCAGGAATGAAACTGGTGATTTCTTCATCGCTGAGATGGGCAACCAGAAGGCGGCCGGAAGCTGTCCACGGAATCGGCACGGAATGGCCGACATCCGAGGAAATGCGGAACGGACGCACGCCTTCCTTCATACGGGCAACGGTATATTTATTGCCGTCGAGCACGCAATATTGCGCTGTTTCACGGGTCTGTTCGGCAATGCGTTCCAGTGCAGCATCGCAGGCGCGCATGAAGTCAAAATGATCTTCATAGGCCGCACCGAGAAAATAGAGTTTGCGTCCGAGAAACACACGACCGTCGCCGCCGGTAAATTCGAGAATACCATTGCGCAACAGCAGGTTGACCAGCTCGTAAACCGAGGAACGCGGGGCGCCTATTTGGGCGGCAATTTCATTGGGTTTCAGCGGTTCACGCTTGTTGCGCAGAAAATCCAGTATCTCAAAGGCACGATCCAGACCGCGCGCACGTTTGCTGCTGTCTTCTTTGGGCGTGACCGGAGTGGTTGCGGTACTGTCTGACATGCTGCCTCCGATGAGCGCTATAATGTTATTGTGTCTGTTATATTGGATTTTAACATACAGGCAAGCAGAAGTTTACAATCAGAAGTGACGATGACAGAAGGAAATACGGGTATGATTATGCGTTATCAAAAAGGCAGCCGGATGAGTCAGGCCGTGAGCTATGGCGGCATGGTGCATATTGCCGGTCAGGTGGCTGAAAACCGCAAGGCTTCCATTGAAGAGCAGACCCGTGATGTTTTGGGGAAGATTGATCAGCTTTTGCAGCAGGCGGGCACTGACCGTTCCAAATTGCTGGCGGTGAATGTGTTTCTTCCGGCAATTGTTGATTTCGATGCGATGAATTCGGTCTATGATGCGTGGATTGATCCGGAAAACCCGCCGGCGCGTGCCTGTGTGGAAGCGCGTCTGGCTGATCCAGATCTGCGGGTTGAAATGACAGCAGTTGCTGCCCTTTAATGCTCAATGAAGTGCCGGAGCCGGATATGACACAAACGCTCATTCGCAATGCCCGTATCATTGATGGCACCGGCGCGCCCTGGTATCGCGGCGATGTGTTGCTGAGCGGCGGGTTAATCCGGCAGATCGGCAGAGGTCTGAAAGCAGACGGTGATATGCAAATCATTGATGCGGATGAGCGTTATTTAAGCCCCGGTTTTATTGATGCCCATTGTCATGATGATCTGATCTTTCTGCGCGAGCGGGACAGGCCGGAAAAGGCGATGCAGGGCGTGACCAGTATTGTGGTCGGCAATTGCTCTTTTTCGCTTTATCCGGCAGCAGAGGGTTCCAGAGAATATTTGCGCCAGCATTTCTCCGGCCTTCTTGGTGAAATGCGATCTGATGAGATTTTTGATGATTTCTCGGGATACCATCAGGCTTTGGAAGGAGAGGGGATTGCTCTCAATCTGATCTCACTTGTCGGCCATGCGGCTTTACGTTTGGCCGTGATGGGGCATGACAGACGGCCTGCCACAGAAAGCGAGCTTGCAGCGATGTGCCGCTTGCTTGACGTGCAAATGGTGCAGGGGGCGGCAGGTCTGTCTCTGGGGCTGGTTTATCCGCCGAGTGCTTTTGCTGAGATTGAAGAACTGGTAGCTTTGGGCAAAGTTGTCGCCGGTTTCGGCGGGGTGCTGGCTGCGCATATCCGCTCCTATGAAGCAGGGCTGATGCTGGCGACTGAAGAATTCGGTGAGGCTGTGCGCCTGTCCGGTGCTGCAGGATTGTTATCACATCTGCAATCGGCGGGACGACCGAACTGGGGTAATGTACCGGCGGTGATTGACTATCTGGAAAGCTTGCGGTCTGACGGTGTGGATATCAGTTTTGATATGTATCCCTATCCGGCGGGCAGTACATGGATATTACAGCTTCTGCCAGCGGCGGTGATGGATGGTGGTTTGCCAGCTTTGAAAGCACGCTTGCAGGATATGCCATGGCGGCAGAAACTGGCGCATTGGGTGGAGAACGGCGGAGATGATTATCACGGCCAGAGCAAAATTTCGCTGATAGGTTGGGAGAATGTACGGCTTTCAGCAATCGGTATCGAGGCGTTGAAACATCTGGAAGGGCAGACCATGCGTGAAGCTGCCTTTACGCTTGGCACCACGCCTTTCGATCTGCTGGTGCGTTTTGTTGAAGAGGATGACGGGCAGACAGGGATTATCCTGTTTCAGCTTGATGAGGATGATCTCCATGCGGCCTGTTGTAACCGGTTGTTTATGGCAGGGTCTGACGGTTTGCCGCGTCCGGGTTCCAAACCACACCCGCGTGCTTTTGGTACGTTTCCGCGTATTGCCGGACCTTTGCGGCGGGAGAAAAAATGGTTCCCTCTTGAAGATGCTGTGCGCCGGATGACTTCGGTTGCAGCGCAGCGTTTTTCTCTGCATAACCGCGGCCTGTTACGCCCCGCAATGGCCGCTGATCTGGTGCTGTTTGAAGATGCGATCACCGATCACGCGACTTTTGAAAACTCCACACAGATGCCGTCTGGTATCAGCCATGTTTTTGTCAACGGACAGGCGGTGATTGCGGATGGCAAACCAACCGGTAACAGAGCCGGAAAAGTGCTGCGACGCTGATGATTCCTGTTCTGATGGCGTATTGGTCTGTCTTGTTGTGACGTTTATAAAATCTTAAGGCGGTATTTACCGGAAAACGATATTAATCCTGCTAATATCAGTAATATTTGAAGCAGGAATAATGTCATGAACGGGCAGACCGGTGATCAGCGGTGTCATATCCGCGATCTTATGCCAGCGATTGCATTGCTGGTTCTGTTGCTTGGCGGGATTGCCGTGGCTTTTCTCAAGCCAACCGGCAAAGATGACCAATATATCGTTATGGTCGCTCCCTGGCGCACATTGAACTCTGTTATCAGCTCCATTCAGGCCGCTGAAGGTGCGATTATTTCTATCAATGCTTCATCCAGCCTGATTACAGTTTATTCCGAAAATAAAGATTTCCCAAACAGGCTTTACAGTGCCGGTGAGTGGCTGGTTTTTGAACCGCTTCTGCCTGGTGGTTGTTATGCCATTCAGGAACGGACGACAGCCGCATGATCCTAGAACTTGACGACCTTCGCAGCCGGTTTGGCCGGTTTTTGGTGATTTTATTCTGGCTGCATGTCCCGCTTCTGGCGCTGGTTGCTTATATCACCGGACATTCGCCGGTCGGCGCAGCTTTGGCAGGCGTGGTACTGGCTGGCGCCTATCATATGTCATGGCTGCGCTCAGGCATTGCTCCGGTAACGCGCTATATTTCCGGTGTAGCCCTGATGGGGCAGCCCGCATTGCTGCTGTATTTTATGAGCGGTCAGCTCTGGCAAATGGATATGCATATGTATTTCTTTGCTATGCTGGCGCTCACGGTTGCGTGGTGTGACAAGCGTGCAGTGCTTTTTGCCGCCGCTGCCGTGGCTCTGCATCATTTAACGCTGGATTATCTGATGCCTGCAGCGGTGTTTCCTGAAGGCGGGGATATAAAGCGCGTTCTGCTTCATGCGGTGATTGTTGCGTTTCAGGCTGCAGTGCTGGTGTGGTTCGGCGATATGCTTGTCGATTGCTTCAACCGCATTAATGCCATGCGCGATGAAATCATTGCCAAGAATGCGGCACTGGAACAGCGTACCCTTGAAGCGGAAGCTGCAAGCAAATCGAAGAGCATGTTCCTCGCCAATATGAGCCATGAAATCCGCACGCCGATGAATGCCATTCTGGGCTTCTGTCATCTGGTACTGCGCACGGATCTGGATCTGCGTCAAAAAGAATATGTGTCGAAAATCAGCAATGCCAGTACGGCTCTGCTGCGGCTGATCAATGATATTCTCGATTTCTCCAAGAATGAGGCAGGCAAGCTTTCTCTCGAGACACGTCCGTTCAATTTACGCTCTTCTTTGCAGAGCCAGCTTAATCTGGCGGCAATTAATGCGGAGAATAAAGGCGTCAGCATTGAGACCGTTATTCAGAATGATGTGCCTGCGGTTCTGGTCGGCGATGAATTGCGCCTGAATCAGGTGCTTCTCAATCTCGTCAGCAATGCGGTGAAGTTCAGCGAAAAAGGGACTGTTACTGTCACGGTTGATGCGGAAGAACAGCAGGATGCAGGTGTCAAACTGCGCATATCGGTGCGTGATCAGGGGATCGGTATGGCACCGGAACAGCAGGCTTTGCTGTTTAATTCTTTCACACAGGCCGACAGTTCCATGACACGCCGTTTTGGCGGAACCGGACTTGGACTTGTTATCAGCAAACAAATTGTTGAGCAGATGGGCGGCACAATCGGCGTGGAAAGCATGCCGGGTGTGGGCAGTACCTTTACCTTTACCGTCAATATGGCAATCGGTGAAATGCAGGCTGAACCGGAGCGCCTCGCTTCGGCAGAGATTGCAGGTTTGCGTGTGCTTGTGGCTGATGATAATCCGGCCTCGCGTGAGATTTTTCATGATGTCTTTAATTCATGGGGCTTGAATATTGATCTCGTTGCTTCCGGTGAGGAAGTTCTGGGCGCGCTTGAAGGAGCATGCAAAACCGGCCAGTCTTATGATCTGGTGGTTCTGGACTGGAAAATGCCCGGCATGGACGGTCTGCAAACAGTACAGGCGCTTCATCGTAATGAGAATCTTTCGCCGCTGCCTTATGTGGTGATGGTGACGGCCTATGGTAATGAGGACTTCCGCGCTGAAACCGAGCGTTCCGGTATTGCTGCCTTCCTGACCAAGCCGATTGTCCCGAATGTGCTTTTTGACACGATTACCGGCTTGTTTGCCCGTGAAACAGCGGCGGATGCGCCGCATGCGGAAATCGGCCAGACTATTCCGATGGTGGCGGAGCAGCTGCGCGGGCTGAAGGTTCTGCTGGCTGAAGACAGTATGATCAACCGTGAGATCGCGGTTGAGCTGCTGCAGGATGCCGGATTGGTGGTTGATGTTGCTGAAAACGGCCGTATCGCTTGCGATCTCGTTCTTCAGGATCCGCTGCCCTATGACGGCATTTTGATGGATATCCAGATGCCGGAAATGGATGGTATTGAAGCTACTTTGCAGATCCGTAAAAAATGGTCTGCGGAGCAATTGCCGATTATTGCCATGACCGCGCATGCCTATGAGGAAGAACGGCAAAAATGTTTTGCTGCAGGTATGGACGACCATGTGGCCAAACCGGTTGATCCGTTCCTGCTGGTACGCACACTTGATCGCTGGTTGAAGCCGCGCAGCAAAGAAGCTTCGCGTCCGGTCGCAGAGTCTGCTCCGGTTGCAGTGAAGCCTGTAAGTGATCTGCCGGAAAGCCTGTCGCCGTTTGATCTTACAAAAGCGCTGGCGCGTATGAATGGTAAAACATCACTATTGCGTAAGCTGATTATTGATTTTGGACAGAGATTTGCTGCAACGCCGGAAGAGCTCAACGAGCTGATCGGCCGCGGTGCATTGGATGATGCGCGGCGCAGCGCCCATACGCTGAAAGGTGTGGCGGGATCGCTGGAACTTGCAGAGGTTTATGAACAGTCTGCCAAGACTGAAGCTGCATTGGCACAAGGCGATGTGGTTGCGGCTAATATATTGATTGCTGAATTGGAGCAGGTGCTGAAACCGGCAATAAAAGCGGCTAAGAGTCTTGTAACTACAACAGAAGATGATAATAAACCGGTTCCGGCAGGACAAGCTGATCCGGTCAATATTCAGGCGGAGATTCTGGTTTTCCGCGGGCTTCTGGAGCGCAGAAGTCTGAAGGCACGCAGCAGTTTTGAAAAATTGGCGATTACGCTCGGTATGACACCTGACACGCTGCAGGTTCATCCGGTGAAGATCGCTCTCGACAATCTTGACTATAATCGCGCCCTCACATTGCTGGATGCTGAATTTGCTGATGTTTTGCAAGCTTCACCGGACACTGAGCGTATCGGAGAATAATTATGACAGACCGCGCGGTCATCCTCATTGTGGATGATGAAATCTCAAATATTGAGATTATGAGTGCAGTACTCGAGGACGATTATGAAGTATGTTTTGCGACTTCAGGCGAGGAAGCATTAAAAGTTGCACAGACGGTGTTGCCGGACCTTATTCTGCTCGATGTGCTGATGCCGGGTATTGACGGATATGAAGTTTGCCAGCGTCTGAAAAAAGATCGCATGCTTGCGGATATTCCGGTGATTTTTACAACCGGTCTGAATGATCAGGATGCGGAAGTACGCGGATTATCTGCCGGTGCAATCGATTATGTGACCAAGCCTATTCAGCCGGTTATTTTGCTGGCGCGTGTGGCCAATCATGTTGAATTGAAACGTCTGCGCGATCAGTTGGCGCAAATGGCTGTCACAGATGCTTTGACTGGTTTAAGCAACCGCCGTCATCTGGAACAGACATTGGCGACGGAAACCACGAAACTGGCCCGCACAGGCGACTGGCTGTCGGTTATCATGGTCGATATCGACTTCTTCAAACTGTTCAACGACACATTTGGTCATCCGGCCGGTGATCGTTGTCTGGCGATGGTTGCGGCGGCTCTTACACGCGCGGTGCATCTGGCAACAGATGTGACAGCACGTTATGGCGGTGAGGAATTTGTCTGTGTCTTGCCGGGGCGGGATCATGATGCGGCAGTACTGGTGGCCAAAGAAATACAGGAACAGGTCAGTTCTTTAAGAATTCCGCATCCGGGTTCAACGGTTTCCACTTGTGTCACGGTCAGTATCGGCGTTGCCTCGGCATGTTGTCTGCCGGAAATGTCTGCATCGCAGTGGATGGCACATGCTGATCGCCAGCTCTATCTGAGTAAACGTGCCGGCCGGAATGAAATTTTCAGCACTGTTTTCAATGCGCAGGAAATCGGTCTGATTTCTGAATAATTGGGGATCATTGCACTATGACCGGCAAATTCAGGTATTTTGCCGGTCAGCGATCTTACACAGATGCAACTGAAGCTTATGTGTCTGTATTTTCTCAAAAATATGCGGGGCCGGTGCTTTATCGGTGATAATGGCATCGACAATATTCAGTGCGCCGAGTTTAACAAGCGCGCGTTTGCCGAATTTGCTGCTGTCGACAGCCAGTAATTTGTGTCTGGACTGGTCGAGCGCTTTGGACACGGCCGCCACTTCTGTCCGGTCATCATCACACAAGTCACCGTCATCATCGATGCCGCTGACAGAAATCACCGCATAGTCGAATTTGAAACGGTTGATGAAGTCGGGTGTGTCTTCCTGAAAAATGCCGCCATCTACGGCGCGGACAAAACCACCCGGAATTGCCAGCGCGAAATCGGAGTTCTCGCTGATGAGGGATGCTACACGCAGACTATAGGTGACAATGCGCAAGCCCTGCCTGTTTTTTATCAGCGCAGCGGCAATGGCTTCGCAGGTTGTGCCTGTATCAATGAAAATCGTTGTGTTGTCGGGAATGTAATCGGCTACAAATGCGGCAATCGCCTGTTTTTCTGCTGCCTGATCCAGACGCCTCTGACGATAGGTTCCGGCATCCATCGGAGCTGCGATCGTCGCGCCGCCATGGATACGGCGAACTTTGCCTGTGGTTTCCAGCGCCATGATATCGCGGCGTGCAGTTTGCATCGTCACCGAGCAGAGATGCGCAATTTCTTCCAGAGAAATATAATGATTTTGCTCGAGATATTGCAGCAGAAACGCCTGACGGTTGTCTTTTTTGTTGCCGCCGGTTGATGCCGAATTGTCAAATCGCATAGCGCCCCCTGTACTCCACGTATGTCGGACAAAAAAAATTATGCGTCAAGAAAATGATTTTTGACAATCATCCGGATTGTATAAAAACTGACATATGACTCGTCTAATGTAAGAAAAGTGACATTTTTTGTCTCAAATCTTATTATCAGGATGATATGATGAAACAGCAGCGGTCAGGCGCAAGGCATAAGCGTAAATTAACGGCAGGGGTGGCGAGTGCAATATTGCTGGCTGCGCTGAATACAAATGCACAGGCAGAACCAGCAAAAACACAGAATTTTTCTCTGACCGTGATGGGTTTTAACATCTGGAATAACGGCCTTGATTCCAAGATGTGGGATGCTGAAGCAAAAAAGAATGGCCAGCTGATTTATAATAAGGCCATGCAGGACTTGCTGCGTGGCGTTGCCCCTGATGTGCTGGTTATGCCGGAACTTTACAACAATAGCGGCAGGCCGTTTGGCGATACGACGGTTGTTAAAGCCCATGTGAAAAATACTCTGGATCTGCTGAATGAAAAAGCAGACAAGTTGGGTGCATTTGAAAAAATCAAAGATCATGGTTCCCGTGAAGGCGAAGGCATGGTCTTTACAAGCGGTGAAACGGAATATCTGGCGGCGAATACGGTTGTTGTGAAGCCGGGTAATGGCTTTCCTGATACGGTTATCGCCGGTCGCCATTTCAATTATGCAGACACATCGGCTGGTCGTATCGCTCAGGCAAAAGATGCCAACAAACTGGCACAATCTGCCCTGACGCCGACAATATTGCTCGGCGATCTGAATGCCGGTGATGTATCGGAACGAGGCCTGCTGAGTGTGGATGCGCAACTGCGTCTGATAAAAAAAGCCGCTGGTAACGCATTTTATAAAACGCTGGCTTATGAATATCTTGAGCGGGCGGATGCAGCAAAATGGCGTGCAATCATTCAAGCCGAACACCCGAATGCCAATATTGATAATTTGTCATGGGAGCAGTGGGGCAATGCACTGGACAAAGCCTATCAGGCTCAAAAAGATATAGGCTTTGCCGGAGAGACCTATCCGGTAGACAATAATCTTCCGGTGACGATGAATATTCTGAAACAACAATATCAGTTAATTCAGCTTGAGCGGAACCGTGAACAGTTCAAACCAAGTGAAGTTGGTGATGAACGTGCGACCTGGACCAGTGACGGGGAGGAATCCACCAATACATGGCCGAGCTGGGATCGTGTGAATATTGATCATATTCTGGTTTCCCGACCTTTCGCCAAATGGGTTGAGATTGTTGATAATGGTCAATGGTCCGGCACACTTTCCAAGCCGTCATTGCTGCCAAATGGTAATTCGCTGTCGGATCACGATCCGGTTGCACAGGAGCTGCGCTGGGTAGGGCCAAAGCTTGAGACTTATAAAGACGGCGATGTTGAGAAAAGCCGTCTGGTCTGGGGCGCCGGTGCATCCGGTTTTGAAACCAAAGGTAAAGAGTTTTTCCTGACCCGTAATAATAACCGTAATGATGTTTATTCTGGTCAGGTCACGGATGAAAACGGCAAACCGATCCTGAAGGATCTGACGCAGGAAGAAAAACAAACACTGCTCAGTTGTCAGACAACGGATACACGCTTTGCGCAGGCTGTGAGAGATTACTGTATTGATAATCACAATTTCATTGGCGAAACCTCGGTTTCCGATGGCGGAACGGTGATTGTTTTTGAAGATGCGGCGCTGGGCAGTGCATCAGCAAATTTACGTTTGAATGATGGTGGTCTGCGCGTGGCCGGTCTGGCAATGAACAGTCTTGAGCGCAAAATCGTGCTGGACGGCAATGGCTGGATTGATGTGACTGAAGCTGCCAATAATCTGAAAGTTAATCAGGAGATCAGCGGCAGCGGTGCTCTCATCAAACGCGGCGAGGGCGTGCTGACACTGAATGCTGCCAATAGCTATACGGGCGGCACATCCGTAGAGCATGGCGGATTGATTGTCGGTGATGCGGATCATGCCGGTGCTTCTGTGAGCGGTATGATTAAAGTCAGCAATGGTGCATTTCTTGCGGGTTCAGGAACACCCGGTGGTATTCATATTGTTGCGGATGCTGTTCTGGCACCGGGTAACTCAATCGGCACGCTGAAAACTTCCGGCGATCTGGTGATGGAGGCAGGCTCTCTTTATCACGCGGAAATCAATCCGGATGGTACATCTGATCTCGTTCAGGCTTCCGGTACAGCAACAATCGACGGTGCCCGCGTTTATGTCGATAAGGCGGGAGGCTCTTATATACCGGGCAGCCGTTATACTATTCTCACAGCGGATGGCGGTGTGAACGGTACTTTCGCTGACCTTAGCCAGAATATGCCATTCATTAATCTCGGTCTGGTTTATGATCCGAAGGCGGTTTATCTGGATGTGCTGCGCAATCAGGTTGCGTTTGACGATATCGGCGAAACGGCTAATCAGCGTTCTGTCGCCGCCTCTGTTGAAACTCTGGCAAGTGGCAATGCTGTTTATGATGCGGTGCTCGGGCTGGAAAGCAAAGAACAGGCTTTGGCTGCTTTTGATCTGCTGACAGGTGAGATACATGCATCCGCTAAAACGGCTCTGATGAATACGAGCAGCGATTTGCGCAATGCAACTCATGATCGTCTTCGTTCCGCTTTCGGGGATACACATGCACAGAAGGGCGCACAGGTTGTCTCAGCCAAAGATGCGCCTGCTGCGTTATGGGTGCAGAGCTTCGGCACATGGGCTGAGAATTCTGCAAATGGCAATGCTGCAAAACTCAGCCAGACGACGGGTGGTGTCTTTGCCGGTTATGATGCAGAAATTGCTGAGAATGCACGTCTCGGCGCATTGGCCGGTTACAGCCGCACCAGTTTTGATGTTGATGACCGTGCCTCATCCGGTGAGAGCGATAATTATCATCTCGGCATCTACGGCGGTTCGCAATGGGGCAATACTGCTCTGAGTGCTGGTCTTGCCTATAGCTGGCACTCGGTAGATATCAGCCGTTCAGTCCGTTTTGCTGATTTCTCGGATAAACTCACAGCTGATTATAATGCAGGCACGGTTCAGGCTTTCGGTGAACTCAGCCATAAGCTGCAAACCGGTAATGCGGTCTTCGAGCCTTTCGCTAATCTTGCCTATGTTGCTGTGAAGACGGATAGTTTTACCGAAACCGGCGGACAGGCTGCTCTGACCGTTGACGGTGACAGAATGAGCACCGTGTTCACAACGCTCGGTATTCGCGGAGCAACAGAGATGATGTTTGGTAATATCAAAGCCGAGCTGAATGGTACGCTGGGCTGGCAGCATGCTTTTGTTGATACTGATCCGGTCAGCCGCGCATCTTTTGCAACGGGTTCTGCATTCGATATTTCAGGTATTCCTGTGGCAAAGGATACCGCGCTGGTTCAGGCAGGTTTTGATATTAAGGCCAGTGAACAGGCGGTTTTCGGTATCAGCTATCGCGGTCAGTTCGGATCAGGCTTTCAGAGTAATTCTGTGAATGCCAAACTTGGAATTAAATTCTGATCCATCAGATATTTTGTAAAAGGAAACTGCCGGCTTCCGTCACGGAGGCCGGCAGTTTTATTCTTTGTGTTCGTTTCGCCGGAAGATCAGGCGGCCGGTTTTAATGCGACAGCAGGAAAATCTACCGGTACATCCAGTGCGACATTGATATAATTGGTGAAGAGATTGAGAGCGACATGGGCAATAATCTCCACAATAGCCTCATCGTCAAAACCTGCGGCTTTCAGCACCGCAATATCATTTGCTGTCACTGCGGCACGATCGCGGGTGATTTTGAGGGCAAAGCTCAAAGCAGCTTGTGTCCGCGGGTCTGAGGATTGTCCGGTCTGGGCAGCCGCCATATCGGCAGCTGATGCGCCGGCCTTGCGTCCGAGCGCTGTATGGGCGGCAAGGCAATATGCACAATTATTGGCATTGGCAATTGCAACAGCGATTTCCTCGCCCAGACGCGCACCGAGTTTGCCGGTACTAAGAGCACCGAACGATCCCCACATGCTTTGCAGTGCGGCTGGTGAATTGGCAACAGCCTTGAACATGTTCGGGACAGTGCCGAAAGCACCGTTAATCTGATCGAGCACCGGTTTGACAGAACCGGTGGCAGACGCTGGATCAATGAGATGAATATGTGCCATAATAGATAATCCTTCTCTGTAGCTTGGAGTTGGGTCAATGAACGGTCCGGTGATGGCAGTCACCGGGCCGTTTTCAGTTCCGGCTTATGAGCCGTGAACAACGGTGTCCGGCATTTTTTGTGTGCCGGAGATATTTCTTTCAGGGTTTTGGGTGAATGCTGCCCAGTTTACATCCTGAGCAGTCTGGTCTGCGGCTTCATGTTCTCCGCAATCCAGCCGGAGATCCGTACCGGCAATATCTGCGCCGATAAATGTGCAATGATGTGGGTGTGCTGATCCGGGATGAATATTCGGACGGAAATGACGGCAGGAAACACACATGCGCTGCAGAGGAATAGCACCGGCTTGCTGTAATTCACGGATGAGTCTGATTTGTGTGGCGAGTAGTTCGCTTTGTACCGAAACCGGCAAGCTCGCCAGCGCCTCGGAAAAGCGTGATGAGCTCTCTTCTATCGCAGCATTGACGGCATGACCTTCAGGGGTCGCGCATATGATGCTTGCCCGCGCATCAGACGGATCAGCGGTGCGGATCAGTAGGTTTTTCCGGACAAGGGCGTTTACTGTCTCCGTGATACTGGCACTGGAAACGGCAAGTTGCGCGGCGATGTTTTTTGAGCGCATACCGTCGGGCCGCGTCACAAGCAAAGCAAGAACCTGTGCTTGAGCCGGGTTCAGCCCTTCGGCTGCTGCCGCTGCCCATAGTTCAGCTCGCAGAACGATAGCAAGGCGGTCAAAGCCCGTCCGTAGGTGCCGGAGTGTTGTTGATATCTGACTCATGTTAACATTAAGTAGGAGTCCTAATTAAATGTCAAGCACTCAATACCGACTGCGGAATACAGAACAGGCCAGTTCTGGCTTTAAGTTCTCAATCTCGTCAGAGAGACAGTGTATTAAATTGCAGAACTTGTAAGACGTGACAGCGCGCCTGAGGCGTGGCATAGGAGGGCGCACAATCACAAGGCCTCCTGTTTCATGATCCGCATTGACAATATTAGTAAGTCCAACAGCCATCGCATTCTGTTTATCGAAGCGTCTGCCGCTTTGAACCGTGGCGAAAAAATCGGCCTTGTCGGGCCGAATGGTGCCGGTAAAACCACTCTGTTTCGCATGATTACCGGTGAAGAACAGCCGGATGAAGGACAGGTTACGGTCGAGAAAGGCGTGACGATCGGTTATTTCGATCAGAATGTCGGTGAAATGGGCGGGCGTACGGCCGTTGCGGAAGTGATGGATGGTGCTGGCCCTGTCAGCATCGTAGCTGCAGAATTGCGTGAACTTGAAGCTGCTATGTGTGATCCGGATCGCATGGACGAGATGGATGCGATCATTGAGCGCTATGGCGAAGTTCAGGCGCGTTATGAGGAACTCGAGGGTTACGGTCTTGATGGTCGTGCACGTGAAGTGCTTGCAGGTTTGAGCTTTTCTCAGGAAATGATGGACGGCGATGTCGGCAATCTGTCCGGCGGCTGGAAAATGCGCGTGGCCTTGGCGCGTATTCTGCTGATGCGTCCTGATGTGATGCTGCTTGATGAGCCGTCCAACCATCTTGATCTTGAAAGCTTGATCTGGCTTGAGAATTTCCTGAAGACTTATGACGGCGCTTTGCTGATGACGTCGCATGACCGCGAATTCATGAACCGTATTGTCTCCAAGATTATTGAAATCGACGGCGGTAATCTCACGACCTATTCCGGTGACTATGTTTTTTACGAAGGCCAGCGTGCTCTGAATGAAAAACATCAGCAGGCACAGTTCGAACGCCAGCAGGCAATGCTTGCCAAAGAAATCAAATTTATTGAACGTTTCAAAGCCCGTGCGTCCCATGCATCGCAGGTGCAGAGCCGCGTGAAGAAACTGGAAAAAATTGACCGCGTAGAACCGCCGCGCCGCCGTCAGACTGTGGCCTTTGAATTTGCAACGCCGCCGCGCTCCGGTGAAGATGTGGTCAATCTCAAAGGTGTCCATAAAGCCTATGGCAGCCGCACAATCTATGACGGGTTGGATTTCATGATCCGTCGTCGTGAGCGCTGGTGCATTATGGGTGTGAATGGTGCGGGTAAGTCGACTTTGCTCAAACTGGTGACCGGTACAACTGATGCCGATCAGGGCAATGTTTCCCTCGGCGCCAGTGTAAAGCTCGGTTATTTCGCTCAGCATGCCATGGATATTCTGGAAGGTGACAGCACGATTCTGGAATGGCTGGAGCAGCGTTTTCCAAAAGCAGGGCAGGCACCTCTGCGGGCTCTTGCCGGTTGCTTCGGTTTTTCGGGTGACGATATCGAAAAGAAATGCCGTGTGTTGTCCGGTGGTGAAAAGGCGCGTCTGGTGATGGCGGCTATGTTGTTCGATCCGCCGAACTTCCTTGTTCTGGATGAACCGACCAACCACCTTGATCTTGATACCAAAGAAATGCTGATCAAGGCGCTGGCTGCCTATGAAGGCACAATGCTGTTTGTTTCGCATGACCGACATTTTCTGTCAGCACTTTCAAATCGCGTTCTGGAGCTGACGCCGGATGGTATTCATCAATATGGCGGTGGCTATACGGAATATGTGGAGAGCACCGGTCAGGAAGCGCCGGGTCTGCATAGTTAAAATGAATAAGCCTCCCGAAAAGTGATTTCGGGAGGCTTCTTCATAATAGGGTATATGTTTAGCGACGCTGTAATTTTTCAAAACGCTTAATCAGACGATCCCGTTTCAGCCGCGAGAGACGTTGAATCCAGAAAATGCCGTTCATCTGGTCAATCTCGTGTTGATGGCATACAGCAAGTAAGCCTTCCGACTCTTCTATATGTTGTTTACCATCCAGATCCTGATAGCGGATATGCACGGAGGCGTGGCGCTCAACCTCATCCACTACGCCTGACATAGAGACACTGCCTTCCTGATGACGGATCATGTTTTCAGAAGCCCAGATGATTTCGGGATTGATGTAGATTTTGACACCTGCATCAGGAGGCAGCTCCAATACCGTAACGCGTTTCGCCACGCCGATATGTGATGCAGTGATTCCGATCCCCGGTGCTGCGCGCATAGTGTCCAGCAGATCTTCGGTGAGTTCACGCAAAGACGCATCAAATTGCATGACAGGTTCTGCAATCTCGCGCAGACGCGAATCCGGATAGGTAATAATAGGACGAATAGTCATAACGGGGGCTTTGTCTCGCTGAATCTGAGCTATGTATATAAAGTCTCGAGTCCTCATTACCGTAAAAGCAATTTTTGGGACAGTTCTGCTGCGACTCGTAAAAACCTGCCTGGTTATTCCCGTCTGATTTCGCTCGTTTTGGTTTGAAATCGGTATTTGATTCTGAATTTATGAGTCGAAACAAGGGTTTGTGGGTGTGATTTGATATATTTGGCTTGGTTTTTGAGGTGCTTTGGGGAGGAATTGGGGGCCGAGGTGGTGTGGTGAGGGGATAAAGCGGGGTGATGGGCGTTGTTTTTCGATTTTTGTTATAAAAATTCCATAAAAGGTGTTTTGGCGTGTTGACAGTTTGTGAGAGTGGGGTCTATATAGCGACACAACGAGGGCGGCGGCGCTGCTAGCGGCAGAGAGCTTCGCCCCTGAGATTGGTTGA
>WPCJ01363021.1_pt1 | contig 31831 bp, 27 predicted proteins | sample 5399831 | NCBI WGS metagenome assembly WPCJ01 (sample SAMN12869470, study PRJNA574797) | sludge metagenome | isolation source: wastewater treatment of pH10 | place: China:Beijing | collected 2019-05-20 | reverse complement strand
GCGTGCCGGCGGCGGCGATGACATCCTCGATGGCGCCGCGCCCGCCGGAGCGGGCGAGGTCGTCGGGGTCCTGCCCCTCCGGCAGGATGGCAAAGCGCAGGCTCTTGCCGGGCTTGAGATGCGGCAGCGCCAGCTCGGCCGCGCGCCAGGCCGCCTTCTGGCCGGCGCGGTCGCCGTCGAAGCAGAGGATGGGCTCGTCGACCATCTTCCACAGCAGGTGCAGCTGGTTTTCGGTGAGCGCGGTGCCGAGCGGCGCGACGGCGCCGGGAAAACCGACGCCGACCATGGCGATGACGTCCACATAGCCTTCGACCACGACGATCGGCGCGCCGTCATGGGAGGCTTTGCGGGCCATGGGGAAATTGTAGAGATTGTCGCCCTTGTGGAAGAGCGGCGTCTCCGGCGAATTCAGATACTTCGCCGGCACGTCCTTCTTCAGCGCACGGCCGCCGAAGGCGATGATGCGGCCGCGGGCATCGCTGATCGGAAACATCACGCGATCGCGGAAGCGATCATAGGGCACCGGAATGTCTTCGCCGCCGATCAGCATGCCGGTCTCCACCATGTCGGAGACGGGAATGCCGGCGGCGCCGAGATGCTCCTTCAGCGCGAAACGATCTTCCGGCGCATAGCCCATGCGGAACTGGAGCTGCGTCTGCGGGCCGATGCCGCGATCGGCGAGATAGCCCCGCGCCTGCGCGCCGTGCCGCGAGGTCAGCGTGTCCTGGAAGAATTTTGCCGCGATCTCCATGACGTCATGGAGCGTCTTGCGGCGCTGCTCCTGCCGCGCGGCATCAGGCGTCGCAGCCGGCACCGCGAGGCCGGCCATGGAGGCCAGACGCTCGACCGCCTCGACGAAGCCGACGCCTTCGGTCTCCATCACGAAGTCGAAGATGTTGCCGTGCTTGCCGGTGGAGAAGTCGTGGTAGAACTGCTTCTGGTCGTTCACCGTGAAGGACGGCGTCTTCTCCTGCTGGAACGGCGACAGCCCCTTCCATTCCCGCCCCGCCTTCTTCAGCTTGACGCGCTTGCTCACGACTTCCGAAACCGGAAGCCGGGCGCGCAGTTCTTCGAGAAAGTGGGGCGTGAAACGCATGGTGGCTTAGGCATATAGGGTGAACGGCCGTGATGGCTAGATATTGCGGGACGAAGCCCGGTATCCACAGGGGAACCGGCGTCTGCCCTACTCCGCCCTCATCCTGAGGAGCGCGCAGAGCGCGCGTCTCGAAGGATGGCAACGAGCGCAGGAGCCCTGCGATCTCATGGTTCGAGACGGCGCTGCGCGCCTCCTCACCATGAGGGGTGGAGTTTAGGTCTACGCGATATCGCCCTTGAATTCTCCCCAGTTCCGTTTTTAACAGAAGCCATGTTCACGACTTTTCGAGGTGGCCAGACCGGCGCATGGCGGGTGCTCTCAGTAGCGCCCGTGACCGGCGAAACGCTGCCGATCATGCCCGCGCTGTCCGTCACCCACGCCGACACGATTTCGCTGCCGCCGGCGCCATCGGCCAATTCGTGGCGGCTGATCGGCGTCGCCAGCCACGTCCGCTATGTGGAGCGGCTGGAGAAGATCGCGCTCAACAAGGTGCAGGCAGGGCTCGGCCGCCCGGAAGCCACGCGCGCCGCGCTGATCCCGATCCGCAAAAACAACGCGTGGTGGCTGATGACCCAGAACGAACGCCGCCGCATCTTCGAGGACAAATCCCGACACATCGCCGACAGCCTGAAATACCTGCCTGCCATCGCGCGCCAGCTCTACCACTCACGCGATCTCGGCGGCCCGTTCGATTTCCTCACCTGGTTCGAATATGCGCCCGAACACGCCGAGCGCTTCGAGGAGCTGGTCGCCATGCTGCGCGAGAGCGAGGAATGGGGATTTGTGAAGCGCGAGGTGGATGTGCGGCTGACGCGGGAGGATTGACGGAGTGTAGATACGATTGTATATACACTCAAAATACGCTCCAAGATATAGCCATGCCAGAACAACACCCTATAGTTGATTGCGACTATGAGGCAGGTTGTGATGGCGGAAGACTTGGAGCAGTTGCTCGCGGGTATTCGTGACTTTGGCTGGCAGCCATCGAAGCGTCTACGAAACCTGATCGATCACAAGATCGATTTCGTGGACATTAGAACCATCTTGAGTGGGTACACCTTCATACGGAGGTCGGATCGCTATGGCCAAATCAGGTACCAAATCTTCGGCTACCTCAGGGGAAAAGAAGTTTCCGTCGCCTGCACGATCGAAGGCTCGAAGTGCCACGTCCTCTCGGCGCGGCCCGCGCGAAAAGACGAGCGGAGAAAGTATTACATACGTATCTAGATACGCGGAAATCAAAGGCGAGACTGATTGGGCTGCCCTGCATGCTCTAACTGACGAACAGATCACCGAAGCCGTTCGCAATGACCCTGACGCTGTGCCCTTCGATCTCGACTGGTCGGATGGCGTCGTCATCATGCCTGCAAAGAAAAAAGCAATCTCCATTCGCATCGACGAAGACGTGCTGGAGTTTTTCAAGAATGACGGCTTCGGGTATCAAGGACGCATGAACGCGGTGCTGCGATCTTACATGCTGAAAGTGAAGCCTAAGAGCGACACCTGAATAAGCCTTTTGTTTCGGGCACTATCGTCCAACCTGCATGGCTCCCATCCAAGACGGTGTCTTACCGGGCGGCTAGGTATGAACCATATCGGTTCACAGTTCCCACCCGCCTGAAAGCCCCTATGTCCACTTCTGCCGAACACCCCGCCCATGACCGCGGTCCTGGCGGCTGGCTGATCCTCGCATTTGCCATCGCCTGCGGCGTCACCGTCGCCAATCTGTATTACGCGCAGCCGCTGGTCGGGCCGATTGCCGAAAGCTTCGGCCTCGATCTGTCGAATGCCGGCGTGATGCTGACCATGGTGATGTTCGGCTATGTGCTCGGGCTGCTGTTTCTCGCCCCGCTCGGCGATCTCGTCGAGAACAAGTCGCTGATCCTGATCACGCTCGGCGCGCTGATCGTAAGCCTGCTGATCGCCGCCGCATCGCCCACGGCGACCGTGTTCATCATCGCTTCCCTGCTGGTCGGCATCAGCGCCGTCGCCACGCAGATGATCCTGCCGGTGGTCGCCCATCTCGCACCGGAGCGACGACGCGGGCAGATCGTCGGCACCGTCATGAGCGGGCTGCTGTTCGGCATCCTGCTGTCGCGCCCGGTGGCGACCATGGTAGCCGGCACATTCGGATGGCGGGCGGTGTTCGCGATATCGGCCGTTCTGATGGGAGGCGTGCTGGTGCTGATGGCAATCGCGCTGCCGCGGCGCAAGCCGGAGCACAGCCTCAATTACATCAAGCTGATCCACTCCCTCGGCCATCTCGCCTTGACGACAAAGGTGCTGCATCGACGCGGCGCCTATCAGTTTCTGATGTTCGGGACGTTCAGCATGTTCTGGACATCGATGCCGCTGGTGCTGGAAGAGCCGCCCTTCTCGCTCGGCTATGTGGCGATGTCCGCCTTCCTGCTGTCGGGCGCCAGCGGCGCCTTCGTGGCTCCCCTGGCCGGCCGCCTGGCCGATCACGGCCGCAGCGACACCACGACCATGGTGGCCATGGCGCTGGTTCTGTTCAGCTTCGCATTGACCTGGCTCGGCGGACATACGAGCGGCGCAGCGGCGATCGCCCTCTTCGTGATTGCGGGCATCCTGATCGACGCCGGCACCCAGGCGAATTTCGTCACCGGACAACGCGCGATCTATGCGTTGCCTGCGCAGACCCGCAGCCGGCTCAACGCGCTGTATCTGGCATCGGCCTTCTTTGGCGGCACGATCGGCGCAGCCATCAGCGGCTTCGCCGTCGCCCATGGCGGGACCACCGCGATCGGGCTGATCGGCATGGGCGCGGCCATGTTGGGGCTGGCGCTGCTCGGCATGGAAATTTCGACGCGTCGCCGCAGGGCGGATCAGGCGAAGCCGTAATCCGCCGTTGTTCGCCACATGCATCCGGCCGGCGGACTACGCGGAATTTATCATCGGGCGCGCTTCCGCGCGACCCGTTGGCTCATCCGCCCTGCAGGAAGCGGCCCGACGCAATGCGCGTCGTTTCGCTCACCGGACGGTTGTAGATATAGGTCCAGGCCTGCTCGGTGCTGCCGTCCGCAAGCGTGACCGGCAGCATCTCGCGCAGATAGAGCATGGGCTCCTCGTGTTCCGGCCCGATGCTCTCGTAGTCGTCGAGCACCGCGAGCAGTTTATCGGGATCGCGCATCCGGAACAGGTCGCCATGGACGACATCGCCGTCGGCGGTCGAATGCAGCAGGCCGGGATAGTGCGCGATCATATACAGCCTGCCGCGACACGAGGCCTCGCCGAGAAACTCGGCGCTCGACGCCAGCAGCTTCGACATCGGATGATCGAAACCGCGCATCAGGGTTCCGTAGACAAAAATACGATCCGACATCGAGATCCTTCGCGTTTTGTGTAACCCGCAAGTCGATCACGCCGTGGCGGGATCGCGATGACGCGCCCCGTTCCGGCATTCAATTGCCTCGCTTCCGCGCTATATTATCCCGGGAATCAAGCTGGTGCATCCACGCCGGCAATCAAGAGACATGCCGTTGGACCACCTGCCCCAATCCGACCTGCGCCTTGCCCCCGACGAGATCGATCCCGTTCTCGAATTGAATGTCGATGGCGCCTCGCCGTTTCTGTTCACCAGCGACCATTATGGCCGCACGATCCCGCGCATGCTCGGCGATCTCGGCCTGCCCGAGAGCGAACTGACCCGCCACATCGCCTGGGACATTGGCATTGCCGGCGTTGCCGACCGTGTCGCCCATGCGCTGAACGGGCATCTGATCGCGCAGCGCTATTCGCGGCTGGTGATCGACTGCAACCGGCCGCCGGAGGCGGTCAGCTCGATCCCACTGATCAGCGAGGCGACCACGATCCCCGGCAATGACGGCCTGACGCAGGAGGCCAAGGCGCGCCGGCGCGAATTGTTCTTCGATCCCTATCATCGCCGCATCGACGATGTGATCGATGCGCGGCTCAAAGCCGGGCGGCCGACGGTGCTGGTATCGCTGCATAGCTTCACGCCGGTCTATGCAGGCATCAAGCGGCCCTGGCATATCGGCACGCTGTATCAGCACGACCGGACGCTGCCGCCGCTGCTGCTGCAACATCTGCGCGCCGAGGGCGATCTGGTGGTCGGCGACAACGAGCCCTATGCGGTGTCGGATGCCACCGACTACACGATCCCCATCCATGGCGAGAGGCGCGGACTGTTGAACACCGGCATCGAAATCCGGCAGGACCTGATCGCGGAAGAGAGCGGCCAAGTGGAATGGGCGGAGCGATTGATCCGCATCTTCACCGAGATCGACGCGACGCTGGTGATGCCGCGGGCGTCACATCTCTGATCACCGCGCCCGTGTCAGCGCCAGCCACAGGCCGCCGCCGATCATGAAGCCGCCGGAGATCCGCGACAGCAACCGTGTGCGCCGCGCCGAGAAGAACTTTCGCGCACGGCCGGCCGCAATCGCATAGATCGCGTCGGTGATGCCCGCGGCGACCATGAATGTGGCGCCGAGGATGCCGACCTGCAAAAAGTGGTTTCGCTCGAGATCGACGAATTGCGGAATGAACGCGCCGAAGAACACCAGCACCTTCGGATTGCTGAGCAGCACGCCGAGCCCCTGCAGGAAGAACCCGCCCCGCGGCGGCGCCGGCGGCGTATCGGTATCGATGCCCTCGATGGGCGCGCGCACCAGCTTGATGCCGAGCCAGACCAGATAGGCAGCGCCGATGAAACGCACCCAGTCGAACCAGTAGCCCATGGTGGCCATCATCGTGGTGAGGCCGAAGGCCACGATCGCGATGACGACAGCGAGGCCTACCTGGGTGCCTGATATCGTCACCAGCGCCGCGCGTGTGCCGTAACGCAGGCCATTGGCGATCACCAGCGTGACATTGGGACCGGGCAGCAGCGCCAGCGCGACGCATGCCACGACGAAAGTGAGATAGATCTGCAGGGACATCGGCGTTTCCTTTATCCGCGCGCACGCAATTCGCGCCGCAACACTTTACCCGTCGCCGTCATCGGCAGCGATTCCGCAAAGGCAACATGCCTTGGATATTCATGGGCGGCGAGCTGCGACTTGACGAAATCCTGCAGCTCGCGGGCGAGCGCGTCGCTCGGCGCATAGTCCGGCCGCAGCACGATCCATGCCTTTACAGCCTCGGTGCGGATCGGATCGGGGATGCCGACCACCGCCGACAGTGCCACGGCGGGATGCTTGAGCAGCGTGTGCTCGATCTCCGAGGGACCGATGCGATAACCGGCGGAGGTGATGACGTCATCTTCCCGCGCGACATACCAGAAATAGCCGTCGTCATCCTGGATGCCGAGATCGCCGGTAAGAAGGAAATCTCCCGCATATTTCCTGGCGGTGCCCTCCTCGTTCTGCCAGTAGCGCAGCATGGTGCAGGGATTGGGCTGGCGCACGCCGATGATACCTCGCTCGCCGCGTGGCAATTCCACGCCTTGCTCATTCACGATACGCACATCGAAGCCCGGCGTCGGCTTGCCCATGGAGCCGGGCTTGATGGGAAACAACGCGGCGTTGTTGCCGACCACCAGATTGCATTCGGTCTGGCCATAGATCTCATGCGCATCGATGCCGAAGGTCTGGCGCACCCAGTCCAGCAATTCGGCGCCGAGCGACTCGCCGCCGGTGAGGATGCTGCGCAGCTTCACACCGGGATGCTTCACATTGGCCTGCCGCATCAATTTCAGTGCGGTGGGCGGCAGGAACACGTTGCGCACGCCGTGATCGGCCATCAGCCGCATCGCGGCTTCCGGCTCGAATTTCTTCGCACGATGGCCGACCACGGGAACGCCGTGATACCAGGCCGGGAACAGCGCATCGAACAACCCGCCGATCCACGCCCAGTCCGCCGGCGTCCAGTAGACGTCACCGGGCTTGGGGAAGAAGCCGTGCACCATCTCCACATTGGGCAGATGGCCGAGCAACACCCGATGCGCATGCAGCGCCCCTTTGGGATTTCCCGTGGTGCCCGAGGTGTAGATGATGATGGCTGGATCGTCGCAGGACGTATCGACCGTGGTGAAGTCGTCGGAGGCAGCTTCGATCGCGGCCCAGAACGATGTCGCACCAACGGGCGCGGTGTCCGCAATCACATAGATGGCTTCGAGCGTTGGCAGCCTGTCACGAATCTTCTTCAGCTTCTCATAGCCACCGAGATCGGTGACGATCGCGCGCGCACCGGAATTGTTCAGCCGGAATTCCAGCGCGTCCTCGCCGAACAGCGTGAACAGCGGTACCGACACCATGCCGGAGCGAAACGCGGCGAGATGCGCGACGGGAAGCTCGATGGACTGCGACAGAAAAACTGCAACGCGGTCGCCGCGCTGGAGGCCATCGGCTTTGAGCACATTCGCGAAGCGGCGCGAGAACGAGGCAATTTCGTCAAAAGAGAGTTTTCGCGCGCCGCGGTCCTCGTCCACATAGACCAGCGCCGGCTTGCCAGACCCATCGGCATGGCGGTCGCAGGCCACCGCCGCGATGTTGAACCTTTCCGGCACATCCCAGCGGAAATCGCGATAGAGCGCGTCGTAATTAGTGGTTTCCTTCAGCATGGTTTCACTCCCAGCCCTCATGGTGAGGAGCGCGCTTTTGCGCGTGTCTCGAACCATGAGCTTGTTGCCCACCCTTCGAGACGCGGTCGAAGGCGACCGCTCCTCAGGGTGAGGGATCGTTTGTGGCTACGATTGTAGGATTCAATCGATCAACACTGCAAACGAGCGATCCGCACGCCAAAGTGCCTTGAATTTCGCGCCCCGGCATGGTCTTCAGGCACCCAACTCGGAACCGGCGCGCGCCCGCGCCTTGCTACCTCCCTCCGGCAGAAGAGATCCATGGCCCGAAGGTTTTCGTCCGCCTATCAGTCGGAGCCGATGTCCAGCCTGGCGTTGTGGGCCCGGCGACTGGCGGTGTTCTCGGCGATCGCCGCGGTGGTCTCGATCGTCGTCGTTCGGTTCGGCTTCCTGGAAGTGAAACCGGCGCTGACGACCTTCTTCGGCGCGCTCGGGCTCGCCGGCCTGTCGATCCTGGTGGCGCTCGCCGGCTTTGCCGCGATCTGGCAGAACGGTTCGCGCGGCATGAGCGTGATCCTGGTCGCGCTGCTGCTGGATGCCGTGATCCTCGCTTATCCCGGCTACCTCGCTTACCAGTATCGCAAGCTGCCGAAGATCCACGACATCACCACCGACCCCATCGATCCGCCGCGCTTCGAGGCGCTGGCGCGGCTGCGCACCGGCGACGACACCAACTCCGCCGTCTATGCCGGTCTGTATTCCGCCGAGCAGCAGCGCACGGCCTATCCGGATATCGAGCCGGTCGAGCTGGAGGTGCCGGTGCAGCGCGCTTATGACGTGACACTGGCGCTGGTGAACAAGCGCAAATGGCTGGTGATCGACGAACGCCCGCCGCTGCCGCCGCGCCGCATCGGCCGTATCGAGGCGGTGGCGCGCACACCGATCATGGGCTTTCGCGAAGACGTCTCGATCCGCTTCGTCCCGGATGGCGAAGGCTCGCGGGTCGATATCCGCTCGTCATCGCGTTACTTCGAAGGCGATCTCGGCAGCAACGCCGCGCGGGTCACCAAGCTGATCGAGGACATCAATACGGCGGTGGACAATGCGCCGAAGCCGAAGGCCACACCGGCCGCCAAGGCAGCGGTGAAGGGGAAGAAGTAGACGCCGAAGGTAATTTCGGATAGCCAAGCCATAAAAACAATCTTAGATTGTATTCATGGGAAAGGCCGCTCGCAACGAACTGAAGAAGCTGAGAGCCAGCTGGTTTAACTCGGTATCGGTTGGACTTATATCGGTGGGACTTATCGGGCCAACTGTTGCGCGCGTTCTTGGCGCTCTTACATCGTCGATCGATATTTCTTTGGTCGCGTTGCTTGCATTGGTTTGCTTAACTGGCAGCATCCTACTTCATTTGGCCGGAAGGGCTGAACTCAAGGAGTTGGAAGATTGACGCTCCTCGATATCGCTGTCGTCCTATGGCCACTCGTCGGCGTGGCCCTCATGCTGGCTGTTGGGCGCTTGGGCGCGCGTGAGCTCCGCGCCGAAACGGCGCGAGCGCGCGAGGCTGAGCGCAAGGCACGCGACACGGCGCCTCACGCCACCCGATAGCTCCCCCCGATCACCGGATCGCCCTCCGTCGCTACCAGGCCGCGGGCGACGAGATCTTCCAGATGCGCGAGCACGGAATAGCCGGCAGCGCCTGACAGCCGCGGATCGAGCCCGATATAGATCGCACGGACAATCGTCGGGATGTCCGCTTCGCCCTTGCCGAGCCGGTGCAGGATCGACGCTTCGCGGGCCTTGCGGTGGCGGATCAGGAAGCGGACGAAGCGCTGGGCATCGGGGATATCAGGGCCATGGCCGGAGAAATACAGATCCTCGGGACGAGCGGCGAGCTTTTCCAGTGACGCCATGTAGTCGATCATCGAGCCGTCCGGCGGCGCGACGATCGAGGTCGACCAGCCCATCACGTGATCGGCGACGAAGAGCCAGTTCTTCTCGCGCCAGGAAAACGCCATGTGGTTGGCGGTGTGGCCCGGTGTCGCCACGCCTTCCAGCGCCCAGCCATCACCTTCGATCACATCGCCGTCGCGCACGAGAACATCGGGCTTGAAATCGCGGTCGGCGCCGGATTCCGGCGAATGCTTCTCGCTCTCGAAACGCGGGCGCGAGGCGCGGTGCGGACCTTCGGCGTAAACGGTGGCGCTGGTGGCGGCCTTGATGCGTTTGGTGTTGGGAGAATGGTCGCTATGGGTATGGGTGACGATGATATGCGTCACCGTCTCGCCCTTCACCGCATCGAGCAGCGCCTGCGCGTGGGCCTCGTTGTCCGGGCCCGGATCGATGATCGCCACCTTGCCCTCACCGACGATGTAGCTGTTGGTGCCGGTGAAGGTGAAAGGCGACGGGTTGTTGCAGAGGACGCGGCGGACGCCGGGGCGAACCTGATCGACCACGCCGGGCTTGAGCGGATAATCGCGGTTGAACGGGATATCGTCGTTATCGCTCATGGTCGGTCCTTCCCGGCGTGTTGTTATCTGATGACTAGCAAGACAATGCGCGAAAGCAAACGGCGCAGAAACGCGCCTGCCATGCGCGGCGCTTGCCTTCTCCCTCCCCCGAGCGGCGCAGCCGCGCCGTGGGGAGGGTGGCGCGAGGCGAGCGTTCAGCGAGCCTCGTGACGGGTGGGGTCTCTCCACACACTCCGACGTCACGTGGGGATAGACCCCACCCCCGCCTAGCGGCGGCCCCCCCCATTCGCTTTGCTCCGGGGAGGGAAGCCATTCGCATCGGTGCAAAACAAAAATGCCCGGCACAAGGCCGGGCACTTCGCAACACGGACAGCGTAACCGCTTAACCGAAAGCCTGGATACCCGTAATCGCACGACCGAGGATCAGCGCGTGAACGTCGTGGGTGCCTTCATAGGTGTTCACGGTTTCCAGGTTCTGCGCATGGCGCATCACCTGATACTCGATCTGGATGCCGGTGCCGCCGTGCATGTCGCGGGCCATGCGGGCGATGTCGAGGGCCTTGCCGCAATTGTTGCGCTTCACCACCGAGATCATGTCCGGATGGAAATTGCCTTCGTCCATCAGGCGACCGACGCGGAGCGAGCCCTGCAAACCGAGCGAGATTTCGGTCAGCATGTCGGCGAGCTTCTTCTGCACCAGCTGGGTGGCCGCGAGCGGACGATTGAACTGCTTGCGGTCCAGCGTGTACTGGCGGGCGCGGGCCATGCAGTCCTCGGCGGCGCCGAGCACGCCCCAGGAAATGCCGTAACGGGCGCGGTTGAGGCAGCCGAACGGACCCTTGAGGCCCGACACGTTGGGCAGCAGGTTCTCTTCGGGAACGATGACGCCGTCCATCACGATTTCACCGGTGATCGAGGCGCGCAGCGACAGCTTGCCGCCGACCTTCGGCGCGGTGAGGCCCTTCATGCCCTTTTCAAGCACGAAGCCGCGGATCTGATTGTCATGCGCGGCGGACTTCGCCCAGACCACGAACACGTCGGCGATCGGCGCGTTGGAGATCCACATCTTGGAACCGGTGAGCTTGTAGCCGTCCGAAACCTTCTCGGCGCGGGTCTTCATGCCGCCGGGATCGGAACCGGCATCGGGCTCGGTGAGACCGAAGCAGCCGACCCACTCGCCGGTGGCAAGCTTGGGCAGATACTTCTTGCGCTGCTCCTCACTGCCGTAAGCATAGATCGGATACATCACCAGCGACGACTGCACCGAATTCATCGAGCGATAGCCGGAGTCGACGCGCTCGATCTCACGATTGACGAGGCCGTAAGCGACATAGCTGGCATTGGCGCAGCCATAGTCTTCCGGCAGCGTCACGCCAATCAGGCCGAGCTCACCCATTTCGTTGAAGATCTCGCGATCGGTCCGCTCGTTGAGATACGCATCGGTGACGCGCGGCAGCAACTTGTCCTGGGCGTAAGCGCGCGCGGTGTCGCGGATCATGCGCTCGTCTTCGGTGAGCTGGCTATCGAGCAGGAACGCATCGTCCCACTGAAAATTCGCAGCGGGCTTGTCCTTACCCTTGGCGGCAACGCTCATCGAAATCCCTTTCACATCATGATTGATCTGACGCGCGGGCTTTTTGTTTCCTTGCCGGCGCGCGATGTCTCACATACGCCATCGCCGCCGGAGCGGCTTTGGCCTATGAAGAATGCGGTATTTTAGGTCTTGGACCGTTAGCCATCAAGCTGTTCGTTGCAGGCGATCTCGATACCGAAACCTGACAGGCCCTTATAATCATGGGTCGACGAGGTGAGATGGCGGATCGAGGTGACGCCGAGATCGCGCAAAATTTGCGCACCAACACCGATCTCGCGCCACTGCCGGTTGCGGTCGGCTTCCGCCGACTTCGGCGCGTCCAGCGGTTCGACGGGAACACCTGCGGCGCCGTCGCGCAGATATACCAACACGCCGCTACCGTTCTTCTTGAAGCGCTCCAGCACCACATTCATCTTCGCCGGGCCGGCGAACATGTCGCGGACAATGTTCGGCTTGTGGAAGCGGGTCAGCACATTCTTGCCGTCGCCGACGCTCCCATAGACGAAGGCGACGTGATGGATCGGATCGAAGGGCGAGCGGTAGGAATAGCCCTGCAGGATGCCGATCGGGCTTTCGGTGGTGAAGGTCGAGACACGCTCGATCAGTTTTTCGCGGGCCTGGCGCCAGGCGATCATGTCGGCGATGGTGACGTGCTTGAGCTTGTGCTTGGCCGCGAAGTCGACGACCTGCTGGCCCTTCATGACCGAGCCATCGTCATTCATCAATTCGCTGATGACACCCACGGGCGCAAGATTGGACATCTTGCACAGATCGACCGCGGCTTCCGTATGGCCGGAGCGCATCAGCACGCCGCCATCCTTGGCAATCAGCGGGAAAATGTGGCCGGGGCGCGCGAAATCATTGGCGCCGGCATTGGGATTGGTCAGCGCGCGGCAGCAGGAGGCGCGCTCTTCGGCCGAAATGCCGGTGCCGTTATCGGGCTTGTAATCGATCGAAACCGTGAAGGCGGTGGTGTGATTGCTGTCGTTGTTGACGACCATCGGATCGAGCCGCAGGCGGCGGGCATCCTCGGTGGTGATCGGCGCACAGACGATGCCGGAGGTGTGGCGAATGATGAAGGCCATCTTCTCCGGGGTGCAGAACTGCGCCGCGACGATCAGATCGCCTTCGCCTTCGCGATCGTCGTCATCGGTGACCACGACCATTTCGCCAGCGGCGAATGCCTTCAGAACGTCAGAAATCGGATCGGCCATCGGGATGCTCTCATTCGTTGTGGCCAGTGATATGGCGCAGAGCGGGGAGCGGTGCAAGGCGCGGGAACGGGGGGCGCTATGCACGTTCGCAGTGCGGAATGGTGGCTTTCTGCCGTCCCTGCCTGCAGGGAGGTTACGGCAGGACTTCCCTGCGCTCCGCCAGCCGCGTGTCCATCTCCGCGCGTTTGGCCTCCAGCAGGCCCTGGTCCACCGCCTCGATCACCTCGTAAAGCGCATGGGCGTCGCTGACGCGGGTCACGGTGACGTAATCGGCGCCGGCCGCATAAATGTCCTCCACGTCGCTGAGCAGATCCGCCGTGGAGATGATCTTGGCGCTCGGATTGATCGAGCGGACGTGGCGCACCAGCTTCTCGTTATTGGCGCCCTTGAGCAGGGAATCCGGCACGCTGAGAATGATGATCTCGGCATTGCCGACGCCGGCATGGACCAGCGTATCGACATTGCTGATATCGCCATAGACCACGTGCTGGCCGCGTGCGGCGAGGGTGCGATAGACGTTCGGATTGAAATCGACCACGCTGATATGATCGAGCAGTTCCTTGTTCTGCCGTTCGATCTGGCTCAGCAGCGCGGAGGCCGTGCGGAAGAAGCCGAGAATGACGATGCGGCGGGCCGCGCCGTGGCCGGCCGCATGTTCGGTCTCGCCGCCCTGCCCGTGATCGAGATCGCGCAGGCCGAAGCGCTTGAACACCGGGATCGCCCGGCGGGTGATCCGATCGCTCTGCATCATGGCGAAGGTGGAGAGCACCGCGAGAATGACGAAAGCGAAGGATGCTGCGCTCGACGTTTCCTTGGTGATGTGATTGGCCGCGATGCCGGTCTGCAGCACCACCAGGGAGAACTCACTGATCTGCGCCAGATTGAGCGCCGGCAAAAGGCTGGCGCGCAGGCCCTGCTTCATCAGGTAGAGCGGCGTGAAGGTGGTGAGGAGCCGGCTGACAACGGCGAAGACGGCGATCACCAGCGCGAGCTGGACCGTTGCGAGACCCGGCACCGGAATCGTCATGCCGACGCCCACGAAGAACAGAGTGATGAAGAAATCCCGCAGCGTCGTCACCTTGGCGGTGACATCGAGCGCATAGGGGAAGGTCGAGAGCGCGACGCCCGCGACCAGCGACCCCATCTCGCGCGATAGATGCAGGCGCTCGGCGATTTCGCCGATCAGGAAGCACCAGGCCAGCGCGCCGAGCATCACCAGTTCGGGCTGCCGCGCGATCTGGTGGAACAGCGGCGGCAGCACGTAGCGGCTCAGGACCAGCGCGGTCGCCACCAGCGCGCCGACGCGCAAGAACGAGAGCAGCACCACGCCGATCTGCAGATTGTCGAGGCTCGGCTGTACGGCCAGGAACAGGATGGCGAAGATGTCCTGCAGCACGAGGATGCCGAGGGTGATGCGGCCGGGCAGCGTATCGAGCTCACGCTTCTCGTACAGCACCTTGACGATGACCACCGTCGACGACAATGCGCAGGCGACCGCGAGATAAAGCGCATCGAAGCCGCCGCCGCCCAGCTTCAGGCCGATCGCCACGAAGAAGGCAGCGCCGAGCACGCAGCCGCCGACAAGCTGCGCCCCGGCCGCGATCAGGATGACCTTGCCGGCCCGGATGATCTTCTTCAGATCGATCTCGAGACCGATCATGAACAGCATGAAGATCAGGCCAAGTTCGGAGATGGTCGAGACCGACTCGTCCGACTTGACCCACCCGCTGCCATAGGGTCCGATAATGAAGCCGGCGACCAGATAAGCAAGAATCAGGGGTTGCCGGAAGAAATGCGCTGCCAGCCCGATGGCCCATGCAAACAGGATACATAGGGTGATATCGCGGATAAGGTCGTGCATGCCCCTGCCAATGCTCAGCTTTCGCGCGGCACTCTAATGGTGCGGCGCGTGGGGGCAAAGGGGTAAATCCGGCTATCCGAGCTTGCACGACCGGACCGTCCAACGAGGCGGCCCGAAGATGACAAAATTGATTAGGGGAGACGACGTTCATGACATCAGCACGGTTCGATTACGCGCCGCTTTTGCCCCCGGGCCTGCCGGCTGCGGCCGCCAAATGGACCGGGCTGGCCAAATACAGTTTCGTCGGCGGCAACAACGATGCCGAGCAGGTTCCGGTGGCCGACCTCAAGGCCGCGGCCGAGGCCGTGCTGACCCGCGAGGGGCATACGCTGGCGACCTACGGGCTGGCGAGCGGGCCGCAGGGCTATCTGCCGCTGCGCAACTTCGTCGCCGACAAGCTCAAGCGCGATGCCGGCATGACCTGCACGGCCGATGACATCCTGATGGTATCCGGCTCGTTGCAGGCGCTCGACCTCGTCAATCACGCACTGCTCGCCCGGGGCGATACCGTGATCATCGAGCAGGACTGCTATCAGGGCTCGATCAACCGGCTGACCCGGCTCGGCGTCGAGATCGTCGGCATCCCGCTCGACCGGGACGGCATGCGAATGGACGCGCTCGCCGCTGCGCTGGCAGGGCTCAAGGCCAAGGGCGTTCGGCCGAAATATATCTACACGATCCCCACTGTGCAGAATCCGACCGCGACCATCATGCCGGAAAGCCGCCGCCGCGAGCTGCTGGCGCTGTCGGCGCAATATGGCGTGCCGGTGTTCGAGGACGATTGCTATGCGGACCTGGTCTGGACCGGGGAGCGCCCGCCGGCGATCCACGCGCTGGATACGAGTGGCAGCGTGATCCATATCGGCTCGTTCTCGAAGTCGATCGCCCCTGCCCTGCGCGTCGGCTTCATCGTCGCGCCGTGGGAGATCATGTCGCGCATGCTGGCGCTGAAGACCGATGCGGGCTCCGGCGCACTGGAGCAGATGGTGCTGGCGGAATATTGCGTACCGCATTTCGCCACCCACGTGCCAAAGGCGACGCGCGGGCTGCGCGCCAAGCTCGACACGCTGATGGATGCGCTGAACGAGCAGTTCGGCACGGCCGCGGAGTTCGAGGAGCCGAAGGGCGGCATCTTCCTGTGGGTGAAGCTGCCCGACCATGTGGACGCCATGCAGCTCTATCAGGCGGCGCTGAAAGCCGGCGTGTCGATCAATCCGGGGCCGGAATGGTCGGTGGACAAGGCCTATGCGCACAGCCACATCCGCATCTGCTTCGCCAGCCCGACCCATGAGGAAATCCGCGAAGGGATCGCGGTGCTCGCCGATGTGTGCCGCAAGGAGTTTGGCGTGCCGGAGCGGATCGCAAACGTGACGCGGGCTTGACGCTTAGAGCTGTTGCACTCAGTCCCTCATGGTGAGGAGGCGCCACTCCGGCGCCGTCTCGAACCATGAGATGGCCGGGCTCGGTACGCCTGCAATCATCCTTCGAGACGCCGCTGCGCGGCTTCTCAGGATGAGGGCATAGTTGACGAGAACAGCGCTGTGGCGCGTCCGCAACTGCTCACGGCAGCGCCACGATCTCCACCCAGTTCGGATTCTTCCCCATGGGAATCTCCGTGAGCCTGGTCAACACGCCGGTCTTCTTGTCGATCGTGTAGCTGATCATGCTGTTGGACAATTGCCCGACCGCGAGCAGATAGCGCCCCGACGGATCGATGGCGAAACCGCGCGGCTGTTTTGCCGTGGCGTAGGAGCCGATTGCGCTCAGTGTGCCTGTCTTCGGATCGACACCGAAAGCCGCCAGCGTGCTGCTGGTGCGCTCCGAGGCGTAGAGATATTTTCCGTCCGGCGTCAGATGGATATCCGCCGCCCACGGCTTGCCGTCGAAGCCTTTCGGCAGCGCGCTCGCAACCTGCACGTCCTTCATCAGCGTCCCCGTCTTCGCATCCCACGGGAACACATAGATCGCGGCATCGAGCTCGTTGAGCAGATAGACGAACTTCCGGTCCGGCGAGAACACGAGATGACGCGGGCCGCCCTTGGCCTTCACGCTCACGGTCGGCGGATCGTTGGGCGTGAGCTTGCCGGCCTTCGCATCGAATTTCTGCTGGTAGACCACAGCGCCGCCGAGGCTGGTATGCAGCACGTAGCGATTGGTGGGATCGACGATGATGGCGTGGGCATTGGGCAGGGTATTCACCACCTGCTCCGCCGGAGCGATCACGCCATTGGGGCCGATCGCACTCACCGTCACCTTGTTGCCGCCATAGCTGGCAGCGAGCAGAAAACGGCCGGCGCGATCGATGGCGATATAGGCCATCGAGTCCGCCAGCGGTCCCGGGCCGACCAGCTTCAGCTTTCCGGTCTTCGCATCGATGTCGAAGGTGACGGCCGTATATGGTTCGTTGCGCAGGCCGGCATAGAGCCGGTGCTTCTCGGGACTGATCGCCAGCGGCAGCGAGCCGCCCGGCTTGGCCGGCCCCGGCACCTTGACGGTCTCGACGGCAGACAGATCGCCATTCGATTTCAATTCGAGAACACTGATGTCCTGACTGTCGGCATTGCCGACATAGACGAAGGTTGCAGCCATGACCGGGCTCATTGCAACCCCCGTGAGAATGGCGACGGCCATCCCGATCCGATGAAGTGCCCTGCGCGCATGCATCTCATCCTCCCGCCGATCTTCTGGTTGGGAGCGATGATGATACGCGGCACGCGTTACCGCAAGCTGCGCTGCGGCAAAGTCAGAATGCGCCGGCCACGGTCACGCGCAAGGCCAGCGGTTCGACCGGATGCAATACCCGATCCATGATCCCGACCTGGCAAACCGCAGCCGGTGCCGTGGGTGCACCGCCGCCCGGTGGGAAGCAGGCAGCGAACAGCGAGTCCGTCTTCAGCAGCGAACCATAGGCATAGGTGATCTGGTCGGACTTGCTGTTCAGGATGTTGAACGCATCGAGCTGAATGCGCCAACCATTGTCGAAGCGATAGCCGACCTGGCCGTTGAGCAGACCCGTGGCCGGCGAAATGAAGGCGGCGTCCTCGGTGAGCGGGCGCGGGCCGAAATAGCGGTAGCGCAGCGCGCCAAACCAGCCTCTGGCCTCGCCGAGCCGGATGCCCGCCGAGGCGATCATGTTGGGCGCGCCGGGAATATAATTGCCGGGGGCGTTACCGATCTGCGAGGCCGGATAGCCATCGAGTTCGGCGTAGGCGGCGGCCTGATCGGCATTGCCGCCGCGGAAGCGCGCGCGCGTCATGGCAAGATCCGCTTCGAGGCTGAGCCATGATGTCGGCCTGTAGTCGTTGGTCCATTCGAAGCCGACGCGGCGGCTGGGGCGGCTGGGCTCGGTGTCGCCGGCATCGCCGACGAACAGGATTTCCGAAGCGGACTCCAGCGTGAACAGCGCGATGGAGCTAGTGAGGCCGGGAATGAGTTTTGTGCGCAGGCCAACTTCGGCGCCACGGGTCTTCACCAGGAACGGCGACGAATCCACCGGCGAGCCGTCGGAGGGCGATTCCCTGATGGTCACGCCGCGCGCGTCATTGCTGTGAAAGCCTTCGCCGGCATTCACGAACAGCTCGGTCTTGGCGAAGGGTCCGAAAACGAGCCCGGCTTTCGGGCTGCCGATGGTCGCATTCGCGGTACCGGAATTCGCCGCGTTGAACAGCGAATTGACTGATGCGTTGTAATAGTCGCCGCGCCAGCCGACATTGCTGCGCAGCCAGTCGGTCCACCAGGTGGAGTTCTGCACGAAGATGCCGGCGCTGGCTTCCTTCACGAGATCGCTGCGCGTGCTGGAGAGAAATTGCCGGCGCACGGTGCTGCCGAGGCTGACATTGATATTGTCGTAGCGGCTCTGCACACCGATCTCGGTCTCAGTACGGAAGCTACCTAGATATCCCTTGAACGTGTGCGAGGCATTGATGCCGCCGAGCGCGCGATCGTCCCTCTGGTGAAACTGATCGCCATTCTCGGGATCGCTCAGGAAAAACGTAAAGTTGTTCCAGAGATTGAGCTTGCTCTTGATGGCGTAGAAATCGACCTTGGTCGCGCTCGTGCTGTCATTGTCGCGATAGCGGCCCGAGATGGAGAAACGCTCGGCATTGCCGCCATCGGTCGGATCGAGCGCGCCATAGAGGCCGATCTGGCCGGAGGTGATGGCGCGCAGCGGCACCTGATCGGTGGAATTCCAGCGATTGGCATAGGCCATGCCGGTGAGCGAGAAGCCATTGTCCGGCGTGCCCTGGCTGTAGCGGACGACGGCATTGATCTTCTTGAGTTTGTCGGGATCGTCCCACGGGCCGTTATAGATATTGGCTTCCGCGGCGACGAGCAGATTGCCATCGCCCGCCTTGCCCGACGTGACGCCGAAGGCACGGTTATAGCCGAAGCTGCCCGTGGTGATCGAGGCCATGGTCCTGGCGACACTGTCGATCAGGCTGACATGGATCGCGCCGACCGAGGAAAAATCGCCCTCGTCGGCGAAATACGGACCCTTGCGGACATTGACGACGCTGATCAGCTCCGGGATCAGGAAGTTCATGTCGGTATAACCCTGGCCATGGCCATGGGTGCGCATGTTCACCGGCATGCCGTCGATGGTGATCGCCAGATCGGTGCCGTGATCGAGGTTCACGCCGCGAAGGAAATACTGATTGGCTTTGCCGTCGCCCGAGTGCTGGGTGATGATCAGCCCCGGCGCGACTTCCAGTGCCTCTACAGGACGCGACAATGGACGCGCATTGACGTCAGCGCCACTGATGTTTTTTTCACTGGCTGCGCCGACCGGAAGCTGCGCGATATTCGCGCCGGGAGTGATTGCGCCGGAGCCCCTCGCCGCGACGACGGCGGGAGCGGGACGGCGCGTCGCTCGGCGGCCCTGCGCTGCCGATCCAGCGTGCCTGGGAGGCGCCACAACGCGCGATCTCGGCGCTTCGACCTCAACCGGAGCCAGTGCCGTCGTGCCTTGCGCCATCGCATCGGTGGACACCAGTATCGCGGCCGCGACCAGCGACAGATCGCGGGACATACGCTTCATCACAAGCCGCCCTCAGCAGATATTCATCAGATGCGAAACAACAGTCCCGCCGCGGCGGCCGGCAAGCTATGTTGCAACTCAACATGGTTCGAAAACTGGCAGGCGAGTATGATGATGTCAATAAATCATCATACTTTTCCGGAGATGAAGATGCAGCGCATTACGATCACGCTCGACGATGAACTGATGGATGATCTCGACGCGTTGATCGCCGAACGCGGATATCAGAACCGCTCCGAAGCAATCCGCGATCTCACCCGCGCAGGGATGCAACAGACTTCACAAGAGCCAGGCAAATCCGGCGACTGCGTAGCAGCTCTCGTCTATGTCTACGATCATGCCCAGCGCGACCTGTCACGCCGGCTGGTGGACACCTATCACCATCACCACGACCTTTCGCTGGCGACGCTGCATGTGCATCTCGACGACGACAACTGCATGGAAGTGACAGCGTTGCGCGGCCCGGGCAACGAAGTTCGGCATTTCGCGGATCACATCATCGCGGAGCGCGGGGTGAAACATGGACGCGTGGTGATGATGCCGATGGGGAAGAAAACGGGTGCAAAGAAGGGGCACTCGCACGGATGATATCCCTCCCCCAAGCAGCGAAGCTGCGCAGTGGGGAGGGTCGGCCGATAGGCCGGGGTGGGGTCTCTCCCCGCGTGACGTCAGAGCGTGTGGCACCCCACCCGTCTCGATGCTCGCTGAACGCTCGCATCGATCCACCCTCCCCCTGCGCGGCTTCGCCGCTTGGGGGAGGGAGAAGAAGATCAATCCCAATCGGGCGCGAAGGCCGGCTTCACGAGGCGCTCGTCCTTCGGCAAGCCGGCGATCACCTTGCGGTCCTCGTCATCGAGCGTGACCTTCCAGGCGTCGAGATTGGCCTGCTGGCTCACCTGACGCGACGCCTTCGGAATGGCGGCGACGCCATCCTGATCGAGCAGCCACTTCAGCGCCACCTGCGCCGCCGTGACGCCATGTTTGGCGGCGATTGTCTGCATCGCGGCCTTATCGGCGAGACGGCCCTGCCCGAGCGGGCAATAGGCCACCAGAGGAATCGACTTCGAGCGCAGATAGGTCAGCAGCTTGGTCTGGCTGAGCAGCGCGTGATATTCGACCTGATTGCAGGCCACCGGCGCACCGATCTCCTCCACCGCCTGCTTCATCAGCGCCACCGGAAAATTAGCGACCCCGAGTGCGCGGATGCGGCCTTCGTCCTTGAACTTCATCAGCGTCTCGAAAATGGCCGGCAGGTTCATGCCCTTCGACGGCCAGTGCACGAGATAGAGATCGATGACGTCGAGACCGAGCTTGGTCTGGCTGGCATCGAAGGCGCGCTTGATGGCATCCGGCGCGAGATTCTCATGCCAGACCTTGGTCGTGACATGCAGATCCTTCCGGGGCAGCCCGGCGGCCTTGATGCCGGCGCCGACTTCCGCCTCGTTGCCATACATCTCGGCGGTGTCGACGTGGCGATAGCCGAGCTTCAGCGCGCCTTCGACGCCGGCAATACAGGCATCGCCCGTCAGTTTGAAGGTGCCGAGGCCGAGCTTGGGCACGGTAATGCCCTGGGTGTCGATAGACTGCATGAAATCTCCTGACTCGATTTTTCAGAGCATGATCTGGTCCGAAAACCGGTATCCACGCCTCGGGATCATGCTCTGAGGCAGCCCGCCACAGGACGCCGCCTGCACGATCTGATACGCTGCCCGCACCAAAACAGGAACTCACATCGCAGGGAGATGTTCAAGGTGGAGAAAGCGCTTCGCGCATGGCTGGATTCCCACGGACTCTGGGCCATCATTTTCGCGGTGCTCGGCGTGATCGTCACGCTGGCCGTCGTCCTTGTCGTCGGCGGCTTCTGGCTGGCGCGCTAGGTCCCCACCCGCAGTTCAATATCCCCTCGCCCGATCCACCGTATCCTTCGGCTTGAAACCGGCCTGCACCGATTCCGCCGTCGCGCGAATGGTCTTGCCGATGGCGGTCATGCTGGCATCGCAGGCGTCGTGCGGCGTGAGCACGATTTTTGGATGCGTCCAGAACGGGCTGTCGGTCGGCAGCGGCTCGACGGGGAACACGTCGATGGCCGCACCGGACAGTTGGCCGCTGTCGAGGGCAGCGAAGACATCCGCATCGACCATATGCGGGCCGCGGCCGACATGGATGAGATAGGCACCGCGGCGCAGCTTCGCGAACAGCGACGCGCTCAGGATGCCGCGCGTTTCCGTCGTCAGTGGCAGCAGATTGACCAGCACTTCGGTGTCGTCGAGCATCCGGTCGAGGCCGTCAGCACCGCTGAAACCGAGCACACCTGATGTCGTCGGCTTCGCCGTGCGGCTCCAGACCTTTACCGGAAAGCCGAGCGTCGTCAGATCGGACGCGACGCGGGCGCCCATGGCGCCATAGCCGAGAATACCGACCGGAACATCCGCTGCGCTGCGCTGCGGCTGCCGTCGCCAGACCTTGTCGCGCTGCTGCTGTCGATAGACCCCCATCTGGCGCTGGTGGGAGATCGCATGCCAGGCGACGAAGCCCGACATCATCTCTGCCTGCGCCGGCTCGACCACGCGCACGATGTCGATGCCGTCGCGCATGCTCGGGCAATGCAGCAGGCTATCGGCGCCGGCAGCGATCGAGCACACGGCCTTGAGGTTCGGATAGTGATCGAACGCATCGGCCGGCGGATGCCAGCCGATGGCCATCTGCACATCGGCGGGATCGCTGTCATCGAGGTGATCGACGAATGTCACCTTGCCATCGAGTTTGGCCATTTCCTGCGCGAGATATCCGCGCAGGTCGAGGGTGGTGCTGAGAAGAACGCAGCGAAGAGACGTCGACGACATAGAGGATCAGGCAGCCTGCGATGGCGAGCTCTGGCCAGGAACGGCGCCGAGCAATTCGCGTGTATAGGGATGTTCGGGTGACGCAAAGAGCTGCGCGGTCGGCTTCAGCTCGACGATCTCGCCGCGCTGCATCACCGCGATACGGTCGCAGATCTGGGCGGCGACGCGCAGATCGTGGGTGATGAACAGCATCGACAGGCCGAGGCGCGCCTTGAGGTCCTCGAGCAGCTTCAGCACCTGCGCCTGCACCGACACGTCGAGCGCAGACACCGCTTCGTCGGCGACGATGATTTCCGGGTCCATGGCAAGCGCGCGGGCAATGCCGATGCGCTGACGCTGGCCGCCGGAGAATTCGTGCGGATAACGCTCGAGCGCGCCGGCATCGAGCCCCACCATGCCAAGAAGCTCGCGCGCGCGGTCCATCGCGATTTTCGGATTGGTGCCGCGGGCGATCGGGCCGTCGCTGATGATCTGACCGACCTTGCGGCGCGGATTGAGCGAGGCGAACGGATCCTGGAAAATCATCTGGATGCGATGACGCTGGTCGCGCAGCGCACGGCCTTCGAGCGCGGTGAGATCGACATCGCCGATACGGACGGTGCCGCGATCGGCCTCGATCAGCCGCATCACCAGACGCGCGACCGACGACTTGCCGGAACCGGACTCGCCGACGAGACCGACCGTCTCGCCCTTGAGGACCGAGAACGTCACCTCATTCGCAGCCTGTACGCGGCGATCCGGCTTGAACCAGCCTTGCGGGGTCACATAGGTCTTGTCGAGACCGATGACATCCACGGCCTTGTTCAGCTCGTCGAGTGGCGCACGCGCGGGCGGCTCCATCGACGGCACCGCAGCGAGCAGCGCCTTGGTGTAATCATGCTGCGGGTTCTTGAACACCGCATCGATCGAGCCTTCCTCGACGATCTTGCCGTGACGAAGCACAACAACGCGATCGGCGATGTCGGCAACGACGCCGAAATCATGGGTGATGAACATCACCGCCATGTTGCGGCTGCGCTGCAGGTTGCGGATCAGTTTCAGAATTTGCGCCTGCGTGGTGACGTCGAGGGCGGTGGTGGGTTCGTCGGCGACCAGAACCTGCGGCTCCAGCGCAAGCGCCATGGCGATCATGGCGCGCTGGCGCTGACCGCCGGAGAGCTGGTGCGGATAGGCACGGATGATGCGCTCGGGATCGGGCAGACCGACTTCCCTGGCCAGGCTCAGAGCCTTGGCGCGGCGCTCCTTGACCGTCAGCAAGCCATGCGCCTCGAACATTTCCATCATCTGGTCGCCGATGCGCATCAACGGATTGAGCGCGGTCATCGGCTCCTGGAACACCATGGCGATGCCGCGACCGCGCACGTCGCGCCATTGGTCTTCACTGAATTTCAGGAGATTCTTGCCCTCAAAGGCGATGTCACCGGATTCGACCTTCACCGTATCCGGCAACAGGCCCATCAGCGCATGGGCGCACATGGACTTGCCCGAGCCGGATTCTCCGACCACACAGACGATCTCGCCGGGGATCAGATCGATGGACACGCCATCGACCGCATAGGCACGCTCGCCGCTCTTGGGCAGCGCGATCTTCAGGTTCTTGATGGCAACGGCGGGCGCATTAGACATCAGCGGCTATCCTTTGCCAGGCGCGGATTGAGCGCGTCATTGAGGCCTTCGCCGATCAGGTTCATGGCGAGCACCGAGAGCAGGATGGCGATGCCGGGGAATACGGTGATCCACCATGCCTGACGGATGACGGTACGACCGGCGCCGACCATGTAGCCCCAGGACATCAGATTGGGATCGCCGAGACCGAGGAACGACAGCGACGATTCCAGCAGGATCGCATTGGCCACCATCAGCGAGGCCAGCACGATCACCGGCGACAGCGCATTCGGCAGAATCTCGCGCCAGATGATCCAGCTGTTGCTCTGGCCGGTGACCACCGCCGCCTGCACATATTCACGTGTGCGCAGCGACAGCACCTCGCCGCGGACCAGGCGCGCCACCGGCGGCCAGGACACGATGGCGATGGCGCCGACGATGGAATAGATCGAGGGCTGCAGGATCGCCACCAGCACGATCGCCAGCGCGAAGCTCGGAATCGTCTGGAAGAATTCGGTGCCGCGCATCATCGCGTCATCGACCTTGCCGCCAAAATAGCCGGCGATGGCGCCGACCGGCACGCCGATGGTAAGCGCCACCGTGGTGGAGACGAGACCGACCAGCAGCGACACCCGCGCGCCGTAAATCAGGCCAGCAAACACGTCGCGGCCAAGCGCATCGGTACCGAGCGTCACCATCGGATTGGTGAAGGGCGGCAGGAACGGCCGCTGCACCATGCGCCACGGCGATGTCGGGAACATCATCGGCCCGAAGATCGCGATGATCACGGCCACGGTCAGCAAAACCAGCCCGATTACGCCGCCGGGATTGCGCAGCATCAATTTCCAGAACTTCTTCATTTGGCAAACTCGATGCGCGGATCGACCAGGCGATAAACGAGGTCGGTGACGAGGTTGAAGATCAGCACCATGGCCGAACAGACCACGAAGACGCCAAGCAGGAGGTTGTAGTCGCGTTGCAGCAGCGCCTCATAAAGCAGACGGCCGATGCCGGGCCATGCGAACACGGTCTCGGTCAGCACCGCACCGCCGACCAGCGTGCCCGAATGCACGCCCGCCAGCGTCACCACCGGCAGCAGCGCGTTGCGCAGCACGTGGCGGCGCTGGATGATGTTGTTGCGCAGCCCCTTGGCGCGCGCGGTCTTGACGAAATCAAGCCGCTTGACCTCGAGCATCGAGGCACGGGTCATGCGCGTATAAGTCGCCATGAAGAACAGGCCGATGGTCATCGCCGGCATGACCAGATGCAGCGCGACGTCCTTCACATGGGCCCATCCGGTATAGTTCGCGCCAACGGTCTCGTAACCGAAGCTGGGCAGCCAGCCGAGATAGACGGAGAACAACAGGATCGACATCAGCGCGACCCAGAAGATCGGCGTCGCGTAGAACAGCAACGCCGAGACAGTGATGGCGGTATCCGCCCATGTCCCCGCAAATCTTGCGGCGAGCGTGCCGAAGGTGATGCCCAGGATCAGCGATATCGCGAAAGCCGTCAGCGTCAGCAGCAGCGTCGCCGGCAGCCGTTCGGCGATCAGCGTGGACACCGGCGCTTGCTGGCGGAACGAGAAGCCGAGATCAAGCTGCACGACGCCCTTCACATAGGTGAAGAGCTGTTCGGGCAGCGGACGGTCGAGTGAGAACTTCTCACGCAACTGTTGAACGAATTGCGCATCGCTGGCGCCGGCTTCGCCGGCCATCACCGAGGCGGGATCGCCCGGCGCGAGGCGGATCAGGAAGAAGTTCATCACGACGATCAGGAGCAGGACGAAAACGCCCTTCACGATCCTCTGGGCAACGAATGACAACATCAGCGATCCACCGCGGTCAGGTGAGAGAGCAAAAGAAAACCCGTGACGATCATTGCGATCGTCACGGGCACTGAGCAGCGTTATTTACTTGTCGATCCAGGCATCGCGGAAGCCGTCATTCACGCCGATACCGGTGGTGATGAGGTTCTTGACCTTGCAGTTCATGATGGTCGGGAACTGCAGTTCGAGCAGCCAGGCCACGGGAACGTCCTCGACAAGGATCTTCTGCGCCTTGTCGTAGATCTCCTTGCGCTTCGAATCTGGCGTCGCGACCGCACCGTCCGCAAACAGCTTGTCGATCTCGGGGTTCGAATAGCCTTCGAGATTGTTGAAGAGCTGCCCCTTCACGATCTGGCTGGAGATGTAGTTACGCGCCACGCCGAGAGCCGGATCGCCGTACTGATAGAGGTAGGTGAAGGAGATATCGAAGTCCCATTCGCTGTTGCGCTGGTTCGAGCCCGGCACGTCGGTCGCAATGGTTTCGATGTTGAAGCCGACATCGACGAGATTCTGCTTCACAGCCTCGCCCCAGCGCTGCCAGGTCTCGCCATAGGGCAGCGGCATGATGCGGAGCTTCTCGCCCTTGTAGCCGGCTTCCTTCAGTAGCGCCTTGGCCTTGGCCGGATCGTACGGATATTTCGGCACGTCATCGGTATAGAACTTGATGGTCGATGCCGACGGGCCGGTCGCCACCTTGCCGAGGCCGTTCCAGATCACGTCCTTCGCGAATTCACGGTCCACCGCATACATGATGGCCTGACGGACCTTCTTGTTGGCGAGGATCGGATTGCGGTTGTTCAGCCACATCCAGGCGAGCGGCGAGAAGAACTCCCAGCCTTCGCCGGTGACACAGGTGTTCGGCAGCTTGCTGACGCGCGGCACATCGAAATTCTCGATCGAACCGCCGGGCAGCACGTCCACCTTGCCGGTCTCATAGGCAACCGAGCGCGCAGCGGCGTCCGGAATGACCTGCCAGTAGATGCCGTCGATGTAAGGCTTGCCCTTGACGTGGTAGTTCGGGTTCTTCACCAGCTGGATGAAGGAGCCCTTCTTCCACTCCTTCAGCATGAAGGGACCGGTGCCGATCGGCGTGTTGTTGGCCGGATTGGTCTTGACGTCCGTGCCTTCATAAATGTGCTTCGGGATCATCGGCATCGAGCCGACTTCGAAGATGCCGATGAAGGGGCCGAACGGCTGCTTCAGCGTGAAGACGACGGTGTAATCGTCGGGCGCCTCGACCTTGTCGAGCTGAACGAGATTGCCGCGCGCGCGGGCGTGGGTGACCTTCAGCGTCTCGATGGAGAACAGCACGTCGGCGGCGGTAAACGGCTTGCCGTCATGCCAGGTCACGCCCTGCTTGAGCTTGAACGTGTAGGTCTTGGCATCCGGGCTGATGGTCCAGCTCTCGGCCAGACCCGGCTCCGGCTCCAGCTTCTTGTTGTACCGCAGCAGGCCTTCATAGATGTTGCCCGACACCATCTGGGTCGGGCCGTTCTGCACCAGGGCAAGCATCAGGCCCGGCGGTTCGGGCTGAATCACGGCATTGATGGTGCCGCCGAGTTTCGGCTCCTGCGCCAGAGCGAATGTGCTCACGCTGCTGAGAGCCAACGCCAATACCAGTTTCTTCAACATCTCTTTACCCCTTGGAGCCTGATGGCCTGTAGCCCGGAACAGTTGACGATGTTTGGTGCGAACCGGATCAATTCTTGTAGTCGGCATCCGTGCGGTCGAGCATGCGCTTGAACGCTTCCCATTCACTGTCCGGCTTGCCTTCTGCGTGCACCTTCGCATAGCCGCGGTCATACTGGCCGGCAGTGTGCGAGGCAATGGCATGTGACGGGCGAAGAACTTCGGCGCCGGTTGAAAGAATGGCGAGCTGCGCGCGGCAGGAGCGCTCCATGTTGAACATCAGCTTGAAGGCTTCGCCGACGGAGCGACCGCAGGTGAGCAGGCCGTGATTGCGCAGGATGAGAACCATCTTGTCGCCGAGATCGGCAACCAGGCGCTCGCGCTCCGACAGATCGAGCGCGATACCTTCGAAGTCGTGATAGGCGATGCGGTCGGTGAACTGCATCGACCACTGGTTCAGCGGCATCAGGCCTTCCTTCAGGCACGCAACCGCGACGCCGGCGACAGTGTGCGTATGCAGCACACACTGTGCGTCGTGGCGCGCCATATGCACCGCACTGTGGATGGTGAAGCCGGCCGGATTGATGCCAAGGCCGAGCGGATCGTCGACGACCTTGCCGTCGACATCGACGGTGACGAGATTCGACGCCGTCACTTCCTCGAAACGCATGCCATAGGGATTGATGAGGAAGCGATCCTGCGTGCCGGGAACGCGCACGGAGATATGCGTATAGATGCTGTCGTCGAGGCCGTGACGATGGATCAAACGATAGGCAGCGGCGAGATCGACACGGACCTGCTTCGCGGCATCGAGGGTCGGCGTCAGATTGGCGTGCATATTCACAGGCGTACTTCCCGGCTTTTTAAGATGGGTTGAGCAAACACAATCGCATGGCAGGCCGCAAGATTAAACTGTCGACAATCGACGCTTAATTCTTGTACACGGCATGAAACGGGTTTTTTCCCATGCGTTTGATGTCTCCCCCTGTTGGTCTGGCTGCCCTCGCCGATACCGATCTCGTCGGTCAGGTGGCGCGCGTACTGACGCAGGCGGTGGTGAGCGGTCAGCTCGCCCCCGGCGCAAAGGTAGTCGAGGCCGGCATCGCGCGCGAACTCGGCATCAGCCGTGCGCCGGTCCGCGAAGCCGCGCGGTTACTGGAGCAACAGGGCCTGCTGGTCTCGCATCCGCGCCGCGGTTTCTTCGTGCGCAGGCTGGAAGCTGCCGATATCGACGAAATCTACGATCTGCGCATCTGCGTGGAGTGTCACGCCGCCCTGCTTGCGTCGAAAAACCTCACCCCCGCCAATCGCGATGCGCTGCGCCGCCAGATCGACGTTCTGCACGAGACCGCCGATCTGGACGATCATGCGAGGCAGGTCGAAGAGGACTACAAATTCCACCGCATGATCGTCGAGATCGCCGGCAGCAAGCGGCTGCTGAAGGTGTTCGACGACCTGTCGTCGGAAATGCGCATGGTGATCGGCCTGATCGGGCGGCTCTATGACGATCCGCACCGCATTGCACAAACCCACGACGTGCTGCTCGACGTGCTCGACCAGGGGCACGCCGACATCATTACCGCGCGGTTCGACTATCACATCGCGTCGGCCTGGCGCGAAGTCGGCAAACTCGTTCGCGAAATTCCCGCATCAACCAATGGAGCCGCCACGTGAAGGCAGTCTATTCGGACAAGCACAAGAGTCACGACCCACAGTTCTTCCTGGTGCGCGGTCAGGTCCGCAAGACCACCGAGCAGCCGGAGCGCGCCGAGCGCCTGCTCAAGGGTCTCGCCGACGGCAAGCACACGCTGGTCGCGCCGACAGAATTCGGCCAGGGTCCGCGCGCCCGCGTGCATTCGCCCGAATATCTGCGTTTTCTCGAAAGCGCCTGGGAGGAGTGGATCAAGCTGCCGGACTACGGTCCGGAAATGATCGCCAACATCCACCCCAATCGCGTGCCGGGCAGCTACCCGACTCATATCATCGGCAAGCTTGGCTGGCACACCGCCGATACCGCAGCACCGATCGGCCAGGGCACCTGGGCCGGCGCCTGCGCCTCCACGGACATCGCCGTCACCGCCACGCAGATGGTGATGGATGGCGAAGATGCCGTCTACGCGCTGTGCCGCCCGCCCGGCCACCATGCTTACAGGGACATGGCCGGCGGCTTCTGCTTCATGAACAATTCGGCGATCGCTGCCGAGCACCTGCGCACCAAGTACGAACGCGTCGCCATCCTCGATGTCGACGTGCATCACGGCAACGGCACCCAGGGCATCTTCTATGCACGCCCGGATGTGCTGACCGTCTCGATCCATGCCGACCCGACCGGCTACTATCCGTTCGTCTGGGGCTATGCGGATGAGAAGGGCGAAGGCAACGGCCTCGGCACCAATCTCAACATCCCGCTCGCGCTCGGCACCGGCGACGACGGCTTCATCGATGCGCTCGCCGTGGCCGAAAAGACCATCAAGTCGTTCGCACCGGGTGCGCTGGTGATTGCGCTCGGCCTCGACGCATCGGAGCACGATCCGCTCGCAGCGCTGAAGGTCACCACGCCGGGCTTCAACCGCATCGGCGCCGCCATTGCACGCATGGGCCTCCCCACCGTCATCGTTCAGGAAGGCGGATATCTCTCCGACATCCTGGGGGCCAATCTTACCTCCACGCTCGCTGGCTTTGAGTCAGCGCGCTAACCCTTCCGCCGTCATTGCGAGCGCAGCGAAGCAATCCAGTTCTTTCTTCACTTGGCTTCTGGATTGCTTCGTCGCTTCGCTCCTCGCAATGACGGAGAAAGTATCGCTAACATCAAGAAAACTTGAAGGACCAAACTTATGGCTACCAATGCAGAAATCTTCGCGCGCCGCGAAGCCGCAGTCCCCCGCGGCATCGGCCACTCCACCCCGATCTCGGCGCAGCGCGCGCTGAACGCCGAAGTCTGGGACGTCGAAGGCAAGCGCTACGTCGATTTCGCCGGCGGCATCGCCGTGCTCAACACCGGCCACTGCCATCCGCACATCATGGCTGCCGTCAAGGCGCAGATGGAGAACTTCACGCACACCTGTTTCCAGGTGCTGCTGTATGAATCCTACGTGACCCTCGCCGAGCGCCTCAACAAGCTGGCCCCGATCGACGGCGACACCAAGACCGCCTTCTTCACCACCGGGGCTGAAGCCACCGAAAACGCCATCAAGATGGCGCGCGCTGCCACCGGCCGTGCTGGCGTGATCGCCTTCACCGGCGGCTTCCATGGCCGCACCCACATGACCATGACCATGACCGGCAAGGTGTTCCCCTACAAGAAGGGGTTTGGCGCCGCGATGCCGGAAGTCTGGCACGTGCCGTTCCCGGCCGCGCCGCTCGACGTCACCGTTGAGGAATCGCTGAAGTATCTCAGTTTCCTGTTCAAGGCCGATATCGATCCGGCCCGCGTTGCCGCCATCATCGTCGAGCCCGTGCAGGGCGAAGGCGGCTTCCATCAGGCGCCCCCTGAATTGATGCGCGCGTTGCGAAAAATCTGCGACGAGAACGGCATCGTCTTCATTGCCGACGAAGTACAGACCGGTTACGGCCGCACCGGCAAGATGTTCGCGATGGAACATTACGATGTGAAGCCGGACCTCATCACCGTGGCGAAGAGCCTTGCCGGCGGCTTCCCGCTGTCGGGCGTGATCGGCAAGGCCAAGATCATGGACGCTGCCGATCCGGGCGGCCTCGGCGGCACCTATGCCGGCAACCCGCTGGCGATCGCGGCTGCCATGGCCGTGCTCGACGTCTTCGAGAAGGAGAAGCTGGTCGACCGCGCCAACCATATCGGCGAGCGCATCACCGTACGCCTCAAGAAGATGCAGCAGCGCAACGACCTCGTGCCGATCGCCTCGATCCGTAATGTCGGCGCCATGATCGCCTTCGACATCGTCAAGGAGCGCGGCAGCGACACGCCGGATGCGGAGATGACCAAGAAGGTGACGCAGAAGGCCGTCGAGGAAGGCCTCGTGCTGCTGTCCTGCGGCGTGAACTTCAACACCATCCGCGTGCTGGTGCCGCTGACGGCGCAGGACGAGATCCTCGACGAAGGCATGGAAAAGCTCGAGCGCGCGCTGACAGCCTAAACTTTCTTGTACCTCTCCCCTACGGGGAGAGGTCGCGC